>Ga0137412_10001007_pt1 | contig 21190 bp, 22 predicted proteins | sample CZODoug2_1_16fun_FD_122160 | JGI IMG/M metagenome (GOLD analysis project Ga0137412, IMG submission 122160) | Vadose zone soil fungal communities from Angelo Coast Range Reserve, California, USA - CZODoug2_1_16fungal (Hybrid Assembly) | ecosystem: Environmental > Terrestrial > Soil > Vadose zone... | reverse complement strand
TGTTGCCGGAGTTCATGATCCTGGAGTTCAGCGTGCCGTTCTACTTCGGCGGCACGTCGCTGCTGATCATCGTCGTAGTCACGATGGATTTCATGGCGCAGCTCCAGGCTCACATGATGACTCACCAATACGAAGGGATGCTGAAGAAGGCGAATCTCCGTGGTTACGGAAAGAGCGACTCCTAGGCGGCAGGCTGGAGCTTAGAGATGAAAGTCAGAGCATCGGTGCGCAAGATTTGTCGGAAGTGCAAGGTCGTCCGCCGTCGCGGCGTCGTGCGCGTGATCTGCGAGGATCCGCGTCACAAGCAGCGGCAGGGCTGAGCGCACGGATCGCAAAGTAGAGGTTCGAACGTAATGGCACGTATAGCGGGCATAAATATTCCGACCAACAAGCACGTTGGCATCGCGCTGACGCACATCTTCGGCATTGGCCGTAGCCGTGCGCTCTTGACGTGCAAAGCCGCGAGCATCGATCCGACGACGCAGGTCAAGGATCTCACCGAGGCCGAGGTGACGCGGTTGCGCGAAGTCATCGCGAAGTTTCCGGTCGAAGGCGACCTGCGCCGCGAAGTGGCGATGAACATCAAGCGCCTCATGGACCTCGGTGTGTATCGCGGCATCCGTCACCGCCGCGGTTTGCCGCTGCGAGGCCAGCGCACTCGGACCAACGCGCGCACGCGCAAGGGTCCGCGGCGCGGCGTGAAAAAGAATTAAGGAGTCAGCATGTCAGCTACGCCCCCAGCCGCAGCAGCACCGAAGGTTCGCAAGAAAGCGAGACGGCAGATCCTCGACGCCGTGGCGCACGTTCACGCGTCCTTCAACAACACGATCATCAGCATCACCGACCGGCAGGGCAACACGCTCGCCTGGGCCACGGCCGGCAATTGCGGCTTCAAGGGCTCGCGCAAGAGCACGCCGTTCGCGGCGCAGGTCGCGGCCGAGAAGGCGGGTAACAACGCCAAGGAATGGGGCGTGAAGAACCTCGAGGTCCGCGTGAAGGGTCCCGGCCCCGGTCGCGAGTCGGCCGTACGTGCGCTGAACTCGGTCGGCTTCCGGATTACGCAGATCGAAGACGTGACTCCCATTCCTCACAACGGCTGCCGTCCGCCGAAGAAGCGTCGGGTCTAACGGGATACACCATGGCACGATACAGAGGTCCAACCTGCAAGCTTGCCCGCCGCGAGGGCACCGACTTGTTCTTGAAGAGCGGGCTGAAGCCGCTCGAACAGAAGTGCAAGCTCGAAGTTCCGCCGGGCGGCGCCAAGACGCAGCGACGTCAGCGCCTGTCCGACTACGGCGTGCAGTTGCGCGAGAAGCAGAAGCTGCGCCGCATGTACGGCGTGCTCGAGCGGCAGTTCCGCAACTACTACAAGAAAGCGTCGGCGATCAAAGGCTCCACGGGCGAGAACCTGCTGCGGATGCTCGAGGCCCGGCTCGACAACGTGGTCTACCGCATGGGATTTGCTTCGACGCGCGCCGAGGCGCGCCAACTCGTGGGTCACCGCGGCATCCAGGTCAACGAGCAGATCGTGAACATTCCGTCGTACCAGCTGAAGGCGGGCGACAAGATTGCCGTTCGCGATCGCGCGAAAGAACAGCTCCGCATCAAGTCGGCGCTGTCGGTCGCGGCTCAGGTCGGCTTTCCAGAGTGGGTCGAGGTCGACGACCAGAAGATGCAGGGGCTCTTGAAGAACCTGCCAGAGCGCGACGAGATTCTGCCGGACATCAACGAGAATCTGGTCGTCGAGCTGTACTCGAAATAACGAGAGGACTTTAGATGCAAGAATCAGCAACGGAATTCTTGCGGCCGCGAGCCGTCAAGGTTCAGCCGCTCGGCACCAATCGCGCCCGCGTCACGGTCGAACCGTTCGAGCGTGGGTTCGGTCATACACTCGGCAACGCGCTGCGGCGCGTGCTGCTGTCGTCCATGCCGGGCGCGGCCATCGTCGAGGCGGAGATCGAGGGTGTGCTCCACGAGTACACGAGCATCGAGGGCGTTCAGGAAGACGTCGTCGACATCCTGCTCAACCTGAAGTCGGTCGCCATCAAGATGCATACGCGCGACGAGGTCGAGCTGCGTCTGGCGAAAAAGGGCCCGGGCCCGGTGCGCGCCGGTGACATCGTCACCGATCACGGCGTCGAGATCGTGAACCCGGACCTCGTGATCGCAAACCTCACGAGCGCCGGCGAGCTGCGCGCGTTCCTGAAGGTCGTGCGCGGTCGTGGCTACCGTCCGGCCGTGCAGGCCGCGCGGTTCGAAGAGCAGAGCCGGCCGATCGGCCGGCTGCAACTCGATGCGTCGTTCAGCCCGGTCCGCCGCGTCACGTACACCGTGGAGCGCGCCCGCGTCGAGCAACGCACGGACCTCGACAAGCTGATCGTGGACATCGAAACCAACGGCACGATCGACGCCGAAGAGGCCATCCGCCGCGCCGGCTCGATCCTGAAGAGCCAGCTCGACGTGTTCGTCGATCTGCAGGGTGAAGACGAGATCGGCTTCGGCCGCACCGAGACGCAGGTCGACCCGATCCTGCTGCGCCCGGTCGACGAGCTCGAGCTCACGGTGCGTTCGGCCAACTGCTTGAAGGCCGAGAACATCAACTACATCGGCGACCTCGTGCAGCGCACGGAAGTCGAGTTGCTGCGCACGCCGAACTTAGGCAAGAAGTCGCTGACCGAGATCAAGGAAGTGCTCGAGAGCCACGGCTTGACGCTCGGCATGCGCATCGACAACTGGCCGCCGCCGGGGTTGAAGCGCGACGACGAGCGCGACGGTATTTAGCTTTAAGAGATTTTCGACAAGGGCTCTAGAACATGCGGCATAGAAACAGCGGGCGCCAGCTCTCGCGCAACTCCTCACATCGCCATGCGTTGCTGCGCAACATGGCGACGTCGCTGCTGCGTCACGAAACTATTCGCACCACGGTGCCGAAGGCCAAAGAACTGCGCCGCGTGGTCGAGCCGCTGATCACCCTGGCCAAGATTGACTCCCTGGCCAAGCGGCGGCTGGCGTTCTCGCGGTTGCGCGACGACAGCATCGTGGAAAAGCTGTTCGCGGATCTGGGGCCTCGCTTCAAGGCGCGGGCCGGCGGTTATACGCGGATCCTCAGGATGGAACCGCGCCCCGGCGATTCGGCGGATATGGCCTTGATGCAGCTGGTCGATGCGGCGGTGGTAGCCGCCGAAAAGACCGAGGACACGAAGGCGGCCAAGGCGCCGAGGAAGTCCAAGAAGGCCGCGCCCGATGCAGAGGAGCCCGCCGCCGCACCCAAGCGCCGCAAGGCCAAGGCCGCCGCCTAATACGGCGGAGCGGGCGGTGGTGGTCTATGCCACCCTGGCAAACGCGTCTCGAGTCATGTTCTCGGGTCCAGCCGCGGTGGTTGCGACATTGTCTTCGATGCGAATGCCGCCGTAGGGCCTGAGTTCGTCGACCACCCCCCAGTCGATATGGGCGCGCCGCGAATCGGCGTGCGCCGCGGCCAATAAAGAATCGATGAAGTAGATGCCGGGTTCCACCGTCACCACCACCCCGGGTTCGAGCATTCGAGTAAGACGCAGGTAGGGATGGCCCTCGGGGCGCTGCCTCTCATGGCCCAAGGCATCGCCGATGACGCCGCCGACATCGTGCACTTGAAGGCCCAATAAGTGACCGATGCCATGCGGAAAGAACACGCTGGTAATGCCGAGTTCGAGCGCGGCCTGGCCCGGTAGTTTCGTCAGTCCCGTCCGTTGCATGACGTCGCCCAGCGCCCGGTGCGCCGAGAGGTGCACGTCCCGATAATCTCGACCCGCGAGGATTTCGCCGCAAAGCGCCTGCTGTGCCGTATCCAGGGCCGCCACCAGATCGGCAAAGCGGCCCGGGGCCGCCGAATGGGTGCGCGTGATGTCCGACGCGTAGCCGCGGTACTGAGCGCCGGCGTCGATCAGGAACGAGCGCAGCGACTTAGGAAGGGCGCGCTCCAGATGCTGGTAATGCAGTACCGCGGCATTTTCGTTGTACGCCACGATGTTGTTGTAAGGCATCTCCTCTTCACGTTGCCCGCAGGCTTGCAAATAGCACATGTGGGCGTCGTATTCGGACCCTCCCCGCCGAAATTCAGCCAGCGCCGCCCGGTGCCCGCGAGCGCCGAGTTCGCTCGCGCGGCGCATGCATTCGAGTTCGTAGTCCGTCTTGACGGCGCGATCGTAGTGCAGACGCGTCAGAAGATCCGCAGGATTGATGCTTGCGGGATCGGTCCCGGCCGCGGATGCGTCCGGGCCGATGTGAGCCACGCGACCGAGGTTGGTCCAATGCAGGGTCCCCTTGGATGGCTCGTCCATGGCGACCAAGTCGACCTCGGCCGTCCAGAGTGCCTGCGGCAGCATGGCCGGTTTGTGCCAGAAATCGGTGGGCTGGTGGAACAGCACTTTAGGCCGCGAGCCTGGTTTGACTACCAGAATGCAGCCCGGATTATCCACGATCGGCACCCAGGCCTTGAAATGAGGGTTAACCTTGAAGGGATAGTCCTGGTCATCCAGGAACTGGGTGGGCGGAGAGCCCGCATGAATGACCAACGCGTCAAAGCCGCCCGCCGCGAGCGAGTGCTCCGTGCGCCGCATAAGCGTCTGCAAATGCGGCTTGTAAAGCTGATCGAGACTGGATGCGCTCACATCTCCTCCTGGTACCCAAGACCCGCCTAAAGTATGCGCCAGACGCCTTGGCGGCTATAGACCTTTAACCCCACTCGCGATCTCTAGGCGTTAAAGGCGCGGCAGCGGTCGCGAAAGTGATATGAAATTGAGGCGAAACACTCTAAAATCGCAGCGGAGACTTGGGTGAAGGCCCAATAACACGCTCGGCCTTAAAATTTTATTCTCAATATTTCTGGGGTATCGATAGATGAAGACCAAACTTGCTTTAAGCGCTTTTGTCGCAGCATTCGTGCTGAGTGCCTGCGGCAGCAAGACCGAGGCTCCTGCCCCGGCTGCTGATCAGACTCCTCCTCCGGCCGCCGCGCCGGCTGCCGACGCTGCCGCCTCTGCCGCCAGCGATGCAGCCGCAGCAGCGAGCTCAGCCGCCGATGCAGCCTCGAGCGCAGCATCCGCTGCCAAGCCGTAATTCGGTTCGATAGCTGATCCACATGCCCGGGCGGGCGGCCGTTAGGCACGTTCGTCCGGGCTGTGTCATTTCAAGACCCGGGAAGCGGATTCGTTGCTAATCAGTATTCGCGACTGCCGACACTCGAAGAAGGATCGCCAGTGGATCCAAAGTGTCTACGGCGAATACATCGACTCATTGGCCGATCTGAATACGGGCCTGTTCTCCGTCATCGGCGCCGACAGTCCGCGCGAAGAAGAAATCTTCGCCAATTGGTTTTCCAACGATCAGTCGCACCCTTTGGTGATTCTCAAGGGGCCCGAAGCCGTTGGCTTTGCGCTGGTGACACGGCCGCGGATTCCGGCCGCGGGTGAGCCGGCTGCGGACTATCGAATGTCCGAGTTCTTCGTGCGCAAGCAGCACCGCAGAGTGGGGATGGGCCGCGATGCAGCCACGCTGATTTTCGACCGGTTTGCCGGCGATTGGGAAATTGTCGAATATCTACGCAATCCGGGCGCGGTGGCATTTTGGCGCAAGGTGGTCGCGGGCTATTGCGGTGGTGGTTATACGGAGCGCTCACGTCATGGCGAGGTACAGCAGCGCTTCAAGAGCCGGCCCTCGGCGCTACGCTGAGATTGGCGGGATCCGTATGATACTTATCAAATATCGTTGGCCGGACAGGGGCGCAGCGTCGGCGTCAAACGAATAAAGTAGCGGGCATGACAAATACCCCATCGCAGGCCCAGTCCAGCGCCGCATTCGATTTCGTCCGCACCCTGGCGACGGAGTTGTCCGGCGGCAACGTGGATCTGCCCTCCTTTCCTGAGATAGCGGTCCGCGTCAGGCGGGTGTTGTCAGACTCCAATTCCTCGGTGGAGCAGGTGGTTCGGGTCGTGGGATCCGAACCGGCGCTGGCGGCGCGCCTGCTGCGGATTTCAAATTCCGCGTCGCTCAATCGCAGCGGCCGGCCGGTGACCGATTTGCGCACGGCCATCAACCGCATCGGCTACAACATGGTGCGCAGCGCCTCGATCTCCTTCTCGATGGCGCAGGTTCGCAATAGCAGCAAATTGGCCGGCTTGGAGCCCTACCTCAACGATCTCTGGCAAAACAGCACGGTGGTTGCCGCTTTCGCCTACGTGCTCGCGAGGACGTGCACGAAGGTCAATCCCGACGAGGCGATGTTGACCGGCATGATGCACGGCATCGGCAAATTATATGTGTTGACGCGGGTGGTCGATCATCCGGAACTATTTGCCAGCGGCGCGACGCTCAACCAGATCATCGACGAGTGGCATACCTCGATCGGCAAGGCCATCATGGAGAACTGGAACTTCTCGGAGTCGATGGCAGAGGCGGTCGGCGAACAGGCGGACTTCACCCGAAATCACGACGGTCCGCCCGATCTGACGGATGTCATCATCGTCTCGATTCTCATGGCGTCGCACCTCGCTGATGTGCCGGGGCTCGAAGCCGCGCTGAGCGGCTTGGGAGCCGCGAAACGTCTCGGTTTGGACCAAGAGAAAACTCTGGCCGTGATGCAGGAGTCCGCCGCCGAGGTCAACGCGCTCAGTCAGGCCCTCGGCAGTTAAAGTTCTACGGCGATGGAGTCGGCGACGTACACAGCGTTGTGGGGCATCATGCCGGCGAGATTCATGCGGCTGTCCGACAACATATAAATATGGTGCCGTTCGCGCAGGCGCTCCACCGTTTGACTGGAAACGCCCAGCAGAGAAAACATTCCGCGCTGCGCACGAATGAAATCGAACGTCCCGGTTCCGGTTGCCCGGCGCAACTCCTGGGCGAGCAGGACGCGCATGTCGGCTATCCGGGCCCGCATGGCGGCAAGCTCCTCGAGCCATTCTGTCTTGAGCGTCGGGTTCGCAAAAATGTGCGCGGCGATCGCCGCGCCGTGGTCGGGCGGCATCGAATAGATGCTGCGCGCGATCTGCAATACGTGGCTCTGCATCGCATCGGCGCGGGTTTCGCTCTCGCCGATGACGATCAATGCGCCGGTCCGCTCGCGATACAGGCCCAAATTCTTGGAATATGAGACGGCGATCAGCGCTTCCGGAACTTGGGCGGCGACCAGGCGCACGCCCGCCGCGTCCGCCTCCAGATCCTCGGCGAAGCCCTGATACGCGAGGTCCAGAAACGGCACGAGGCGCCGACGCGTCAACACTTGCGCCAATGCCTGCCATTGGGCCGGATCGAGATCGGCGCCGGTGGGATTATGACAACAGGCATGAATCAACACCACGTCGCCTTCGGGCGCACGGTCGAGGCGCTCGAGCATCGCCTCGAAGCGCAGCTGGTGCGCGGCTGCATCGTAGTAGGGATAGCGCTCGAGCCGCAGGCCCGAGCTGCCCAGCAAGGGCGTGTGGTTGCCCCACGTCGGGTCGCTGACGTGAACCGTGACGGCGGGGACCGCGGCGCGAATCAATTCAGCGCCCACCCGCAGCGCACCGCAGCCTCCGGGCGTCTGCGCGGTTCGCGCGCGCCGGTCGCGGCGAGCCGCATGCCCCGAGCCAAGCACCATTTCTTCCACGGCGCGGTTGAATTCCTCCCGGCCTGCAGCGGCCACATAGGATTTCGTCGTTTGCGCGGCCAAGACCGCCTGCTCGGCCCGGCGCACGCAGTCGAGCACGGGTGTGTTGCCGCTCAAGTCGCGGTACACGCCGACGCCGAGGTCGACTTTCACCGACGAAGCGTCAGCTCGATATTTAGCCATGAGTCCGAGAATCGAATCGGCGCTCAGCTGCTTAAGTTGTTGAAACAAGAGTCAACGCCCCACTTTTTGTCCGGTCGCATTATAGTCCACGCCGATATGGCAATTTGGCGTACTTGCATTCTGAATCTAACGCTCGCGCTCGGCGCCGCCGCCGTATCTGCCGCCGGCGTGCGCAGCGCCGCTTCGACCGACGCCCCTACGGCCGACGCCGCTACGGCCGCCGCCGTGCCGAGAATCATCAGCCTGAGTCCGCACATCACGGAGTTGCTGTTTGCCGCCGGTGCCGGCGACCGGATCGTCGGTGTCGACGATTCCAGCGACTACCCCGCGGCGGTTGCCGGCATTGCCCGCGTCGGGGAACCGGCGGCGCTCGATATCGAACGCCTGTTGAAGCTCAAGCCCACATTGATCGTGCTATGGGACTCCGGCACCCCCGCCAGCCGCAAGACCCAGCTGGAACGGTTGAACCTGCGGTTGTATATCACCGATCAGCACCACTTGGACGACATCGGCACGGCGCTGATCGAGTTCGGCCGGTTTGCGGGTACCGAAGCGGCCGCCGCCGCCGCCGCAGACCGCTACCGGTTCGACCTGGCGCAGCTGCGCTCGCGGTATGCGGGGCGCCCGCGGCTCAAGGTCTTCTACCAGGTGTGGGACCGGCCGCTGTATACGCTGTCGGGCGCGCATGTGGTCAGCGAGGTGCTGTCGCTGTGCGGCGGCGACAATGTCTTCGCCGACCTGTCCACGCTGGCCCCGGCAATCGACAAGGAAGCGGTGCTGGCGCGCGATCCCGATGTGATACTGATCGCCGCCACCGGTGCGCAGGGTGCACGGCAGACCCGCGAATGGAGTCAATTTTCCAACCTTCGTGCGATACGCGATCATCGCGTGTTCACCGTGGATCCGTCGCTGACCGGCCGAATGTCGCCCCGCATCCTGCAGGGTGTGCGCGAGGTGTGCGACTTGCTCGACTCGGCACGCGGCCAGCCGGCTGTAGGGGACCCCCGGATGGGGCACCGGCGAGCGCCACCGTCTCCATTAAAAGACAGTGTCCGATGACATTTTTAGGCGTTAGCGTGTACGCTTTAGCCACCATCTCACTGGAGAGTTAACTCATGGCGCTTTGGAACGAAAAACCCACGCCCGCCACCGCGGGTCCTACTGCCGTCCCCCCCTCGGCGCCGCCGCCGGAACGAAGTCCGCCGGAGCGCCATGTCAGCGATCCTGCGCTGGCCGTTTCGCCGCGCCGCCCCACCCCCAAGACCTCATCGGAAGGGGGCGAGTCCGTCATTGCCGCAAATCTGACCATCGAGGGCAAGATCGAGGGTTCCGGAAATGTACGTATGGCCGGCCGTTTCAAGGGCGACGTGCGCATCGATGGTAATTTCAGCATCGAACCCGGCGCGCATTTGACCGGCCAAGTCTTGGCCGGCATCGTCGTGGTCGGCGGCGAGCTTCAGGGCAACATCGAATCCGCCAAGCGGGTCGATGTGCAGGAAGGGGGCATCATCGTCGGCGACGTGAAGGCGGGATCGATCACGGTCGCGGCCGGCTCGCGCATGCGCGGGCATGTCGAATTCGGCTGGGAAGACGAGAAGGTGAAGATCAAGCCGGGCTTGGTGGGCGGCGGCAGCTAGCCATGAGCGTTGCTCGGGCCGGCACCTTAGGCGCGACTCGAATATGTCCGCACTGCAAGGCGGTGGTCCTGCAGAGCGCCAATATCTGTCCGGGGTGCCAGCACCATCTGCGCTTCAGTTCCGGCAATGCGGAACCGCAGGCGGAGTCGAAGTCGGCGATGCGCATCGAGGGCACGATTCGCCACAGCGTGCGCGATGAGAGCTGCGAATACGTCGTGGTCATCTCGATCACCAACGAGCGCGGCGAGAAAATCGCGCGCCAAGTGGTCGGCGTCGGCGCGCTGCAGCCCGGCGAGAAGCACAAATACGACTTCTCGGTCGACTTGATGCCGATCCGCAGCGCCGCCGAGCGCAAGCGAAACTGATCAGCGCAGCGAACGGCCCTCGATATCGATGAAGCGCAGAAACTCCGCGCGCGTGCTGGCATCCGCGCGAAACGTGCCCAGCATCTTGCTGGTGACCATCGAGACGCCGCGTTTGTGAACGCCGCGCGTCGTCATGCACTGATGGACTGCGTCGATCACCACGCCGACGCCGCGCGGCTTGAGAATATCGTTGATGCACGCGGCAATTTGCGAGGTGAGCTTTTCCTGCACCTGGAAGCGGCGCGCATAGCCGTCGACGACTCGCGCGAGCTTGCTGATGCCGACGACGCGGTCGGTGGGGAGGTAACCGACATGCGCGTGGCCGATGATGGGCGCCATGTGATGCTCGCAAAACGATTCGAAACTGATATCGCGCAGCACCACCATTTCATCGTAACCCTCGACCTCTTCGAAGGTACGCCGTAAGTACGCCCCCGGGTCGATGGCATATCCCGAGAACCAATCGCTGTAGGCATTGACGACGCGCTTCGGGGTATCGCGCAGGCCCTCGCGCATCGGATCATCGCCGGCCCAGCTCAGCAGAGTCCGCACGGCGGCCTCCGCGGCGGCGCGGGTCACCGCGGGGTTCTTTTTCTTGGCCATTTAATTTCCTTTCCGGGCGCTCGCAAAACCACTCGCGCAGAATAGCATCGTTATGGTTGCTTCGAATCGAAGACAACCTGGCCATGCAGCAGCGTCATGGTGCATTTCAAGCGGCGCAGCTCCGCCGCCGGGATCGTGTACATGTCGCGGTCCCAGACCGCGATGTCGGCATCCTTGCCGACCTCGAGCGAGCCTATGCGGTCGTCGAGGAACAGTTGCCTTGCACCCCACGACGTGTACGAGCGCAGGGCTGCGTGAATATCGACGGATTCGGCGGTGCCGAAGGGATGTGCTCCATACGTACCCTTCAACGTCTCACGCTCGACCGACGCCCAGAGTCCATAGCGCGCGGCGATCGGCGTGACCGGATAATCGGAGCCGCCGGCCCAGCGAACGCCGCTTTTCAAGAAGGTCTCGAGGGGTACCAGTCGCAGGGAGAGTTCGGGCCCGAAGTTGCCGGCGTATGTATCGCCGATCCACCACATGAATGGAGCTTGCGCTTCCGGGTAAGCGGCGTCGTAGCGCTTTTCGAGTGCGGCCATGGTCTCGATGGCATGGTTACTCGGGATGTTGGCGTGGATGATGCTGTGCCGAAGGCCCATGGTGGGCGTCTCGCTCAGAACCTGCGCGTAGGTGTCGACCACCCAGTCGATGGCGCGGTCGCCGATCGCGTGAGTGCCAACGTGTACGCCGGCTTGGTGGAAGAGGCGGACCATCTGCCGGTAGACCTCGGGGTCGGTGGACGGGTAGCCGACATTACCCCGATCGATTTCGGTGGAGTTCTTGTGCCAATCCTGGCTCAACCACGCCGTGCGGGCGCCGCCGCTGCCGTCCATGAAGATCTTCGCCCCGCAGGACAGCAGGCGGCCGTCACCGAGCGATTGCGGCGCTCTGGGCAAGCCCTGGATCCTGGTGAGCGCCGCACGCGCCGAGGTAAGCGTCGTGCCCGCGTACCAGAGCACGCAGACATGTTCGGACAATTTATCGGCGCGCAGCAGCTCCCGATACGCGTCCCAGACGGGCTGTCCGATCGCCGGATCCTTGACCGCGGTGATGCCTTCGCCATGCAGGTCGTCGATGCTCTTCAGTATTCCGTCGCGTTGCTGCTGCGGCGTCGGCGGCGGAATAAGATCGACGACGGCGTCCATGGCCGATTCCTTCAATATCCCGGTCGGCTGGCCGGCGGCATTGCGGTCGATCGTTCCGGCCGGCGGATCCTTGGAGGCGGCGGTAATGTTCGCCAGGCGCAACGCCGCCGAATTGCCGACGCCGTAGTGTCCGGTGGTATGCATCAACCACACCGGATTTTGCGGCGAAACGCCGTCAAGATCGGCCGCGGTGACGTAGCGTCGTTCGGCGAGCTTGCCCTCGTCCCAACCGTCTCCCTGCAGCCATTCGCCGGCCTTCAGCCCGGCAATTCCCGCCTGTACGCGCCGCACGACGTCGGCGACCGCCGAGGCATCGCTGAGATGAACGTGATACAGCTGCTGCACGCCGGCGTCGGCGATATGCGCGTGGCTGTCGACGAGCCCCGGTGTCGCGGTCCGGCCATGCAAATCGATGCGCTGCGTGGCGGCGCCGGCGAGCCGAAGCATGTCCCGATCGGTGCCTACGGCGATGATTTTCCCGTCGCGGATCGCCAAGGCTTCCGCAATCGAGTCGCGTGAATCCACCGTGAGAATCCGGCCGTGGAACAGGATCAATTGGGGCGGCGCCGCCGCCCGTGCAACACCGCCCGCCGCCAGAACCAAGCCGGCGAACACACACCTCGCGCGCCGCGGGCGCGCGCCTCGATTGACTTGAGCCGGCATAACCTAGATCCTGTTTTTGTGTTTTTTTGTGGGAGATTTAATTTTGAAGCATTGCGCCCGGTTGAAGTCCGTCATTGTCCTCGTCTGCGGTCTGTCCGCGCAAGCAGTGTGGTGCGCGGCGGCCCAACCGGACGCCGTCACTCGCAATATGGCGCGCGACATTCTCAAAGAATTGATCGAAATCAATACCACCGATTCGGTCGGAAGCACCACGGTGGCGGCGCAGGCCATGGCGAAGCGATTGCTCGACGCCGGGTTTCCCGCGGCCGATGTCGTCGTCATCGGGCCCAATGAACGTAAGGGAAACCTGATTGCCCGCTATCGGGGAAGGCCCGGTACGAAGTTGCGCCCGGTATTGATCATCGGGCACCTGGACGTGGTCGAGGCGCGGCGCGAGGATTGGACCACCGATCCGTTCAAGTTCGTCGAACAGGACGGCTATTTCTACGGGCGCGGCACCCAAGATATGAAGGACGCCGACGCCATTGCCGTCACCGATTTCATCCGCCTGAGAAAGGAGGGCTACGTACCGAACCGCGACATCATTCTCGCGCTCACCGCGGATGAAGAGGGCGGAAAGTCGAACGGGCCGAGTTGGCTGCTGCAAAATCATCGCGATCTGATCGACGCCGAGTTCGCACTCAATCCGGACTCGGGCGGCGTCACCACGGACCACGGCAAACCGCTGAGCGTGGAGTTCGAGGCCACCGAGAAGCTCTATGGCGATTACCAGGTGCTCGCCACCAATCCGGGCGGGCACAGCTCCCTGCCGAAGCCCGACAATGCGATCTATCACGTCGCCGATGCCCTCGCCATACTCGAGAAATCGCCGTTTCCCTTCGAGTTGAATACCGTGACACGCGAGTATTTCGGCCAGATGGCCAAGATCGAAACGGGCCAGACCGCGGCCGATATGCGCGCCATCTTGGGCGAGCCGGCCGACCCTGCGGCAATCGCGCGGCTGTCGCGGGATGCGCGCTACAACTCCACCATGCGCACCACCTGCGTGGCAACCATGCTGAGCGGCGGCCACGCGCCCAATGCGCTGCCGCAGAGTGCGGAGGCCAACGTCAATTGCCGCATCTTTCCCGGCCATTCTCAAGAGGAAATTCGCCTGGCATTGATCCATATGTTCGGCGACCCGAAGCTCACGGTCCGCTACCGGAGCGATGCGGGCGAATTGATGGATCAGGGCTCGGACCGCAAGGCGATGGTGCCGCCGCCGCTGCGCCCCGATGTCATGGACTCGCTGCACCAGATTGCGGCGAACCTGTGGCCCGGCGCGCCCGTGATACCGATCATGGAGACTGGTTCGTCGGACAGCATTTATACGATGAATGCGGGCATACCGAGCTATGGAATCAGCGGGGTTGCGATCGATCGGGACGATGTGCGCGCGCACGGCAAGGACGAGCGGCTCAAAGTCGATTCTTACTACAACGGCGTCGAGTTCTACCATTTGTTCCTCAAGGCGTTGACGACGGATAATCGGTAAAAATCCGGAGGCAATCCATGACGATCCTTCAAGTGATTGGTTCGCGCCAGCGTGACCTGGGCGGCTTCGTGGTACGGCGCGTGCTGCCGGCCGCGAGCCGGCAGATGGTGGGCCCGTTCATTTTTTTCGATCATCTGGGCCCTACGCAATTCGCGCCCGGCTATGGAATCGACGTGCGGCCGCACCCGCATATTGCGCTTGCGACGGTGACGTATCTCTTCTCCGGGTCTCTCCAGCATCGGGACAGCCTGGGCACGGTGCAGGAAATCCGCCCCGGCGACGTGAACTGGATGTCGGCCGGACACGGGATCGTGCATTCCGAGCGCACGCCGCAGGCGGCGCGTGCATCAGGAGAGCGTGTTCACGGCATTCAAAGCTGGGTGGCGCTGCCCGACGGCCACGAGGATGGAGAGCCGACGTTCGAACACTACCCCGCCTCGACCCTGCCGACTCATACGGCCGACGGCATCGAGCTCACCGTCATCGCCGGGGAGGCCTTCGGGCTGCGCTCTCCGGTCGTGACGCTGTGGCCGACGCTCTATGTTCACGCGCAATTCGCCCATGGCGCCACGCTCGAGGTGCCGGCCGACCATGGTGAGCGCGCGGTGTTCGTGGTGCAGGGTGAACTCGTCATCGGCGAAACCCCCTTGGCGGAAGGAGAGCTCGCGGTGCTCGAGCCGGAGACGAACGTCAAGCTGCGGGCGCTCGGCGATACGCGAGCGATGCTGCTCGGCGGTGCGCATTTCCCCACGCCGCGATTCATCTGGTGGAATTTCGTCGCCTCGTCCGAGGAGCGCATCGAGCGCGCCAAAGAGCGCTGGGAACGGCAGCAGTTTCCGCCCGTGCCCGGCGAAACCGAATTCATTCCGTTGCCGAATTACTGAACCAAAGGAGGAGCGATCATGAGCGACAAGACCGCGAGCATTCATTGGGAAGGTCGGGGCAAGAAGGGCGTCGGGAAGATCAGCACTCAGACCGATGCCTTGAAAGCGTATCCCTACGGGTTCGGCAGCCGCTTCGAAGACGACCGCAGCGGCACGAATCCCGAGGAACTGTTGGCGGCCGCGCATGCCGCCTGTTTCACCATGGCATTTTCGTTTGCCTGCGATGCGGCGGGGTTTGCGACGGCCGCGATCGATACCCAGGCCGCCGTGCGGCTGGTGATGAAGGGGGGCGGATTCCAGATCGAGCGCATCGCCTTGCGGCTGGAGGCGAATGTGCCGGGGATCGATGAGGCGACATTCCAGAAACTTGCTGCCGGCGCGAAGCAGGATTGCCCGCTGTCGAAGGCCTTGGCCAGCGTTCCGGAAATTAGTCTCACCGCGGTCTTGCGCAACTAATACTCGGCGCTACGCGCCTCGCCCCTGCGGGGCCGCACCCGGTGCGGATATCGCGCCTGGACCAAGGGCTTCATCGCGCGCGCCAGAGCACCGGAAAGAGCGGATGAGCCATCGGCGCTCCCGCCGGTAATTCCTCGCTCAAGCCGGGAAAATCCGGCGAAGTACGCCAACGACGCGGAGCGTGCGTCACGTCATCGCCGAGAAACCGCACGGAGAAGACGCGCCGGCGGTGTGTGCCCGTGACGCCTCGGGCCGCATGCAGCGTGAGCATGTGAAAGCACACGGCGTCGCCCGGCTGCAATTCCCAGCCAAGAATCGGAAAGGCGCTGCGTGCGGCCTCGATATTCGGCAGGTCGGCCAATGCGCCTTCGGGAAACCATTTGGCTTGCTGCTCCATGAAGGAACGCGGCATCAGCCACGGCCCCAGGTGGGATCCGGCGACGAATTCCAGCGTGGATTCGCGATTCACCGGGTCTACCGGAATCCAGAAGCTGATGTTCTGGCGGCCTTCGATATTGTAGTACGGCTGATCCTGGTGCCAGGGCGTCGGTTGCCGAGTCCCGGGCTCCTTCGTCAGCATATGGTCGTGGTAGAGCCGAACCACGGAACTGCGCATCAGCCTGCCGGCTGCTTCGGGCAGTGCCGAATCGAAGATGAATCGCCGATAGTCCGCGTTGTCCTGCCAATTGCAGAAGTCTTCGACGAAATACCCCGGATCATCGGCGCCGCTCGCTACTTTGGCGCGGGGACTCAAGTGGGCGAGATTCTCGTCGATACCCGCGCGAAGCAGCGCCATTTCCTGCGGTTGAAACAACTGCCGGATACACGCCGCGCCGTCGCGCTGAAACCGTTCGATGGCGTCGTCGTCAATCATGGCGCGAATCAGAGCGCATGGATAATTTCTTCAAGCAGCGCGGATCCTCGATAGGCGAAGCCGGTGTAGATTTGTACGAGGTTGGCACCCGCACGCAGCGTCGCCCCGGCATGATCTTTGCTGACGATACCGCCAACGCCGATCAGGGGAAAGTCAGGCCCCAATTCTGAGCGCAGCTGGGAGACCACCCGTATTGACAGGGGGTGCAGCGGCGCACCGCTCAAGCCCCCCGCCTCGGCGGCGGCCGGCGCATTGGCCAGCGCACTCCGATCGGTCGTCGTGTTGGTGGCGATCGCTCCATCGATCTCGAGCGAGCGCAAATCCCGTGCCAATGCGGAGATCTGTTCCGGAGTCAAATCGGGAGCGACTTTGACCAGCAAGGGCACGCGTTTCCCGTGGCGCTCCTGCAGAACGCGGCGTTCTTCGAGCAGAGCGCCGAGGACTCGTTCCAGTCCGTCCCGGGACTGCAACTCGCGCAGCCCGGCCGTGTTGGGCGAGGAGATGTTCACGGCGACGTAATCCGCGAGGGCGTAGACCTTGCGCAGACAGATCAGGTAGTCATCCTGAGCATTCTCGAGCGGCGTATCGAAGTTCTTGCCGATGCTGATGCCGCGAATCCCGCGATAGCGGCTGCGCGAAACTTGCGCGACGAGATGTTCGACCCCCTTGTTGTTGAACCCCATTCGGTTGATGAGCGCGCCGGCCTCGGGGATTCTGAACATGCGTGGCTTGGGATTGCCGGGTTGCGGGCGCGGCGTCACCGTTCCCAACTCAACGTGGCTGAATCCCATCGCACCCAGCGCATCCAAGTAGTCTCCGTTCTTGTCGAAACCCGCCGCGAGGCCGAGCGGGTGCGCGAACTCGAGGCCCAAACAGCGTACTGACAAGGCGGGCGGATACTGGAGCGCCGGCCAGAGAGGTTGCAACCAGCGCAGGCCGGCGAGCCCTAGGTCGTGGGCCAGTTCCGGATCCAAACCGGTGAGAATCGGCAGCGAGGCGCGCGCGATGACCGATGCGAGGCGACGCCTCATGGTTGGGTCAGAGAGAGGTCCGGCAGTCCGGCGACGAAAGCGGCGAGCGCCCTGCCGAGCCGCGTGTGTTGATCGGCATCGAGATGAATCCCATCGACCGTACTGGCCGGGGTGACGCTGCCGGCATCGAAGAAATGGCAGCCGAGGTCGGAGGCAACGTTCCGATAGGCTTCGGCCAGCCCGGCCGACTTTTCGGCTGCACCCGTGAACTTGGCTGCAAGCGGTCCGCGCGGAGTCAGGATCCGGGGCGGCGCAATCACCAAGACCGGGGGTATCGGCATGCCAGGCTCGATGGGAGCCTGGCGAATCGCAGTCACCAGCGTCGCGATGCCCTGTGCCGCATGCCACGCGGTGTGCGGATGCATGGACTGAAAATCGTTGGTGCCCAGCATCAGCATGACCAGCGCCAAGGGGGAGTTGATTTCGATACGCTGTGCAAGACCTGTGAGCCCATTGCGCCCGGATTTGAACGGATCCTCCCAAACGGTCCGCCGGCCGTTCAAGCAGTCTTCGATGACTCGTACCGCAAGCCGCTGCTCGTTGAGCGCGGTCTCCATCACCCCCGGCCACCGCGCATCGAAGGACAGACGCCTGCGCGTCGTCGGGATGATTCCCCAGGAGGCCGAGTCGGAGTAGACGAGTATCTGCTGCAACGCAGGCACGCTATTTATGCGCGGGCCCGGGCGCCGGTGAATAATGCACGTGAGCGATTTTCCAAGCGCCCGCCGCTTTGAACCACACATCGGTCTCCTGGAACATCTCATCGGTGACTTTTTGGTTCGCTTCCAGCGTTTTCACGCGCAACACGTAGCTGGCAATGGCGGTATCGCCTTGCGGACTCAATTTGATATGCGTGTCGGACAGCGTGGCTGACTGAAGCTTTGCACCGCCTTTGATGTACCCGGTCCACATTTTTCTATAACTCGGCACATCGGTGCGGCCTTCCGGAAACCATAGGACGGCGTCGTCCGAGTAGTAACCGAAGTACTTGTCGAGATCATTGGCGGCATAGGCCGCATTGAACTCCTGTTCGAGCTGGCGGATGTCGGCTTTGGAGTCGGCATTGGCCAGCGTCGACAAGCCGAACAGCAGCAGGGCGCACGAATAGACAGTGGATAACTTCATGAGTAGCCCTTTTTTAATGGTTATGTTGCTGCCGCGGTTATGATGCCGGCCTGCGGGATTATAACCGACTCGCGGACATCCCCCCCCGTTGCTGCGTGGCTTTCTCGGATTTGTAACATTGCGATCGTAGCGTGGGCCACCGGTACCGACATCCGTCCGCACCGACACAACCATAAATGGGGGTTTCTATGAAACGCAAATTATTGGGCGCCGCCGCCGGCGTCTGTGTGCTCATGGGGTTGCAAGCAAGCGCCGACTCCGACGATGGCCGACTCGGTGCCCACCACCAGGTCAAGCACGTCCTGCTGATCAGCATCGACGGTCTGCACGCGCTCGACCTTTCGAACTTCGTGGCCAGCCATCCCGACTCCACGCTGGCGGACTTGAGTCGACACGGGGTGACTTACACGAACAACGTGACCTCGTCGCCGTCCGATTCGTTTCCCGGACTCGCCTCGTTGGTGACCGGTGGTTCTCCGGTGACCACCGGCCTCTGGTATGACGACACCTACAACCGGGCGCTGTCCCCGCCCGCACAGACCGACGGCCTCGGCAATCCCGGCGGCAGCTGTCCCGGCAAGATCGGCACCAATGTGGCCTGGGATGAGGCGGTGGACGTCGATCTCACACGGCTCGACGGCGGCGGCGGACTCAATCCGAAGTTTCTGGTCCGTGACCCGAACAATGGCTGCAGGACCATTCTGCCGCACCAGTACTTGCGCGTGAATACGATCTTCGAGGTGGTCAAGGCGTCGGGCGGGCGCACGGCGTGGACCGACAAGCACCCTTCCTACGAATGGACCAACGGCCCCAGCGGCAAAGGCGTGGAGGATTTCTACGGACCGGAGATCAATTCCATCCCCGTGCCGCTGCCGCAATTCCCGGGGTGTGCGCCGGTGCCATTTGTCGATTCGACGCCGGACGATGGCTGGACCAACAGCTTCGATGACATCAAGTGCTATGACCTGCTTCATGTGGCGGCCGTCATCAATCAGATCGACGGCTACAACCACGACCGCACGGCCAAGGTCGGAGTGCCGACGTTGTTCGGAACGAACTTCCAGGCGGTGAGCGTCGGGGAGAAACTGGCCGTGGACCCCGTCACCGGCCTCAAAGGCGGCTACACGGATGTGCTGGGAACGCCGGGTCAGGGGCTTGCCGGTGAACTCGACTTCATCGATCAATCCATGGCACGGTTAGTCAAAGAGCTCAAGGCGCAGCGACTCTACGATTCGACCTTGATCATCATCAGCGCCAAGCACGGTCAGTCCCCGATCGACGGCACGAAACGCCACGGCATCGGCGGCGGTCAGCCGGCGGCCACCATCGGGTCCGCGGACGCATTCGACATTTCCGACGACGGTTCGCTGATCTGGCTCACCGATCCATCTCTGGCACCGGGCGTGGTCGCGACGCTGAGCAAGCCGGTGAATCAGCAGGCGCTCGGCATTCAGGAGATCTTCGCGGGCCAGTCGCTGCGGAACAAGTTCGACAATCCGGGCGCCGATCCCCGCACGCCCGATATCATTCTCAAGGTCAATACGGGCGTGATCTTCACCGGCGGCACGAAGCTATCGGAGCACGGCGGCTTCAATGAGGATGACGTGCACACGGCCTTGCTCTTGTCGCTGGATGGGATGGATCGCGCCGTGGTGAAGAGCGCAGTCAGCAACCAGCAGGTCGCCCCCACGATCATCCAGGCCCTTGGCCTCGACCCCAATGATCTCGAAGCGGTGCGCAAGGAGCAGATTCACGTGCTGCCCTTCTTGTTCAACGGCAAGGTCGATAACGGCGTGACCGGCTACTAGACTAGCGGCGGAACTCTTGAGCAGAGGCGCACCGGCGGCTCGGTGCGCCTCTTCATTCAGACATCAATTTCAAGGCGTGAGAGCGTCGAGGAGCATGTGTATGGTTAGCAAGGTCATCGGGACGAGAATCGTTCTTGGAATGCTGGGGTCGGGGTTGGTCGGCGCGGCGCTGCTCGCCGCGTCCGAGGCGCCGGCCGCCGCTTCGCCGGCGGCTGAACGTCCGTCCGGCAGCGGTGATCGCTTCGATCCATTCGGCAAGTTCTTCTTGCCGGGCAACCTGGTGGTGAGCCGCACCGTTTACGACAACAATCCCAATAATTTGGCGGTCGGGACGATTCTGCCTCCGGGTTGCGAGTCGACGACGGGAGGCTGCTCCGCCGCATCGGGCGCTCCCTTCGACGGGGCTTATCCCTTGGTCTGGAACAATGATCTCTATGACGCCAGTTTTGGCATCACCTCAAAAATCCTGCTGGACCAGGTCACGCCATCCGGCCGCTTGATCGGCTCGCTCGAGGTACCCAATAGCCTGCAGCGCGGGAATAAAGGCGATAGTGATCAGCTCGTGACAAGCTTCAGTTCCAAGTCGGAGCTGGCACTCAATCTGTCGAGCGACGGCAGATATCTGACCTTCATGGGATACGTGGCGCCGGTGAACGCCATCGACGCATCAAATTCCAGTACGTCCGGTGCCGTGGACCCCACCGATCCGGTCGGTGAGGCGTTTGCGCGCGCGGTCGCTCAGGTCGACGAGAAAGGACGGTTTCAATTCACCGAGACCAATGCATACAGCGGCAACAACGGCCGCGCCGCCGTCCTGGAGAATTCCGGCGGTGCCGACGTGATCTTTACCGCGGGCAACGCCGGCAATGGCGCCAACCCGCAACCGGCCGGCGTCGTGCTCGGTGCGGGCACGCAATTCATCGTCCCCGCAAACTCACCGGAAGCTGCGCAGTCTCCCGGTGCCCCGACCCCCGCCGCGAGCTTCTCGGTGACGGAATTGGGCGCCAAGCCGGACAAGCTGGGCAAGGATGATAATTACCGCGGATTGACGGTCTTCGGCAATGTGCTCTATTACTCCAAGGGCAGCGGCAGCAACGGCGTCAACACAGTGTATTTCGCTGACACCACGGGCAAGGCGTGCCCCAACGGCGTCGGTGTTCCTGCAGCTCACGCACACTTGCCGACGGCGCCCCTCGCGTTTGACCCGGCGACATTGCTGACCACCGGCTTGCCGAGCACCATGTGCGTCCTCGCCGGCTTTCCTTCCACGCCGAATAAATCCGCCACGGTGACG
>Ga0137412_10001006_pt1 | contig 21193 bp, 19 predicted proteins | sample CZODoug2_1_16fun_FD_122160 | JGI IMG/M metagenome (GOLD analysis project Ga0137412, IMG submission 122160) | Vadose zone soil fungal communities from Angelo Coast Range Reserve, California, USA - CZODoug2_1_16fungal (Hybrid Assembly) | ecosystem: Environmental > Terrestrial > Soil > Vadose zone... | reverse complement strand
TCTGAATAAGGAGCCGCAGAAGGTCCGCGATGCCTATGGCGCCGGCCACCGCGGCGCGTGCTATCTCATGGGCCGCAAGCTGATCGAGGCCGGGGTTCGCTTTGCCACGATCGACGTGCGCTGGCCCTTCACCAAGGACCTGCCCGGCGGCTTCAACCTGAACTGGGACCACCACGACGAGATTTATGCGAAGGGCTCGTGCGGCACGATTCGCGACAAGGCCGGCGGCGTGTTCTACGAGCCGCTCGCGCGTTGGGTTGGCGCGCAAACCGGGTTGTACTCCTTCGGAGACTGCGGCGAGCGTCACGCGTGCCTGCTCACCGATGCGGGTAATTTCGTCGTCCGTGACCAATCGCCCGAGAAGAATCATCCCGCGGTGTGGACCTTGACCGAAGCCGTTCAGAATCGGGGCGAACACCGCCATCAAGGGGCCGCGGTTGGTCCGCAGGAGTCCAGATACTTTTCGGCCGTCCGTCAGCGCGCTGCGCCAGGGGTGATCCGGCGGCAATTCGCCGCCGGCCAGAATATCGATGTTGAGCAGCGCATGAGACTTCGGATCCCACCCGACGGACCAGACGTAACGGCCGTCCAGGCCGACGAATGCGAGGACATTGACTCGAAGTGACGACAGCGACTCGTGGGTCAGGTTCGCCGTCACGTAGGACCAATTGTGATCTTGCATGAAGGCGTAGGTGTCGGCCCAATTGCTCCAGTCGCGTGCGGTGATTCCGAGCAGGTCCAGTTCACGGCCGAGCGTATAGGCGACGCGATCCATGTCTTTCCTGGCGGCGTCGTGTTCCAGTTCCGCAAAGCTGGGCAGCAAGATTTGCTGCTGCACCAGAAACTGAGTTACACCGAGCACTGCGAAGAGAGCGGCGAGAAGCGTAATGACTTTGTAGCGGATCTTCATAAGGGTCAAACAACAAGCGTGTCTCTATTGACTGAGGCGACATCGGCCACGCAGACGCCAACGCCCGCCTTTAACAATTATCGGTATTGCCACGAGGCACTGTGGGAACGGCTTGGATACCCAGAAAGAGCCGACCGTGACGTCAGTCACATATTCGACCCACAGGGGGGTCCACTGTACTGGGTGTTTTGTAACGGCTCGACCAGATGAGTTGCTTCGACCCCTTGTCCGCCGAGAGGCGTCACGCGAGCCATTCGAGCATCTTGCCAAAAAAAGGTCGCAATCACGGCAGCAGTGCGGTGCTCATACAGGAATATTGGCGCGCCTCCTGTGATGCGGATCGATTCGGCCAGCGCGTTCAGCGCATCGCGCAGAGCCTCGACGCTGCCCTGTACATCAGCCTTGACCAAGAGCTGCACCAGATCCGCTTTGTTCTCGCCCATGGTCGAGAATACGTCCTGCATGTTGGCGCTTTTCAGGGCCAGCTTGACGTCGCGCGATTTCGACTGGCGATGCATCGCCACTTCGCGAGCCTTACGTTCGCTTTCGACCACCAACAATTCATCGCCCGCGTTGGGCGCGCCCGACAGTCCCAATACCACCACGGGAATGGAAGGACCCGCAGCCTCGACCGGCTTGCCGGCCTCGTCGAACAACGCGCGCACGCGGCCGAACTCTTGACCGATCAACAGCGGATCGCCCAGTTTCAATGTACCGCGCAACACCAACACGGTCGCGACCGCGCCGCGGCCCTTCTCGAGACTCGACTCGATCACGTAGCCGGCCGCCAGGCCCGTGGTCGGAGCCTTCAATTCCAGAACTTCCGCCTGCAGCAGAATGCTGTCCAGCAACTGGTCGACGCCCTGACCCGTGCGCGCCGATACCGGCACGAAGATATTTTCGCCGCCCCATTCCTCAGGAATCACGCCGTACTTGGTGAGTTCCTGCTTCACCTTTTCCGCGTCGGCTTCCGGCTTGTCCATTTTGTTGAGGGCGACCACGATGGGCACCTTCGCCGCCTGCGCGTGCTGTATCGCTTCGATGGTCTGCGGCATGACGCCATCGTCGGCGCCCACCACCAAGATCACGATATCGGTGACCTGGGCGCCGCGCGCCCGCATGGAACTGAACGCGGCGTGGCCGGGAGTATCGAGAAACGTCACCATGCCCTTCGCAGTCTCGACGTGATAGGCGCCGATATGTTGCGTGATGCCGCCGGCCTCGCCCGCCGCCACCTTGGTGCGTCGTATATAGTCGAGCAGCGACGTTTTGCCGTGATCTACGTGACCCATCACCGTGACCACCGGGGGACGCGGCAACACCTCGAGCGACGAGTCGGTCTCGCCCTGCAAATCGTCTTCGATGATGTTTTCCTTGCGCAGAACCGCGGTGTGGCCCATTTCCTCGACCACCAACACCGCTGTGTCCTGTTCGATCATCTGATTGATCGTCGCCATCACGCCCATGTTCATCATGACCTTGATGACTTCGGTGGCCTTGACCGCCATTTTCTGCGCCAGCTCCCCGACCGTCATGGCCTCGGGGATGGCAATCTCCCGAACGACGCGCGCCGTCGGCATTTCGAAGCCATGTTTGGTATCGCTGTCGCCGCCGACCGAGCGGCGACGGCCGTCGCGCGATTTCTTTTTCTTGTGCCGCGAGCTCACGTCGCCGACGATGTGCAGTTCCTGGCGGCCATAGCGCGTCGCCTTGTCGTCCACGACCTCGCGCGCGACTTTGCCGGGCTTGGCCGCGGCCGCCTTGCGCTCGCGCTCGGCTACTTCGCGGGCCTGCACTTCGGCCACGCGGCGCGCTTCTTCCTCGGCGGTGCGTTTACGATTTTCTTCGTCGCTGCGCCGCCGGCTCTCTTCTTCCTGCCGTTCTCGATCCAAGCGCTCCTTCTCGAGCCGCTCGTTCTCCGCACGCTCGAGCGCAGCTTTCGCCTGTTCCTCGGTTTCGCGCTGTTTGTCGATTTCCTCCTGCTGCAGACGAGCTTGATCCTCGAGCACCTCGCGCTTCACGTAGGTGCGCTTGCTGCGCACCTCGACGTTGACCGTGCGTGCGCGGCCCTGTGGGCTCGCAAGCTTCAACTCCGACTGCGACTTGCGCCGCAACGTGATTTTGCGGGGCGCTGCATCGGCCTGCACATCATCGCGGCCGTGACTGCGGCGCAAGTGCGTCAATAGCTCGTGCTTCGCGTCCTCGCTGATCATGTCTTCCGCGCTGTCCACCCGAATGCCGGCCTGATCGAGTTGCTGAAGCAGCCGATCCACCGGGACTTTGAGCACCTCGGCGAATTGCGCGACCGTTACATCTGCCATACTTAAGCTCCTAAACCCTTGCTTCTTCCGCGAACCAGTGTTTGCGGGCATCCATGATCAATTCGGCGGCCTTCTTCTCGTCGACGCTGCCCATTTCCACGAGTTCATCGACGGCGAGATCGGCCAGATCTTCGCGGGTCTTCACCCCCTTGCGGGCCAGAGTCTTGCCCAAGGCTTCGCCCGTGATCTCGACGAGATCGGCGGCCGGCTCGGCGCCGTCCATCGACTCTTCGCTCGCGATCGCCTGCGTCAATAGCACGTCCCGGGCACGGGTGCGCAGTTCCTTGACGATTTCTTCGTCGAACTCTTCGATCCCGTTCAACTCGCTGGCCGGCACATACGCGATCTCTTCGATGGTCGAGAATCCTTCCTGCACCAAAATACTCGCAACGTCGGCGTCCACGTCGAGCTGCTTCATGAAGGTCTCGCGCAGCGCCAACGATTCGGTTTCGCTCTTCGCCTCGGCCTGAGATTCGCTCATCACATTCAATTCCCAGCCGGTGAGTTCGCTGGCAAGGCGGATGTTCTGGCCGCCGCGGCCGATGGCTTGCGACAGCTTGTCCTCCGAGACGGCGATATCCATCGAATGCGAGTCCTCGTCGACCACGATCGAGGTGACCTCGGCAGGCGCCATGGCATTGATGACGAACTGAGCGTTGTTGTCGTCGAACGGAATAATGTCCACCCGCTCGCCCGCGATCTCGTTCGACACCGCCTGAACGCGCGAACCGCGCATGCCGACGCAGGCGCCCACCGGATCGACGCGCGGATCGTTGCTGCGCACGGCGATCTTGGCACGCACGCCCGCGTCGCGCGCAGCGGCCAGAATGTTGATGAGGCCTTGGCCCACTTCCGGCACTTCCAGCTTGAACAGTTCGATCAGAAACTCCGGCGCCGTGCGCGACAGGAACAGCTGCGGGCCGCGAGGCTCGGTGCGCACTTCTTTCAGGTAAGCCTTGATGCGATCCTGAGAGCGGACCGGCTCGCGCGGAATCATTTCCTCGCGCGCGATGAAGCCTTCGGCATTCGCTCCGAGATCAACGTACACGCCGTTGCGATCGACGCGCTTGACGATGCCGCTGACCAGCGTACCGGCGCGGTCCTTGTAGGCATCGACCACTTGGGCGCGCTCGGCCTCGCGCACTTTCTGCACGATCACCTGCTTGGCGGTCTGGGCAAGAATGCGGCCGAACGGCACCGATTCCATCGGTTCCTCGACGAACCCGCCCGGCTCCACGTCCTTATCGATCTCTCTGGCGTCGTCCATGCGAAGCTCGCGCTCGGGGACCTCCAACTCGGTGGAGTCGTCCGCGAAGACTTTCCAACGGCGGAACGTGTCGTAGCCGCCGGTCTTGCGGTTGATCGATACCCGCACATCCAGCTCCTCGCCGTGTTTCTTGCGAGTGGCGGACGCGAGCGCGGCTTCGAGCGCGTCGAATATGATTTCCTTGTCGACGCCCTTTTCGTTGGAAACGGCGTCAACCGCCATCAAGATTTCTTTGTTCATTGCCCTTAAGACTCCTGGTCACTCCGGCCGTAATCTCGCCTTCTGAATCCGCTCGAGCGGCAAGGTATGAGCCTGCCCGTCCACTTCCACTACAATCGAGTCGTCTGCAATCGAATTCAACACGCCGACGAAGCGCCGCCGCCCGTTGATCGGCAATTTCAGCTCGGCGAAAATTCGTTCGCCGATGAACCGCTCGAAATGCGCGCGCTTGCGCAAGATCCGATCGAAACCCGGCGAAGAAACTTCCAGCGTGTAATGACCCTTGATCGGATCCTCGATCTCGAGCACTTGGCTCACCGTGTGGCTCACGCGCGCGCAATCGTCGACCGTGATGCCCGCCGGCGCAGCGGCGCCCGACGCATCGCCGCCAAGTGCATCGGCGCCCGGCGCATCGCCCGCACGCCGATCAATAAAGATCCGTAAAACTCCGCCCCGCCCTTCCCGTGCAAACTCGATATCGACCAACTCGTAATCCAACGCCTCGATCGGCGGCTCCAGCAAGCGCATCAAGGCGTCACGCATTCTTCGAAACCTTCTGCGTCCCGCGATCTAAACAAAAAAGGGGACCATCGGCCCCCTTAGATATTCAACGAAAAAGACCCCTTCGGGGTCTTCAACAAAGCAAACCTAAACGCTTCCCGAAGGACCGTTCGCAGGCGAAGCCGAAGTTTAGGTCCGCCGCCGAGGGGCGCGATTATAGGCAAAGCCGACTTGGGCGTAAACCCTGATCGAACAATCTTATCGAAGCCGCAAACGATCGGGGCCGCATCTCTGCGGCCCCGATCATCAATCACTCAATCCAAAAAGCTGTTACCAGCGCTTCGGACCGCGCGATCCACCACCACCACCACCGCCGCCACCGCCACCGGTGCGCTCCTGTGCCTCATTCACCTTCAGCGCTCGCCCGTCGACATCGTGGCCATTCAAGGCCTGCATGGCGCGCGCCGCATCCGCGCTCGCCATTTCAACGAAGCCGAAGCCACGGGGCCGACCGGTGTCGCGATCATTGATCAGCGCAACCGACTGCACCGCGCCATGCTTTTCGAACAGCGCGCGCACCGCGGACTCGTCCATTGAGAACGGGAGATTGCCAACATACATTTTCGTCATGTGAAGAATACCTACTACAAAAGAAGCTATCGGCCGGTCACGCGTGCGTACTGCGATGCAATGTGCAGAGTGCCTGCCACCTGGATCGAAGAAACCTGCTTTGTGGGTTGTGGTCAAGGTGACGCCGGAGCGGCGCGGTGACCAGAAACGGACCAAGTAGAAATTCACGAACCGGGCCGGATGGTACAGCAATTTACTGATAAATACGAATATTTTCTCAATGCCAGGTTCAGCATGAGAGCGGCGGTCGACGCCTGCTCAGGACCCCGGTTCCGGCCACCGGGCAAGACGGGGTAGTTTTGCCGCGATGCACAAGCCACATGCGGCCGCCGCTCTCGCGTTCGACGATTCGCCCGATTAGAGCCTGTCCGGGCGCAGATTGCGTCGAATCTGCCGAAATAGCCTCTCAGGCGTCGGCAATTCGAGTGGCGGGCGTCAGGCCAAAATGGCTGCCGGCGTCAGGCGCGGACACACCATGCGGTGTCCATCGGCCGGTTCTCGGGTCGTCGTACCCTCGGCGTCTACCTCCGCCATGCGGTCCGGCATCTGGTCTGGTAACGGTCGCGCAAGGCAGCTATTCTTTCCGACTGCTCGATAGTTTACGGTACAAAGTTCGCGGGCCGGCGTTTCCAAAAACGCCCCGCGCGGCCATCGGATGCGTTCGGAACCGCCGTGCCAAAAGCCGTGTCGCAAGGATTTTATTCGCTGAAGCAATGAATACAAATACATTCGCCATATGCCATGCGGAGCTTAGGACAGCGTCGAGCGTACGTGCGCCTTGGCGATGCGCCTAACGCTTTTTCAGCCCAGGTATTGGGCGACTTGGGCGGGATTGAGCGTATTGCGCGCCATCGAGCTGTTGCCCATTCGCGTGCAACGGCATGTCGGGTCTGCCCTGGGCAAGCTGATCCGGCGCCTGCCGCTCGCCTACGTGCGCATCGCACGCCGCAACATCGATCTGTGCATGCCCACCCTGTCGGAGCGGGATCGGGCCGACTTGGTCGACCGCCACTGCGAAAGCTTGGGAATGGCTCTGTGCGAGACGGCCAATACCTGGTGGAGCAGCGACAAACGCGTACACAAGCTCGCCGAGATCCGGGGCCTGGAGAATTTGCAGGCCGCGCTCGCCAAGGGCCGCGGCGCCATCATGATCGGCGGCCACTTCACCACCATCGAGATCGCCACCCGCATCCTCGGCACCGTCGTGCCGCTCAACGTGGTGTACCGTCCGACTAAAAATGCGGTGCTATCGCACATCATGTTCGCCAGCTTCTCGCGCAACGGCAAACCGATCGCGCACGATGACATACGCACCATGATTCGCGCCCTGAAAAAAAATGAAGCGGTGTGGTACGCGCCGGATCAGAGCTACCGAAACAAGGGCGCGGCGATGGTGAATTTTTTCGGGATTCCCGCCGCCACCACCACGGCCACGTCGCGCCTCGCGCGCATTTCCGGAGCCGCCGTACTGACCTACTTTCCCGAACGGCTGCCGGGCAATGCCGGATATCGCGTCGTGATCGGTCCCGCGCTCGAAGATTTTCCCGGCGTCGACCCGATTGGCGACGTCGAGCGTTTCCATGCCCTATTGGAAGCGCAGATTCGCCGTGTTCCTGAACAATATCTCTGGGTACATCGCCGCTTCAAGGGGCTGAGCGCCGATTATCCCGACTACTATGGGCGCGATTCCCGCAATCGCGCGCCCGTGCAATCGCCGAAAACAACTTCCTGAAACGAGAGCGCCCACGTCGCCGCCATGCTGCAAACCGGTCTAGTCGCCCATGAGCGCTATTTTTGGCACGACCCCGGCAGCGGCGCCGGATTCTCGGGGTCCAATCCGTTCGTACAACCGGATCAGCATCCGGAGACCCCCGAATCCAAGCGTCGCTTGCTGGCGCTGTTGGAAGTGAGCGGTTTGGCCGAGCAACTGACCAGAGTCAAGCCGCGCCCGGCCGAGCACGGCGAGCTGCGCTATTTTCACACCGAGCGCTACATCCAAACGGTGCGCACACTGTCGGCGGGGGTGGGCGGTTCGATCGGCGACAGCGCCAGCATCGGCACCGGCAGCTATGAAATCGCGCTGCTCGCCGCCGGCGGATGCATCGAGGCGGCGGACGCGGTATTGGCGGGACGCCTCAAGAACGCCTACGCCTTGGTTCGGCCGCCGGGTCACCATGCGGAGGCCGACCAGGGCCGCGGCTACTGCGTGTTCGGCAACGTGGTTTTGCTGGTGCGCCACGCCCAACGAGTGCACGGCGTGCAGCGCGTCGCGGTTGTCGACTGGGACGTGCATCACGGGAACGGCACCGAAGGCGCATTCATTGCGGATCCGTCCGTGCTCACCGTGTCGATTCACCAGGATCGCTGCTATCCCATTGACGCCGGGCAGCTCGGCGTCAGCGGCACCGGTCCCGCCGCCGGCACCAACCTCAACATTCCGTTGCCAGCCGGTTCCGGTCACGGGGCATATCTCGCCGCCTTCGACCGCATCGTATTGCCGGCGCTGCAACGCTTCCGGCCGCAATTGATCGTCGTCGCCTCAGGGCTCGATGCCAGCGCCATGGATCCTCTCGGCCGCATGCTTTGCACCAGTGAAACCTATCGCGCGATGGCCGCGCGCATCGTCGGCGCCGCCGAGTCCCTCTGCGCCGGCCGGCTGGTGGCCACGCACGAGGGCGGCTATTCGAACGCCTATGTGCCGTTCTGCGGCTTGGCCGTCATCGAAGAGTTCGCCGGCGTCCGGACGCCCGTGGTCGATCCCTATCTGGATGAATTAATGCACATGGGCGGACAAGATCTTCAGCCGCATCAAGCGGCGGCCATCGACGCGGCGGCGGCTTTGGTACGCCTGGTCCCGCAGCCGATTGCCGAGAACTGAAGCGCCGGCGGGATTCCAGTCACCGGAACGGACTACTTCGCGTTCGCGAAGTAGTCCTGCAGCGAGGCGACGCCCAGGCGTTTTGCTTCGAATAGGCTCTCGAGATGTTCGCGTGAGTTGATCAATCCGCGGGCGCGCAGGACGCCTGCCTCATCCAGCAGAGCCGCGAACGGCAGGCGACTCACCTGATAGGTCATACCCAGCGGCGCGGACAAGACGTAGGGAATACCGCCCAGCCCATTGGCGCGGATATAGTCGCGGTGTTCGTCGGTGTTGCCGTCGCTGGCCAGAATGATGTCGAGCCAATCGCGCTCATCCCTACCGCTGGATTTGACGATGGGCAGCAGTGATTTGCACACCGGACAGGTGGGCGAGACGAACAGCAGCAGCGTGCTCTTGCCGTCGGTCCGCGGTGCCCCGAGCCGCAGATTGGCGCCGTGCAAATCGACCACGTCGATCGCCGGCGCCGGTTCGCCCACGGCCAGCCCGCGATTCAACATCAGCGCGCCCACCGGAGCGATACGCTCATGCAGCACGCCCAATTGCCTGGTCAGCGCCAACACCACGGCCAGCAAGCACAGAACGACGATCCACAGCACGATGACGGAAACGCCTACGGGTGTCATCGCGAACCTCGCAACTGCGCGCTGCGCTGGGCAAGCCCCAACAAGCGGTCGGCACTCAAGTAGACGAGCGCAACGGTCAACAACCCGAACACTATCGTGACTCCATCGGTGAAAGAGAGAGGCCGGCTCGCCCACGGTTCAAGTGCAACCGCGAGAACCAGCGAAATCAGGATATTTCGCCATACCATCCACGCCGAAATGGGCCGCCGCTCATCGGGGCCGCCGCAGCCGCAGGCGAGATCGCGGCGCCCGCGCCGAAGATTGACGGCGATGGCGGCGGCGTACCCCAGCAGCAACATGATGCCCAGTACGCCGGCGTAACGGCGCCAGCCATCGGTCAGCAATCCGACGGCTACCGCTATTTCCAGAATCGGCACCATGCGGGAGATGCGCCGGCGCGCGAGCGTGGGCATCAGTCCATAAGCCGCGAAGGTCTCGTCGAACCGGCGCAAGTCGCGCAGCTTGTGCACGCCGGCGCTCGCGAATAGAAGCGCGACGGACGCGGCGATCAACATACCTATTGCGGAATCTATGACCATGAATGGCATGATAGCGTATTGACTTCAGTACTTGAGCATCGTGAACCGCAAATTGCTTCCGCCACACGTGCGCCGAATCGTCGTCGCGTGCGTTCTGCTCGCCGCGCTGCTGATGTTGCCGCTCCCCGCATCGGCAGGCCTTTTCTGGAATATTGGCGCGGGAACAGGCTACTTGGCGTTGGTAGCCGCAGTCGTTCTCTACCTCTATCCGCTGCGCGCCCACGGCGTTCCGCACCGTCGTCTCTTCGCACTCTCGCAGCATCGCCGAATCGGCTGGATCGCATTGTATGTCTCCGGGCTGCATGCGGCGATCCTGCTCGCGGTGCAGCCGTTGATTGGGCACTATCTGCTGCCCTCCGCGCCGCTCTACATGTTGTGCGGCCTTGCCGCATTCATCTCGCTGGCGGTGCTCGTGGCAACCGGCATCTCCGCGAGATCCGCCCTGCGGCGTACCGCATCGCCTGAACGATCGCCGGCCAGCGTCACCGCCCATGCCGTGCTCGCGGCGACGCTGCCGGCGCTGCTCGGTGCACACGTCATCGGCAGCGGTCAACTCGTCGATCGGCGCGCGAAGATCATTGCCGGCTGCGCACTTCTCGCATTGGCGGTTCTCGGGTACGCCTTTCGGCCCGGATGGGCCCGTATCCGAAGTCGCCTGCTATCCACCGCGGTTCCCTGCAGTATCGCGGCCGTCGTTCTGTTGGCGTTACCGACGCCGACGGGTGGCACTCGTCTGCTGCAGCCTGCAATGGTACCACTCGCGTTGCATGTGAATTTCCCGCACGAAAATCATAGAACCGTCAATTGCATCACCTGCCATCACAACTTCGTCGACCAGACGGGTTTCGGCAGCTGTCTCGACTGTCACCGAAGCCCTCGCCCCGATCTGCGTCAGTCGGGTGAAGCAACCTTTCACGCGTTCTGCCGCGATTGTCACCGCGACCTGGCATTGCAGGGAAGCAAGCACGGGCCGGTGCGCGAATGTTCCGCGTGCCATGAGGGATGAGCGGTCGTTCCCACTCACGCCGCACCCCCACTTTCGAATCGACCGGCAATGTGCCAGACTCGTACAACGCCGTCGCAAATTTCTAGGTTGACGCCGCTCGATCAAATGGATCGCGAGTGCAGCGGGACGGCGATGCATGGGGAGATCGATGAAAACTTCGCTCATAGGCGTTACTCTACTGTCGCTCGCAATGGGCGCCCGCTCGCTGGCCGCGCCGCCCCTGCCCGCCGAGCACCTCACGGCGGAGAAGCTTCCGCCCAATAACGCTCATCGGATCTACGTGTTGGATGAGGCGTTCATCAACGAAATCGATGCGCGCGTGCATCTCTTCGACGGCGACACGTACCGCCGCCTGGGTCAGATCGACGCGGGCTTCAGTCCCGGATTCAATCTATCCCCTGACGGCAAGACTTCGGTGATCGGCACCACTTATTTCTCGCGCGGCAGCCGCGGGACTCGCACGGACGTAGTGGAGTTCACGGACAACACAACGTTGTCGACCAGCCACGAAATCGTTCTACCGCCGAAGCGAGCGATGACGCTGCCGACCTATTTCAATGTGGCCTACAGCGCAGATAGTCGATTTGTCTACGTGTCGTATGTCACGCCGGCGGCCTCTTTCGGCGTTCTCGATCCTGCGAAATACTCCGTCATCGGCGAGATCGACACCGCGGGCTGCGTGCTCGTGATTCCTTCGGGCCCGAACCGAGTATCCTCGCTCTGCGAGAGCGGCCGGCTGCTCACCGTGACTCTCGGCGCCGAGGGCCATGAAGCCTCGCGAGCGATGTCCGACGCATTCTTCGATCCCGACAAAGATCCGATCTTCGTGCAGGGAGTGCCCATCACCGACGGATACGCCTTTCTCTCCTTCCTGGGCGAAGTGCACGAAGTGGATTTCTCCGGCGCCGGACCCGTGTTCCACCAACCCTGGTCGCTCGTGAGCGCCGCCGAAAAGGGGCAATGGCGGCCGGGGGGCCAGCAGGTCGGCGCCATCCACCGGCACTTGGGCAAATTGTTCGTTCCCATGCACCGCGGCGGCGAAGGCTCGCACAAGGACGGGGGAACGGAGATTTGGGTATTCGACATGAAAACCCATCAACGCGTGGCGCGTTGGCCCGTAACCACGCAGAAGCTTGCGCCCGTCGTAGCGGTCCAAGTTTCCCAGGATGACGCGCCCATTCTGTTCGCGGCGACCGATCGTTCCGACGTCGCCGTTTTCGACGCTCTCACCGGGCATCTGCGCCACGTCGAGAAGCAGTTGGGACAGACCCCCTGGCTTATGCTGAATCCTTAGAAGGCATTGGTATGCGCTCGATCGACCACTTGTTCGAAAAATCAGCGCGCTCCCTGGCGCGACACACTTCACGCCGCAGTCTGCTCGCCGCTCTCGGAAAGGTACTGACGGGCGCGGCGCTCATTCCGCTGCTGCCCATCGACCGCTCCTTTCGTGCGCAAGCGGCCGAGCCGGCCGCCGGCAAGAAGGCGGAGGCGAACCCGGCAACGGATGATCCGAACAGCTGCGACTATTGGAAGTACTGCGCCATCGACGGATTTCTTTGCTCCTGCTGCGGCGGCACCTCGAACTCCTGCCCCCCCGGCACGGCGCCGTCGCCGATTACCTGGATCGGCACCTGCCACAATCCCACCGATAAACGCGACTACATCGTCTCGTACAACGACTGTTGCGGAAAGGTGAGCTGCAGTAATTGCGTGTGCAACCGCAACGAGCGCGAAAAGCCCATGTATCGGCCCTCTCGCAACAACGATTTGAACTGGTGCATGGCGAACGCCGACTCGAACTACCATTGTTCGGTCTCAGTAATCCTGGGGGTCGCGGAGAAATGAGTCGGTGCAATCCGCGTACCCTCATGGTCGCGGCGGCGCTGGTTTTCTCGAGGGCGCCGCTGTGCCTCGCGGCGGAGCCCGACGCACCCGCCTACCCCGCCGGAGCTGCCGCATTCCAGGCAAACTGCGCGGTGTGTCATGGTCCCAAGGGGGCCGGACAACCCTCTCTGGCGCCGCCGCTCACTTCCTACCCCGCCCGCTATGCGTCGATTGCGGAGGGGCGCCGCCAGCTGGCGCTGACGGTTCTCAACGGAATGTTCGGCGGCATCGACGTGGAACATAGTCACTTCGATTTCAAGATGCCCGATTTCTCGGCGCTCGATGATGCCACTCTGGCGGCAGCCTTGAACTTCACGGTCTTCGATCTCGGACATGCCGGCGGCGATACCAAGCCCATCGCCGCGGAAGAGATTGCGGCCGAGCGGAGTCATCCCATGGACGGATCGGCGGTGCGGGCGCATCGCGCCAGCGTGCTCGCAAGCCTCGGACTCTGACATGCGGCTCATCTCGCCGAGCCGGGGTCGGCCCCTCGCCGAGGGAGGCGCGCTCCCACGCAAGTGCCTACGGCGGCTCTTGCTCGCCGTCACCGTCGCGAGTGCTCTGAGCGTGACGGCAAACGCCGGCCCGGCTCAGGATTACATGCTGTATTGCATGGGCTGCCACGGCGCTCGAGCCGAAGGCGTTCCCGGGAAGGTGCCTCCGCTGGCTCATGCCCTCGGCCTATACATGCGTACTCCCGCGGGCCGAAACTACCTTCTGCGCGTACCCGGCGCGGCGAACTCCGTGCTGTCGGATGCGCAATTGGCCGCGGTTCTGAACTGGCTCGCGCAAACCTTCGCCGCCGACGAGCTGTCGAGTACCGTGCCGCTGTTCACCTCCGAGGAAGTCACCGGCTCGCGGCACTCGCCGCTCGCTTCCGTACTGGCGGCGCGGCGCGAGGTGATTCGCGACCTGGCCACGACGGGACCCGCACCCTCGACGGACTATTGATTCCACAGCGGCCCCGGCGCCAATAGCCGGGTCGGGCAGCTCTTGGAGCGCTCGACGGCGATTCGCACCATCGCCTCTACAAGGGAACGTGCAATTCCTCGCGGTGCTTGGCCTTCAGCACCAGCCCATACACCAGCCCCACGGCAAGCCACGTGGTTCCGACCTTGACGGCGAGCGCGCTCATTCCCGAGAACACGCCGAGCACTACGACGATCCCGCAGATCGGCACCAGCCAGTGCTTGACCCACGCGGCCGAACCCCGCTTGACGCCGAAATATGCGAGCACCGAGACGTGCAGGAACAGAAACCCGCTCAAGGCGCCGAAGTTCACGATGGAGGCGAGATCGTCGAGCCGGTTCTTCATGTACAAGGCCACGGCCAGCGACAAGGCGGCCGTGACCAACATGCCCATGTAGGGCGTGTGGTAGCGCGGATGGACTCGCGCCAGGGCGGAAGGCAGCTGTCGGTCGCGGCCCATGGCGAACACCACCCGCGCCACGCCGACCTGCATGGGCAATGCATTCGACAAGCCGACGATCCCGGCATAGGCCCAGGCCAGTACCACCGCGGTCCAAGGGCCCGTGGCCCACGCCGCCAATTCATAGACGGCGGCCGCCTGGTCCTTGATCGCAATCCCCGGCAACAGATTGCCGAGTACCCAGGTGACGGTGACGAAGAACACCGCGGACAAGACCAGCGTTGCAATGATGGCCCTGCCGACCAACCGCCGGTCGCCGCCCTCCACTTCCTCGGCCAGCGTCGATACGGCGTCGAAGCCCAGGTAGGACATGATGCAAATCGAAGTCGCACTGAATATCTTGCCGGCGTCGAAATGAGCGGCGTCGAACAGCGGCTTGAGCGTCAACGCACCATTGCCCTTGCCGGCATACAGCGCGATCACGCCCAATATCAGGAATCCGACCAGAATAATGGTCTGCAGTGCGACGGCGATGAAATTGGCGCGCGAGGTGACGGTGATGCCGAACCAGTTGACGGCCGTGGTCATCGCGACCATCGACACGATCCAGACGCCGCGATCGATGCCCGGCAGCAGCGACTCCAGTGCCACCGCGATCAGCACGTAAAGGAACGCCGGAATCAACAAGTAATCCAGAAGTATCATCCAGCCGGCCATGAAACCGGGAAAGGCGCCCAAGGAATGGCGCGCGAAGCCGTAAACCGACCCCGCCGTCGGCAGTGTTTCCGTCATGGTGGCGTAACTCTGCGCCGTGAAGTACATGCACACGGCGCCCAGCACATATGCCAGGACGATGAGGCCGTTCGATTCGCTCCACACGAAGCCCAGCGTGCTCAAGGGTGCGAATGGCGCGATATAGGCCAGTCCATACAGAACCAAATCCCAGTATCCGAGCGAGCGCTTGAGCTTGGCTGCGCCGGCAACCTCAGCGCCTACGACGCCCGTTCCGGCAGCCCCGCTGTCCGCGCCCCCGACGCCCGCGACCACATTCTCAGTGGCTATGGCCGACTCCGACCCGCTCGTACGGATGTTCCGCAGGGAACGCCGCCACCGACACCTCGACGCTGTGCACCGCCGTACTCTCGCCCATATCGCTTTTCGTCCCGGGATTCAGCACATTGACGTTGGCGCTGGCCGCATCCGTGCTCAGCCAGCGGCCTTTGTGAGTCAGGGCCACTCCGCGCGGCACCTCGTCCGAAATGACCACCTTGAGCCCGAGGCGTCCGCAGCTGTTGTGCACCAGAGCCGTGTCACCCTCCGCCAAGTGCCGTTCCGCGGCATCCGCGGGATGCAGGGCGATGGTCGCCTCGCCGAGCCGGTGCTCGATCTGACGTACGTTGCCGAAACTCGTGTTCATCAGCCACGCATGCGCCGGCGACAGTAAGCGCAGACGGCCCTCCCCGGGACGCGCATCGTTCCAGGGTTGCGGCAGCGGTGGATGTCCATCCGCCGCGGCGCGTGCAGAGGCAATCTCGATGCGCCCGCTGGGTGTTTCGAACACGCCGTCGGCGAATTGCACCGCCGGTTGCTGCGGTACCCATATCGACCCTCGCTCCGCCAGCGCTGCGAAGGTCATCCTCAAGCCGCTGCGCTCCATGAGAGTGCCCAGTATGGCCGCATCGCTCTCGTGCAGCTCGGGGTCGGAATAGTTCATGGCACGCGCCAGGCGCCGGAAAATTTCCAGATTCGGCAGTGCGTTGCCCATGGGCTCCATCGCCTTGACCTGTGCCGACAAAGTCAGATGAAAATACGAGGCGATGAGATCGTCGAACTCCAGGAAACTCGCCGCCGGCAGCACGTAGTCCGCCATCTCCGTGGTATCGGTCGGAAACAGATCCAACGCGATGGTCAACAGGTCCTCCCGCTGCAACGCGCGGCGCAAGCGCGCTTGTTGCGGACAAGACGCCAAGGGGTTCATGTTCCACACGAACAGCGCGCGCGAACGCGCCGGATCTTCGAGCGCCGCCGCGAGATCCATGTGGCTGAGGGACGGCGTGCCGTCGGGCGGCCTCAAGTGCGCACCGCTCAAGTAATCCTCGTCCATGTGCCGTTGCCGCAAGTTGCCGTTGAGGTACAAAAAGCCCGCTCCCGGCTTGCACAGGTTGCCGGTGAGCGCCGGCAACAGGCCGCAGGCGCGCATGACGTTGCCGCCGTTTGTCTGGCGCTGCAGCCCCTGGCCCAGCCACAACAACGACGGACCGCGTGCATACAGGACGGCGACTTCCTCGATCAGCGCGGCGGGCACTCCGGTGACGGCGGAGCCCCATGCCGGATCGCAGGCACTGAGGGCGGGTTCGAGTTCCTCCCACCCCCGCACATGCGCGGCGACGAACGCGGAATCGATCAAACCTTCGCGATGAATCACGTGCAGCAGGGCGAAAGCCAGGGCGGCATCGCTGCCGGGAAAGGGCTGCAGATGGATATCCGCTTGCGCCGCCGTCGGCGTGCGGATCGGATCGATCACCACGACCTTGCCCGGTGCCTCGGGCAGCCAGTACTCATAGGCGTGCGGCGCGGAAGCATGGGGATTCGCACCCCAGACCACGATACACGCTGAATGTTCGGCCGTGCGCGGATCGAATCCATCCAGGGAGGAACCGTACAGATAGCGCAGAGCGACGTGGCCCGCCATGTTGCAAATCGTATCCGGCGTAACCTCAGTGGCCCCCAGACGACGAAAGAAACGCATCGGCGCAACTCCGGCGAGCAGCGATATGGTTCCCGTGTAGTGAGCGTTGAGAATCGTTTGCGCGCCGTGCGATGCCATGACCTGATGCAGCCGCTGCGCTATTTCGCCGAACGCGGTTTCCCAGGTGATGGGTTCGAAGCGTCCCTCGCCCTTGGGGCCTGCGCGCCGCAGGGGCTGGGTCAGCCGACGTTCTGGGTCGCGCCATTCGCGGTTGTAAGCGGTGGAGCACTTTCCGCACAGGACACCGCGACTGATGGGGTGAGCCGGGTTGCCGCGAACCGCGGTCACCAGCCCGTCGCGCTTGTGCACCCACATGCCGCAGGTATCGTAGCAATCACGTGGACAGGTCGTGAGTATTACTTCGTCGCGCGAATCGCCGGCTGTCACAACGTCCCGGTAGCCGATTCGTTCCTGCAAAAATCGCCGCCCACCTTGAGCTTTCGCATGCGGCCGAGTGTACGTGAACCGCCGCAAACTGAATACTGCTATCCGTTGCCGGGTATTTCCCCTCCGCCACCAGGTATATTGTCTGAATGAACGCCGCACAACTTGCTTTTTACGTGGCCATCGGCCTAGCCGGCGTGGCTTTCGTCATTGGTGCAATACGCGCCGCGCGGCGCAGTACGACGGTGCGTTGGCCGACGCCCGTCGAACTCGTCATCGGATTCGTCACCGATTTTTTCGACACCTTGGGAATCGGTTCTTTTGCGCCGACCACTGCGATTTACAAATTGCGGCGCATCGTTTCCGATGAATTGATACCCGGCACGCTGAATGTCGGTCATACGCCATCGGCCATCGCGGAGGCGCTGATATTCGTGACGGCCATCGTGGTCGACCCCCTCCTGTTGGTCACCGTGGTCGGTAGTGCGGCGGCGGGCGCATGGCTCGGCGCCGGAGTGGTGGCGCGCCTGCCCCGACGCGCGATTCAAGCCATCATGGGGGTTGCCTTGACCATCGCGGGCATCGTCTTCGCCGCCATCAATTTGGGCGCGCTTCCGGGCGGCGGCACGGCGATGAGTCTCGGAGGCTGGAAGTTCGGGCTTGCCGTGGGCATCAACTTCGTGCTCGGCGCGCTCATGAGCGCCGGCATCGGCATGTATGCGCCGTGCATGATCACGCTGGCGCTTCTCGGAATGCATCCGCTGGCCGCCTTCCCCATCATGATGGGAGCTTGCGCACTGCTGCAGCCCGTGGCGAGTTTGCGCTTTTTTCAAACCGGCAAGTTCGCATGGGGCCCGTCGTTGGGACTCGCCTTCGGCGGCATAATCGGCGTGTTCATCGCCGCGTACATCGTCAAGACGCTGCCGCTGATCGCTTTGCGATGGCTGGTAATCGTCGTCATCGCCTATGCGGCGTTCGCCATGCTGCGCTCCGCCGCGCAGGCGGAAGGCTGATTTCATGCCGATCATCCTACGAACGGCGACACCCGCCGATATCCCGCAGATAGAAGCGCTGATTGCCCGCTCCGCCCGGGGACTGAGCACCGAGGACTACCGAGCCTCGCAAATCGAGGGCGCCCTGCGCGGCGCATTCGGCGTCGATACGCAGCTGCTGGCCGATCAGACCTATTTCGTCGCCGTGGAAACCGGCCGCTTAGCCGGTTGCGGCGGCTGGAGCTTCCGGTCGACCTTGTTCGGCGGCGATGCGCGAACCGGCCGCGATTCTTCGATTCTCGATCCGCACACTCAGGCGGCAAAGATCCGCGCGTTTTTTGTCGATCCGGCCGACGCGCGCCGCGGCATCGGCACGCTCCTGCTCGAACACTGCGAGAACGAAGCGCGCGCCCACGGCTTCTCCCGGGCGGAACTGATGGCCACCCTCCCCGGCGTCAAACTTTATGCTGCCCGCGGTTACGTCGGCGCGCCGATGGTGCGCTTCGATGTGGGGCACGGAGAATCCATCGAATTCATCCCCATGCACAAGGTGCTAATCGCACCATAGCCGCCGCCAACCCGCATGACCCAAATCGCGCAAGGTGCGAATATTCCGGCGGTATATCTCGCTGGTGTCCGGTACCGCGGCGATGGCGCGATCGATACTCGCCTCGCGCAACAGATGCAGCATGGGAAAGGGAGAACGATTGGTATAGTTTTCGATGTCCTCGGGCTGGGTCTCCGCGAACTGATATTGGGGATGAAAGCTCGCGATCTGCAACTCGCCTTCCAGGCCCAGTTCTTCGATGGTCGCGTCGCAGACGTCCAGGAATTCGTTGTACTCGATGAAGTCCGTCAATACCCACGGATGGATCAACAGAGTCGTCTCGCAGCGCAATGCATCCGCCGCATGCAACTCGTGCAGCTCCGCGCGAAGATCCTCCAACAGCGCGGACGCGGATCGCTGCTCGCTGACGCGAAAGCGCACGCGACCGCCGCGGTACGCGCTCTCCGCAAAGGGACACAAATCGAGGCCGATGACGCACCTTTCCAACCAGCGGCGGGTCGCCGCGATGATTTCGTCGGTAGTGATGGGGAATCCTCCGGAACTGCCCGCAGTCTAATCTCACCCACATCGAGTATGCTAATCGCTCGCTTCATTCACTCGAGAGCCAAAGCCGATGTCACAGACAATTCCAGCCACGCTGATCCCGGGAGATGGGATCGGCCCCGAAATCATCGATGCCACGATCGCCGTCCTCGAGGCACTCGGCGCGCCCTTCGAATGGGATACGCAGATCGCAGGCCTGGAGGGCGTCAAAACCGCGGGTGATCCTCTTCCGCCCAAGACCATCGACAGCATCAGACGGACGCGATTGGCCTTGAAGGGGCCGCTCGAGACCCCGTCCGGCGGCGGATACCGCTCCTCGAACGTACGCCTGAGGGAGGAGTTCAAGCTGTATGCAAACCTCCGCCCGGCCCGTACTTTGATTCCGGGCGGGCGCTTCGACAAAATCGATCTGGTGGTCGTGCGCGAGAACCTGGAAGGTCTATATCTCGGTCACGAGTATTACATTCAAATCGACGACGACCCGCACGCCGTCGCCATGGCCTCGGGAGTCAACACGCGTCAGGGCAGCCGCCGCTTGCTGGAATTCGCGTTCGAGCACGCCGTCGCAACCGGCCGCAAGAAAGTGACCATCGTGCACAAGGCCAACATCATGAAGGTCTTGACCGGAATTTTCCTGGAAGCGGGATTGGATCTGTACGAGCGCAAGTACAAGGGCCGCTTTGTCTTGGAAACGGTCATCATCGACGCCTGCGCCATGAAGCTGGTGCTCAACCCATGGCAATTCGACGTGTTGGTGACCACCAATCTGTTCGGCGATATCTTGTCCGATCTGGTCGCCGGCCTGGTGGGCGGCCTGGGGATGACTCCCGGCGCCAACATTGGGACGGATGCCGCGATTTTTGAAGCCGTGCACGGTTCTGCGCCCGACATCGCCGGCAAGGGGGTGGCTAATCCGACGGCGCTCATGCTCGCGGCGGCGATGATGCTCGAACACTGTCACCTGCCGCATATGGCGGCGCGCCTGCGCACCGCCATCGATCAGACGCTCAACGTGGACAAGGCAAGAACCGGCGACCTCGGCGGCCATACCAGCACGGCCGAGTTCACCCGCGCCCTCCTCAAGCGCATTGCCCATGCCTGATTTCCGACACCGACACCGACGCTGGGCCGCGCCATGACACCGGTCATCTCGATCCGCAATGTCGTCAAGACCTACGCTTCGGGCTTTCAGGCTTTGAAGCTCATCAATCTCGATATCGACAAGGGCGAAATCTTTGCCTTGCTGGGTCCCAACGGCGCAGGAAAGACGACCCTGATCAACATCATCTGCGGCATCGTCACCGCAAGCGGCGGCACGGTGACTGCGGACGGCCACGACATCGTGCGCGACTACCGCGCGGCCCGAACCAAGATAGGCCTGGTGCCGCAGGAATTGAGTACCGACGCGTTCGAAACGGTCTGGGCAACGGTGTCCTTCAGCCGCGGCCTCTTCGGGCGTGCACCGAATCCCGCCTTCATCGAGAGTCTGCTGCGAGATTTATCGCTCTTGGATAAACGCAACAGCAAGATCATGACCTTGTCCGGGGGCATGAAGCGGCGCGTGATGATCGCCAAGGCGTTGTCGCACGAGCCGGAAATATTGTTCCTCGATGAACCCACCGCCGGCGTGGATGTGGAGCTGCGCCGCGACATGTGGAACTTGGTGCGGGGTCTGCGCGACACGGGAGTCACCATTATCCTGACCACTCACTATATCGAGGAAGCCGAGGAAATGGCCGACAGAATCGGCGTGATCAACAAGGGCGCCCTGGTCGTGGTCGAAGCAAAGACACAACTGATGAAAAAG
>Ga0137412_10001005_pt1 | contig 21193 bp, 18 predicted proteins | sample CZODoug2_1_16fun_FD_122160 | JGI IMG/M metagenome (GOLD analysis project Ga0137412, IMG submission 122160) | Vadose zone soil fungal communities from Angelo Coast Range Reserve, California, USA - CZODoug2_1_16fungal (Hybrid Assembly) | ecosystem: Environmental > Terrestrial > Soil > Vadose zone... | reverse complement strand
TCGAACCCACACGGTACTAAGTACCACTGGATTTTGAGTCCAGCGCGTCTGCCAGTTCCGCCACTCCGGGGCAACAACTCAAAATAGCACGCCCGCGCCCTCCACTCAAGGCATCGCGTCCCAGTGTCCCAGTGGCCTGTAATTTCCCGGAGCTAGAAAGAAAGCCTGGCGCTCAACTGCATTTCGCGTCCCGGCGTCATTGCCATGGTGATCGTTCCGAACTGCGGCGTGTTGACGTAGCGGTTCGGCGTGCCCAGGTTCACCTTATTCAGCGCGTTGAATGCTTCGGCCCGGAACTGCAAATTGGTTCTCTCGCTGACGCGAAAGGCTCGCGCCAGCGCGAAGTCCAGCGTTTGCATCGGCGGGCCATACACGGAGTTACGGCCCGCATTACCGTACGTAAACGCTGGAGGTGCAGCGAATGCGGCGGGATTAAACCACTCCACGGCGGTGTGCGTGCCCGGGCCAAATACGGGCTGGCCCGTTAGGTTGGCGCGGATCGGATTTTCCCCCAGCACCGTCCCGGAGTTCGCTGTATCTCCGAAGACCGATATCGTAAAGGGCATTCCCGATTGGACCTGGTAGATGATCGACAAATGCCAGTCTTGGGTTACCAGGCGAACCCAGTCCTGGCCCCGGAAAGCAGGAATATCGTAAACGCTGCTCAGGGCGAGGCGATTGCGGACGTCGCAGCCTGGACCTTTTTCAGCGTTGAGATTCCTATTGTCTTGTGGGATGGACGATTCGTCCATAGGAGAACGGAAGTCCGGTGCATTGGTCAGATTTTTGGCAAAAGTATAGTTGGCCAGAAAGCTGATCCCGTGCGAATAACGGCGGCGCACATTCAGGTAGCCCGCGTCGTACCAACTCTGCGCCGTGTTCTCCAACAAATTGATGGTGCTGACCGGGAAAGTTTGACTCTGCACGACGGCGGTGGTGCTGCTCGGCGTCAACACCGTGCCCGGCACAAAAGTGAGCGTCTTGATGGGACGCCGCGGGCCGAGAGGGCCCGGTCCGGGAAGAGTGTTGTTGATCAGGTGCGCTCTTTGCAGGTGGAAACCGCGTGAGCCGATGTAGCCGACTTCCAGAGAGGTGTTTTGCCCGAAGCTCTTTTGCACCGAGCCGTTCCATTGCTGGACGTACTGCGCAGGAGCGTGGGAATCAAAGGCGGTGAAGCTCACGGTGGTGGGCGTTAGAGTGCCCGTGCCAAGAACAGGAGTGCCGAAGTTCATGCCGGTGTTGAAGAGCGCGGCTGGCGGCGTGAAGTTGTCGGCTTGCTGCGTTTCGGGAAAAACATACGGGACGTTGTGCCGCTGGTTGCACCACGTGTTCAGATCTACCGGCGTGAAAAAGATTCCATAGGCCGCATGGAAGACGAGGCCAACACTTGGAAGGTTCCTGGCAATTCCCACGCGCGGTGCGAAGTTGTGTTTGTTGGCATACATCAGCCCTCGCGGATAACCCAACTGGCCGCCGATGAAAACGGAAGGAACGCCGTTGTTAAAAATCAGGTTCGTGTTGGTGTTGTCTTTATCATAGAGAGGGCTGGTGTACTCATAACGGAGGCCGAGGTTGAGAGTCGTCGTGGGCGTCACCTGCCAACTATCTTCAGCGAATGCCGCCGTTCCCCAGGCGCGCAAATCCATTTGCGGTATGCCAGCCTGTCGCTGTTTCACGGCGGGCAGGCTAAGCAGCGTGCTGGCCAGTCCGGAGCCGCTGCCGTCATTGAAACCAAATTCAGTTGTGTAACCCGTGGTGTACTGGTAGTAGCCACGATTCTGGAAAAATCCCCACATCGGCCAGACATAACGGTGGAACTCGCCGCCGAATTTCGTGCCGTGGCGGCCGCGCTGCCACGCATAGGTATCCCGGACTTCAATCGTGGTGTCCCAGGCATGCATGGGCGTTGCGGCAAAAGTGTCACCGATTCCCGTGTATCCCTGGACGGCAAACCACGGGGAACCCCAGGCGTTCTTGCCTCCGAACCCGATTCCCTGAATGCCCAGCGCGCTAACGATATCGTTGGTTCCGTCATTCTGTGAAGTGCGGTCCATCGAAAGGCGCGAAAGCGCAAGCGAGGCGGTGTTGACTCTGTTGCTCGCAAAAATGTGGTTCCACGACCCCACGGCCTGTTGGGACAGATTGTTGAAGTTCACGCCAAAACCCGGCAGGTTTTCCGTCGTGGAGGTCATGCCGCTGCTCGGGGAGAAGCCATTTTCGCCGCCGGCAGAGTACCGAGCCAAAAGAGTATCCCCGTTCGAGAAATTATGGTCCACGCGAAACGTGCCCTGGTCCTGAATATGGCTTTCGGTGCGGACGTCGAGGTAATTGTTGGAATCCGAGGCGCCCGCCATCATCATGTTCGGCGGAGGCAGATATTGCAGCAGGAAGCTTTCCAGAAGCGGATTGATCCTGCCCGACGGAATTTGATTATTGGAAAACTGAGAGCGAGTGTACGGGAAATTCGAGGGCCCGGTCGGCAGATTCGGGTTGTAATTCGGATTCTTGACGGCAGTGGTTGGGTCGTAGATTTTGACATTGCTCATGCTGAAATCACCCTTGATTTCGTCTTGCGTGGGGACGGTCAAAACCTGGGCGTCTGCTTGCGCCAGGCGCAAGCCCTCATAGTTGACGAAGAGAAAAGTTTTCTTTCCGATGAGCGGGCCGCCGAATGAGGCACCGAAATTATTCTGCACCAGGTGATTGTTTCCCATCGACGCGAAGGTGCTGGCATCCATTGCGCCGTTGCGGAGAAATTCGTAAATCGTCCCGTGGTATTGGCTGGAGCCGGAATGCGTGACGATATTGATCTGGCCTCCGCCGGCGCCTCCCATATCGGCGGTATAGCCGCTCGTTTCCACTTGAAATTCCTTGACCGCGTCGGGAGAAGGGCTCAAGTTCTGCGTATTGAAGGTGGGATCGGTGTTTGTGGCGCCGTCCAGCAGAAAAAAGTTCGCATTCGGGCGGCTGCCGCCGATCACCACGGCCGAGCGTTGCCCCGGACGCCAGTAAAGAGGATTCGTGGATCCCGTCTGCGCGCCAAAACCGACGTGGGCGCCGGGCGCGGTGAGCACCAGGTCAATCAACATGCGCCCGTTCAGGGGCAATTCGCGAATGGAGGTGGGCTCGACCACCTCTCCGACGCTGGCGTCGGTCGTTTGCAAGACTTCGCTGCCCGCAGTGACCTTGACGCCCTGCGTGATGGAACCAACTCTCATCGTGATATCCACGGCAAGTTTCTGGCCCACCTCCAGCCGCAAAGACTGTTTTGCCGTAGTTAACCCGGACGCTTCAACTTTCAGTTCGTAATCATCGGGCAGGAGTGCGGGCGCCTCGAAACGTCCTTGCTGGTTCGTGACGACGCGGCGAATTGCTCCTGTGCTCGCGGCCGTAAGCTCGACCACGGCCCCAGCAACGGGGAGATGCTGCGAATCGGTGACGTTACCCGTGAGGACGGCGTAGTTGCTCTGGCCAAATCCGGGCAGCGCTAACCCCAGAAGAAATAGAAGTGCGCAAGATCGCCTCATACAAGTCTGTCTCTCCAGAAAAAATTCACGCCGCGCAAGCGTAGACTTCCGGGCACAAAAAACGAACGATTCGAGCGACACGAGATCGATATTCAGCCCCGGTTGCCCGAAACTCTAACTAGGAAGAGAAAGGCCAGCAATAGTAGGAAAGCATTAGAAGCGGCTGACTCCGGATTCTTCACCAAGCAAGCGCCGCCGTCATGGCGATCATCCTGGCTGGCATCCCCCGGATTATTTCCACAGCCCCCCGGCTGGACTCAGCCGCACCCAAGGGCTACTCTATGGGACCCGTTCGGCAGAGGTTTCCGCGCAACGGAGACAATCGAGCGGATTTCCGAGGCTGCACATGGCTACCGTCACAACGCTTTCCTCCGGTTCCCGCCCGGAGCAGCGCGGTCTTTCCTTTTGGATGGACCGCGTTATCAAGGAAATGGAAAACCTCCGCTCGTCTCCCGACACCGATGCCGTCCACAATCTTCGCGTGGCCATTCGCCGCTGCCGGTCCGTCGCGGCGGTGATGGAAGAGGTGGACCCCGACCCCGCCTGGCCGGCCATGCGCAAGGTCGCGCGCAAACTCTTTCGCGGGCTCGGCGCGCTTCGCGATGCTCAAGTAATGGACGAGTGGGTAAAGAAGCTCGTTCCCGAAACCGACCCTGTCCGCACGCATCTGCAAACTGCGTTCGAATCGAACGAACCGAGTCTGCGAGAGAACGCGCTCCGCGTGGCGGACAAATTCGATCAAAAATCCTGGAAGCGCCTCGAGCGCGCTCTGCGCCAACGCTCTCGCCTCGTGCCGGCTGGGAGTCTCGCCGCCGAATGCCTGGCGCTCGAACGATTCGAAACCGCCAGGGATCTTCACGCCAAAGCGCTGCGCACGGAAAAATCCAAACCCTGGCACGCGATGCGTATTGGACTGAAGCGCTTCCGCTACACCGTCGAGAACCTTTTGCCCGAGCACTATGCCGCCTGGGGCGACAATCTCAAGCGTCTCCAGGACATGCTCGGCGAGGTTCACGATCTGGACGTCCTTGCCGAAGTCGTCAGGAAGTCCGACTTCCTCGAAACCGAAGACTCCCTCAAACTCTGGCAGGAAATCGTCGGGCGCGAGCGGCTCGAACGCATCGAAACCTATCGCCAGCTCACTCTCGGCAAAACCAGCCTTTGGAACATCTGGCGTTCCGGGCTTCCGACGAATGGCCGCGTCGAAGCCGCCGCTCTGGCCCGCTTGCGCGCCACGGCCCGCGCTGTTGATCCCCACGTGCGCCGCACTTCGCAAACCTCCCGCATCGCCGTCGCCCTTTTCGACGCATTGAAGCGCACGGACTCCGCTCCCGCGTTCAGCGACGCCTCTCTTCGCCGGATTTTACTTGCTGCGGCTCGCTTGCATGGAGTTGGCGATGCGGACGCCGGCAACTCGCCTCAAAGAGCCGCGCGCAAGTTCCTTCTTGCTCTCACCATTCCTCCCGGATGGAACAACGAAGATTGGGAACTCCTCGCTCTTGCGGTCCGTTACCATCGCGGTGCCGAACCTCGGGCGAAGAACGGTCCTTTTTCCAAGCTTTCAGCGGAGCAGCAAAATAGCGTCCGCGCCCTGGCCGGCGTTTTGCGGCTGGCACGCGCGCTTCGCAAGTGCGGTGTGGCGAGCGGCGCGGGGCTCCGCGCCGAAAAATCCACGGACGCCATCGTTCTGCGCGTTCCCGGCCTGGCAGATGATGTCGAGACTGCCGCTCGCCTTGCTGCGGGCAAGCATCTGTTGGAAGAGTATCTGCGCATGCCCTTGATCGTGAAGGCCACCGCTAAACCTGAAAAGATCGTCGCCCTGACGCCCCGGCAAGTTCCGGAATTCTCGGTCATCGCTTCCGATTGAGCGAATTCGTGATCGAGCTATCGGCGACGCATTCCGAATGACTGGACTACTTCCCAGCCCGCCGCAGCAACTTCGGAGTCGCCAGCCACACCAGTTCGCCAATCGGCGGCGAGAGGCGTTTCAACTCCACGAAAGCCACGCCCGCTTTTTTCAACGCCGTCAGGTGTTTTTTCGAGCCGAGCGCCGTGGCGATGACGTCGTCGAGTTGCGGTGCATGCCCAAAAAGAAAGACCGTGGACACCTGCTTGTCCTTCGCAAGCTCGCGAAAAAGCAGCGATGGCTCCGCTCCCGGCAACAGCAAGTCCGTTCGCTGAATTTTCTGCTTGGCATACTCCAGGGCACTCGCAAAAATTTCCGCCGTCTGCGCCGCTCGCACGTACGGACTCGTCAGAAAAAGATCCGCCGTCACTCTGAGCGCCGCCACACCTTTCGCCACCTGTTTGGTCTTTTCGGCGCCTTCTTCGGTCAGATACCGTTCCGGGTCGGGAGGGCACTTTGGATCCTCGCGGTTAATGGCGATGCCGTGGCGAACAATGTAGAGCTGCATGATTGCCTCTCTGGCGGACATTTAGAAACGCTGCGAGCAACAATTCACAAATCCCCCAGAGCATTTTCCCCTGACTGTAAACTTTCAACTGTGAACTCTCAACTCAAGGGCGACTGCCGGAAATAGAGCTTCACGTGAAATTCCTTCTCAAAGAGCTCCGCGCTGCGATTGGCGTCTCGCAGGTCTTCCTTCGCATCACCGCGTGCGTGTACCTGCAATCCCACCGCGCCGCGTTGAAAGGAAGCGCGGATCTTCACCACGCGCTGCCGGTGTGAATGATCGAGAGCCTCGGCGATTCGCAGTATCGCCGCAAGTCTCCGTATGACGCGCTTGTCCGCGTTGTTCAGCGAAGAATAGGCGGTGTGATGCCCCGCGGGCTCCGACTTTCGATTGTGATAGCGAACCAGTGCCGCCGCGACGGCGCGGTCGCGGCCTTCCAACCCCGGTATATCCCCGTTCAGCGCCAGGTATTCTCCATGTTTGTGATGTCCGCGGTGGCTGATCATGTGCCCGGTATCGTGCAAGAGCGCGCCGGCCTCCAGCAGCACTCGCGAGTGCGCCAGCATATGATGCACCGGCTGCAACTGATCGAACAGTTGGATACTCAGTTCGCGCACGTGTTCCGCATGCTGCTGTTCGTATCCAAGCCGCCGAGCAAAACTCCGGGTTCCCACAAGCAACTGGCGCGCTGCGGCGTTGTACCGGTGGGGTTCCTTGCGGGAGAACGCTTCCCGCGCGATCTCTTGCAGCAACCCTTCGCGCACGCCAACGCCGGGGAGCGCAAACGTGCGCAAGTTCAAGTAACGGCCCAGCGTAAGAAACGTGATGGCAGCGACGGCCATCACGTCGGCGCGGTCACGCCGCACCGCATAAGCCTTCATGCGCTCGCGCACGTCTCGCCTGAGAATGTCCGGCAGCCGCGCGCGCAAAAGCGATAGCTCCATCGTCTGCAGCCCGTGTTGGCGCGGTCCCGGCGCGACATTCGCCAGAGTTTCCGCGTTTCCCCCCAGAGCCACAGCAATGCTCTCTCCCAGATTCGGTCGCGGCGCCAATTTCGAATCCAGCAGCGCGCGCACGTACCTGCGTACCTGCTCCGCCTCCGCCGGACGAATCACGCCAGGAAGTTCCAGCGTGGTCATCAACCGCACCGTGCCCACCGGCAATTGCGCGCCCTGCTCGACGGTGTGGTCCCGCAGGATGCTGATCTCCAGGCTTCCGCCGCCTAGATCCGCGATGCAGCGGGGCGGCGTCTCCGGTCCCAGCGCGGCCAGCACCGCTTCCCTGCCAAGGCGCGATTCCTCCGCCGCACTGATCACTTCCAGCCTGATCCCCGATTTCTGTTTGATGCCACGCACAAACGCCTTGCGGTTTCGCGCTTCACGCGTGGCGCTCGTGGCTACCGCGCGATACCGCGTGACGCCGAATTCATCCATCAATTCGCGGAAATGCCGGAAGGCCTTCGCCGCTTTCTTGAAAATCTCTTCGCTAAAGCGGTGCCGCACGAAAACGCTCTCTCCCAGACGAAGCGGGTAGCGTTCCACGTGGATGGGTTCGATATCCAGCGCGGAATAAGCGCGCGCCACGCACAAGCGCACCGCGTTGGAACCGGCATCGATGGCGGCGATATGAACCGGCTCGGACATTCCAGGATCTACCGCCAGAGATGGGCAAGCGCGGCGGAGGGAGTGTACTTCGTCGCGCGAATTCCTAATTGCTCGCCAATGCGCTGGCGCAGTTGCTTGTTCACCGTGGGAACGCTGGCTTCGCCATCCAGTTCGAGGAAATTATGCTTCTTGGCCATGACTTCGAATTCGCGCTTGATCATCGTCTGATAACGGATGAACGACCAGTAGAGGTCGTGTGAAAGGGACATGTCCCGTCCGGCTTCCCAATAGCTGATCGCCTGGGCTTTTTTGAATTCGCGCCCGAAGGCCGTCTCCGGCCGCACGTTCAGCCAGAATGTCAGGTGCGGCCGCAAGGCCATCGCGTAGAGCCCGCTCATGTATTCGCGATTGATGCCGCGCACCACGCCGCGTGCGATGAGCGTGAAAATAAATCGATCCGCCAGCACGATGGTGCCCGAACGCAGCGCCGGCAGAATGCGGTGTTCCACCTGGTCGAAAAAGTCCGTGGCGTACATCAGTGCCAGCGTCAGCCGCGTCGCGGCGTTCTTGGCCAGAAGTTCATCGATGTCGCGTCCCACCAGATTCGAACGCCGCAGCCCGCTCGTCTGCACCGCAAAGCCCTCCGATTCCAGCCACTCCTGGAGCAAGGCAATCTGCGTCGACCGTCCCGACCCATCCATGCCTTCAATGACGACCAGGCTGCCGCTGATTTCGCTGGGATCGAATCCGACCAGTGGCTCGCCAAAAAAATATTGAGACGAAGCTTCTTCAGTTACCGCCGTGGTTTTTGCCGCAGGGGCCGGTGTCGCGGGCGTCGCAGTCGCAGCCGCTGAAGTTTCCGTAGCGGCCACCACCGCTGCCGTTTTCTCTTTTTCCGGGTCCGGCATGGTCACTCCAATTCCTGGATGCGTGGAGCGAAGCGCTTGAGATCGATCTTGGAAGCCACGATGTCGCGCATCTGTTTTTGCAGCTTATTCACGGGAAGCGTGCCGTCCAGCACCACGAAATTGTCGGAGTCCACCATCTTGTCGTACTCCTCCAGGATCCGCGCCTGGAACAACCGGAAACTCTCCGCGCGGTCGTACGACATTCCCAGGTCCATGCCCGCTTCGTAATATTTCAGTTTCGGACGCCCGCTCAGGATGCGATGCACGGCCACGTCCAGCGGCGCGCGGAAATAAAATGTAATATCGGGAATCGGCGCAAACCGGTACAGATTTCGCAGCCATCGCGCCGGGCAGCCCCGCGCCGCATCGCGCGCAAACGCCGTGTAAATGTAGCGATCGGCAAGGACCAGGTAGTCGCCCTGAAGCAAAGGCATGATCTGCCGCTCGCAGCGGTCCGCAAAATCCGCGGCGTGCAGGAGCGAGAACGTCGTCGGTGTCAGCAACCGCCGCTGCTTCCCGCGCCGCGTCGCGGATTTCACCAGCGGCGACGAATTCCATTCCGTGAAATGCAACCGGTATCCGCCGATTTCCAGCCACCGCTTGAGCAAATAAAGCTGCGTGCTCTTGCCCGACCCGTCCGTTCCTTCCACCACAATCAATGCGCCCGGATACGCGCGGCTGGGAACCGGCCGGCCGGGTTGCGGAAGGGTGGATTTCGCCGGCTCGGTCCGCGGCGCCTTTTGGACGACGTCTTGTGTTTCGGTCATCTTATTTGCGAAAAGCTCGTGTGCCTGGGACAGTAATCCTTCATTGTTACAGGGGCATTACAACACACGCGGGCAGTTCCGGCAAAGCGCCCCGCTCCTCATTTAGAAAAGAGTGATCTTGATGTGCAGGAATTTCTTTGGATTCTTCCGGAAATCTCCAATCAACAGCCGCATATCCCCGGTCAAATTCGTCAAATTGTCGTACAACTTCGGATCGGAGAAGAATTTACCCGCCGTCGTCGTGTTGTCATTCAGCTTCGCGGACGCGGTCGCCAGATTCGAACTCGTATCGCGCAACTTGTTGTAAAGAGTATCGTCGGTGGCCAGCTTCCCAAACGTGCCCTTTCCCCCGCGCACGTCCCCGATCATCGCATTGCCGTTCGTAATTGCCTGCTTGGCCTGATCGTAGAGCGTTGGGTCATACATTAACTTTCCGATCGTCCCCTTCTGGGCCCGCACGTCGGCCAGGATCACATTCACGTTATCCAAGCCTTGGTCCACCTTCGCGTACATCTCGTCCGATGCCACCAGTTTCCCCAGTGTGCCTTGGCCCGCCTGAATGTTCGCCAGCATCACCTCGCCTTTCGCGAGCAGACTGTTCAAGTGGTTGTACGCCTGCTCGTCCGTCAACAATTTCCCCAGCGAGCCCTTGCCTTCCTGCACGCCCTCGATCAGTTGCCGCACGTCGTCCGAAAGCGCATTGAGGTTTCCCAGCACCTCGGCGCTCCTCTCCACCACTTCTTTCATGGCCTTCTCTTCGGTCCCGCGGATCTCCTGGTCTTCTTTCAATCGCACTCCGGTGAAACCGCGCGTAATGTTCACGTAGCGATTGCCCAGCAGCCCCTCCGTCACCAGGCTGGCCGCGGAATCCGTCAGGATGTCGTCCTGATATCGCCTGTCTACGCGCATTACCACTTCGATGTTCTTGTTCTTATCCGGCACCTTGCCCGGCGTCCGCGGCATCAACCGGATCGATTCCACATTTCCAATTTCTACTCCGTCCAGGCGCACCGGCGCACCATTCGTCAAAAGTGATACTTCCGGCAGATAGGTCTTCAACCGGTACTTTGGCCCCAGAATTTTCACTCCCGTCACATAGAATATTCCCGCCGCCAGCACGAAGAGGCCAACCAGCACGAAGAGGCCAACGCGTAATTCCGTCCACGTGAGTTGTTTTCGATACGCCATCGCTGCTTCCCTCCCTCGGTACTGTGAATCAGACTACTCTATAATCAAACCAGAAATCGCCTGAGATAGGGGTCTTCGGAGTTTGCAATTTCTCCCGGTTCGCCTTCGAAATAAATTCCCCCGTCCCGGTAGACCAGGAACCGCGTTCGGGCCGCGTTCACGATCGCCGCGGCGTTCCCATTCTGTGTGTTGGGAACCACCCGTTTGGTTTCGGGATCGAAATGAAAATTCGCCAGCGCAAATCCGTCCTGCAACCGGTGCGTGGCCAGCAGCGCTGTCACTCCATACACGTCGCGCAGGCGCAGGATCAGCGTAATGATGGTCTGCGCCGTTATCGGGTCGAGTCCCGCCGTCGGGGAATCGTACAGCACGATCGGCGGGTGGTTGATCAGCGCTCTGGCAATCGACACGCGGCGCTTCATGCCCCCGGACAATTCCGATGGCACCTGCTCGAGCGCGTGCTCCAGCTCCACGAATTGCAACACTTCGCGGACGCGCGGCTCGATCTCTTCCTCGGCAACTCCGTCTTCGCGCAATCGGTAAGCCACGTTCTCCGCGACCGGCATCGAATCAAACAACGCCCCTTCCTGAAACACAAATCCAATTTTCCGCCGAAAAGCCAGCAACTCGTTCTCTTTCATCTCGGAGACTTCATTCCCCAGCACGATGACGCTCCCGTTGTTCGGCGTCAGCAACCCCGCTGCCATCTTCAGTGTTAGTGTTTTTCCCGTTCCGGTTTCACCCAGCAGGATCAGCGTCTCCCGCTCCTGCACCTGGAAGGTCACTCCGCGCAGGACTGGTCCTTCGTCGAACCCCATCCACACGTCTTCAAACGTGACCGCCGGTTCGAATCCCGCCCCCTCTTTTGTCGGTGTGCTCATGAAGCTAGTTCGTGATTATAGCGGCAAATCCGCTGCGCGTCGGAAAGGAAACGTCCCCGGTCATTCGAACGCCGGGCTCTTGCATCAGAAGATTTTGTCGGAGAGATACAGCGAAAGTTTCGTCAAAAACGCGTCCGCCACGATGATCAGCACCGATCCCACCACTGCCGCGGACGTCGTGGCGCGCCCCACGCCCTGCGTGCCCCCGCGCACCGTCAGTCCTTTGTAACACCCGATCGTTGCCAGGATGAAGCCGAACACCACCGGCTTCGTAAAACCTTGCATCAGGTCCGCGAAATCCAGCGCGTCAATCGCGCGCCGCCAAAACTCAATTGCACTCAAGCGCAAGGAAAAAACGGACGCGGCGCATCCTCCCAGCAAACCAATAAAATCCATCAGCGCCGTCAACAGCGGCATCATCAGCAACGCGGCCAGCAGGCGCGGCGCGACCAGCTTGCGGCTGGGATCCGTCCCCATCGCGCGCATGGCGTCCACTTGTTCCGTCACCAGCATCGACCCCAGCTCCGATGCGATCCCCGTTGCACACCGGCCCGTCACCAGCAAGCCTGTAAATGCTGGCCCCAGCTCGCGCACCAGCGCAATCGCGACGACGTCCCCGGTTAGCGATGTCTGTCCAAAGCGGATGAATTGCGACCCGGTCTGCAACACCATGACCGCGCCGATAAAGAACCCCGACAATAAAATAATCGGCAGTGAACCGGCGCCGATAAAATCCATCTGTTCCAGAGTGTCTTGAAAGTAGTGCGGACCGGTGAAGATGTTCGCCACGGCGCGCCCGGAGAGCAATGCGTAGTCCTGAACGGCGGCCACCGCTCGTTTGGCCGCATCCCCCAATACTTCAGCCACAGAGACGGCTTCTTCCTGTCTTGTCTGGCGGCCGGTGACCTGAAGAGGAGTGTCTGCCACGAGTACCTGTTCGTGTTGGCTTTCCGCGACGAACTTCTCGGCACAACTACAGCAACGAAAGCCTAACCGCGCGGCAAGGACACGTCAAGTCAGCGACTTGGCTTCTTCTCAGCGGAGCGAAATCAGTTTCGGTCTGGTATTCAGATCGCTGCCCCCGAAGGCTGCGAGCCCGATGGAGCACCCCGTGGGGGCCTGAAACTTGGAGGGCATCATTCGCATTCACGAAAACCAGGCAAACAGTAGATCGAAACGAATCCCGCACCCTCTTCGCATGAACCGCAGAAACGATGCGGCTTCCGGGTCCGGGACAAGCAGGGTATGCGCGACTATGGCACGATTGACCGGTCCGGAACGACGCCGCAAGGCACAACTGAGGTTTCCACAGACGCTTCGCGTGAGGCCATCCGACCCTCAGAGGCATGACTTCGACGAAATCTTGCCAACTCTGAACACTCCGCGCGACAGCGTCTATTTTGCCTCGAAGAACGAGTTCTACACTTTAGGCATGCGTCTGTTTATCAAATGTCTCCATTCGGATGTACTTGGTTCCATCAACCGCGAATCTCTCGGCAGAGTAGTCCGCATCGACGATCTCGGCCATGGCCGCCGCGGCATTGCCGTCGAAATTCTGATGCCCTCTACTTCGGGGGCAAAGAAACCCTGAAGTAACAGTCTGGCGACAGATTCCGGAAAATGCGATCCGGTCCTGCTGACCTCTCAACCAGCGGCGGTTTCCGCGGATTTTTGTGCCGGCGCTTCCGTCGTCGCGCCAGCAGACTTGGCCGTAATTTCGAGTCCATTCTTGTTCATATCGAATCTCTGTTTCCGGTCCAAGCCCTTGACAAACTCACGTGCCGCCTTAGCAACGGCTCCAGGAAGACTCGACGCATCCACTTTGACCGTCGATTCCACCGTTCCTTCATTTCTATCTCGATAGCGAAATTGCACCTCAAACGTTTTCATGCTCCTAGCCTCCCTTTTCTGACGATGAAAACAGCAACCAGTTCGCGCACTCCAAACCACGTGCGGGTTTAAAACTGCCGGGACCTTTAGCTGCGATGACGCTTTCGACTCGCCGCTTTCGCACCGGAACGCCTCGTTTTCCGGGCCTTAATCTCTGCCTTAAGCGCCTCGTTCTCTTTCGTCAAGGCATCGCGGGCAGCTGTCATTATTTCGAGATCGTTTCCCAATTGGCCATTCTCTTTTTGAAGTTCCGCCACATGGGCCTTCAACTGCTCGTTCTCTTGCTGGGTTTTAGTGTCGTTGCAGGCCGTCAAGGGCAAACTGAGCACTACTGCCACAGCAAGTCGCGCCCAAGTGTTTTTGCGCGTCATACCTCATCCTTCCTTCACAAGTATTTGAATCGCAAGTAGAACAACCGATACCGATAGCGGCTGAGGGGGGAAGAGACCGCTGGCAACTGGGCCAGCGTAATGGAGTTTCCTAGATGGCGCAAGCCTGATGGAAGCCATTCTCGGAAACTGGGCCGGTTGCAGCAGCCCACTTTCCGATAATCCGACTCCAGACAATCATTCATTTTCAGCAGCTTTCCAGGTCGCACCCCGGTAATCCGACTCCAGAAACTTGTTGATAAGTTCTTTCGAATCAACAAATCGGTCTCAACTAGTTTCTTGCATCAGTGACGCGTCAAAGACGCGGTTAGGGCTTACCGGGACCTAGTCTGCTCTTAATACGCGATCAGGCTGCCCGCGCCCCCCGAGCGGGAGTCGTTGGCTCTGCCCACCGTATAGACGGATTCTAGGTCCGCCTTCGGGCTACCCAACTGTCTGCGGCAGCAAATCCGGCCAAAGGTCCGCCGGTCGCGCCCTGCATAATAATCTCCGGCAAGACAGCCGCCGTTCGAGATTCTCAACATCGCCGTGCCATAGTGCATGTGCATCGTTTTCATTGCGTAAGCCAGCGGCTGATTCTGATACTGATAGACCAACACAGCGCCTTCAGGGTCGTCCACTTGAATCACCGCCGTGCAACTGCTTGACATGGATGTGGGCGTGGTGAGGTACACGACGATTTGCGTCCAACTCTGGAAGATATGGATGATCAAATCATGTGGCGTCGCATGGCTGTCAAACGACGTCACGAGATAACCGCGCCAGCGTCCCGTGAGGTTCGGGATGCGTACCAGTCCCAATTTGTGCACAAGGTTATTCCGCCACAGGTACCTGTCGAAAAGGGCGTAGAGCGCGCCGTAGAAAGCCATGCTGGAAGGAGCATCCACCCACCACGGGACCGAGAGGTGGGCGGTAGCAAGAAATTTCGACGAAGCCCACGCCAGAGCAATCGCCAACAACGCCAGCAGCAGAGGAACGATCCTCCTTTCACTAGAGTCTGTGCTGTAGCCGTGCATACTTCACCTGCTCGGCTCTGCAAAGCCGAACAGGCCTTTTGGCCTGCTTGAATGCGCCTTCCACCCCAATTGCTGCCGGGAAACGCCGGGTAGAGGAAATGGCCCTAGTGGTAGAGTGACTTCCTGCAGAATGGCCCGATGGTATTCCTAGTGTGAAGCAACTGTGGACGGTAGCGCCTCTGTAACTTTTAGAATACCGACCCTCAAAGAAGGTTGTATGGGTTATTCACATCTGATTCGTTGGGCATCGATGGCACCGCTCCGGAGATGTGCCGTATCGGTTAACCACGAACCCATTATAACTCTTCCTTTGGTTGGCTTGACCTCGCTAAAACTTGTATTAAGCGGTGACGTTATGCAAGCAATCGCGACTTCAAGCAACATTAAATCCAAAAGAAAATCCACGCAGAAGCGCGCTTTCGATGCCCAAGCCTTTCTCGATTCGGCCGGTGTAGCCAGAAGAGTTGTCGAATATCGAAGAACGCAGAGGATCTACTCTCAAGGTGATCGTGCTACGAGTGTGATTTACATTCAAAAAGGCGGTGTAAAGCTCTCCGTTGTTAACAAGACGGGCAAAGAAGCCGTTGTGGCGATCCTTGGACCGGGCGATTTTTTGGGGGAAGGCTGCCTTACGGGCCGGTCCCTTTGCATGGCGACGGCGACCACGATTGCACCTACCACCGTGCTCGTCATTGAGAAAAACGAGATGATTCGCGTGCTCCACGAGGAACACGAGTTCTCCGACCGCTTCATCGCTTACATGCTGGCACGAAACGCTCGAGTCGAGGAAGACCTGATGGACCAGCTCTTCAACTCCAGCGAGAAGCGGCTGGCGCGCACTCTGCTGCTGCTCGCGCACTACGGCGCGCGAGGCCAACCTCAAAAGGTGCTTCCCAAAGTATCGCAGGAGATGCTGGCGGAGATGATTGGCACCACGCGGCCCCGGGTCAATTTTTTCATGAACAAATTCAGGAAACTGGGCTTCATCGAGTACAACGGCGAGATCCACGTCAACAATTCCCTCCTGCGTGTTGTCCTTCACGAGTAAGCACCAACTTTCGCGCTTATCAGAAGGCGGCATACTTCCAGATCACTGTTGGTAACAGGACTTCCCACCGACTAAGGGACCCAGTGCCTTTGTTGAAACTGGACGCGCAGCGACGGTGCCGCTACACTAATGGTTTTTACCACTTTGAGTATGGGCTTCCGAGAGGGTAATGCTCCGTTTTTACACCGCCGGTGAATCGCATGGACAGGCGCTGCTGGCGTTCATTTCCGGTCTGCCCGCGCAACTGCCCATTCACGTGAAGTATATCAATCACGAACTGCGCCGCCGGCAGCTTGGCTATGGACGCGGCGGCCGGCAGAAGATCGAAAAGGACACTGCGGAAATTTTCGCCGGAGTGCGCCACGGGAAGACGATCGGGGCGCCGATTGCCTTGCGGATCGAGAATCGCGATTGGGCCAATTGGGAAAAAATCCTGCCGGTGGAAGCCGCGGCAGAAGATCCGGGGGCGCGAAAGCTTGTGGCCCCGCGGCCGGGTCATGCGGATCTTGCGGGATCGCAGAAATTCAACTACCACGATGCGCGTTATATTCTGGAGCGAGCTTCGGCGCGCGAAACCGCGGCACGAGTGGCGGCAGGCGCTTTTGCAAAACTGCTTTTGCGGGAATTCGACACAGAAATCGCAAGTCATACGATTCAGGTGGGGCACGTGCGCCTGGAAAAACCTGCCACGTGGAAGAAAATTCAGGCGGTGAGTACGGACCTGGATTCTCCTTTGCGGTGTATCGACGTTGCCGTACAGGAAAAAATGAAAACGGAGGTTGACGCGGCGCTGAAAGCGGGTGACACCGTCGGCGGGATCTTTGAAATTGTGGCGCACAATGTTCCCGTGGGGCTGGGCAGCCATGCGCAGTGGGACGAGAAGCTGGATGGACGGCTGGCGCAGGCACTGATGAGCGTGCAAGCCGTGAAGGCGGTGGAGATCGGCGGAGGCGTGGCGGGGGCCGGCTCCTTCGGAAGCGAAGTGCAGGACGAGATTTTCTACGAAAAATCGGTGCGACGGTTCCGTCGCTCGACGAACCGCGCCGGAGGACTGGAAGGCGGGATCACGAACGGCGAAGACGTGATCGTGCGAGGATACTTGAAGCCCATTTCGACTTTGCGCCAGCCGCTACATACTGCGGACATGGTGACGAAAGAGCCGGTGAAGGCCGCCTACGAGCGGTCCGACTGGTGCGTGGTGCCCGCAGGCGCGGTGGCCGGTGAAGCCATGGTTGCTCTTGTGCTGGCGGATGCTTTTCTGCAAAAATTTGGAGGAGACTCGCTCGCTGAGATGCGACGGAATTTCGACAACTATGCGCGACAAATTGACGAGTTCTGAAATTGCCAATGCCGCGGGCACCGAGACGCCGCAAGCGCCGTCTGCGGCACGCAAGATCTATCCGATCGTCAAGTACGGGGACGCCGTCCTCGAGAAGCCGGGCGCGCCCATTAAGATATTCGACGCGGAGCTGGAGCAACTAACGGAGGATATGTTCGCCTCGATGTACGCCGCGCAGGGCGTGGGACTGGCTGCGCCACAAATCGGATTGAGCCTGCGGATCGCGGTGGTGGACGTGACCGGGGGAAAGAATCCCGAAGCCAGGATCGTGCTGGCGAATCCCGAGGTCGTTCACGCGGAAGGCGAAGTGCGGGAGGAAGAAGGCTGCCTCTCAATACCGGGTTTTCGAGGGTACGTGCTACGGCCGCAGTTTGTGACCATCAAGGCGCAGAACGCCAAGGGCGAGACCTTTGAAATTCGCGGGGAAAACCTGCTTGCGCGGGCGTTCTGCCATGAGATCGATCACCTCAACGGAATCCTTTTTTTGCAGCACCTCAGCATGCTGAAGCGCGACCTGATCAAACGGAAAATCAAGAAGCTCAGGAAACAGGGCGAGTGGTAAGTGTCGCAGCGGATGCGAATCGTTTTCTGCGGGACGCCCTCCTTCGCGGTTCCCACGCTCAAACATCTCCTCGCACAGACTAACTTTGAAATCGTTGGCGTGATTACGCAGCCGGACCGGCCGCGGGGTCGCGGGCAGGAAGTTTCCTTTTCGCCGATGAAGGAAGCGGCGCTGGCTGCGAATCTTCCGGTGCATCAGCCGGAAAACATTCGGGCGCCCGAAAACGAGACGCTGCTACACAAGCTGGCTCCCGACTGCGCGGTGATCATCGCGTACGGCCAAATTATCCCGGCAAGATTGCTGCCGATTCCGAAACTGGGCTGGATCAATCTGCATGCTTCCCTGCTCCCGAAGTACAGAGGCGCGGCGCCGATCAATTGGGCCATCGTGAATGGCGAGACGCGAACCGGCGTGACGACGATGCGGATCGACGCGGGGATGGACACTGGGGAGATGCTGTTGCAGCGCGAGATCGAAATCGGCGCAAGAGATACTGCACCCGAACTTGCCGCGCGCATGGCGGAGTCCGGCGCACCGCTCATGGCGGAGACCTTGCGCGCTCTGGCCGCTGGAACAATTGCTCCGAAAGCTCAGAACCATGAGGAAGCCAGCTACGCGCCGATGTTGAAAAAAGAAGACGGGCGTATCGATTGGAGGCGGCCGGCGATGGAGATTTACAACCGCATGCGCGGCTTCGCGCCGTGGCCGGGGGCTTACACTACGTTTCGCGGGCAGACTTGCCACGTCTGGGGCGAGCCAGTGTCTAAAGCCGGGGGCGCTGGCTTGCCGAGCGGCGCGGGCGGCGGCGCGCCCGGAACTTTGTTCGGCGAAAAGAATGAATTATACGTCTGGTGCGGCGACGCAACCGTTTTGCGCGTTGGACTCGTCAAACTCGAAGGGCACAAACCGGTCAAGGCAAGCGATTTTGCGAACGGCGCGCGATTGAAGAGCGGTGAACGCTTTGGCGACAGCTGATTGCGTGGCGCAGACCACTAGGGCATACTCGAAATTTGCCACTAGCATATGAAATTAATCGCTCGTTGACTGACCGTGATAACGGGAGCTCACCTTACATGAAGATCTTTGAAACCTCTGCAAAACGCGGAAATGTTCATTTCCGCGGAAAGGAAGTCCTGCAGGCTGCGGCCTGCTGGATACTCATCGCGCAACTTGCCGGAGTGTCCTATGCGCGGGCTGCGGGCGACAAGTCCGTGCTCCCGACGCCAGCGCCAGTGAGCACGGCGAACGATCCCGTCCTGAAAGCGATGCAAGATGAGATCAAGCGAGCGACGGCGGAGCTTGGCAAAGCTGAACAGCCTCCTTACTACCTGAGTTATACGGTTTACGACCAAGATTTTGTCGTTCTGGTGGGGGCCTACGGCAGTCTGCTGACCGACACCGTTGCAAAAAGGCGCTTCGCGGATGTGAATATGCGCGTGGGCCTACCGGAGCTGGACAACACGCACGGACAGAGCCGACCCAGCGGAGTGAATTCCGGTAGCCTGCCGCTCGGAAACGACGCGGACGCGATCGCGCGGGTGTTGTGGGAACTGACGGATCGCGAGTACAAGCGCGCCGTGCCTTCACTGCTGAACGTGCGCACGAACACGGCGGTTCGCGCCGAAGAAGAAGACAAGTCGCCGGATTTCTCGAAGGAGAAGCCGCAGACGCACATCGGGGAAGCGGAGCCGGCTGCGTCGTTCGACCGCGCGGCCTGGGAAGGTGAGATCAAGAGACTCTCGGGCGCGTTCCGGAAATATCCGGAGGTGTACTTCGCGACGGTCATGATTCAAGTGCAGCGCTCGAATTCGAGGATGGTTTCGAGCGAGGGAAGCGCGATCGTGTCGCCCAGCACTTCTACCCGCCTGATCATGGAAGCGCAGACGCGCGCCGAGGACGGCATGGACTTGTTGCGAGTAGAAACATTTCAGGCCCCCGCGGCGAGCGGTTTGCCGAGCGAAACGGAACTGACGGGCAAGATCGAGAAAATGGCCGCGGACTTGAGCGCGCTGCGCAAGGCGCCCGTGGCGGAGCCGTATGATGGACCGGCGGTATTGAGCGGACGCGCGGCCGCGGTTTTTTTTCATGAAGTGCTGGGTCACAGACTGGAAGGCCACCGACAGCGCGATGAAGAGGAAGGACAGACGTTCACGAAGAAGATCGGGCAGGAAGTGCTGCCGAAATTCCTGAGCGTGATGGACGACCCGACAACGCACGAGGTAGCGGGAGTGAAGCTGGCCGGCACGTATGACTTTGACAATGAGGGCGAACCGTCGCAACGGGTGGAAGTGATCAAGGACGGAGTGCTGAAGAATTTTCTGATGTCGCGAATGCCCATCAAAGATTTCGGCCAATCGAATGGACATGGGCGAAACCAGCCCGGGCGGATGCCCACGGGGCGCCAAGGAAACTTGATCGTCACGTCGACACAAACGGTGCCGGAAGCGGAAATGCGGCAGAAGCTGATTGACGAAGTGAAGAAGCAAGGTAAGCCCTACGGCTTGTACTTCGACGACATTCAGGGAGGGTTTACGCTGACGACGCGGGCGTTGCCGCAGGCGTTCCAGGTGCTGCCGGTGCTTGTGTACAAAGTATACGCCGACGGGCGTCCCGACGAATTGGTCCGCGGGGTGGACATCGTGGGTACGCCACTCGCAGCGTTGACGCGGATTCTAACAACCGGAGATCAGCCGCGCGTATTCAACGGGGTGTGCGGGGCGGAGAGCGGGCAGGTACCCGTGGCGGCCGTGGCTCCGTCGATGCTCTTTTCCGAAATGGAGGTGCAGAAGCGCGCGCACGAGCACGAACGTCCGCCACTGCTGCCGCCACCGGGATTTGAAGATGCTGGCGCTGCCAAAGAGGCGCAAGCGAAAGCGGAGGTGAAGCCGTGAAAATTTTACAGCGGTCGAGCGCTTTGCTTTCGTACACACAATTGATGGGAATGGTGATGGCGGCTTTGCTGGGGCTGAACGCCACGTCAAGCAGGGCAGCAACCGAGGGATCAAAACGCGCGCCAGACGCCGCCATGGTCGCAGCATACGCGGCGGCAAAGGGCGACGGGTTGCTCGAGGCGCTGTTGACGGAATTGGACCGGTCCAAGGCGCAGCTCAAAATGGATCAGGTGCAGGCGCCGTATTACATCGAGTACCGCGTGAACGAAGTCGAGGACATCAGTGCTGAGGCCGCTTACGGGGCATTGCGCGAAAACCAGCACATTCACGTTCGCGTCCTGCGAGTGGTGGTACGAATCGGCGATTACCTGCAAGACAGCTATTTCGGCAGGGGCCAGGGCGAATCCAGCATTTTGCCGCTGGACAACGATCCGATTGCGCTGCGCCACCAGATCTGGCTGGCAACCGACGACGCCTATAAGGCCGCGGGGCAGGCACTGGCCGAGAAACAGGCAGCGATGAAGCAGTTCAGCGCAGACCCGAATCCCGTGGATGATTTTGCCAAGTCGCCGAAAATGATTGCCGTCGAGCCGACAGCCTCGCTGAAAATCGACGAAGCGGCATGGAAGAAAACGCTTGAAGATGTGACGAGTTTGTACAAGCAGTATCCGGACGTGCAATCGGTGACGGCGTCGGCGAGGTTTTCGGCGATCAACGAGTACCTGGTGAATTCCGAAGGCACGGTCACGCGGTGCGGAAAGACCACGTA
>Ga0137412_10001002_pt1 | contig 21200 bp, 20 predicted proteins | sample CZODoug2_1_16fun_FD_122160 | JGI IMG/M metagenome (GOLD analysis project Ga0137412, IMG submission 122160) | Vadose zone soil fungal communities from Angelo Coast Range Reserve, California, USA - CZODoug2_1_16fungal (Hybrid Assembly) | ecosystem: Environmental > Terrestrial > Soil > Vadose zone... | reverse complement strand
GCCTGCACAACGCCGCCACCGTGATCCTCTCGGTGGCCCCCGCGTCCGTGAAAAAATACGCGCTGACCATGCGCGGCGTACTCCGGGCGGGCATCGGCTTTACCTCGGCGCTCAAGGTCGCCCTGGCGGCGGACACCGTCTCCATCCTCATCATGGAGATCCTGGACAACGCGATCATGGTCCTCGTCCCGGGAGCGATGGACGCTGGCATCAGCAGCCTGTTGTTCTGGAGCGCGCTGGCGTTCTCGCTGCTGGTGGCGTTCCTGCTCACCACCCCGGTAAACCGGTGGATGATCAGCCGGGGCAAGGGTCACGCCGTGGTCCACGCCTACCACCGCCACTGAACCTGTTCTGATCGGAGGTGCGCAATGGCTGCGATCGAGCACGCGCTCGCTTTGGCCGGATCGATGACCTGGGAAATCCTCTGGGCGCTCATACTCGGATTCGCCCTGTCGGCGGTGGTGCAGGCGGTGGTGCGCAAGTCCACGGTGGTGCGGCTGCTGGGTGATGACCGGCCCCGCACGCTCGCGGTGGCGGCGTTGTTGGGCGCGGCGTCCTCGTCATGCTCCTACGCGGCGGTGGCGTTGGCCCGGTCGCTGTTCCGCAAGGGTGCGAACTTCACCGCCGCGATGGCCTTCGAGATCGGCTCCACAAATCTGGTCGTCGAGTTGGGCATCATCCTGGCCCTGTTGATGGGCTGGCAGTTCACCGCCGCGGAGTTCGTCGGCGGCCCGATCATGATTGTGCTGCTCGCCGTGCTGTTCCGGCTGTTCGTCCGGCAGCGCCTCATCGACGAGGCGCGCAAACAAGCGCAGAAGGGGCTGGCCGGATCGATGGAAGGCCACGCCGCGATGGACATGTCCGTTCAACGCGAGGGCTCGTTCTGGCGGCGGCTGTGCTCGGGTGAGGGCTTCACCGCCGTGGCCCATGTGTTCGTCATGGAGTGGGCGGCAATCCTGCGCGACCTGGTGATCGGCCTGCTGATCGCCGGGGCAATCGGCGCCTGGGTGCCCGAGTCGTTCTGGCGAATGTTCTTCTTCGCCGACCACCCGCTGGCCTCGGCGCTCTGGGGGCCGATCGTGGGGCCGCTGGTGGCGATCTTGTCGTTCGTCTGCTCGATCGGCAACGTGCCGCTGGCGGCGGTGTTGTGGAACGGCGGGATCAGTTTCGGCGGCGTGGTCGCGTTCATCTTTGCCGACCTGATCATCCTGCCGATCCTGAACATCTACCGCCGCTACTACGGCACCCGGATGGCCCTGGTGCTGCTGGGCGCGTTCTACGCGGCAATGGTCGGCGCCGGCTACCTCGTCGAGCTGCTGTTCGGCGTGGCAGACCTGATCCCCACCCAACGCTCCGCGATGGTGATGGAGGAAGGCATCTCGTGGAACTACACCACCTGGCTCAATATCGCCTTCCTGCTGCTGGCGGCCGTACTCATCGTCCGTTTCGTGCGCACCGGCGGCGTCCCCATGTTGCGCATGATGAGTGGCGCCCCTGAGGCACACAGCCAGTCCGACCATCACGGCCACGAGCACTGAGGGCTGGCGCGCATGTCTACAGTCGGGAGCATGCCGGCGGTGAGCGCACGACTGCACCAGTGGCTGGTGATCGTCGCGCTCGCGGCTGGGCTGATCGGCATGCATCACCTCATCGCTGGCCCCACCGCCGGTCCGGGTGGCGCGCATCAGCACACCATGTCCGCCCTCGAGGCCCCGCCTCACCCGGCAACACCGCATACCCAAGCCAGCACCGGGAACGAGGCCTCCGCCCCGACAGGTGAATCCGTCGGCCCAGCGGGCCGCTGCCCTGGGATGGGCGACATGATGGGACACCTGTGTTTGGCGGTCCTGGGCGCCGCCGATGCGTTGATCCCCGCGATGACGATCCTCCCGGTCGCCACCCCGTCTCGAGATCCACTGCGCCGACTGAACCGCAAGTTCAACCCAATCCTCGCGCGGGCGCCACCTACCTCCGCTGCGCGCCTCGCACAGCTCGGCGTCTTGCGGCGCTGATCGGTCACCGCACTTCGGTGACCAATCAGTAGCCACAACCACAGACGCAGAGGAACACCAACATGACCAGTCACACCGTCGCGACCAGGATTGCCGCCACAATCGCCACGCTCACCGTCGGCGCGGTCCTAGCCGGATGCGGTTCCGGCTCCGCCACTGGCCCAGCCGCCACCGCGCCCTCGGCGACCAGCAGCTCCGCCTCGGCCAGCCAGGCCCACAACCAGGCGGACATCACCTTTCTGCAGGCCATGATCCCGCACCACATCCAGGCCGTTGAGATGTCCAAGTTCGCCGCGCAACGCGCCAGCTCACCGCGGGTCAAGGACCTCGCGGCGGGCATCGAAGCGGCCCAACAGCCCGAAATCGACCAGATGAACGGCATGCTCGAAGCCTGGAACGCCTCGACGCCGGCGACAAATGGCCCCTCCATGACCGGGATGAACCACGGGAACATGGGCGGGACGGGTCAGCCGGGGCATGTCTCGATGCCCGGCATGATGTCTGACCAGCAGATGCAACAGCTCAACCAGGTCAGCGGCCCGGAGTTCGACCGGATGTTCCTGCAGATGATGATCCAGCACCACGAGGGCGCGGTCGCCATGTCCAAGACCGAACTGACCGACGGGCAGAACCCTGAGGCCAAGGCCCTGGCGCAGAGCATCATCGCCGCTCAACAGAGGGAAATCACCGAAATGCAAACCCTCCTGGGCTGACTGGTGACATCGGTTCGCCGCTGGTCCGGGCAGTGCGTCCGGACCAGCGGCAGCCACTCAGGCGTCGTGGGTGTTGTTGTCCGCGGACAGCGGAGTGACCCGCACGCGCGAGGCGCGTCGGCCATCCAGCTCAGTCACGGTGAAACGGTGCCCTAGCGCTTCGACAGTGTCACCGACCCGCGGAGCACGGCCGAGCCGGTCCACGACGTAGCCGGCGAGGGTGTTGAAGTGGCCTTCGGGCAGTTCAACGCCGGCGAGCTCGTTGACGTCGTCGCGGTGCGACAGCCCGTCGAGCTCGATGCTGCCATCCTCGAGTTGCCGACTCGGGCGGGCACGTAGGTCGTACTCGTCCTCGATGTCCCCGACCAGCTCCTCGATCAAGTCCTCCAGAGTGACGATCCCGTCCGTGCCGCCGTACTCGTCGACGATGATCGCTAGGTGCCCACCTTGGCGCATCTGGGCAAGCGCGGGCACCAGCGCCAACGTGCCGGGCAGCATCAGCGGTTGTCGGCACAGTTCAACCACGGTTTGCGGCGCCTCCTGGCCGTGGTCACGGCGGTGCGCGGCGGTCAGCACATCGCGCACGTGCACCACGCCGCGCACGTCATCGGGTGAAGCGCCGATCACCGGATAGCGCGAGTGTGGTCGCTCGGTAATGAAATCCGCGGCGTCATGGGTCGCCATCGAGCCGGGCAGGAAGTCCACCTCGGTGCGCGGCACCATGACCTCCCGCAGGACTCGGTCGGTGGCGGTGAACACGTCGGTCAACACTCGCCGCTCCTCGGCGGTCAGCTCCTCATTGCTGCCGACCAGGTCGCGCAACTCGCCCTCGCTGACCGCACCGGCCTTCGCCTGCGGGTCGATGCCGAGCAGCCGGAGCACGGTGTTCGTCGACACCGACAGCAGCCAGATGACCGGCCGGAAGATTCGGGCGATCCAGACCAGGAACGGAGCGACGGCAAGGGCGAGGGCTTCGGGCCGCTGCATCGCGAGCCGTTTGGGGACCAGTTCTCCGAGCACGAGCGAGATGTAGGAGACCACGATGGTGACCACGACCAGCGCCAGTGTGCTGGCCAGACCCTCGGTTATGCCCCAGCCGAGGAACACCCGTTGAAGCTCAACCGCCAGAGTCGCACCCCCGTAACTGGCGGCAAAAAAGCCAGCGAACGTGACGCCGATCTGCACCGAGGACAAGAACCGGCTGGGGTCGACTCGCAGTCGCGCCAGGCACCGGAGCTACCGAGCGGTGTCGTCCCGCAACATCGAGGGCAGCGTTTGGGCCAGAATGGTGATGTCTCGGATCAGGTTGCGGGTTCGTACGTAGGTCAGGTCCAAGTGCAGCATCTCCAGCGTGCCCATCGCGGAGCGACCGCTGATCTGCCAGAGGCCCGTGATGCCGGGGCGAACAGAGAATCGGGGCTGGAACTCGGCCGGGAACATCAGGGCTTCCCATTGCAGGCACGGGCGGGGCCCGACCAGGGACATGTCGCCGATCAGCACGTTGATCAGCTGCGGCAGCTCGTCCAGGCTGGTCTTGCGTAGGAACGTCCCGATCGGGGTGACCCGGGGGTCACAGTCCAGCTTGCAGCTACCGTCCACCGAGGTGTCCTCGCCGCGCAGCTCGGCCGCGATCAGCTCGCGCAGCATCTCGTCGCCGACACCGGTGCGCATGGTGCGGAGCTTGTACATGGTGAACGACTTGCCGCTCAGGCCCACTCGCTGCTGTTGAAACAGCGCGGGGCCCACGCTCGTCCACCGGATCACCAGACCGATCACGATCATCGGAAGGGCGAGCACCAGCAAGCCCAAACCCGCCACGACCAGGTCGACGGCGCGCCGGGCGGCCGCCTCCCAGGTGGCCGACACCGGCGGCGCGAGGTCTAGCGCAACCTCAGGCATCGAACCCTCCCATGGCACTCGCCAGCAACATGCGCACCACAGCTGCAGGTGCGACTCAACTAGTCTCAACGAGCACAGACAGTAAAGGTTCAAACTCGTAGGGTGTTCATGCGTATTTAGCCGAGTCGGGCGACCGAATCCTCCAGTGGCGTCCTCGGGGTGGCGGTGACCAGCGGCCGGAAGATCGTCGGGTCGGCCATGCCCAGCAGTCGGAACAGCACGCGACGCACCAGCAAGTAGCCGATCACGCTAACCACCGCGCCCAGGGCCAGTCCGACCAGCACGTCGAAGGGGTAGGCCTCGGCGACGTACACCCGAGAGAACGCCATTACCGCCGCGGCCAGTGCGGTGCACCAGCCGAGCGACCGGCTGACCATGAACAGCGTGGCGGTCACCGCCCCGGCCACCACCGCGTGATCGCTGGGGAACCCAGGTGCCCAACTGTGCTCGGTGAGGGTCAAGAGGTTCGTGTACACCAGGTAGGGGCGGCGCTGCGCGAACGCCGCCGAGATTGGCTGGTTGATTCCCACCGCCAGCAACATCCCCAGCGGAGTCCAGAGCGCCGCCGCCACCGTGGCCAGATTCGTCCGCCGTCTCGCGATCCACCAACCGATGAGCATCAGCTCGGCGAACAGCACCAAGCCGCCCACCGTGGCGTAGAGCGCCATCCACGGCTGCAGCCACGGCGTGGACCGAGCCAGCGCGTTGATCGCGAACAGCAGCTGGATGTTGATATTCACGACACCTCCGCAACGTTGAAGAGGCCTCACGGCGGGCCTGCCGTGTGTGAACTCTGGGACGAGAGGTAAGCGGTAGGAGCGTAGCGGGCCGCGACTGAGAGAGGAGGTGAGACGGGTTGGTGATGGCGTCGCCGCTCAGTACGCGCGCCCGAAGATCACCCGCTTGCCGTACGCCGACGCCGCGCCACACCGCACGCATGCACCGTTTGCCGGTTCGCCATCCAGTGGAATACAACGTGGCGTGGCAGCCGTGATGGACTTGATGTCCTCCTCACAGGCGCGCGTGCCGCAGTGCAGCGCGCACGCCCATCCGGTCGACACCGCGTCGGCGAAGTCCTCCCAGCTATCGACAGTGCGGGTGTGGCTGTCGCGGAACTCGGTCGCGCGAGCGAGCAGGAATGCCTGGAACTCGTCCAGGACACCGGGCATGATCTCCGGCAGGGAGTCGATCGGCACGGCCCGCTTGCCGGCCTCACCGAGGCGTTTCACCATCATCGCGGTGCCAGCCTCCAGATCTCGGGGGCCGAGTTCGAGTCGGATCGGGACGCCGCGCATCTCCCATTCGTTGAACTTGAACCCCGGGCTGAGCTGGGGACGCCCATCGACGTGGCTACGCACACCGGCAGCCCGCAGGCGGCTAGCCAGATTGTCGGCCGCTTCCTCGACCGCTACGTTGCCGCCGCGGGTGATCGGCACGATCACCACCTGGTACGGCGCCAACCGCGGCGGAAAAACGAGGCCCTTGTCGTCGCCGTGGGTCATCACGATGGCACCGATCATGCGAGTACTCATGCCCCACGACGTGGTGTGGCACAACTCCCCACGGCCCGCCTCGCTGGTGTACCGAATGTCGAACGCCGTCGCGAAGTTGGTACCCATGTAGTGCGAGGTGCCAGCCTGCAGCGCGCGGCCGTCGCGCATCATCCCCTCGATGGTGAACGTCGCCACCGCGCCAGCGAAGCGCTCGCCGGGCGTCTTCTCACCTGGGACCACCGGGATCGCAGCCAGGTCTCGTGCCACCTCGTGGTAGATGTCGAGGGCGAGCATGGTCTCGCGAAATGCATCGGCCTCGTCGACGTGCGCGGTGTGGCCTTCCTGCCACAGAAACTCGGTGGTGCGCAGGAACATTCGTGGCCGCAGCTCCCACCGCACCACGTTCGCCCACTGGTTCAGCAGGAGGGGCAGATCGCGGTGCGAGCTGATCCACTTGGCCATCATCTCGCCGATGATCGTTTCAGAGGTCGGCCGCACTACCAGCTTTTCTTCGAGTTCCTTGCCGCCGGCATGGGTGACGACCGCCAGCTCCGGCGAAAACCCTTGGACGTGTTCGGCTTCTCGGCTGAGGTAGCTTTCCGGGATCAGCAGGGGAAAGTAGGCGTTCTCGTGGCCGGTGTCTTTGATGCGGCGGTCGAGTTCGGCCTGCAACTGCTCCCAAAGCCGGTATCCGTACGGTCGGATAACCATGGTGCCCTTCACCGGGCCTCGGTCCACCAGGCCAGCCTTGAAGACCACCTCGTTGTACCAGGCCGCGAAGTCCTCACTCTGGGACCCGACACCGCGCTCATCCCGTGCCATGACCGCGGACGTTACTGCGATCCGGTCCGGAGATCGCGCCATATCTCGACTCAGTTGAACGTTCACGGAATTAGCGGGGCAACGGCCATGTCGGCCTCCCGGCGAAGGTCCGTCAGTCGTCGGTCACCACGAGGTTGACGTCGACGTTCCCCCGGGTCGCATTGGAGTACGGGCACACCTGGTGCGCCTTCTCCGTGAGGAGCTCAGCGGTGGCGTGGTCGACATTGGGCAGCGTGATTTCCAGCTCTACGGCAAGGCCGAAGCCGCCGTTGTCCAGGTTTCCTATCGAGACACGAGCGCCCACAGCCGAATCGGAAACGTCGGCCTTCTCCTGACGGGCAACGGCGCGCAGGGCGGAATGGAAGCAGGCTGCGTAGCCGATGGCGAACAGCTGTTCGGGATTGGTGCCCTCGCCGCTGCCGCCCATTTCCTTCGGAATGGATAGTTTGAGATCGAGCAAACCGTCGGCGGTACGGGCGTGCCCGTTGCGTCCGTCGCCGGTGGTCAATGCTTCGGCGGTGTAGAGGGCTTTCATACGGTTCCCTTTCGTAGCGATGCGTTGAGCGCATCGGTCAGTTGACGGACCGCGTCACGCAGGTCCGCGGCGTCGTGTTCGGTCAAGCCGGTCGAGGGGAAGACCCGCTGCGGGATGCATTGGGCGCGACGTTCGAGGCGACGGCCGGCGTCCGTGAGGGTCACGTCGACCAGGCGTTCGTCGGACTGCGATCGCTCCCGTCGGACAAGCCCATTGGCCTCCAACCTCTTCAGCAGGGGCGACAGGGTGCCCGAGTCGAGCTGCAGGCGCTCGCCGAGCTGGCCGACTGTGACGCGGTCTTCTTCCCAGAGCACCAACAGCACGAGGTACTGGGGATAGGTGAGGTTCAGCTCGGTCAAGATCGGCCGGTATGCCGCGGTCATCGCCCGAGACGCCGAGTACAGCGCGAAACAGAGGTGACGATCGAGGCTCAGCCTGGCCATGCAAGAACGGTAACGCACAATTCGATTGTGCACAACTGAACTGCGAGGGCAGACCTCAACCGAGGGCGGGCAGGGCCACCCGCGGCGAATTGGCTACGGACACGGCCGCGCCGGCACCCCACACTCGGCTCATGCAGGTCGCCATCGTCACCTTCGACGGGTTCAACGAGCTCGACAGCTTCATCGCCTCGGCGCTGATCAACCGGGCCCGCGGCGCCGGGCTGCGGGCCTACATCACCACGCCTACCGACGCCGTGACCTCCATGAACGGCGTCACCGTTCGGGGCCAGCGCCCGCTGGAGTTCATCGCGGAAGCGGACGCGGTACTTGTCGGGAGCGGTATCCGCACTCTGGACGTGGTGGCCGACCCCAGCCTGCTCGAGGCGCTCCCGCTCGACCCGGGGCGCCAGCTGATCGGGTCCCAGTGCTCGGGGGCGCTAGTGCTGGCAGAGCTCGGCCTGCTGGGGTCGATGCCGGTGTGCACCGACACGACGAGCCGGCCGTTCGTCGAGGACCGCGGTGTCACGGTGCTGGATTCGCCGTTCCACGCCGAGGGCTCCATCGCGACGGCGGGCGGCTGCTTCGCTTCGCAGTATCTCGCCGCCTGGACGATCAGCCGGACACTCGGCGATGCCGCGGCGCGAGCGGCGGTCGACTACGTGGCGCCGGTCGGCGAGAAGGACAAGACGGTCCGGCACGTGATGGCCACCATCCGCGCCGGAGCACCCGCCCTGAAAAAGCCGCGTGCCGGCGAGGTGGTCAGGCGTTGAGATAGCGGGCCCGGAGGCCGGCGATGATCACCTGCAGCCCGTCCTCAAACCCGGCGTCAGCGTCAGCGTCGAAAAGATCGACAGCAGCCTGCACGACGAGTGGAAACCGTTGCTCGTCAACGACTTCTGCCAGCTCATCGGCGTGATAAGGGCTCTGGTCGGGGTAGTACGCGCCGCTGCGTGCCTGCTCCTCAATGGTGAAGCCGATCATGTAGTGATAGAGCACCGGGAAGCCGCGCGCCGCGTCCCGCACCGAGAACCCGGCGTCCACCATGGTGGCCAGGGTCAGCTCCATGGACCGGGGTAGTTCGGATTCGGCGATGTAGGTACCGGCGAACACCCGCGCGCCGTCCCGGTATTTCAGCATCATCCGGCGCACATTGCGGACCCGATCGCCGACCCAGTCCGCCCAGTCGGTGCCCTTCCTCGGGGCTTCCAGTCCGTCGTTTAGCTCGCGGAACATGATCGCCGCCATCGCGTCGAGCAGTTCCTGCTTGTTCTTCAGATGCCAGTACAGCGCCGCGGCCTGCACGCCGAGCTCCTTGGCGAGCAGGCGCATGGTCAGCCCGTCCAGGCCGACCTCGTTGAGCAGGCCGAGGGCGGTCCTGGCAATCACCTCGACGTTGAGCTTCATCGGGTCTCCTCCGTCACCACCCTTGACAGCTTAACATCGTTCTGGTCATCCTTAACGGCGTTCATTGAACAACGTTAAGGAGATCCGATGGAATCCGCGAGCGTCCTGATCGCCGGCGCCGGCCCGACCGGCCTGATGCTGGCCTGCGAACTCCGCCTGGCCGGCATTGACGTGCACGTCGTCGACCGTCTCGACGAGCGCAGTAGTGAATCGCGAGCCGGTGGCATGCACCCACGCACCCTCGAGCTGCTCGATCAGCGCGGCATGCTCGCGCCGTTCCAATCCCAGGGCCGCCCGATGCAGGCCGGCCACTTCTCCACCATCCCGCTGGACTTCAGCCGATTCGACACGCGTTACCCGTACACGCTGGTGTTGCTCCAGGCGAGGGTCGAGCGACTGCTCGAAGCGCGTCTCGTCGAGTTGGGCGGGCGGGTGCACTGGTCGTCCGAGATCACCGGCCTGGACCAGGACGACACCGGCGTCACCGCGTGGGTCAGCGGCTCGCGCCAAATCCGTGCCGACTACCTGGTCGGCTGCGACGGCGGCCGCAGCGTGGTGCGCAAACTCGCCGGGATCGACTTTCCCGGCACGCCGGCAACGATGACCTCCCTGCTCGGCGACGTCGAACTGGCCGAACCGCCGAGCGAAGCCTATGTGCAGGAGCGCGTCGAGCAGGGCAATTTCGCGGTGTTCGCATTCGAGCCCGGCTGGCACCGGGTGATCGTCACGGAGTACGACCGGGTGCTGGATCGGCAGGCAAAGGTCAGTCTCGACGACCTGCGCGCGGCCATGGTCCGCCTCACCGGCACCGACTTCGGCATGCACAACCCGCGCTGGATCTCCCACTTCGGCGACGCCGCCCGACTCGCCGATCGCTATCGCAGCGGTCGGGTCCTGCTCGCCGGGGACGCTGCACACATCCATTTCCCGGCCGGCGGTCAGGGCATGAACACCGGTATGCAGGACGCGGTCAACCTCGGCTGGAAACTCGCTCTCGTGGTCACCGGCCGCGCGCCGGAAACCCTCTTGGACAGCTACGAAACCGAACGGCGCCCGGTTGCCGACCGGGTACTCCGCAACACCCGCGCCCAAACCCTCCTCGGCCGCCCAGGTCCGCATTCGGACGCGCTGCGCGAGACCGTTACCGCGCTGATCGAGACCGATGCCGCCAACGACACCCTCGGCACCATGATTTCCGCCCTCGACCTCAAATACCCCATCGGCGACGGACACCCGCTCGTCGGTCGGCGCGTCCCCGACCTCGACCTGAAAACCGCCGACGGCACCGTCCGCCTCTATGAACTCCTGCACCGGGGCCGTCCGGTGCTGCTCGACTTCGACGGCAGCCTCGGTTCCGCCCTCGAAGGCTGGACCGACCGCATCGACCACATCGAGGCGATCCGACCCACCGACCGTTGGGCAATTCCCGCTGTCGGCGACATCCCGGCCTCGGCGGCGCTGCTCATCCGCCCCGACGGCTACGTCGCCTGGCTGCCCGAGGCCGCGGCCGACCTACACACCGCACTGACCATCTGGTTCGGCCCCGAACTGGATGTTCCACCGACCGCGCGGCGCCCCGCTGTACTTCAGGTGACATGTGCCATTGCACTGTGACATGCTATTCGCATGATAGGTAGATCGAGCGCACCCGATGTGGTCATCGTCGGCGCCGGCGTGGTCGGCGCCGCGTGCGCTTACTACTGCGCGGCGGCCGGGCTGCGGGTGACGGTGATCGAGCGCGGCGCGATCGGCGGCGGGACGACCGCGGCGTGCGAGGGCAACATCTTGCTCTCGGACAAGGAGGCGGGTCCTGAGCTCGAACTGGCGCTGCTGTCCTCGCGCAAGTGGGCTGAGCTCGCCGAGGAGCTCGGCGGCTCGAGCCTGGAGTACGAGTCCAAGGGCGGAGTCGTCGTAGCGGCAAGCCCGGAGACCGCCGAAGGCCTGGCGAAGCTGACCGTGGAGCAACGCAACGCGGGTATCGACGCGATCGACGTCCCGGGGCCGGACATGTTCGACCTCGAGCCGAACCTGGCTCCCGGTGTGGCGTCCGGCGCTTTCTATCCTCAGGACAGCCAGGTTCAGCCCATGCTCGCCACCGCACAGCTGCTGCGTCGAGCGGTGCAGCGGGGCGCCACCGTGCTGACTAACACCGAGGTCGTTGGTTTCGTGCGGGCCCGCGACGGTGCGCTCAACGGGGTACGGACCACGTCGTCGAGCATGCCGACGGTCCACGCCAAGTGGGTTGTCAACGCTGCCGGGACCTGGAGCGGGCAGTTGGCCGACCTGGCCGCGGCGGCTGTCCCGATCCTGCCCCGAAAGGGCTTCATTCTGGTCACCGAACCGCTACCGAGGGTCATTCGCCACAAGGTGTACACCGCCGAGTACGTCGCGAACGTCGCCAGCAGCGACGAGGGACTGCAGACCTCGGTGGTGGTCGAAGGAACAAGGGCTGGCACCGTCCTGATCGGGGCGAGCCGGGAACGGGTCGGGTTCGACCGTTCCGTTTCCCTGCCAGTGCTGCGCACGCTCGCGGCGCAGGCGATCGCGGTCTTCCCTTTCCTGTCGGAGGTGGCCCTACTGCGCAGCTACCTTGGGTTTCGCCCGTACTGCCCCGACCACCTCCCAGTGATCGGGCCGGACCCACGGGCGCAAGGGTTGATTCATGCTTGCGGTCATGAGGGTGCCGGCATCGGGTTGTCCACGGGAACCGGTGCGTTGGTCGCGCAGTCCATCGTCGGCGATGCGCTCGATCTGGACCTGACGCCATTTCGCCCAGACCGATTCGAGGAGACCAAGGCATCGTGAACGACACTGCCTTCCAGTTCCACTTCGACGACCAGCAGATCAGCGCGGAGCCCGGTCAGACTGTGGCTGCGGCGCTCATTGCTGGAGGTCATCTCTGGTGGCGCCGAACCCGGGTGCACGACCGTCCCCGCGGCCTGTTCTGCGGCATCGGAGTGTGCTTCGACTGCCTGGTCACGATCAACGATCGGCCCAACCGTCGGGCATGCCTGGTCGAGGCGCAGCCGGGAGACCAGGTCAGCACACAACTGGGAGCGGGCCGTGCCCACCTCGCAAACTGACCCTGGGTACGACATCGCCGTGGTCGGCGCAGGTCCGGCGGGCCTGGCCGCGGCCACCAGCGCGGCCAACTCCGGAGCTCGGGTGGCGCTGATCGACTCCGGTGCGCGGGTCGGTGGGCAGTATTGGCGGCACCGTCGGGGTGATGACATCAGGCACCAACATCGGTGGAAGGAGTTCCGGCGGCTCCGCGGGAACCTCGATCACCGGCGTGCGCTCATCGATTACCTGCCCGAACACTTCGTCTGGCACGTCGAGCGCACTGGCTCCGGCTTCAGCACGCACGCGACCTGTGGCGACGCCGAACGAGTCGTGGACAGCCGGGCCGTCGTAGTGGCCACCGGGGCCTATGACCGGCAGCTGCCTTTCCCTGGCTGGACGCTGCCTGGGGTATTCACGGCCGGCGCGGTCCAGGGGCTGTTGAAGGGACAGGGGGTGCTGGCCGGTCGGAGGGTCGGGGTGGCCGGCACGGGCCCGTTCCTGCTGGCCGTCGCAGCGGGCCTGGCCGAGGCCGGCGCCACAGTCGTCGGGGTGTTCGAGGCCGGGCTGCCAACCGGGTTCGCCCGTCATCCACTGGCCGTGCTGGCTAATCCCGGGAAGGTCGCCGAGGGCGCCGGCTACCTGCGGATCCTGGCCCGCCATCGGGTCCCGTGCCATCCGCGCACCGGCGTGATCGCCGCGCACGCCTCCCCGAGTGGCGACTCGGTGCACGGGGTCACCGTGGCCCGCCTCGACCGCGACTGGCGTCCGGTACCGGGCACCGATCGGCGCATCGACTGCGACACCGTCGCCGTCGGGTACGGCTTCGTCCCGCAGATCGAGATCCCGCTGCAGTTGGGCTGCGACACCCGGCTGGATGTCGACGACAGCCTGGTCGCCGTGGTGGACGATCGGCAGCGCTCGACAGTGCCAGGTGTGTTCATCGCCGGCGAGGCGTGTGGTGTCGGCGGGGCGGTGCTGTCGGTGCTGGAGGGCGAGCTCGCCGGCCTCCACGCCGCGCATCTCACTGGAGCTGGGGTGCCCGATCCGGCTCGGGTCCGGCGTCTGGCTCGGCGTCGCGCGGCCCAGCGGTCCTTCGCCACGGCGATGCACCAGGCATTTCCGGTGGCGGCGGGGTGGAGCTCCTGGCTGGACGACGACACGGTGATATGCCGGTGCGAGGAGGTGCCGGCGAGCGCGGTCACCAGAGCGGTAGACCAACTCGGGGCGACCGATCCTCGCGCGGTCAAGCTGTTCGCCAGGCCGGGCATGGGGCTGTGCCAGGGCCGCATGTGCGGATTCGCCACCGCCGGCCTGGTCGCCGACCGGCTCGGGCGCACCGTGACCGCTGAGGACCTGCGTGGAATGTCGAGCCGTCCCATCGCGCAACCGATCACCCTGGGCACCCTCGCCGCCGGCCCGCGAGGTGGCCGAGTCAGCTAGCCCGTCTGAGGATGCCGTCGCGCACCACGGCCGCGATGCCACGTTCGGGTCGTGCGAGCACATCGACCGAGCTCAGCGGATTGCCCCGGGCCAGGACGATATCGCCGAGGGCGCCCTCGGCCAGCACACCCAGTTCGCCCTCGCTGCGCAGCAACGCGGCCGCGACCGTGGTCGCCGACCTGAGTACGGCTTGCGGCGACTGCACCTTCGCGCGCAACTCGAACTCCTCGGACTGGCGAGGATGCATCGGCCCCAGCAGGTCGGTGCCGAAAGCGATCTTCACCCCGGCTCGTTCGGCAAGCTCGAGCGCCCGGAACCCGCCTTCGGTCACGCTGGCGATCTTCGCTAGCTGACCGGGGTCGACCGCGAGCCGAACACCGTCCTCGGCCTGCGCGACGTAGGTGATCAGCGTGGGCACGTAGAAGGCGTCATGGCGCAGGAACAGCTCGATCGATGTCTCGTCGAGCAGGTTGCCGTGCTCGATGCTGCGCACCCCCAGCCGCAGGCCGCGGTTCACCGCCTCAGCGGTGTAGGCGTGGCCGGCGCAGTAGCGGTTCGCCCCAGTGGCCTCGGCCACGATGGCGGAGATTTCCTCGTCGGAGAACTGCAGCGAGTCGACCCGGTCGGTAGGGCTGGCACACCCACCCGAGATCATGATTTTGAGGTGGTGGGCGCCCCGGCGGATCTCGTCGCGGGCCGCGCGGCGGACCTCGGCGACCCCGTCGCACACCCGGCCGACGCCGGGTCGGCTGTAATCGTTGTCGTGTAGGTCGCGGCCTCTGGGGCGTGGGTCGCCGTGGCCGCCGGTCTGGGACAGCGCCTTCCCGCCGAAGGCGATACGCGGCCCGATGAGCAGTCCTTCGTCGACGGCGGCCGCGAGGCCAAAGTCGGCGCCGCCGACGTCGCGGACCGTGGTGAAGCCTCGCCAGAGCATGCCCTCGAGGATCCGGGCGGCGTGCGCGGTGACGTAGGCCGGTGACTGGTCAGCGATCGAGCCGAGATCAGCGGACATCGCGCAGACGTGGACGTGGCAGTCGATGAGGCCCGGTACCGCGTACCGGTTCGTGGCGTCGAGCTCGCCGGCGCGCGCCGCGGTGGCGTCGTCCGGGGCAACCTCCGCGATCCGACCCGCGACGATCCTGATACGCCGGTCGGCGACAACCCGGCCAGCGTCCGGATCGACCACACTCGCGTGCCGCACGACCAGATCGCCGAGGACAGTCCGGGCCATGCCGTCCTCCTCACCTGGTGATAGTCCCGTGGCCGATGCTCTCCAGGGCTCGGCCGTTGGTGCGTTGGCCGAAGACCGCCACCAGCACCGCGCCGGCAACCAGCAGGATCAGCAGCATCGTGAAGACGCCGCCGAATCCGATGCTGGCGTAGGAAAATCCAATGGCGATCGGTGCGATGATGCCGCCGATCCGTCCGATGGCCGAGGCGACACCCAGCCCGGTCGCTCGAATCGCGGTCGGGTAGATCTCAGAGGTGTACGTGTATTCGAGCGCAGCGTTGCCGTTCATGAAGAAGGACAGCAGCATGCCCCACAGCACGATCTCGGTCGCGGAACCCGCGAATGCCAGGCCCAGCGCGCCCACGCCCGCTCCACCGAGATAGACGACGATGGTCCACTTGCGCTCCAACCACTCGCTGATGAAGGCAGCCGAGTAATAGCCGGGTATCTGTGCCAGGTAGATCGCGATGGTGAACATGAAGCTCTTGGAGATGCTGTAGCCCTGGGCGACCAGAAGTGACGGGATCCAGGTGAAGAACCCGTAGTAGGTGAAGATCGCGACGAACCAGTACGCCCAGGTAGTCAGGCTGGTCCGCCGCATCCCGCCACGGACCAGGGCCCTCAGCCCGTCGACAACCCCGCCCGGGGGCACCTCTCGCGCATAGGGAGCCGAGTCGCTGCCGACGACCTCGATGGCGGGCAACAGTTCGCAACCGCGCGCGAGGGCGCGGCGTTCGATGTCGGTCACGATCGCGTCCGCCTCGTCGGTCCGGCCGCGGACCTGCAGGAAACGTGGTGACTCGGGCAGCCCGCGCCGCCACCACAACACCATGAGGATCGGTAGCGCGCTGATCACTTGAACCCAGCGCCAGCCGTTGGCGAGCTCGCCCACAACGAAGTAGCCCAGCAGGCTAGCGAAGACGTAGCCGAAGGCAAAGAACCCCGCCAGCGACCCGATGTATCGGCCGCGGAAACGGGAGGGGACGAACTCCGACAGATACGGGGCGATGATCGAACTCTCCGCACCGGTGCCGAGTCCGGCGATGACCCGTGCCGCGAACAGCACCCAGAAATTGGGGGCGGACGCCGCGACCAGGCTGGCTACGCAGTACACGCCGAGTGCGCTGATCATGACGACCCTGCGGCCCAGTCGATCGCCGAGGATGCCCGCGCCCAGTGCCCCAAACAAGTAGCCGATCAAGAGACTGCTGCCCAGGATTCCGGTCTGTCCGGCCGACAGATGCCACTGCTTGGTGACCGCCGGCAGGATGAAGGCGACGATCGCGCCGTCCATGGCGTCGAAGGTGTAGCCGAGGCCCCCCGCCGCGAGCAGCTTGTAGTGGAACCTGGTCAGGGGGAGCCGCTCGAGTCGAGCTGCCAATCGGGCCGTATTCAGGGCATCAGGGGCGGTCGGCGGCGCTTTCGGGTCACTGACGTCAGCCATCGGGTCTCCATCGTCTGCGGCGAGGACTGTCACAGTACAATGTCACATGTCATCTAGACAGAGGGTTAATGCCATGTAATATTGCACTGATCCAGTTAGGCGATGACGGTGGAGGACCGCGACCCATGAACCCACAGGCCCCATGGCACGGTGTGCTGGTGGCGACCGCCCTGCCCATGCACGACAGTGAGGGCGGCCGGCTTGACGTCGACTTCGACGGATTCGCCGACCACATTCGCTGGCTCGCCGAGAACGGCTGCGACGGCGCGACCCCCAACGGGTCGCTTGGCGAGTACCAGACACTGACCCCGGAGGAGCGGGCGCGCGTCGTTACCACCGCGATCGAAGCGGCGCCCTCGGGGTTCACGGTGATGCCGGGGGTGGCGGCCTACGGCGCATACGAGGCGTGTCGCTGGACCGAGCAGGCCGCTGAGGCCGGCGCGCCGGCCGTCATGCTGCTGCCCCCCAACTCCTACCGAGGCGACCGTAGGGCGGTGGTCGAGCACTACCGTGAGGTGGCCCGCATCGGGGCCAAGGTTGTGGCTTACAACAACCCAATCGACACCAAGATTGATCTCGTGCCGGATCTGCTCGCCGAGCTTTACCACGAAGGCCTGATCGTCGGTGTCAAGGAATTCTCCGGCGACGCGCGGCGGATCTGGCAGATCGCCGAGCTCGCCCCAGGACTTGACGTGCTCGCCGGTACCGACGACCTCGCCTTCGAACTTGCCCTCGCTGGTTCGCCGGGCTGGGTGTGCGGGTACCCCAACGCCTTCCCGCGAGCCTGCGTCCAGCTGTGGAAGCAAGCCAGCGCCGGGAACCTCGAAGTCGCCCGTCCGCTCTACCAGGCGTTGCATTCGCTGCTGCGTTGGGACTCCAAAACTGAGTTCGTGCAGGCGATCAAGCTGAGCATGGACATCGTCGGTCGCAAGGGCGGGCGCTGCCGCCCGCCCCGCGTGCCACTGACCAAGGAGCAGCAGGAGACCGTGCGACGCGACACCGAGAAGGCCCTCGCCGAGGGATTGTCCTGACAATGCGCAGCAACCGCGTCTTCCACGTGGTGGACTCCCACACCGAGGGCATGCCCACTCGGGTTGTCACCGGCGGTATCGGCGTCATTCCCGGTGAATCGATGTTCGAACGACGCCGGTACTTCATCGACAACCTCGACCACATCCGCACGCTGCTGATGAACGAGCCTCACGGCCACTCCGCGATGAGCGGCGCGATCCTGCAGCCACCGACCAGGCCGGACGCCGACTACGGAGTGCTCTACATCGAGGTCTCAGGCTGTCTGCCGATGTGCGGGCACGGCACGATCGGCGTCGCCACAGTGCTCGTCGAGACCGGAATGGTCGAGGTCGTGGAGCCGGTGACCACCATCCGACTCGACACCCCGGCGGGTCTGGTCGTAACGGATGTCCACGTCGAGGGTGGATCCGCTCGGTCGGTCACCCTGCGCAACGTGCCGTCCTTCGCGCTCGGTCTGGACCGCACGGTGGCCGTGGACCCCTGGGGCAACCTGCCTTATGACATCGCGTTCGGCGGCAACTTCTACGCCATCGTCTCGCTCGAGAAACTCGGGATCCCGTTCGAACGTGCCCAGAAGAACCGCATCATGGACGCCGGGCTGTCCATCATGGCCGCGATCAACGCACACGACCGCCCTGCGCATCCGGCCAACCCGGAAATCAACGGCGTACACCACGTCTATCTCGCGGCACCCGGTTCAAACGCCCGCCATTCCCGACACGCGATGGTGATCCACCCAGGCATGTTCGACCGCTCCCCGTGTGGCACCGGGACCAGTGCCCGGATGGCTCAACTGCACGCCCGGGGCGAACTTGCACTCAACACCGACTTCGACAACGAGTCGTTCATCGGCACCCACTTCATCGGTCGCCTGGTCGAGGAGGGCACGCTCGGCGAACTCACCACGGTCACCCCGACCATCACCGGTCGTGCCTGGATCACCGGCTTCGCCCAACACCTGATCGACCCAGCCGACCCCTTCCCGGAAGGCTTCGAGCTGTGATCGACTCACTCCTGACACCTCGCTCGATCGAGAGCGTCGGCACGGCGTGGGAAGATACTGCAATGGCAACCGGGGTCTACGAGGCAGTCAAAGAGGGGCGTTGATGAGCGTCGCGGGCGACGCGATGCCGGCGCTGCCGTCACTCCGCGAACGGCGAAACCTGCGCGAGGACCTCGCGGTAACCCTGCGTAGTGCGGTCATCGCTGGCGAACTCGCCCCAGGGAAGATCTATTCGGCGCCGGCCCTGGCGAAGCAGTTCGGGGTGTCCGCTACCCCGGTCCGGGAAGCCATGATTGACCTGGTGCGCGAAGGCTTCTTTGCCACGATGCGCAACAAGGGTTTCCGCGCCATCGACCAATCAGATGCCGGATCAGGCGACTTCGACGACTCCGTCTCTTCGCTGCCATCGTTTCGGGAACGGCCCAACTTGCGTGAAGAGCTCACCGTCACCCTGCGCGGAGCGGTGATCTCGGGCGAACTGGTGCCGGGCCAGATCTACTCCGCGCCGGCCCTGGCGAAGCAGTTCGGCGTGTCCGCCACCCCGGTCCGCGAAGCCATGCTCGACCTTGTCCGCGAGGGCCTGGTCGACACGATGCGCAACAAGGGGTTTCGGGTCACCGACCTGTCGGACGCGGACCTGGACAACATCAACGACCTGCGGGCGCTGATCGAGGTCCCCACCGTCCGTCGGATCACGGAAGGTGGCGTAGACCCGGCGACGATAGAAAAGCTGCGCATGCTCGCCGCGGGGATTGAGGACGCCGCGAAACGTCGCGACCTCATCGCCCACGTCACGATCGACACGGATTTCCACCTCACACTGCTCGCCACAACCGGTAACGACCCCCTCGTTGACACCGTGCGATCGTTGCGCTCGAAGTCGCGGATCTACGGGCTCAGACTGCTCGCCGAACGCGACGAACTCATCCCGTCCTCTCGTGAACACATGGAATTGGTCGATCTGATCGAGGCCGGCGACGCCGACGGAGCGGAGGACCTCATGCGTCGCCACATCGGGCACGTCCGGGGCATCTGGGCCGCAAGCGACTCCGGGACGACCACCCAACCCGAGCCTTAGACCTGGACTCCTATATGGATAGGAGCCTTCGGGTGAGCTCCTCGTGGCGGGGCATGCCGAAGCGTCTGTAGAGGGGGATCGCTGCTCTTACCAGGTCGTGGGCGTGATGGCGGTCCCCTGGTGCGTTTCGATCGAGCAACATCCGGGCGTACCAGCGGCGGGTTTCGGCGGCTTCGATGGCGAAGGGCAGCTCTTCGGCTTGCTGGAGGGCAGTGTGGAAATGTTCTTCGGCGAGATCCCACTGTCGACCGGCGGTTGCACCGATGCCGGCTACCCGCTGGAGTAAATAGGGCGACCACCAGTGCAGGACGACGCCGGTTGTGGCGATGTGTTCGCGCAGTAGGGGGTAGAAGTCGGACGCCTGTTCCCTGTCGCCGATCACTGTCAGCGCTTCGATAGCGGCCGTAGCGAGGTAGGACGGGCCATAGCCGTTCGCTCGGCCGAGCACGGGAAGGTCGGCGCGCCGGCTGTTGAGTACCGCGTTCACCTCGACCGATCGGCCGAGGTAGGCCAGGACTCGGAGATAGCAACCCCAGTCTGATCCGCTGGTGTAGTTGTGCTCCTGTGAGTGGCTCACCGCCTTCTCCGCCACTTGCAGAGACTGGTGCCAGTCACCCCGGAAGTAGAGGGCATGGGCCAGGTAGCCGTCACAAATGTGCTGATATTCCGTCAATCCGTCCACTTGAAGGGAATATCGGGCCGAATCCTCGTACGCGGCGAGGTCGGCATCGGCTAACAGCGCGCGGGTTATCAGGGAACCCCCGTGTAATAATTTGGCGAAGCTATGGCCGAGCCGTGAGGCCAGCACCTCGAGTTCGTCGCCAAGTTGGGCAGCGAGTTCGAGGCGGCCGAGCTCGATGGCGGCGGCCTCCATGAATGCCAGGAGCGTGCAGACTTCCCAGAGGTCGCCGTCGGCCCGCAGGAGGCGGATTCCTTGTTGGCCGGCCTCGAGCACCTCCTTCTGGAGGCTGAAGGCGAAGCGCTGCAATGCCCTGGTCACCAGGCTGTATCCGATGAGGCGGTTGTCGGCCAGCTGTTGGGCCAGCGCCAGCGCCTGGTCAAGCTTGATTGCGCTTGGCTCGAATGGGGACACCCAGGCGCCGGCCACGCCGGCCCAGGCGAGCATCTCCGCTCGCTGCGGTGTCTGCCGGTCGCCGAGTGCGACCAGTCCGCGTTCGGCGCGCAGGAGTGACTCCGCGCCTCGGTTGAGCCACCAGAAATCACGAGATGCCTCGAGACACGTCCGGGCGGCCGCCTCGGCATTCCCGAGTAGTTCGTGGTGGCGCAGGGCCGCATCCCAGTCCGGCAGCGCTTCTTCGAGCTGACCGAGGCTGCGTAGTGCCGACGCCCGGTCGGCATGAAGGGCTGGCCGCTCGGCCGGCTCGGCGACCTCAATCGTGGCCATCGCTCGTTCGAAGTGACGCAGGGCGTCCTCGTACCCGGCGGTTCGCATGGCCTGCCGTCCAGCGAGCGTCAGGTAACGGCGGAGCCGATGCCGATCCGCGCCCGAGCCCGCGTAGGTGAGATGGTGGGCGATCTCGGCGGCGTGGATATCGAGGTCGTCGCGGTAGAGCCGTTCGAGTGTGTC
>Ga0137412_10001001_pt1 | contig 21202 bp, 22 predicted proteins | sample CZODoug2_1_16fun_FD_122160 | JGI IMG/M metagenome (GOLD analysis project Ga0137412, IMG submission 122160) | Vadose zone soil fungal communities from Angelo Coast Range Reserve, California, USA - CZODoug2_1_16fungal (Hybrid Assembly) | ecosystem: Environmental > Terrestrial > Soil > Vadose zone... | reverse complement strand
GGTCGACGCGGGCCGCGACGAGCCAGTCGGCCGACGCGGAATAGGGCACGCCGAGCTGGGTGGACGAGATCGCCCAGCGAGCGCCGTCCCACGAGACCCGGGGCGCCGGGCCGAAGGGCGTGGCGGCGACGCCGGCCGACATGAGGGCCAGCAACTCGGCGTGCCGCTCGAACTGCGGCCCGACCACGGCCCGGTTCAGCGCGGGAATCGTCCGCGCGGTGAACGCGTCGAGCGACTCGTCGGTCAGGCCGCCGAAGTCGACGGCGTAGCGGAACGTGTCGCGCAGCTCGCGCAGGATGTCCAGGCCGGCCTTCAGCGGGCTGCGGGCGGTGCCCCGGCGCCCCTCGGCCAGGTCGTCGAGCAGGAAGGTGGCGTCACCGACCTGTGCCTGGACCTGGTATTTGCCGCGATGGGTTTCAGAGACAATGGTGGTTTCGCCCTGGGTATCGGTCATGGTCGCCTCGTCATAGTCGGGCGCAACGTCGTTGCGTATCAGGCGGCATTCAGTTCGTGCAGATAGGGTGCCGGTGCGGCGCGAGCTCCCCGCTGACCGGGGGCTCTTTCTTGAAGAAACTTGGCGGTTGCGCCCGTTTATTTGCGCCTTCACTTCGGAATTATTCTACGACGGTCGTCTACACTCGCGCGCGGGACTGGAGAAACAAGAAATCAAGTCTGCCGGCCGGCTCCAAGGTGCTGGGTTGCGTTATTTAGCAGTGGAGCACGAGGGCAACCAAAGTTCATCACCGGAAGAAGTTGACAAAATTCGTGAGCTCGTCGCGGAAATCCTCGCTAGTGGAACCACCTGGGTCGATCGCGAGGGACGAGAAGCCCTAGTGACGTTGGAAGATATCCTCATCATTGCGCCCTACAATGCGCAGGTATTCGAACTTCAAGAACGAGTTCCTGGCGCCCGTATTGGAACAGTTGACAAGTTTCAAGGTCAGGAAGCTCCGATCGTGATCTACTCGATGACTACGTCTAGTCATGCCGACGCTCCTTGCGGGATGGAATTTCTCTACGGCGCCAATCGATTTGATGTTGCGACTTCGCGCGCAAAGTGCATCTGTGTTGTTGTTGCGTCTCCACGAGTTTTCGAGGCGGAGTGTAGGACGCCGCGCCAAATGCAGCTAGCGAACGCGTTTTGTCGGTATCTGGAATTGGCGACCCTTCTTTAGGACAACGCAAAATATCAGCTAGCGAACGGTCATTTTGACAAATAGACGAGGTTGTTGAGGCGGCAATTCGTCTCTTGACCGCCTTTGAAGCAGTTTTTTGGCGAGATGTTCCCATACCCACTATTGAAGCGCGCAGAGAGATTAGAGCGCTCCCCAACGTACCGAATCTCGCCGTTTATCGCGAGGATGTAGACGCCGCTGACTTGAACTTTCGTTGAGACTTTAAATTTGCAAAACGGCCCTGCGCCATAGCGATTGAGGGGTACTTGCCGCACGTTTTGGTAACGACTCTGCGCGTGAAATTCTAGGATAGCGCCGTCCGCATCCAGGGCGGGTTCAATGTCCCCAACGTACTCAAATTCGAAAATGCTCGACTTTCATACAGTCACGCCGTTTCTCCAGAGCACACCGAGGCGGGGCCTAGCCCGGATATCTCACACCACCAATCGTGAGGTAACGGTTTGTGCCACAGGGAGCCGTTTTCGGGCTGATTTTGTGTTTCCGGTCCGCTGCGATCGCGCCGCGCGGGAAGCGACCGGTTTCCAAGCATGTTGGTCCGAGCTTCAGCGAAGCCGCGGGTTCATCCAGCGGATAAATTACGTCGGCTGACACTAAGATTTACTTATCGCTGCCATAATAAACGCTGAAAGCTCCGGCGATCTGACAAGCAAAAAAGCGCGATTTACCGCATTCTTCTGGCCCTTTCTGGCGATGGGCGATACACTTGCCTAACGAAAATTATTCGCGCTTCCCGTGCCGCAATCGTGGCCGTCGAGGCGACGGCAAAATGCGTCGAAGCCGAATGTCGGGGGAGTCGATGTCTGCCAAGGACGTCAAATTCTCGTTCGAAGCCCGCGATCAGATGTTGCGCGGGGTCAGCAGTCTCGCCGACGCAGTCCATGTCACGCTCGGGCCCCGCGGCCGCAATGTCCTGATCGAGCGCACGTTCGGCGCACCGCGCATTACCAAGGATGGTGTGACAGTCGCGAAAGAGATCGAACTTGACAACAAGTTCGAGCATATGGGCGCGCAGTTGGTGCGCGAAGCGGCATCGAAGACGTCCTACGCCGTCGGCGACGGCACCACTACCGCGATCGTGCTGGCGGCGGCGATCGCCCGTGAAGGCGCCAAGGCGGTCGCCGCGGGCCTGAATCCGATGGACCTGAAACGCGGCATCGACATCGCGATCCGCGTCGTGGTCGATGATCTGAAGAGGAACGCCAGGCAGATCACTGCGAACGAAGAGATCGCGCAGGTCGCCACCATCTCCGCCAATGGCGAACGTCAGATCGGCGACATGCTCGCCGAAGCGATGCGGAAGATCGGCCGCAATGGTGTCGTCACCGTCGAGGAGGCGACCTCGCGGCAGACCGAGCTGGAAGTCGTCGAGGGCATGCAGTTCGACCGCGGCTATCTGTCGCCCTATTTCGTCACCAATTCGCAGAGGATGCGGATCGAGCTGCAAAAGCCCTACATCCTGATTTACGACAACAAACTCTCGACGCTCCAGGAACTGCTGCCGCTGCTGGAGGCGGTGATGAAGACCGGCGAGCCGCTGTTGATCATCGCCGAGGAGGTCGAGGGCGAGGCGCTGGCAACGCTGGTGGTCAACCGGATGCGCGGCGGCCTGAAGCTCGCGGCAGTGAAGGCGCCGGGTTTTGGCGATCGCCGCAAGGCGATGCTCGAGGACATCGCTATCCTGACCGGAGGCACCGCGATTTCCGGGGATCTGGGGATCAAGCTGGAAAACGTGACGCTGAAGATGCTCGGTCGCGCCAAGCAGGTCATCATCGACAAGTCCAGCACCATCATCGTCAAGGGTGCCGGCAAGCCGGCCGAAATCGCCGCCCGGGCCGAACGGATCAAGGGCCAGATCAACGACACCACGTCCGACTTTGACCGCGAGCAGTTGCAGGCGCGCATCGCCAAGCTCGCCGGCGGGGTCGCCGTGATCCGCGCTGGGGGCGCTACCGAACTTGAGGTCAAGGAGCGCAAGGACCGGATCGATGACGCCCTGCATGCGACGCGAGCCGCGATCGAAGAAGGCATTCTGCCCGGTGGGGGCGTCGCCCTGCTGCGCGCCAGCGAAGCATTGAAGCCGCGGCGCGGCGCCAACGCCGACCAGAACACTGGCATCGACATCGTCCGCCGGGCGCTGTCGGCGCCGGCGCGGCAGATCGCGATCAATGCCGGCCTCGACGGCTCGCTGGTGATAGGCCGGATACTCGCCAACCCGACCTATGCCTTCGGCTACGATGCACAGTCCGCCGAATATGGCGACCTGATCGACAAGGGCATCATCGACCCGGCCAAGGTGGTGCGCACCGCCCTGCAAGGCGCCGGCTCGATCGCCGGTCTTCTGGTGACGACCGAAGCCATAGTTGCCGAACTGCCGAAACCGCCGCCGCCGGAGTTGCCCGGCCACGACCATGACCACCATGGCGGCGACATGGATTTTTGACGCCGGAAATGCCAGGGAGAAAGCCATGGCTGAAACGACCGTGGCGCAGGAGGTTACACGGCGGACCATCCTCGCCGCTGCGATTGCCGGCGGTGCCGGCTTGGCCGGCGTTGCCGTGGCCGCCACACCCGAGGCCGATGCCGACGCTGTCGAAGAGGCGCGACGGATGACCGGAAAGGTCGTGACGCCGTCGCCGCGTCTGCATCTGTTGATGCCGTCGCACTTCCCCAATGGCTATATCGTGCCGTTCACGCTCCGTATCGACAGCAAAATGACCGACACCGATCATGTTCGACAGGTTCAGGTGCTGGCGCCGCGCAATCCCATCAATCCGGTTGCGACCTTTTACTTCGTGCCGGGGCGCAGTGAGCCGGTGGTATCGACGCGGATTCGCCTCGCCGAGCAGCAGGATGTGCTGGCGATCGCGGAGATGAACGACGGCGCGCTGCTGATGGCGCGGACGTTCGTCGAGGTGGAAACCAATGGCTGCAAATAGATCGGTGTGAGGAGACGGCGATGGCGACACCAACTCCACGGGTGCAGGTACCGCGCTCGGCGACGCGTGGCGAGGTGATCGAGATCAAGACCTTGATCGAGCATCCCATGGAAACCGGCCTGCGTCTCGACAGCAACGGCGAGGTCATTCCGCGCAAGATCATCAATGAGTTCATCTGCCGCTATAACGGCGAGGTGGTGTTTCGCACAGATCTGCACGAGGCGGTCGCCGCCAACCCGTTCATTTCGTTCTCCCTGCGCGCAACGACGAGCGGCCGCCTGGATTTCATCTGGAACGAAGATTTTGGGGCGGTCTATGCTCTGAACCATACACTGCTTGTCGATTGAAACACCGGGGCCGATCGAAGATGGCAAACCCGTCCGATGGTCCGTTCAATCCTTGGAGTTGCAAAACCGAAGGGACGCCGATGCGTCCGCTGCTCAAGCGCTGGACGCGGCGCGAAATAGGCCGGCTGGCGGCGTTCACCCTGCTCGCGCCTCATGTGGCACGAAGTCAGAGTCGGCCCAAGGTGCTTGTGGTAGGCGGCGGAAGCGGCGGCGCCACATTGGCCAACTGCCTCAGCGACGGCGCCGTGTCCGACGTCACCATCATCGAGCCGAAGCGCGCCTATACGACCTGCTTTTTCAGCAACCTGTATCTTGCCGGGCTGCGAACCTTTGCGGAGCTAACGCATAGCTACGACGCGCTGGCGCGGCGGCCCGGCGTCACCATGATCCATGACGTTGCGACCATGATCGATCCGGCCACCCGAACGGTGCGGCTTGGCGGCGGCGCAACGCTTTCCTATGACCGCCTGGTCGTGGCGGCGGGTTCGGCGATCCGCGAAGACACGATCGAGGGCTATGACGCGGCGGCGATGCATTTGATGCCGCATGCCTGGAAGGCCGGCGAACAGACGCTGACGCTGCGGCGGCAATTGGAGAGCATGGCGGATGGCGGGCTGTTCGTCATGGTCGCGCCGCCCGATCCGTTCCCCTGCCCGCCGGCGCCATACGAGCGGGTGTCGCTGATCGCCGCCTATTTCAAGCAGCACAAGCCGCGTTCGAAGATCATCGTGATCGACGCCAAGAATACGTTTGTCGGACAGGATTTATTCGAGGATGCCTGGAATCGCTATTATCCGGGCATGATCGAATGGCTGCCGGCGCAATTCACCGGCGGTGTCAAGGCGGTCGAGCCTGGTATGCTCACCTTGCGCACGGAGGAAGACCGCTTCAAGGCCGCGGTCGTCAACGTCATCCCGGCGCACCGCGCCGGAGATCTGGCGCGGCAGACCGGTCTTGCCGATGCTTCGTCATGGTGTCCCGTCGACCCGCTGACCTTTGAGTCGCGTTTGCAGCCAGCCATTCACGTGGTCGGAGACGCCATCATCGGCGGCGACATGCCGAAAACGGCGTTCGGCGCCAGCAGCCAGGCCAAGGCCTGCGCCGTCGCCATCGCCGCGGCTTTTGCCGGCAAAGAGACGGCGACGCCGCGTCTGACCAATACCTGTTATGTGCATCTGACCGCCGCCGACGCCTGGCGCAATGCTTCCCAATTCGAACCCGTCGCTGGCCGGATCAAGGCCGTCCATGTCAATATCAGTCGCGTCAGCGATAGCGTCGAGACTCGTCGCGGCGTCGCGCGCGAGGCGGTCGACTGGTATGAGACGTTTACGAAAGAGCTGTTTGGCTAACAAGCGACCAAAAGCCTTGCTCAGCGCGCTGCCGGCACCGCGATCATTCCCGGGGCCGTGATCGCCCGTTCGAGATCGGTCGGCGCGATTTCCCGCAGGCCTTCCGCCGACGGATCGGGCAAGCGCCCGAGCCGTAGCGAATTCAGCACCACCAGCAGACTCGAGCCGGCCATCACCGCCGCCGCCAGCACCGGCTGCAACAGCCCGGCGGCCGCCAGACCGATCGCGACGAAATTGTAACCAAACGCCCATGCTAGATTGCCAAGAATGGTCCTGCGCACGGCACGGGCAACATCGACCGCATAGGGCAGCAGCCACAGTCCGCCCGGTGGCAACACCAAGGTCGCAGTCTCGCGGGCAAGATCGGTCGCCGAACCCACGGCAATGCCGACATCGGCGGTCGCGAGCACCGGCCCGTCGTTAAGGCCGTCGCCGACCATTGCGACGAGGCCCGCGCGGCGGCGCAGATCGAGGGCTGCGCGCTTCTGCTCGGGAGACAGGCTGGCTTCGATTTCGTCAATGCCGACGAGGGATGCGATGCGCCGCGCCGCAGCCGGCAGATCGCCAGTCAGCAACATCGCGTCCAATCCCCGCTGGCGCAGCGCGTCGATGGTAGCGCGCGCTTCCGGCAGCGGCGTATCGTCGAGCGCCAACACTGCGCGCACCACTCCGCCCCAGCCGACATAGACTTGGGAATGTCCGCTCACTTCGTGTGCCTTTGCCCGCGTCGCGAGTTCTGGCGCCAGCTTCCAGTCCAGTTCGCGCATCAATTCGGCATTACCTGCCGCGATCGTCTTGCCGTCGGCGTTGCCCATAATGCCGCGGCCCGCCACTACCCGCATATCCTGCGTGACGGCAGGTGCAAGGCCGCGCGCGGCGGCTTCCCGCACCAGGGCGCGACCGAGGCCATGCTCGGAATGACGCTCAAGCCCCGCAGCGCGGGCGAGCACTTCATTTGCGTCCAGGCCGGGACTGTCGATAGCGACGATGCGCGCGTTCCCGGAAGTGAGCGTACCGGTCTTGTCGAAGGCAACCAGGCGGGTCCGCGCCAAGGCTTCGAGGGCGGCGGGATCGCGCACCAGGCAGCCATGCCGCGCCAACAGACCAATGCCGAGCGAACTCGCCATCGGCGCGGCAAGGCCCACCGCACACGGACAGGCTACCACCAACACAGCGAGGCCGGTCAGCAGCGCCTGGTCGAACGGCAGATAGTGTGACCACACCGCCGCCGTCGCCAGTCCCAGCAGCAGCACCATAGGCACGGACACGCCGACAATGCGGTCGGCGAGCCGCTGGGTCGGGCTGCGGCGCAGCAGCGCCTGGCGCACCGAGCGGCAAATCTGTGCCCAACGGGTCGCGCTCCCCGCACCGCTGCTGCGGATCAAAAGCGCGCCGTCGAGATTGATGCTGCCGGCGATCACGTCGCCGCCGGGGCTTTTCTCGACGGCGCGGCTTTCGCCTGTCATCACCGCTTCGTCGGCATGCGAGCAGCCCTCGACCACGGTCCCGTCGACAGGAATCCGTTCGCCGGGCCGGACCCGCACCAGCATGCCGGAAACGACCTCGCGCACCGGCCGGCGCCGCTCGACATCGCCCTCGACCAAAGTGGCCATCTCGCTCTCGGCCGCCAGCAGCGGCGCCAGGTCGCGCGCCGCCTTGGCGCGGCCGGCCGCCTCGAGATAGCGGCCGACAGTGAACAGCATCAGCACCATGCTCGCGGTATCGAAATAGACGTGGGCGGTGCCCTCGATAACAGCGAGGGCGGAATAAACATAAGCGGCGCCAGTGCCAATGACGATCAGCGCCGATGATGTCAGGTGACCGTGAACGGCCTCCGTGAAGGTCTCGCGCATAAACGGTCCACCGAGGATCAGCATGGCCGGCGTCGCGAAGATCCACAGCAACAGATGGATCACAGGCTGTACTTTGGCATCGGCGCCGGTGAACGCGCCGGTATAATCGAGCATGCTGAACATCATGATGTTCATCGAGAGAAAACCGCCGACGCCGAGCCGTATCAACAGCCAGGCGGCTTCGGATTCCTCGCCGCGGCCTTGCTTCACCTGGTAGGCGATCGAACAACCATAGCAACAGAAGGTGCAGCTCTCGCCGTTCAACATTTGCCGCGTCGCGCGCAATCCGACCGGCAACAAGCAATGGCTGCAAAGGGCGGCTGCGTCGTTGCTCATGCCGGATGTCCCATCGACATCCCCGCGGGCAGGACGCCGCGTCCGAGCGTAACCAGTCCGAGCATTAAAATCCCGGTGCCGGCGAGCCAGACGCCGCGCTGCCGCCAGGCTGGAGCAAGCGCGCCGCCGACGCCGCCCATCATCAACATGGCCGGAAAGGTCCCGAGCCCGAACGAGGCCATGACCAGGACGCCGGAGAGCGCCGCGCCGGTGCCTGCCGCCTGAGCTACGAAGGCGTAGACCAACGGGCAAGGCAGGAATCCATTGAATACGCCGAACGCGATCGGCGCCCCGGGGCCGCGCACCGTCAGCAGGCTACGCAAGACAGCGGCGAAGCTGCTGCCGGAAAAGCCGATGGTGATCCGATGCAGGACCGGGAGCCGCCCGAAGAACTGCAGCGCCATGGCGATCATCAGCAGTCCGGCGACGATGGCAAGAATGCGCTGGCCGAGATCAAGGCCGCCGCCATCGATGACCGGTACGGTCATGCCCTGCGAGGTGCAGATCACCTGTCCGATGGCGCCGGCGAGCGCGCCCAGGAAGACGTAACTGGTCAGACGACCGGTATTGTAGAGCAGATGCCGCAGGCCGGTCGCCGCCGGCCCACGCGGGTCACGTCCCAGCGCGCAGGCAAAGCCGCCGCACATGCCGATGCAATGAAGGCTGCCGGCGAAGCCTGCGAGGAAAAACACGAAATAATAGGTCATGGCAGAATGTCCCGCCAATCGCCGGGTGCCGGCGCCGCCCGCCGCTGCTTCGTCTTTGCCGTTATCTCATGCGCACGAGATAAATGATCCAGATAAAGAAACAAGTGTGAGCGATGGCGCCCGCGAAAAAGGCGATGATCTGACTCGGGCTCGCATTCGCGAGTGAGAAAGCGGTATCCTCCAGCATGACTGCTCCTGATCAACCGAAAGCCGATTTCAGCACGTTCAACGTAATCTCGGAGAACAAGAAAACCAGATTCAAGGCCGCGATACCAAGCACGATCTTTTCAGCCAGCATTTGTTCATCCCTCTCGCTCGGAACCGGATCAGTCCGTATTTTCTTCCGCAGTGCGCTCTGCCGACTGCGGAAAAATGTCTAGCCTATCCGGCCTGGTCCCACCCCACCCCAATAGGTGTAGGAATAATAGAGGCCCCAGACGAACAGGACCGCGTACACCACGAGCAGCCATGCGGGAATGTGGCCGACCCAGGCCTTGATGTATCCGCCGGCATATTCCTCGAGTTCGTGATGCGCGTGCTCACTCGCCTGCTTGTCGGTTGGTTCGGTCATTTTCCATCTCCGTCCGAAAGAAGTTGAGGGATGCATTATCCGTCCCATGGAGCGCGCCCGACAGCACGGCCCACACGAAAATACACACCGCACCGAAACTCATCATGATGGCGATGAGAAATGGGCCGAACACGTCATAGAATAGTGTCATTATGGTCTCCGTTGGGGGCGGGCCGGCACACCCGCAGTATCCGGCAGACTTGTTGTTCTTGTCCCGCCCTTGCCGGGCACGTAAGCGCTGGAGGGATCCGCCGCCACCAGCGCGGGCTCGTTGAGCGCAGCGCGGTCGGCCGGCGCAATCGGCAACGGCTCACCGGTGAGCGGATCCTTGAATGCCGATAGCGACAGCACGTAATACGACAGCGCCCATCGATCGGCCTCCGGCAATGCGTCGCGGTACGACGGCATCGGCGTGCCCGACAGACCCGTGGTCATGGTGCGGAAGATGTCTTCAGCGGCCGGCCCTGACTTGAACTGACCGGCGGTCAGATCCGCGGGGAGGATCGGGAAGCCGAGGTCGTCCTTCAGGCCGGCAGCCTTTTCGCCATCGCCCTTGCCGGTGTTGCCATGGCACTCCCAGCATTTGGCGCCTTGCCAGACCGTCTTTCCGCGCTCGATCGTTTCAAGCGTCGGTGCCGGCGGACGACCGATATAGAGCGGCGCGCTCGGCGGCTCCTCGGCGAAGAAGGCGTAGGGCTTGTTCGGATCGGAACGATCGACCGCGAGTTCGTATTTGATGTATTGGACGACCGCGAGCCGGTCGTTCAACGGCAGTTCGTACCAGGCCGGCATTGCGGTGCCGCGCACCCCGCGGGTGATGGTGCGCAGCAGGTCACCGTCGGACGGTATCGCCTCCTTGTTCAGATGAAATTTGAACACGCCGGAGACAAAATTGCGCGGCCTTTGGGTGTTGAGGAAGGTGGCGGCCGGACCATTGCCGTCGCCCTTCTCGCCGTGGCAGCCGAGGCAGCGCCGCTCGTACACTTCCTTGCCGTATTTGGTCCATTCCGACGAGCGCGGCAATGTGACGTCCATGAACTCGACCTGCTGAGGCTCGAAAACATCGCGCCATTTGCCGCGGTTCATGCCGAGCTTCTGTACATAGGCGACAAGCGCGCGCAGATCCTCGGTTTCGGCGGCCAGCGTCACGCTGTCGCCGCCGAACTCCTTGTTCGGAATGAGGATCACGGGGGCCTTGTCGCGCGCCTGCAACGGGACAAACAGCAGGGCGTCCGAATTCGGCGTCAGCTTGATCCGGTCTTTGCTGGCGAAATTAAAGAAACGCTGGGTGAGAGCATTGTTTTCGAGGGTGCGGGTGCCGTCGGCACCGTCGATCAGCTTGACCGCCTGGCGCGGAGTATCGAACAGGCCGCGGTAAGGCGCCATGATCGACTCGGGTGTCAACATACGCGGGTTCCAGAAATGCGCGTAGTGCCATTCGTTGCTGTATTTCAGGCCGACCCGGGTAAGATCAGGGCCGATGCGCCTGGTGCCGAACAGGTGCGGCGTGTCGTACGCATATTCGCCGGCCTCGCTGACCGGCCCCCAGCGCCGCGTCTCGCCCGTGACCGGGCGGACATATTGCGAATGGCAGTACCAGCAGCCCTCGCGCAAATAAACTCTGCGACCGTGCTGTTGCACCGGCGTATAGTCGGTGGCTTCGGCATGCATCCATTTGAGCTGACCGAGGTCGGTGCGCACCACCGAGGTCACCTCGTTCGTCAGAGCGGACGGCTCGAACAGTGGCAACAGTCCCTGGGTGAAGACGGCGGCAAAGAAGGCGCCGATGCCGGCCACCAGCGCGACAAATCGCAGGGTCATCATTCCGCAGCTCCCTCTGCGAGGATGGGTCCAGGCCTGCGGTCCGGCACCGATCTGCTTGCTGCACGCGTCTGCAGCGACGTCATGATCAAGTTGACGACGAGAAGCGTCATGCCGATGTCCATGGTGATTCCGGCCAGCGTGCGCGCGAACCAGAACGGCCGCACCGGCAGGATCGAGTCGATCCATTCCGTGCCGGACATCCATTGGTAACCCTGCATCAGCCCGCCGGCCGTGAGCACGAGGCCCATGACGGAAATGCCGACCGTGATCAGCCAGAACGACCAGTTGCCGAGCGTCCACGACCACAACTCGCTGCGCCCGTAGAGGCGCGGCCAAGTGTAGACCAGGCCGCCAATCGCCCACACCACGAAGGTTCCGAACACGGTCAGGTGCGAATGCGAAATGACAAAGTCGGAAAAATGTGTCGGCTGCTGAACCGCGCGCAATGCTTCCGTCGAACCCTGGAAGCACCCAAGCAGGTACATCAGCGCGCCCATGATCAGGAATTTCGCCGGAAGATTCTTGCCGAACGCGTCCCACCTGCCCCTCACCGTGCCGAAGAAGTTCACCAACACGGTCCACACCGGAATGATCAGCATCATCGAGGTAACGATCGCGATCGTCTCGGCCCAGTCGGCAATCGGGCTGAACAGATAGTGATGGATGCCGACAAAGGGATAAAACAGCGCCAGCGACCAGAAGCCGACCAGCGACAGCTTGTGCGCGTAAAGCGGATTTTTCACGCTGACCGGCAGATAATAATAGATCAGCACATAGCCCGCCGGCGTGAGCCACAGACCGACGATATAGTGGATATAGAGCCCGTGGAAGGCGGCGCTGTTGATGCCCGAGATCGTGTAGGGGAGAATAAATGAACCCAGCACGAGGTTCATCGTGGTCCACACGAAAGCGCCGATCAGATACCACAGCGCAACGTAAAGCGCTGGCTCGAGCCGCCGCCCGATGGTAACAAGAAACTGAAGTGTGGCGATGGCGCAGACCAGGAACAGCGGGATTTCCGAGTATAGCGGCATCTCGCCGGCTTCAAGTCCATGGTTGTCGCCGAGGGCAAGTCCGAGCAACCCCGCCGTCACCGCGAGATTCCAGACCCAGGCGAGGGCGACGCCCCACTCGTTCCACACCACCCGCACGCCGCACAGCCGCGGAACCAAATAATAGCATCCGCCGATGAACAGACTGGAGAAGGCGCCGAGGATTACGCCGTTGACATGCACGGGTCGCAGCCGGCCGAACGTCAGCGCGAGATTGCCGGTGCCCAGATAGTCGGGAAAATTAAACAAGCCGGAAATCGCCGCGCCGACCGACGGCGTGATCATCAGCCACACCATGCCCCATAGCAGCCAGGTTCGCACCACCGGCACGTCGACAAGCTTGTCGAGATCGATGCCGGCGAAACGACCCTGCAGGACGGGAGGCACGATCTCGGATCTCAGCGAGCTGTTGCCTGGCGTGCCAGCCCCCGGCGCGTTGATGGTCCGCGTGTCCGTCATGCGTCTCGTCCCCCAGCCATGAACTCAAAACAAGAAGCGTCGCGTGCAGTTGCTTTGACTGCGAATCCGCAATCCACGGATGCCGTATCCACAGCCCCACCCTCGCTCGGATCGACACTCTCCCCGTGACGATCCGAGCCCGAAGACCCGATTAGTATTTTCCCGGCACCAGTATCGAATTGGTGTTGGACCAGTAGATGTAGGCTTCCAGCGCCTTCATGGCGTCTGAGTCAGAATCGATCTTTTCGCCCTGGTTCGGTTTCTCGATGCACCAATTGATCATGTCGCGCAGCGTTGCGAACTTGCCCATCTGTGCCTGAAACTTGGGAAATGATTGCGGATGGGTGTCGGCCGTCATCGGGTGGCACATCGCGCAAGCCATACCGGTGGTGGACAGCGTCACGCCCATCTTCTTCGCGAGATCATCGTCGCCATGGAACAGCAGGTCGCCCTTCTTCACCTCTTCCATGAACGCATCCTGATAGGCCTTCAGTTGCTGCGGAGTCACCGGCGTCTTGTGCGCCTGGGCCGGCCCAACGACCAAGGCGATCAGCGCCAGCGTGCCGACCACGACGGCCCGGGACAGATTTGATTGTACAGGTTGTTTGATCATGGCCATCCCTCCCTCAATAGGGCCACATGCTATCGGCGATCCGCGGCCGCAGGACCTGCGGCTGACTCAGCGAGGAGTCTTCGTCCGACTGCACGAACACCTCCTTGCGGCCCCACATGTAGTATTCGTTCTCGACGGTGTCCTTGGCATTGACCGCGAGCCCGCCCCAACCCACGCCATCGAACGGATCGCCGGGATCGACTCGGATCATCGGCTTGGTCAGCTTCGGCACCCCCTCCGGCGCGTAAGGCCACGGCCAGGAGGTGGCCAGCATACCAATCGACCGCATGGTACCGATTTCGTTGTAGAGCACCTGATGAACGTGACCATGGATGTTGGTGACTTTGGTGTAGGGTTTGAGCACCTCGTTGACATCGCGCCAGTCGCGTACCCAGAAATTCCATGGCGGATAGTATTCATAGAGTGGATTGTGGCTGAAGATGATGACCGGCTTGGCCTTGTCCCACGTCGACAGCGTTTTTTGCAGCCAGTCGAGCTGGTCGCGGCCGACTCCGGCCCATGGCCCGGCAACCGTGCCATCGAGCACGGACATATGCGCCATGCGCTCTTCGGGACTCATCTTCTTCATCGACCAATAGTCCGGCGCACGACTGACCGTATCGAGGCCGATAAAGCGCACGCCTTTGTGGTCGAAACTCCAGTACGGCTGGCCGAACAGTTCGCCCCACTTCTTGCCCATGTCGAGATACCAGTCGTGCTCGCCAGGGATGTACACCTTGCGAATCTTGATTTCCTTCAGCAGTTCAACGCCAAGATCAAGTTCCTCGACCTTGCCAAGCTGGGCGAGGTCGCCGCCGAAGATCAGGAAGTCGGCCGGCGGGCTCATCGCCTGCACTTCCTTCGCCGCCCGCACCGTCTTATCGACGAAGCGCGTGTTCAGCGAACGGGTATATAGATGGGTGTCGGAAATCCACGCAAATTTGAATGGCGCGTCGGCCGCATGGGCTACGTCGATGGTGTTGATCAGCGGCCACCAGGAAAAGGTATCGGCTACCGTCGCCGCGCCGAGCACGCAGCAGCGGTGGATGAAGGTCCGCCGCGTCAGCTTCACCGAAGGATCGGGACGCAGTCCGGGCTGTTGCAGCTCCGTTGCAATCTCACGTCGAGCTTTGTCGAGTTCAGACATGGAGTTTTCTCCTCCCAATTCCCGATGGATCCAATGGTTACACGGCGTTGTCTTCCCATTTGCTGCGACGGAGCGTGCGGCGCTCGGCCGTCTATTTCCGGTTCGTTTCTTTCAGCCTGTTTGCGCTCTATTTCTTCTTCAGCTCGATTGTCAGATCGGTCGGCTTACCGGCGGCGACGACCACCGGCTGCTGTGTCGGTCCTGTGAAGGGCTGCATCGCGACCAGTGTGTAGTTGCCGGCTGGCACGTCCGGAATGGTGAATTTGCCGTCGGCGCCGGTCACCGCGTAATACGGATTGTCCGCCACGTAGATCCATCCCTCCATCCAGCCATGGGCGTCGCAATCGACGCGAACGGTGCCGGGCCGTTTGAGTTCGGCTGGAATGCGCTGACCCTGATTAGGCAACGCCAGATTGAAGGCAGTTCGCTTGTCGTAATAACCATGGGTGTTGTGCAGAACCGGATCGCTGTTGACGACGTCCAGCCCGCCCGCCCGGATCACCTGAATTTCCGGCGAAAACGCGCATTTGACGTTGTCGAGTTCGGCGGTTTTGCCGCCGGCGGGCCAAGCTTTGCCCTTGGCAACATCGACCAAATAGACCACTGCGCTCTCGACGGCTTTGTCGGGTCCAACGCGGATCAGCGGTTCCTCGCGGGGGCCACCACAGACTTCGACATCCTTTGTCGGAATGATCTTGCGCGTTGGCGCGGCGCCGGCGAACGTCACCTTGCCGGTGATCGACCCGCCGCCGGCGACCGGGCCTTCGTCATAGGCCTGCGCCGGCAGCCCCAAGGTTGCGGTGATGACGACGGCTGCCGAAAGGCCGATAGCGGCTTTTGTGCAAAGCGGTAGTCTGCCCGGGCTGGTGGACACGGCGCCTCCTCCCTCATTTGTTTTTCAAACTTCCTCATGCGCAATGAGAGTTGCGCGAAGGGCCGACCTCGAGATTTTCTTCGAGGAATTCGAGAAGCTTCTCGTTTACAGTTTTGAAAACAGGGTCATGAGAGCACAATTTTAGAATGGCTAGAAATCAGGATTGCTTTTCGCTGCATTAAGCAAAACTGATGAGCATCGAGCGCCGAAATGAGGGATAGTTGTAAAAAAGAGTAATCAAGTCCCGCCTGTGAGAATGGGACCTCGGAGGACGCCCGGTATCAGCGCAAGCTGGGGCCGCGATCACTTGCCATCTGTCAATTGCGAGATGCTTTGGTTGGCGAACAGGAGGGCGACGATTTGCAACGTGACTCCTTGAAGATGTTGGCCATCGTTCTCGTGGCGATCCTGACCTTGTCCCAACAACGTCTGCCGGCCGCCACGGTGACAGTCGGCGGGCCATTCACGCTTTCCGCCTCCGACGGCACCACGGTGTCCGACGCGACCTACCGCGGAAAGTGGTTGCTGGTGTTCTTCGGCTACACGTTCTGTCCCAACATCTGTCCGACCACGCTGCTCGAAGTCGCCGATGCGCTCCGGCGTCTTGATCCCGATGCCAGCGAGCTGCAGCCCCTGTTCATCTCCATAGACCCTGACCGCGACACCCCCGATGTGATGGCAGCCTACACGCGGTCATTTGATCCGCGGATCGTCGGGTTGACCGGCACCGCTGCGCAAATTGCTAGCGTGGCTAAGGAATATGGCGCCTATTACGCCCGACATCGGACAGGATCCGGCGCCGACGACTATGTGTTGGACCATGGCACCTATCTCTATCTGATGGATCCGAACGGACAATTTGTGCGCGGCTTCGATGCCGACACGCAAGGAGCAGTGATCGCCGACAAATTGCGCGAGATGATGGCCCGCCTTCCCTAGGGGAGTTCCATGCTGCAAGCTCGATCCGCGACCCCGTGCTGTGAACGATGGTGCCTGTCCCAATGGAGCGACGCGTCGCCTGGGAAAACGCTGAGGAACTACGACGCATTTTTCGTCGACGCGATCATGCGGCTCCACACCGAGCAGCGTTACCGGGTCTTCGCCGATATCGAGCGAATCGCCGGCCGTTTTCCCCATGCGATCTGGCACGCGCCGTCGGGACCGCGCGACGTGGTGGTCTGGTGCTCGAACGATTATCTCGGCATGGGGCAGCATCCGAAAGTCGTCAGGGCGATGGTTGCAGCCGCGACTAGAATGGGTACCGGCGCCGGCGGGACCCGCAACATCTCCGGTACGCATCATCCCGTGGTCGAACTCGAAGCCGAACTCGCCGACCTGCACCGCAAGCCGGCGGCGCTGGTGTTCACGTCCGGCTATGTCTCGAATCAGACCGGGATCGCCACTATTGCGAAACTGCTCCCCGACTGCCTGATCATGTCGGACGCGATGAATCACAACTCGATGATCGAGGGAGTTCGGCAATCGGGGAGCGAAAGACAAATCTGGCGTCATAACGATGTCGACCATCTGGAGGCGCTGTTGCGTGCGGCCCCCGCACGTCGGCCGAAGCTGATCGCATTCGAAAGCCTGTATTCGATGGATGGCGACGTCGCGCCGATGCGACGGATCTGCGATCTTGCCGAACGCCATGGCGCGATGACCTATCTCGACGAGGTTCATGCGGTCGGCATGTATGGGCCGCGTGGCGCCGGCATTGCCGCCCGCGAAGGCGTCATGGACCGCATAAACGTGATCGAAGGCACGCTGGCGAAAGCGTTCGGCTGCCTCGGTGGCTATATCGCCGGCAGCGCTGCGCTGATCGATGCAGTACGCTCCTATTCTCCGGGCTTCATCTTCACCAGCACCTTGCCACCTCCGGTCTGCGCCGCCGCTACCGCAGCGATCCGTCATCTCAAGACTTCGTCGCGGGAGCGCGATCTGCAGCAGGATCGGGCATCGCGGGTCAAGGCGGCACTTGGATCGATCGGCCTGCCGGTGATGCCGAGCGACACCCATATTGTGCCCTTGCTGATCGGAGATCCGCAAAAGAGCAAGGCGGCAAGCGATCTTTTGCTGGACCGACACGGCATCTACATCCAGCCCATCAATTATCCGACAGTGCCAAAGGGAACCGAACGCCTTCGCATCACCCCGACGCCCTGTCACGACAACGCCTTGATCGATCAACTCGGCGCCGCGCTTGCCGACGTCTGGACTTTGCTCGCGCTGCCGCTTTCGCAATCGCGCGTTGGCGGCGGAGTCGGAGGAGCCGTTCTAACTTCCGCGCCGTGAGCTTACCGCTACCGGCACTTGTTGTTTGTTGCATCGCGTCATCATGTCTTCGGCTATGCGTGTGGCGCGCGATGTGCGCAATCTGTTTTCTTTGTAATAGCACCAACGCCAGGCTAAGGTCATGTTGACGATACGGCAGCTTCGATATCTCGACGCGCTCGCCCGATGCCAGCACTTCGGACGCGCAGCAGAGGAATGCGCCGTCAGTCAACCCGCCCTGTCGATGCAGATCCGCGAGCTTGAGGAATTTCTCGGCATTGAATTGTTCGAACGGCGTCCAGGCGCGCCGATCCTCACCGGCGTCGGGATCGAGATCGCCCAGCGCGCCGGCGCCATTCTCAGCGCCACACGCGACTTGGTCGATCTGGCGCAGCATCGCAGCAAGCTGCTGACTGGAAGCTTGCGGCTCGGCGTCATTCCGACGCTGGCGCCTTACCTGTTGCCGCATGTTCTGCCACGGCTGCAGCGCGATCATCCGGACCTGAACCTCGATCTATTGGAAACGCAAACCAAGATATTGCTCGCCGAGTTGGCACGCGGCACGCTCGACGTATTACTGATGGCGCTTCCGGTTGAATCGCCGGAATTCAAGACGCTGCATGTGCTGACCGATCGCTTCCTGCTTGCGGTGCCGGCTAATGATCCGCTGCCCGACAACGCCCGGGTCACACCGAGCGACGTCGAAGAGCGTAAGCTCATTCTGCTCGAAGAAGGCCATTGCCTGCGTGATCAGGCGCTCGACTATTGCGCGAAGGTGCGAAGCCGGGTGAATGCCAGTCTCGGCGCCACCAGCCTTACGACGATCATGCAGATGGTCGCATGCGGCTATGGCGTCACGCTGGTGCCAGAAGTCGCGATCGATGTCGAGTTGCGCGACCACCGCGTCAAGCTGCTACGATTTTCCGAACCGCAACCAAGCCGCAGCGTCGGACTGGTGTGGCGGCGAACCTCGCCGCGCGAACTCGATTTCGTGAGTCTCGGTCAAATGATCGCCAGCTCATTGAATGCGGCGGTCATCCCAGTCGCGTGCGGAGGCGTTGGCCAGTCCTGATCAGAGGCCAACTGCGAACGCCGCCATCGACGCCACGATTTTGCTGCGCCGGCTATGCCCGCTTCACCATTAGACAAGAGGTTTGAAGGTCACTCGCGTCACGGCGGAGGGGCTGATCTGCCTGGCAAAGCGTCGGAAGGGTATGCAGCGCGTGTGGTGCAGAAGTTATTTCAAGGCGCTACCGGTAGCCTGCCGATTTCAGAAGTTGGCAGATCAAGTCGCGAAAAGCATCGCCATCCGATGATGTGCTCATTTGCCTTTTGGTTCCTGTGCCTGGACACAAAATGTAAGCATTAAAAATGCGTATGCTCTTCGACTTAGTCGGCGCTATCTAAATTCAGGCTATACCGTGTGTGGCGCAACTCGCCAGTTTTGGTGAACGCGCCCATCTCAACGAGGTCTTGCAAGTCACGCGTGGCAGTCGCGCGGGAGGTCTTGGTGATGCTGATGTAGTTCTCAGCACTCAGGCCACCCTCGAAGCCGTCGATTCCCTCTTGGAACATGCGCACCACGACTTTCTCTTGGCGCTCATTTAACTGACCGCGAAACCGTTCATAGAACTTCGCCTTAGCGACGTAGAAATCGACCCGGTTGATTGTGTTCTCTTGCGCTTCGAGAATCGTGAGCGCGAAGTATTTCAGCCAATCATTGATTTCGAGGTCTTTGTTGTTGCGCTCCAAAGCTTCGTAGTAGAGCCGCCGCTTGCGCTCGATCGTGTAAGCAAGCGCAATGAGCGTCGGCTGCCCGAGATTTTCGGCCAACGATTTTTCCGCCATAGCGCGCCCGATGCGGCCATTGCCATCTTCGAACGGGTGAATGCACACGAAGTACAGATGTGCGATGCCGGCGCGCGTAAGGGCGGGCAAGGGGTTCTTGCCGTTCGGGCCTGTTTCGTTGAACCACGCAACGAACGCATCCATCTCCTTTTTCAGTGCATTTGAAGGAGGGGCGACGAAATGAACTTTGGGCTTCCCCGCAATCGGCGTCACAACCTGCATCGCTTCGGGATGCGTCCGGTAACCGCCAATGACCTGGATTTGCCGGTCGCCGCTCATGAGCATTTTGTGCCATTCGAACAACTTGTCGTGCGTCAGAGGTTCGGCGAATCTTTCGTAGAGGTCCACCATCATCTCGGCGATGCCGTGTTCGGCGGCGTTGACGTTCGTCCCGTCCGTGCCGAGCCCGAATTGCTCGCGTAGCGAACATTGGACGCTGTCGCGTCTCAGTACCTCGCCTTCGATTTCCGAGGTTTTGACCGCTTCATCGCTGATAAGCTCGATTTTGAACATGTCCCGGTCGTCCTGGCCGACATGTTTGAAGGCGCCCAAGAACTCGCCAGATTTGACTAGGAAGCGGCTTTCGAACGGGACTAAGACCTTCGAATCAAAGGTAAATTTTGGCCAATCAGGTTCTTCCCAGTTCCACGTCATGAGCTATAGAAATCTCCTCTATAGCTCACAATAGATGTATTTGTGAGCTATAGCCAGGAATCCTATAGCTCAGACTCATTTGTGAGGCGCTCTTGCTTACCATTGCCTCACAACCGAGTCGTGCATTGCTGTTCAATTCAATTTGAGAAATCCAGCGAAAAATTTAAAGTTTCCGTTTGCCGGTGCGGATCATGCGGCACCTAATTCATATCGTCATGCATGCATGTGGGCACTCGCGCACTCTTTCGCGTCATGAACCGCTATGTAGGCAACCTTGCGCCGATGCCCGGCGTGTTTCCCGACTATCCGACGCCGGTCGTGCGTAACGTCGGTACCGAGCGCGAAATGGTCATGATGCGCTGGGCATGCCGCCCCGCTGGCGGATACCCCGACACGAATATCCACAATACCACGTCACCACACTGGCGCGGCTGGCTGAAGCCGGAAAGCCGCTGCCTGGTCCCGCCCAACAGCTTCGCCGAATATGCGCCGGAGCCGAACCCGGCGACGGGGAAGAAGGATGCCGTTTGGTTCGCATTGAACGACGACCGGCCGCTGTTCGCCTTCGCCGGAATCTAGACCGAGTTCAAAGGCGACCGCGGGACCAAGTCGAAACCGATCCCCGAACCTCACCTTGTTTACGGCTTTCTGACCACCGCGCCGAACGCGATCGTTGAGCCGATTCACCCCATGGCAATGCCGGTGATCTTGACGACCGAAGAAGAACGCGACGTGTGGATGCGTGCGCCATGGGATGAAGCGAACGCATTACAGCGGCCACTGCCGGATGACGCGCTGCAGATCGTCGCGCGCGGCGCCGACAAAGAAGACCGCGCGGCCGCGTGAGAAAGCCATACCATGGGTACCGGTATGTGCCGTCCCTTGGTCGAACGTGAAACCGCACGATCCGGCGATCTAGCGAAACATAACATTTTGCGTTGGGGCGGTTGCTCGGCGCCGAGCATCCGAGTGGCTTGTCGGCGCCTGTAGGTTCAAATCACCCCGCAACCACATACACAATCGTATCAGGGCGAAAAATATCGCAGGCAGCAGGAAGCCTTCGTGGCATCGCGGCGTCGATATTTCATAACATTCGATCCGAGAAATCTTCTTCTGGCACCGTCCTGTTGTTCGCTATGTTTGAATGAAAGAGCGGCAGCGAGTT
>Ga0137412_10001000_pt1 | contig 21208 bp, 19 predicted proteins | sample CZODoug2_1_16fun_FD_122160 | JGI IMG/M metagenome (GOLD analysis project Ga0137412, IMG submission 122160) | Vadose zone soil fungal communities from Angelo Coast Range Reserve, California, USA - CZODoug2_1_16fungal (Hybrid Assembly) | ecosystem: Environmental > Terrestrial > Soil > Vadose zone... | reverse complement strand
TTGTCGGCGAAGCTTCCGATCAGCACCGATCGCGCGGCGGCTGTCGGGCTGGTCGACCGCGTTGGCCCCGCCGATCCCGGTGAGTTCAGCGAATGGCTGGATGACGTGGCAGACCGCCATACCGACCCGGCGGCGTGGCGGGGTGTCATCTACTCCCGCATCCCGGTCGACCGGCCGTTGGACTACTACGAGTCGCTCGAGCTCGCCGAAATGGCTCGGGACGTGTACGACGATTCGCATGGATTCGCCGCCGCCCGACGCTCTTTCGTTCGCAAGAACCGATTCCGGCCCGCCGCCGACGGCCTCGTCGTGTCGGGCGACCGTACTGACTTCGACGATTTCATCGACGACAACCCACTGCGATACATGTGGGGGTCGGCGCACGCCTGAAAGCTAGTGCCCGAGGCGGCCGCGGCCCATGCGAAGCAGCATCATCGCCAGGTTCTTGCCCTCGGGGCCGAGCGTGCTGAAGCGCTCGATGACCTTCATCTCGCGGCTGTGCACCAAGCGGGTGCCGCCGGAGGCCATCCGCACCTTGCCGATGGCCTGCGAGACCTCGGTGCGGCGCTTGACTGCGGCAAGGATCTCGGCGTCGAGTCGATCGATCTCGTGGCGCAGATCGTCGATGTCGAGCTCGGCGGCGTCCAGTGATGTTGGAGAAGACATTGGTGGCTCCTGATTCTCGTTGTGTGTGGGGTCTGGTCTCATCCGGTTTCGGGCCTCACACAAGAGACGAGCCCCGGATCCGGAAGCGGACCGCGGGGCTCTTGGAAGCAGCTAGACCACGAATACCGCAGGCGGGTATCCGTAAAAAAATCGTCCCTGCTGATTGAGCACCATATGAGTGTGCCACCAACGGTCGCGTCGGCGCAAAGTGTCCCTGGCCAGCGGTAGGTTTAGGGACGATATGTCGATCGCCGCAGAAACCGACCAACTCCTCGACGGACTCAACCCTCAGCAGCGACTGGCTGTACTGCACGAGGGTTCGCCGCTGCTCATCGTCGCCGGCGCCGGGTCCGGGAAGACGGCTGTGCTCACCCGCCGGATCGCGTACCTGCTGGCCGCCCGCGACGTCGGGGTCGGGCAGGTGCTGGCCATCACCTTCACCAACAAGGCCGCCGCCGAGATGCGTGAGCGCGTCGTCACCTTGGTCGGCCCCCGAGCCCGATCGATGTGGGTGTCGACGTTCCACTCGACCTGCGTGCGGATCCTGCGCAACCAGGCATCGCTGCTGCCAGGCCTGAACTCCAACTTCTCGATCTATGACGCCGACGACTCGCGGCGGCTGCTGCTGATGATCGGCAAGGACATGGGCTTGGACACCAAGCGGTACTCGCCGCGGCTGCTGTCCAACGGCATCTCCAACCTGAAGAACGAGCTGATCGGTCCGGAACAGGCGGCGGCGGAGGCGTCGGAGGCGGAGGAGGATCTGGCGCGCATCGTCGCCGAGGTCTTCGCGGAGTACCAGCGCCGGCTGCGCGCGGCCAACGCGTTGGACTTCGACGACCTGATCGGCGAGACCGTGGCCGTGCTGCAAGCCTTTCCGCAGATCGCCCAGTACTACCGGCGGCGCTTCCGGCACATCCTGGTCGACGAATATCAGGACACCAACCACGCGCAGTACATGCTGGTGCGCGAGTTGGTTGGCCACGACCTCGAGGAGGGCGCCGACGGCGTGCCGCCCGGCGAACTGTGTGTGGTGGGTGATGCCGACCAATCCATCTACGCGTTCCGCGGCGCCACCATCCGCAACATCGAGGACTTCGAGCGCGACTACCCGAACGCGACGACCATTCTGCTGGAACAGAATTACCGTTCGACGCAGAACATCCTGTCGGCGGCCAACGCCGTCATCTCCCGCAATGCCGGTCGCCGGGAGAAGCACCTGTGGACCGACGCCGGTGAAGGCGAACTCATCGTCGGCTACGTCGCCGACAACGAGCACGACGAGGCCCGCTTCGTCGCCCAAGAGATCGATGCGCTCGCCGATCGCGGCGACATCACCTATAACGACGTCGCCGTGTTCTACCGCACCAACAACTCGTCGCGTGCCATCGAAGAGGTCTTCATCCGCGCTGGCATACCGTACAAAGTCGTTGGCGGAGTTCGGTTCTACGAGCGCAGGGAGATCCGCGACATCGTCGCCTACCTGCGCGTGCTGGACAACCCCGGCGACGCGGTGAGCATGCGGCGCATCCTCAACACGCCGCGGCGTGGCATCGGCGACCGGGCCGAGGCGTGCGTCGCGGTCTACGCCGAGAACACCGGCGCCACCTTCAACGACGCCCTGCAGGCCGCCGCCGCGGGCAAGGTTCCGATGCTGAACACCCGCTCGGAGAAGGCGATCGCCGCGTTCGTGGAGATCCTCGACGAGCTGCGGGGGAAGCTGGACGAGGAGCTGGGCGAGCTGGTCGAGGCGGTACTCGAACGCACGGGATACCGTCGTGAACTCGAATCATCCAGCGACCCACAGGATCTGGCGCGCCTCGACAACCTCAACGAACTGGTCAGCGTCGCACACGAATTCAGCATCGACATGGCCAATGCCGCTGCGCTGCGCGAAGAGTCGGACGAGGTGCCGGACGAGGACATCCCCGACACCGGAGTGCTCGCCCAGTTCCTGGAGCGGGTGTCATTGGTGGCCGACGCCGACGAACTACCCGAGCACGGCGCGGGCGTCGTCACCATGATGACCCTGCACACCGCCAAGGGTCTGGAGTTCCCCGTCGTCTTCGTCACCGGCTGGGAGGACGGCATGTTTCCGCACATGCGGGCGCTCGGTGACGCAGGCGAGTTGTCCGAGGAACGGCGGCTGGCCTACGTCGGCATCACGCGGGCGCGCCAGCGGCTCTACCTCAGTCGCGCCAAGGTGCGTTCGTCGTGGGGCCAGCCGATGCTCAACCCCGAATCCCGGTTCCTGCGCGAGATTCCGCAGGAGCTCATCGACTGGCGACGGGTCGAGGCGCCGTCGTTCAACGCGCCCGTGAGTGGAGCGGGACGGTTCGGCACGCCCCGTCAGGCGCCGACGCGGGGCTTGGCGAGCAAGCGCCCGCCCATCGTGCTCGAGCCGGGCGATCGCGTCAACCACGACAAGTACGGGCTTGGCCGGGTCGAGGAAGTGTCCGGCGTCGGCGAGTCGGCCATGTCGCTCATCGACTTCGGCAGTGCAGGACGGGTCAAGCTGATGCACAACCACGCGCCGGTGCAGAAGCTCTAGCGGGCCCAGCGCCCGGTGGCGGGCAGGAACGCCAGAACCACGCTGGCGATCGGCAGTACCGGGATGCCGTAGACGATCGGCGGTAGCTCTGCGCCTGCGACGAACAGGCCTGCGAAGATCATCAACGACACTGCCGAGCCGACCAGGATCAGCACCCGCCCGAGGCGTCGGTGCAGGAGCAGCGCGATCAGGCCGGCGATCGTCGCCCCCGCCGACACCGCGGTGAGGAAACCGATTGCCACGCAGAATAATTCATCGGTCCGCCACCAGCCGGCGATCAACGACGTCGCGATGACTGCGGTGGCCCAGCCGCTGATGATGCTGACCGCCGCGGTGATCGACGCCGCCACCGGGCTCGGCCGCCCCCTGCCGGATCCGATCGCGACGGGCGTCGGACGCGGGATGTAGGTGGTGTGTGGGTCATCGTCGCGCGGCGCCGACGGTGGGATGAAGCCGGTCTGCGGCTCGTCGGCGGACGGCACCGCCTGCCGGGGGAAGGATCCGGTGGGATGGCGGCGGATGATGCTGGTCTGCGGATCCGAGTCGTCGGCCTGACGCTGAATCTGCGGTTGTTCGGGTGATCCGAAGGTCAAGGTGTCCTTCCCCGAATCGCTCCGCTCCGGTCAGCCGACGTATTTGCCGGGGCCAAGCCCCCGCTGCGCCAGCCACGGCACGGGGTCGATTCGATTGGTGCCGCCCAGCAGAACTTCGAAGTGCAGGTGCGGACCGGTCGAGTTGCCCCGGTTACCGATGGTAGCGATCTGATCGCCCGCCATCACTCGCTGGCCGACGCTGACCAGCCAGGTGTTCACGTGGCCGTAGAGCGTGACGGTGCCGTCGGAGTGGCGCAGCTTGACCCATGCGCCGTAGCCGGCGGTCGGGCCTGCGTCGGTCACCACGCCGTCGGAGGCGGCCACGATCGGGGTGCCGATCGCGTTGGCGATGTCGATGCCGCCGTGCAGAACGCCCCAGCGGTAACCGAAGCCCGACGTCCACACGCCCTTGGTCGGCATCACGAACAGCGGACGTGCCAGCCTGGCCTCGCGCTCCGCGCGTTCCTGGGCGAATGCCGCGGCCTTCTGGATCTCTTCGGTGTGCACCGAGGCACTCGCCGCCGCGGGGGCGACCGTGACGATCTGCATGCCGTCGGCCGTGCCGGTGATGGCGCCACCGTCGGTGAACGCGGACTGTCCCGCGGCCAGCATGGTGGCTTCGTGCGGGGTGTCGGTGCTGTTGACCACCGAGTAGGCGGCTGCGGCGGTTGCGCCTGCGGCCATCGCTGCGGCGACCAGGCGGGCCTTCACGGCGCTGTTGTCGGGCTTGCGGTGCACGCCACGACGGCTGCTCATGTCGATCACGTCGGTGGCGGCGACGCCCTCGCTGACGTCGGTGTGGCTCGAGCGGTAGGCACGCGCCGACGGCCGATTCGCGTCGGCGGCCGGCTGAAAACGTGTCGGAACGACGAGCCGCAGCGGGACTAGATCGTCGGTGTCGTGAAGGTCGTCCAGCTCGGGGGCGTGCATGACGCGGGACTCGCGGTCGAACGCGGAGCAGTTGGAAAAGCCCAGTTCACCAACTAGTTCGGGAATGTCGCCGAACTCGTTGAACGGGATGATGTCGGTGATGGCGTTGTCGTCTCGGAAGGACCTTCGGGGGTCATTGCGATTCGCCGAAACCCCTTGCGGAGACGTGGACGAACCTTGCTCTGCCAACCGAATGTGTCCTTCTCGTCGTGACCGTAACGTTATCTAGACCAGAGGCACGTTAACCAAAATCCAATGTTGGTGGCAACCCGAGCCCTGATTCCGGTCGATATTGTGATCTGGATCACCATGGAGTGCCGGTGAGATGTACCACATGAGCGGTAGGCGGTGCCGACGCGTTCCGCGCGTGTGGATAAAGTTCGGCACGAGCCTCTCAGGCGACAACCTCGAAATCAACTCAATCGTCAACGCAGACAGACACGGAAGTCGGGAAGCGCATGGATCTATTCGAATACCAGGCGAAGGAGCTGTTCGCCAAGCACAACGTGCCCACCACGCCCGGCCGCGTCACCGACACGGCCGAGGAAGCCAAGGCCATCGCCGAGGAAATCGGCCGGCCCGTCATGGTGAAGGCGCAGGTCAAGGTTGGCGGACGCGGTAAGGCCGGCGGCGTGAAGTACGCGGCCACCCCCGACGACGCCTTCACGCACGCACAGAACATCCTCGGCCTGGACATCAAGGGCCACATCGTCAAGAAGCTGCTGGTCGCCGAGGCGAGTGACATCGCCGAGGAGTACTACATCTCCTTCCTTCTCGACCGCTCCAACCGCACCTACCTGGCCATGTGCTCGGTCGAGGGCGGCGTGGAGATCGAAGAGGTCGCGGCCACCAAGCCTGAGCGCCTCGCCAAGGTCCCGGTCGACGCCGTCAAGGGTGTGGACCTGGCGACCGCCCGTTCGATCGCCGAGCAGGGCCACCTGCCCGCCGAGGTGCTCGACGCTGCGGCCGTGACCATCTCCAAGTTGTGGGACGTGTTCGTCGGTGAGGACGCCACGCTGGTGGAGGTCAACCCACTGGTGCGCACGCCCGACGATCAGATCCTCGCGCTGGACGGCAAGGTCACGCTCGACGGCAACGCCGACTTCCGTCAGCCCGGCCACGAGGAGTTCGAGGACAAGGACGCCACGGACCCGCTCGAGCTCAAGGCCAAGGAGAACGACCTCAACTACGTCAAGCTCGACGGTGCCGTCGGCATCATCGGCAACGGCGCCGGTCTGGTCATGTCGACGCTGGACGTCGTCGCCTACGCCGGTGAGAAGCACGGCGGCGTCAAGCCGGCGAACTTCCTCGACATCGGTGGCGGCGCCTCGGCCGAGGTGATGGCCAACGGGCTCGACGTCATCCTCGGCGACAGCCAGGTCAAGAGCGTGTTCGTCAACGTGTTCGGCGGCATCACCGCGTGCGACGCGGTGGCCAACGGCATCGTCGGCGCGCTGGAGAAGCTCGGCGCCGACGCCAACAAGCCGCTCGTCGTCCGCCTTGACGGAAACAACGTCGAAGAGGGCCGCGCGATTCTCGCGAAGGCCAACCATCCCCTGGTGATCCAGGCCGACACGATGGACGCCGGGGCCGACAAGGCCGCCGAGCTGGCCAACAAGTAAGGGAGCGAAGAAAAATGTCTATCTTCCTGAACAAGGACAGCAAGGTCATCGTCCAGGGCATCACCGGCGGCGAGGGCACAAAGCACACCGCGCTGATGCTGAAGGCGGGCACGCAGGTGGTCGGCGGCGTCAACGCGCGCAAGGCCGGAACTGAAGTGACGCACGTAGACAAAAATGGCAAAGAGGTCAAATTGCCCGTGTTCGCGAGCGTGGCAGAAGCCATCAAGGAGACCGGCGCCGACGTGTCGATCGCCTTCGTGCCGCCTGCCTTCTCGAAGGACGCCATCATCGAGGCCATCGACGCCGAGATCCCGCTGCTGGTCGTCATCACCGAGGGAATCCCGGTGCAGGACAGCGCTTATGCGTGGGCCTATAACGTCGACAAGGGTGAGAAGACCCGGATCATCGGCCCTAACTGTCCCGGCATCATCACGCCAGGGGAGGCGCTGGTCGGCATCACCCCGAACAACATCACCGGCAAGGGCCCGATCGGGCTGGTGTCGAAGTCCGGCACCCTGACCTACCAGATGATGTACGAGCTGCGCGATCTCGGCTTCTCGACCGCCATCGGCATCGGCGGCGACCCGGTCATCGGCACCACCCACATCGACGCCATCGAGGCGTTCGAGAAGGATCCCGAGACCAAGATCATCGTGATGATCGGCGAGATCGGTGGCGACGCCGAGGAGAAGGCCGCCGCCTACATCAAGGCCAACGTGTCCAAGCCCGTCGTCGGCTACGTCGCGGGATTCACTGCGCCCGAAGGCAAGACGATGGGCCACGCAGGCGCCATCGTGTCCGACGGTGCGGGCACCGCCGAGGGCAAGAAGGAAGCGCTGGAGGCCGCGGGTGTGAAGGTCGGCAAGACGCCGTCCGCTACCGCGGCGCTGGCGCGCGAGATCCTCGAGAGCCTGTAACCGCTTAGGCACGACGAGTTCTGCAAGAGGGCTGCGACTCCCATTGGGTCGCAGCCCTCTCGCAGATCTGGGCGAGGGGTGGGGGCGTGAACCCGCCCACATCATTAGGAACACGTTCTAGTTTTCGGTTAGCCTTGCGAAGTAACACTCGCCAGGAGGTCTGTAATGCCGGTCGATCCACGCACCCCCGTCGTCGTCGGCGTCGGGCAGTTCACCGAACGCATCGACGATCCCGGCTATCGCGGTATGTCAGCAGTGGACTTGGCAACCGAGGCGGTACGGGCCGCGCTTGCCGACACCGGTGCTGACGTGGCGGCCGTGGCGCAGGCGATCGAGGTGTTCGCCGGGCTGCGGCAGTTCGAGATCTGCACGCCGTTCGACGAGCCGCTGCTCGGGGCGTCCGACAACTACATGCGGTCGGTCGCGAAGCGGGTCGGCGCCGATCCGGTGCGGGCGGTGCTCGAACCGATCGGCGGCAACGGCCCGCAGAAGTTGGTGACCGAGTTCGCTGGGGCGATCGCGGCAGGCGAGATCGAAGTGGCACTGATCCTGGGCTCCGAACCGGGCTCCACCGCGAAGTACTTCGCCGACCGTGCCAGGGCGAGCGAAGCGACGGGAGAGAAATTCGACAAGCCGGACTTCACCGAGCACGTCGGCGGCCAGCTCGAAGACCGCGGCTACGGCTTCGAGCGCTACATGAGTGAGTACACCGCCAAGCACGGGCTGACCGGCGCGCCGGTGCAGTACGGACTGCTCGACAACGCGCGCCGTGCGCGCCTGGGCCTGAGCGTCGACGACTACCGCCGAAAGATGGCAGAGCTCTTCGCGCCGTTCTCCAAAGTTGCTGCCAAGAACCCGTTCTCGTCATCTCCGGTCGAGCGTTCGGTCGAGGAGATCGAAACCGTCACCGACGACAACCGGATGATCTGCGACCCGTACCCCCGGCTGATGGTCGCCCGCGACACGGTCAATCAGGGAGCGTCCGCGGTTGTCATGTCGGTGGCGGCGGCCCGTCGGCTTGGTGTGCCCGAGGAGAAGTGGGTGTACCTCCGGGGGCATGCCGACCAGACCGAGCAGGACCTCTTGGACCGCGTCGACGTGAGCGTGAGCTACTCCGCGAAACAGGCTGTGGCAGAAGCACTCCGGGTTGCGGGTATCGGGATCGACGACGTCGCGACCTTCGACCTGTACAGCTGCTTCCCCTTCCCGGTCTTCGCCGTGTGTGACGAGTTCGGCCTGGCGGCGGATGATCCGCGAGGGCTCACGCTCACCGGCGGGCTGCCGTACTTCGGTGGCCCCGGCAACAGCTACTCACTGCACGGGATCGCCGAGACCGTGGCCGAAATGCGCGAGAGGCCAGTTTCATTCGGTCTCGTTGGCGCCAATGGCGGAGTCATGAGCAAGTATTCGGTCGGGGTGTACTCGACCGAACCCGCCGACTGGGCGCCCGACCAGAGCACGGCGCTGCAAGACGACATCGCGGCGCTGCCGAAGGTCGCGGTCACTCGAAATGCCGACGGACCGGGCACCGTTGAGACGTACTCGGTGCGCTACGACTGGCCCGTCACGACTGGTGTCGTCATCGGCAGGCTCGACGCCGACGGAAGCAGGTTCATGGCCCTTTCCGAGGACGAAGACTTAGTGGCGTTGATGACCGGCGGCGATCCCATCGGCGCCCGCATCGCGGTGAAGTCGACAGAGGACGGCATCAACCGCGCCACGCTTGGCTGAGCGCAATCACTTCGAACGGCGTCGCGACACACGGCCCTTGGACTCGAAACGCAAGCGGTATCCGTCCTCGTCACGCTTGGCGCGGCGACGGTTGCCGTGGCGATCGTCGAAGATTTGGACGATGAGTGGGCTGATGCTGGGCATGACATGTCCTTTCGGGTCATCCGCTGAAGGTGAGTCCTCATGCCCCTGAACTGTCATCTCCAGAACTGGTCGGGTCACGCGTAGTCGACTACCCGACTGTGTCGGCGGCGGGCTGGCTCAGAAGGCCCGCGGCAATTCCTGGTACGCCGAGATCTGCGCGAGGGTCGCGATTTCGTTGTGGCGACAGCCCTGTGGCAGATCTCGACGAAAGGCGGGCTTACACCAAAGCGGCGAGCTTGCCCGCCAATCGCTCCACGTAACCGGCGACCTCGGCCTCCGACTTGTCGGGCAGACCGAACAGCACCTCGGTGACGCCGAGGTCGGCCCAGCGGGCCAGTTTGTCCGGATCGGGCTTGAAGTCCAGCGCCACGATTTGGGGTGCGCCGTCGCGGTCCGCTGCGGCCCAGGTGTCCTGCAGCAGCTTCACGGGTGCGTCGATGTCGAAGTCGCGTGGCGTGGTGATCCAGCCGTCGGCGCTCTTCGCGATCCACTTGAAGTTCTTCTCGTTGCCTGCCGCGCCGACGAGCACCGGGATGTGCGACTGCACCGGCTTGGGCCAGGCCCAGCTGGGACCGAACTTGACGAACTCGCCGTCGTATTCGGCCTCTTCCTGAGTCCACAGGGCGCGCATGGCCTCGAGGTACTCGCGCAGCATCGTGCGGCGACGGGCCGGCGGCACGTTGTGGTCGGTGAGCTCGTCGGTGTTCCAGCCGAATCCGACGCCGAGGCTGACCCGCCCACCGGACAGGTGATCGAGCGTGGCGATCGACTTGGCCAGCGTGATGCAGTCGTGCTCGACGGGCAGGGCGACCGCGGTGGACAGTCGTACGCGCGTGGTCACAGCTGCGGCGCCACCCAAACTGACCCATGGGTCCAGCGTGCGCATGTAGCGGTCGTCGGGCAGGGACTCGTCGCCGGTGGTCGGGTGCGCGGCCTCCCGCTTGATCGGGATGTGGGTGTGTTCGGGCACGTAGAAGGTGTGAAACCCATGATCGTCGGCCAGTTTCGCGGCCGGTGCGGGCGCGATACCGCGGTCGCTGGTGAAAAGTACGAGCCCGTAGTCCATACCCAGAATTAGAACGTGTTCTAGTCCCGGGTGCAAGGCCGGGTCCCCACAGCGGTTCGCGGGGAGCCCAAACACGGGTAGCCCGCTACGCGTGTCCCGGTGGGGCGCGGGCAGAACAGTTCGCCCCATGGCTACCGAACGCTCGACGAGAAACAAGCTGCGCGAGTGGGTGCGGCGGTATCTGCCGTGCGAGATCGCCGGAACGACATGTGAATTCGGGGGCGCGGGAATCGCCTACCTGCTCACCGGGTCGTTCGCCGCGGCCGCCATCGTCGCGACCGTCGGCGCGTCGTTGGGCTACTACGCCGCGGCCTACGGCGCCGCGGTGCACACCACCTACCGCGAGCACTCGCGCCTGCCTCCGAAGCAGCGCGCGCTGACCGCGAACAGGCTTGCACTACGCAGCATCGCCGTCGAGTTCGGACCCGCGGAGGTCATCGACAGCCTGATCGTCCGGCCGTTGGCCTTCTATCTGGGGCCGATCCTGTTCGGTGGCATGGTCGCCGGCTGGATCTTCGCCAAGCTGGTCGCCGACGTCGGCTTCTACGTCCTCGCCATCTGCAGCTACGAACGATTCAAGGGGTTGGTGGCGGTCCGCACGCCCGCGTCCGATGAGATGCCCCTTGGATCCGCAGCCCCGGTTGCTGCCTAGTGACGGCCCATGGGCCCGCGATTCGGGTAGTCCGCTACTCACGACGTGGGACGGCGACGGCGGAACAGTTCTAGCCATGGCTACCGGGGGGACCAGGCGCAAGAAGATCGTCGAATGGACACGGCGCTACCTGCCGTGCGAAATCGCGGGATGGGCCGGCGAGCTTGGCGGCGCGGCCGCCGTCTACTGGCTGACCGGGTCGTACGCCGCCGCCGTGGTGGCAGGCACGATCGGCGCCTCCGTCGGCTACTACGCAACGGCCTACGTCAACGGGGTGCGCTGGGTATCCCGGACACTTCACGGCCGGGCATGGCCGATGCGGGCACTCATCGCCAACTTCCGCGCCCTGCGCAGCATTGCGATCGAGTTCGGGCCCGCCGAGGTCATCGACAGCGTCTTCATCCGGCCCGTGGCGCTGTACGCGGGCCCGTACCTGGTCGGCAACGTGGCACTGGGCTGGGTGTTGGGCAGTCTCGCCGCCGACGTCGGCTTCTACGTCCTCGCGATCTTCAGCTACGAGCGGTTCAAGAGTCTGTTGGCAGTGCGCCGACCCGCCGTCGAGGAGGTGGGACATGGATCTGCAGCGCAGGTTGCAGTTGCGTGACCAGTTGCGGGCTCGAGCCGGGCAGTTCCGAGAACTCGTCGCCGAGCACGGAACGCCCTTACTGGTTCTGGACCCCTACCGGGTGGCCGCGCAGTACTCGTTGCTCAGTGAACAGCTACGCGGATTCCGCTTGCACTACGCCGTGAAGGCCCTGCCGCATCCCGCGGTGTTGACCGTGCTGGCGGCCTGTGGCAGCAGCTTCGACGTCGCGACCACCGCCGAAGTCGATCACCTGCACTCACTCGGCATCCCGATGACCCGCTGCATCCACACGCATCCGGTCAAGAAGCCGGCGGACATCGACCACGCCTACCGGAGGGGCATTCGAACGTTCGTCGTCGACAATCCGGTCGAGGCGCAGAAGTTCGTCGGTCGGGGATCCGACATCGAGGTGCTCGTGCGGCTGGCGTTTCCGAATCCATCGGCCAAGTCAGACCTGTCGACGAAGTTCGGTGTCGACCCGGCCGAGGCGGAGCTGTTGGTCAAGCACGTCGTCGCCGCCGGGGTCCGATTCGCCGGGTTCAGCTTCCACGTCGGCAGCCAGGGTTCGTCCGTGCGGCCCTACCGCGACGCGCTGCGGGCCACGCTCGATCTCGCCCAGCATGTCGAGCGGACGCTGGGGCTGGACGTATCGACCATCGACATCGGCGGCGGCTTCCCGGTGTCGTACCGCGAGGACATGCCTCCGATCGGCGCGATCGCGGATGTGGTCGACCAGGTCCTCGGCCCGCATCGGCGCCACTTCACCCTTCTCGCCGAGCCGGGCCGGTTCATGGTCGCGGACTGCGTGACGCTTCTGACCAGCGTCGTCGGCAGCGCCACCCGTGCGGGCCGGTCATGGCACTACCTCGATGACGGCCTGTACGGCAGCTACTCCAACGTGATGACCGAAGACGTCCATCCGCCGATCATCGCGCTGGCCGAACTCGACGGCCCGCCCGGGCGGCTGCCTCTGGATCCGGTCACGCTGGCCGGACCCACGTGCGACAGCGTCGACGTGGTGGCGCGTGACTACCCGATGCCTGCGCTGAACGTCGGCGACATCGTGGTCAGTCCGATGATGGGCGCGTACACGACGGTGACGTCGTCGCGATTCAACGGAATCGGCGAGACACCGATCGTGGTGGCCAGCGCCGGCGGCGGCTGAAGCAGCTGACTTTCCGTCACCGCGAGTGATACCCACGACGGCGATGGCGCCCGCTTGCTGGGATGCACACCATGACGACCGAACGCATCGCCGACCACGTCAAGTTCGCCTACTGGGTGCCCAACGTCAGCGGCGGCCTCGTGACCAGCGACATCGAGCAGCGCACCGACTGGAACTACGAGTACAACAAGAAGCTCGCCCAGACCGCGGAGAACAACGGCTTCGAGTACGCGTTGTCCCAGGTCCGCTACGAGGCCAGCTACGGCGCCGAGTACCAGCACGAGTCGACGAGCTTCAGCCTGGCACTTCTGCTGGCCACCGAGCGCCTCAAGGTGATCGCGGCCGTCCACCCCGGTCTGTGGCAGCCCGCCGTCCTCGCCAAGCTGGGTGCCACCGCCGACCACCTCTCCAACGGCCGCTTCGCCGTCAACGTGGTGTCCGGCTGGTTCAAGGACGAGTTCACCCACCTCGGCGAGCCGTGGCTCGAGCACGACGAGCGCTACCGCCGTAGCGCGGAGTTCCTGCAGGTGCTGCGCGCAATTTGGACGAACGACGACCCTGTTGATTTCCGCGGAGACTTCTACCGCATCCACGACTTCACGCTGAAGCCGAAGCCGCTCAACACGCCCGAGCGGCCCAACCCCGAGATCTTCCAGGGTGGTAACTCGACGGCCGCGCGGCGCAACGGCGGCCTGTACTCGGATTGGTACTTCTCCAACGGCAAGGACTTCGACGGCCTCACCGAACAGGTCGTCGAAGTCCGCGACCACGCACGAAGCGCAAACCGTGAGGTGAGCGTCGGTCTCAACGGATTCATCATCGCCAGGGACTCAGAAAAAGAGGCGAAAGATGTCCTTAGAGAGATCATCGAGAAGGCGAACCGGCCCGCAGTCGAGGGTTTCCGCGGTGCGGTGCAACAGGCCGGCAACTCCACAGGCGACAAGAAGGGAATGTGGGCCGACTCGTCGTTCGAGGACCTGGTGCAGTACAACGACGGATTCCGCACCCAGTTGATCGGCACGCCCGAACAGATCGCCGAACGCATCGCCGGCTACCGCAAACGCGGCACCGATCTGATCCTCGGCGGATTCCTTCACTTCCAGGAGGAGATCGAGTACTTCGGCGCCAACGTCCTTCCGCTGGTGCGCGAAATCGAGGAGTCCGAAGACAATTCGCGCGACGCTCCGGTGCTCGTCTCGGCCTGAACGACACTGTTTGCTCACGGCGGCTACTGGGTACTCGGCGCGCTCGACGGACATCGGCCCCACATCACCGTGCGCTAGCGTGGATGGTCGAATCAAAATGCACAGGAGAGGTCATGACCTACCCGCCCAATAGCCCCGGCTATACCCCCACACCGCCGACGACGCAGTTCTCCGTACCAACCCAGCAGTTCTCCAAGGCGCCGGAGTCCGATCCGCCGGGCCCGAGCAAGCTGCCGATGTACCTGGCCATCGCGGTCGCGGTGCTCGGTCTCGCGGTCTATCTGTCGAGTTTCGGCCCGCAGTTCACCATCAGTAACTCGGAGTTTCCTCAGCTCGGCTCCGCCAGCGGAAGCACGCTGGGTCTTGGCATCGCCGTGCTGGTGGCGCTGCTGTCCGGCCTGGTCGCCGGGGTGACGCTGCTGCCCAAGCAGAACAACTACTCCGCCGTGGCAGCCGTCACCGCCGTCCTGGGGTTCCTCCTGGTCATCGGTGAGGTCATCAACGCGCCAAGCGGCGCCACCATCGACTGGGCGCTGTACCTGGTCATCGCCTTCAGCTTGCTGCAGACGATCGCTGCGGCGGCATGGTTGTTGCTGGACGCGGGTGTCATCACCGCGCCGGTGCCGAAGCCGAAGTACGACCAACCTCAGCAGTACAACCCGTACGGCGCTCCCGGCGGCTACTACGGCCAACCCCAAGGCCTATCCCAAGGCCAACCCCAAGGCCAACCTCAAGGCCAGCCTCAGCACGGCGGTCCCGCGCCCCAGCAGCGGCCGAGCTACCCGCCGCAGTACGGCCAGGGATACCAGGGCGGTCAGTCGACGGGTGGTTACCCGGCCAGCCAGCAGCACTCGGGGCCTCCGACACCTCCCACCGGCTTCCCGACCTACGGCCACCCCCAGGCGTCCGCCAACAGCGGACCCCAGGCGGAACAATCGGCACAGCCACAGCAACCGGCTGCGCAGCAATCGGGTCCTCCTCCGTCATAATCACTAGCGGCGCGCACGACGACATCGCGCGCACCAGCTCGTGGGGGGAGCAACCCGTCTAGTGGACAACCGGCCAGTCGGCACACGTCAGGCCCGCGACCTGCTCAGGGTCGCGTTCGGTCCGTCCGTCATCGCCTTGGTCGTCATTGCTGCGGTGGTACTGCTGCAGTTGCTGATCGCCAACAGCGACATGACCGGCGCGTTCGGTGCGATCGCCACCATGTGGCTCGGCGTCCACCAGGTGCCGGTATCGATCGGCGGACGCGAGCTGGGCGTGATGCCCCTGCTACCCGTGCTCGCGGTGGCATGGGGGACCGCGCGCACCACCGCGGCGGCCATCCGGCCCGGCAGTTCGTGGTTCGTCGTCCGTTGGGTCGTGGCGTCGGCAGTGGGTGGACCGATGCTCATCGCCGCCATCGCATTGGCGGTCATTCATGACGCGTCCTCCGTGCTGACCGAGCTCCAGACGCCTAGCGCGCTGCGCGCCTTCGGCGGAGTGCTGGCCGTCCACCTCATCGGTGCCGCGATCGGCGTCGGTTCCCGCGTGGTCCGCCGTCCGTCGATGGCGGCGCGGCTACCGGCCTGGCTACCGGAGGCCGCCAGGGCAGGAGCGGCAGGCGTGTTGGCCCTGTTCGGGCTCTCCGGCGTCATCGCAGTCGGGTCGATGGTCGTGCACTGGTCGACCATGCACGACCTGTACGCCATCACCGACTCGGTGTTCGGGCAGCTCAGCCTCACCCTGCTGTCGGTGCTCTACGTGCCGAACGTGATCGTCGGCACGGCGGCCGTCGCCGTCGGTTCCAGCGCGCACGTGGGATTGGCCACGTTCAGCTCCTTCACCGTCCTCGGCGGTGACGTGCCCGCGGTACCCGTGCTCGCCGCGGTGCCGTCTCCGCCGCTCGGACCCGTCTGGGTAGCACTGCTGATCGTGGCGGCCGCGTCTGCCGTCGCCGTCGGCCAACAATGCGCGCGACGGCCCCTGCCACTGCCTGAGGCGGCGGCGAAGCTGGTGGTGGCCGCCGCGTTGGCCGCCGCCGTGATGGCCGTGCTCGGCTACGCGGGCGGTGGCCAGCTGGGAAACTTCGGCCAGGTCGGCGTGGACCAGACCACCTTCGGTCCGGCGGTCTTCCTGTGGTTCGTGTCGATCGGCGGGCTGACCGTCGCGATGACGGGCGGCCTCACCCGCAGGCCCAAGACCGCCCGCGCGCCGGCGCCCATGGTCGCCGACGAGCCACTCGCCGACGAGCCACTCGTCGAGGGGCCGCCCATCGACGAGCCGCCCATCGGTGAGCCGGACGTCGTCGGGCCCGATGACTACATCGAGGCCGAGATCGTCGAACCCGACGACGTCGAAGAATTCGAGGCCGAGATCGTCGAACCCGACGAGCCGGAGCCTGCCGCGCCGGTGATCGAGGCGTCCCGCATCGTGCGCGATGACGATCTGGACGACGACCCGGAAGAGCACTTCGTCACCGACCACGACGACATTTCCGAGCCAGACGCTGCCAACGGCGAGGCGCGACGACCGGCCGATTAGGCTGCCTGTCGTGCAGCCCCCGCTCCAAGTGCTCCCGAGCGCACCGGCGCGGCTGGTGGTGCTGGCGTCCGGCACCGGTTCGTTGCTTCAGTCGTTGTTGGACGCCGCGGTAGGTGACTACCCGGCCCGGGTCGTCGCGGTCGGCACGGATCGTGCCTGCCCCGCCCTGGACATCGCGGCGGCGGCTTCGGTGACCGGCTACACGGTGCGACTCGGCGACTACCCCGACCGCGCAGCCTGGGACCGCGCCATCGCCGACGCGACGGCCGAGCATCAGCCCGACCTGGTGGTGTCGGCGGGCTTCATGAAGATCCTTGGGCCGGAGTTCCTTTCCCGCTTCCTCGGCCAGGTGGTCAACACCCATCCGGCCCTGCTGCCTGCCTTCGCCGGGGCGCACGCGGTGCCCGAGGCGTTGGCTTACGGGGTGCGAGTCACCGGCTGCACCGTGCACCTGGTGGACGAGGGCATGGACACCGGGCCGATCCTGGCGCAGGAAGCGGTAACCGTGCTCGACGGTGACGACGAAGCGAGCCTGCACGAACGGATCAAGGTCGTCGAACGACGGTTGTTGGTGGATGTGCTCGCCGCGATGGCAACGCGCGGCGTGACGTGGACGGGACGAAAGGCGGTCTTGGGATGACGCAAAGCGACGGACGACGCCCGATTCGGCGGGCGCTGATCAGCGTCTACGACAAGACCGGGCTGGCCGAGCTCGCACGTGGGTTGCACGACGCGGGCGTGGCCATCGTGTCCACCGGGTCGACGGCGAAGACCATTGCGGCGGGCGGTGTTCCGGTGACGGCGGTCGAGGACGTCACCGGTTTCCCCGAGGTACTCGACGGCAGGGTCAAGACGTTGCACCCACGGGTGCACGCGGGCCTGCTGGCCGACACCCGCAAGCCGGAGCACCTCGCCGCGCTTGAGGAACTCGGCGTCGCCGCGTTCGAACTGGTGGTGGTCAACCTCTACCCGTTCACCGAGACGGTCGACTCCGGCGCCAGCGAGGACGAGTGCGTCGAGCAGATCGACATCGGTGGGCCGTCGATGGTGCGTGCCGCCGCCAAGAACCATCCCAGTGTTGCCGTCGTCGTCGATCCGCTCGGCTACGACGGTGTGCTGGCCGCTGTCCGGTCGGGCGGCTTCACGCTCGCCGAGCGAAAGAAGTTGGCGTCGTTGGCCTTCCGGCACACCGCGGAGTACGACGTCGCGGTGGCGACGTGGATGGGTTCGACGCTGGCGCCCGAAGGGGCCGATGCATTGCCGTCGTTGCCGCAGTGGTTCGGGGGCACCTGGCGGCGCTCGGCGGTCCTGCGCTACGGCGAGAACCCGCACCAGAGCGCCGCGCTCTACACCGACGACAGCGCGTGGCCCGGCCTCGCGCAGGCCGAGCAGTTGCACGGTAAGGAGATGTCCTACAACAACTTCACCGACGCCGACGCGGCGTGGCGGGCCGCCTTCGACCACGAGGACACCTGCGTCGCGATCATCAAGCACGCCAACCCGTGCGGGATCGCGGTCTCGTCGGTGTCGGTCGCCGACGCGCACCGCAAGGCCCACGAATGCGACCCGCTGAGCGCGTTCGGCGGCGTCATCGCCGCCAACACGACCGTCAGCGTCGAGATGGCCGAAACCGTCGCCGACATCTTCACCGAGGTGATCATCGCCCCCGCCTATGAGCCAGGGGCCGTCGATATTCTGGCACGCAAGAAGAACATTCGTGTTCTGGTGGCCTCCGAGCCGTTGGTGGGCGGCACCGAGTTCCGTCAGGTCAGCGGGGGACTGCTGGTGCAGGAGCGCGACGCGATCGACGCCGAGGGCGACGACCCGAACAACTGGACGCTGGCCACCGGCTCACCTGCCGATCCCGACACGCTCGCCGATCTGGTGTTCGCGTGGCGCGCCTGCCGCGCGGTGAAGTCCAACGCGATCGTCATCGCCAAGGACGGCGCGACGGTCGGCGTCGGCATGGGTCAGGTCAATCGCGTCGATGCGGCGCGACTGGCCGTCGAGCGGGCCGGTGACCGGGTGCCCGGCGCCGTCGCGTCGTCCGATGCGTTCTTCCCGTTCCCCGACGGGTTGGAGACGTTGACGGCCGCCGGTGTGAAGGCGATCGTCCACCCCGGCGGGTCGATGCGCGACGACGTGGTCACCCAAGCCGCTGAAGCAGCAGGCATCACTCTGTATCTCACTGGGGCACGGCACTTCGCGCACTGACCCACACCCAACCCGTTGCGCCCCAACGGGTTGGGCGGTCTACGGATCGCCGAGTCGCCAAGTTTGTTGGTTGCTGCCGGTGGGGCGGGTCACGACCTGGAAGTCCCCGGTCGCGGTGGCCTCGAGGAACCGACCGCTGCTCACCTGCTGAATCGTGAAGAAGCCGCCGCCGAAGGCCAGGAGGCGCCAGCGCTGCGTGTCGTTGTTCTGCTGCGGGCGGGTGACGACACGAAAATCGAGGCTTGCGATCTCGTGCGCGTCGAGGAATCGACCGCTGCTGACTTGCACGATGGTGTGGACGTTGCCGCTGACGTTGGTCACCCTCCAGTGCTGGGTGTTGTTGTTCTGGAACGGCCGGGTGACCACGTTGAAGTCCCGTTCCGCGATCTCGTGAGCGTCCAGGAAATTCAACCCGCCGCCTTGCCATCGGACGACCTGCTGATCGAGGGCAACACTCTCCCCGGTGGTCGACGGTGAATCTGGTTCTGTCGTGCTCGACATGACTTGCTCCTTGTCTCGTAGTGCCCGGATCGGTCCGTACCGTCCAAAGCCTTTGCCGCCGACCGTCTGCCCCCTCCCGGATCCGTGCGTGTTAGCGGTTCACGGAGTGCCGCCAGTGCCGCCGGCGCCGCCGCCGCCGCCGGTGCCGCCCGTCGTGCCGGCGCCGCCCTTGCCGATGGTGCCGCCGGAGCCGGCCTGGCCAGTGGTGCCGCTGCCGCTGGTGCCGCCCTTGCCGCCGGTGCCGCCGAGGGCGCCGGCGCCGGGGATGCCGTTGTCGCCATCATTGGTCGGGATCGAGGGCGAGCTCGCGCCGCCCTTGCCGGCGTTGCCGCCGCCGCCGCCGGTGCCGCCCTTGCCGCCGCCGCCGCCGGAGCCAGCGGTCCCGCTCCCGCCGAGAACTCCGCCGGACCCGGCCGTGCCGCCGTTGCCACCGGCCCCGCCAGCGCCGCCCGTGGCGCCGGAGGCGCCGTTGCCGCCGTCACCGCCGACACCGGGACTCGGAAACTGACCGCCGTCGGTGTTGCCGGAGGCGCCGCCGGTGCCGCCCTTGCCGCCGGTAGCGCCGGTGCCGCCGCCGCCGCCGGTACCGCCCTGGCCGCCGCTGCCGCCCACGCCGACGATCAGGCCGCCGCTGCCCCCGGCCCCGCCGTTGCCACCAGCGGTGCCATTGCCACCGTTCGCGGTCGAGTTCGCGCCGTTGCCGCCGTCGCCGCCCTTGCCGGAGATCTCACCGCCCTGGCCGCCGTTGCCGCCGTTGCCGCCACCGGCTTGGGCGTTGCCGCCGTCGCCGCCGTTGCCGCCGATGACATTGTTGGAATCGCCGCCGGCGCCGCCGGTGCCGCCGTTACCACCAAGGTTTCCGCCCTGGCCGCCATCGAGGCCACTTGTTACCGGCGGCCCCTGGGCGCCGGGGGCCCCGGTGCCGCCGTTCTGGAGGTCGGCGCCGTTCCCCCCGGGCACGGGATTGGTGTTGGACGTCGTGGGGTTCACGCCGTTGACCCCGGTGGTGCCGTTGCCGCCTGCACCGCCTGCCCCGCCGTTGCCGAAGAACGCCCCCGCGTTGCCGCCGGCGCCGCCGTCGCCGGGGAGGGTGGTGACACCGCCGTTCGCACCGGCCCCGCCGGCGCCGCCGTTGCCGACGAACAACCCGGCCGAGCCGCCGTTACCCCCGTTCGCGCCGACGGCCGTCGGGCTGAAGCCGTTACCACCGCTGCCGGCGAACAATCCACCATTGAAGCCGTCGGGATGCGCCGCGGTGCCGTCGGCACCATTGCCGAAGAACAAGTTCAGCCCGGGGATGGACCCGGCGACATCGAGGAAGGCGTTCGCAATCCCGAACGGATCGCCGAGATTGACACCCGCGGGAAGCGCAGTCAGAGCGGCGCTGCCACCGAAGAGGCTGCTTCCGGTAGAGGGCACGCTGCTCGCACTCAGGTCGTTGCACCCGATGAGGCTGCCGCACAGATCAGTCGGCGGTGCCTGCGGTGCTGACACCAACGGCGCGGCCTGCGCCACCCCAGGACCGATGAACAGTGCCGCGACGGGAGCACCCAAAACGATGCCGGCCCCACCGATCACCGCCGCCGTTGCCACCAACGGCCGCAACGGCTTCCGTGCCCGGCGGGAATCGGTACCTCGCTTCGACGTCTGGAGTTGCTTGCTAAGACTGGACATTGGGAAATCCTCTTTCAGATGTTGCGTGACTCGAGCACCGCCGTTTCATTGCCAGTGCGGAGCGTCCCGGGGGGTGTCGTGGGGGTATCGACGCCCCCCGGGATCGAATGGTGGCGGGCGTCATTGAGTTCCTGGCGTGCCGCCTCCGGCGCCGCCGTCGCCGCCGCTGCCGCCGGACCCGCCAGCCGTGCCGGTGCCATTGCCGCCGCCGTTGCCGCCCTTGCCGGTCGCGCCAGTGGTGCCGTCGCCGCTGGTGCCACCCTTGCCGCCGGTGCCGCCGACGCCGCCAGGACCGGCGGTGCCGTCATCGCCGCTGTGCGCCGCGGTCGGGCTACTGCCGCCGGAGCCACCGTTGCCGCCGCCACCGGCGGTGCCGCCCTTGCCGCCGTTGCCGCCGTTGCCGACCGTCCCGCTACCGCCGACGATTCCGCCGGAACCTGCTGTACCGCCGTTGCCGCCGGCCCC
>Ga0137412_10000999_pt1 | contig 21215 bp, 23 predicted proteins | sample CZODoug2_1_16fun_FD_122160 | JGI IMG/M metagenome (GOLD analysis project Ga0137412, IMG submission 122160) | Vadose zone soil fungal communities from Angelo Coast Range Reserve, California, USA - CZODoug2_1_16fungal (Hybrid Assembly) | ecosystem: Environmental > Terrestrial > Soil > Vadose zone... | reverse complement strand
GACGAAATCCCTCCCGATCATGGGGGCGACGGTCACGGTCGTGAAATCCGCCATCGAACCAAGATCGGGATCGGTTTCGTACGCAAAATGGTGACGAAATCCCTCCCGATCATGGAGGCTGCCGGCACGATCATGAAACCCACGACGGAGGACGGGCCGCACGGCTCGTGACCCGGGTTAGCCGGTGACGTACCACTGCCCGTCTTGGTACTGCATCGTGTAATCGCCCAGGTCCTCGCTGCCAAAAGGCACCGACGCCTTGACCGCGGTCACCGGCACAAAGACCTCGTGCGGCGAGCGCACGGTAATACGGGCGCGGTCGACGGTCGCCGCCCTCAAGGCGTTTCGCTGTGCAGGCGAGATCATCGCAAACACGATGCGGTAGGCCGTCGGGCATGGACCGACCTGCGCCTCGGCCTTTTTCATTGCCGGGCCGGCGATATCGCAGATAGTGGTGGCGTCGCTGGCGCCGAGTGCGTGCAGGAACTTTACGTACCGCGCGAGCGCCGCGTCGACCGTGGCCGGCGACCCGGCTGATTTCGGCGGTACCGCGGATGATTTCGGTGGCGCTGACGAACTCGGCGGTGTGGATGATTGCGTCGGTGTCTGATCCGCGCCGATTGGCCGGGCGACAGTGTCACTGACGATGCCATTCAGCTCGATCGTGTCCCCGCCACCGGGCGCCGGCCCGAACGTCAGCTTGTACTGCTGCTGGGTCGATGTGGGCTCGAGATAGAGCCCTTCGCCGGACGGCCAGTGCTGCACAACCATGCGGGGGTCGTTCGCCCGCGACCACTGGGCGGCGGCCGGCTCGGCAGCGGTGCCGATACCCATTGCCGGACGGGTCGTTTGCCATTGCGTCGGCGGCCATGGCGGCTGTGCGGCGCATTCGGTGTCGTTGTGCTGCATCGGCGCCCAGCCGGCCACGATGTTATCCCCCTGGAAACGAATGTGCAGTGCCTCGCCGTCCGCGGTCGGGCCCTTGATGTTGGCGGTCGTCTCGGGATGGCTCAGGTCGGCGACGCCTAACTGGGTGGCCTGATTGCACACCCCCTGCATCGACCAGGCAACCCAGCGGTGATCGTCGGACAAGAAGATCCGGTCCACACCCGGATCTGCACCGCTGCCGAGCAGGAACGCGGTGCCGTCCGCTCGTACCCCGAACGCGCCGTAGCCGGCCGAGGCGAACCGGCCGTTCACCAGGGTCACGTCGCCGGCCGAGGCCTCGACCGTCATCGACATGAAGGTCGGTAGGCCGGTGCCGCTGGTATTGCGTACTTGCATGCCGTACAGCTTGCTCGCGGTGGCCGGTTCGTACGTCGCGAGCACGTCGGCGTCGGCGGTGAGCACCTGTCCCTTGTCGTTGAACGCGACGCCGGTACAGGAGCAGGCAATGGTCTCCTGACGGCGCGACTGCAGATTGACGAAGGCCAGATGAGCCCCGTCCGCGGCGGCGAACCAGCCGCCGTCCCGGCTGAATGCCATACGTACGGCGGACTGGCCCGACTCCACTCCCGCGACCGGGATCTTGGAGCCGGAGGCAGTCGCCAGCTTGACCTTGTGGTCGGCGCCGACATAGCCCGCGACGATCGTGTCCGGCGTGACGGAGCCGGCCGAGCTCGTCGGGCTCGACGTGGTGCCCTCCGGGTGTTGATCCAGATAGGCAGCCGCGGCGACCGGGTCGAGCAATCCGGTACCGAATGCGTCGGAGTGCACGCCGGCAGAATGGCCGGGGGCCGCACGGGTCGAGCGGACTATCGCCTCTCGGATCGCCGCCGGAGAAGCGTCCGGGTGACGGGCCCGCAGCAGCGCCGCGGTCGCGGAGACATACGGCGTGGCCATGGACGTCCCGCTCTCGGTGCAGACCGGCTTGTCCGGCATGAGGCAGGTCGAGGCGATGTCCGAGCCCGGCGCGGCGACGTCGACCGTGCTGTTGACCGACGAGGTCGAGGATCGGCCATGGCTCTTCTTGTAGTCCGCGACCGACAGCACGGTCGCGTCGTATCCGGCCGGGTAGCGCACCTCGTTGTGCCGTTTGCATTTCTCGAGGACCCTGTTCTCGGCCCAAAGACCGCAGTTTCCGGCGCCGGCTACCGCGACGACGCCGGCCTGCTCGGCGTAGAGGAGCGCTGCCTCCTCGGTATCGGATAGATCGGACCCGCTGAATGACATGTTCACCACGTCGGCGCCGTGGTCGACGGCCCACCGGATGTATTCGCCCGAATCGGAGTACGGACCAGCCCACGTGGCGGCCTTGGCGGCGTCCCAGTACTGGTCGTCGAGCAGCTTTGCCTGTGGCGTGAGGCCGAGGACGCCTTTGCCGTCATCCTTCGCGGCGACAATTCCAGCCACGTGCGTGCCGTGCTCGTCATCGTCGCCCTTGAATAGGTGTGCCCACGGCACTTTTTCCACGACCTGCCCGGCCAGATCGGGATTGCTGTCATCGATTCCGCTATCGATGATCGCGACCCGGACGTCCGCTCCGGCCGGCCAGAGGTTGCGCACCTGGTCGGCGTGCAGGTCCTCCAGCGCCCACTGCTTCTGCGGCTTCGTATCTGTGGTGGGGCTGTCGGGCACGAACTTCCCCGGGATGTCGGCGGCCACCACCCCTGGATCGGCGCGCAGCGTCGCCAGCCGATCCTGCACCGCGCTCGACGCGACCACCTCGCCGCGGAATGCGAGGCAGTGATCGACGATGCGGACGACGCTGATCAGCGTCTGGCCGGCCTTGACGGGCGGCGCCGCCGGTGCGTTCGGGCAGCTGGGCCGGGGTTTCGCCTGGGCGAGCAGCGCGGTCCGTACCTGCGACTCGCTGGCAACATGCGGCCGACCGGCGACCCGGTGACCGCCGTCGCGGGCCACCGCCCAGATCCCGACCCCGGCGGCCAGCACGACTGCCAGCCCGGCAGCGGCCACCGTCCACCATTTGCGCCTGCTGCCGGACATACCGGAATTAGTGGGCGTCACGTCGGCCGAGTCTAGAGGGAGTACAGACTGGCGGATCGACCCGCCGCAGTGTCATCGCAAACGTTCTACCAAATGTTGTTCGCCCACGCGTTTATCCTGATCACCGACAGGTATCCACCGTTCAGTCTCGCGCCATAACGGGTGCAACCATCAGGTCGTGAGCTGCACGAGGCGTTCGAAGACGAATTCATACGGCAGATACGACGTGTCGTACTCGTGGCCGGGCGAATGTGGCTGTATTTGGGAGAGTTGGATCAGCCGCCAGCCATCGACCAGCGCATCCACGCCGGTGCGGTACGGCGGGTCGTCGCTGTCACCCATTGTGGGCCGGGATTGGCCGGTGCCGTCGTATCGCGACCAGCCGATGACATTGGAGTCCAGCGCCGACGCACCCAGATAAAGGATCAGCACCTGTTGGCGAATCAGCGGCTGCACCGGGCTTTGGGCGAACGATTCCTCAACGGTGGTGGTCACTGGTGGACCTTTCTATGACGAGCGTTGCGGTACGGATGCTGTTTCAGGTGGCGCGGTCAGAAATGCCAGCCGGCAGGCCGGTCGCTCGAGCCGAGCCGAACGTCGGACACACCCGGCGCCACGAATTGCGGCCGCAATTGCTCCCGGGTCAGGTAATAGTCGATATCGAAAAGCTGGTCACCGGTGAGCACCCGCCAGAGCTTCGCCCGGTTGACGAGCTCCAGCCGGCCTTCGTTGGAATGCGTCCAGCCGAAGCTCGTGGTGAGCTCTTTGATGACCGCCGGGTCGTCGATGTCGTCGGTGTTCCAGAGGCGTAATTGTCGTACGGCCGGATTGAACCGGATCTTGAACATGTAGCGGGGGTCGTCGGAGTCATTGCGCCGCCCGCCGTGCCAGATGCCGTGGTGCAGCAGGACTATCGTGCCGGCCGGGCAGACCAGCCGGGTCTGGCCGGCCAGATTCTGGTAGCGGCCGATCCCGGTCTGGTTGATCTTGCGGAGGTGGCTGCCGGGCACGCTGAGCGTGCCGCCCTGCTCCAGGGTGACCGCGCGCGGGTAATACATGAGCTGCACGTCAAAGGCATCGGTACGGGTATCCAAGATGGCGTCACCGTGCATGTTTTGCGCCTCGCCACCGTGCGGTGGCCGAATGTGGACGGCGTGGTGGTCAATCCTCGGCTCCGGCCCGACCAGGCTCTGCACGGCGCCGGCCACCACGGGTAGGTCGAGCAGCTCCCGCACGAAGCTTCCCGGCGGAAACGCCACGTCCAGCGGCGTTCCATAGGGATAGCCCTGAATCCCGGCGTCGAATACGCCGATGGCCCGTTCGTTGAGTGCCTCCGGGACAACGCTTTCCAGTACGACGCTGCCATGCGAGACAAAGTGGGCCATCTCTACCGAGCTCAAGAGATGTTTGCGGTCGACCAGCGCGGCCATTGTGGCGGTCCCCTCTTTGGGTAGAGATGCGGGGAAATCTCGAACCCCGCGATATCTGCTGGTCCAACCGTAGGCAGGTCCGATCGCCGATGTCGTGGTGCAGAATCCGCGTCTACTGGTTAAAATCCGGCATGACTGTTGCACCGGCCGTGAAGCTGGACCTGTCACAGCCGCCGGTCGTACACGCACAGGGCCGCGGCATTCATGGCGTGCGGCGACCGGTCGATGACTTCCAGCTGCCGCAGTTGTGGCAGCTGCATCTGTACAGCTACCACGCCGAGCTGGAGGTGGACGGCCAGACCTTCCAGATCGCGCCCGGTCTGGTCTCGTTGGTGCCGCCGGCGGCGCGGATCCACTATCGCTACCGCGGCCCCTCGACCCATCTGTTCGCGCATCTGCGCGTTACCGGGCGCCGCCCGACGGCCGGCAATTTACGAATGGTGATGACGCCTGGCCCCGATCTGCCGGCGATCACCGATCTCATGCAGTCCGCGATTACCGCCGCGGCCACCCGACCCGAGCGGACCCGGGCCGATATCTGGTCGGTGCTGCTCCGGCTGGCCGGCATGCCGCCGGCGGCCAGTCCCGGTCGCGACGCCGCTCACGACCATATCGCCGCGGCAATGTCCTATGTGGAATTCCGGTTGTCCGAGCCGCTCTCGGTGCCGCAGATCGCCGCCGCGATAGGCCTTTCGTCCGGTCACCTCACCCGCGTCTTCGTCGCGGCGACCGGCGAGACCGTCGTAGGCTACGTTCGGCGGCGCCGGATCGACCACGCCCGCCGGTTATTGACCAGCAGCACTATGTCGATCAGCGCGATCGCCGCCAGTGTCGGGATCCCAGACCTGCAGGCATTCAACAAGACCTGCCGAGCGGTCACCGGCCACTCGCCCCGGCAGCTGCGGGCGCGTGGCTGAGCCTCTCGGGTTCTCCTGCTGGCGACGAGACTATCTTTGCGGCGAGCCTACGACGTGCACGTCGACCCGCCTATCAATATGTGAAGGCGACTCCATTCGCCCAGCTCAGAGCGCTTTGGAGTAATGCACTGCCGGCAGGGGAGTGAAGCCCAGCGATTCATACAATCCGCGCGCGGGTGCGTGGAACGCGTCGCCGCCGGTGCCGATGTGTACGACCGTGACGCCCCGCGCGCCCAGCCGTTGCAGCGCCGCCCGGCAGACCGCGGCGCCGACCCCCTGCCGCCGTGCCAGTGGGTGCACCGCGACCATCTGGAGTCGCCCGGTGCCACCTTCGTTGATATTCCACCCGGTGTATCCGAGGATGTCGCCGGCATCCTCGGCCAGCGTGATGAAACGGTCGTGCTCTGGGTCGAGCAGATCGGGCACCTCGCGCCGGTAGCCGGCCTCCCACTGCCCGTGGTCATGGGCGAACACGATCGGGTCCAACAGAGCAGGCCAGTGCTCCTCGAACAATGGACGAAATGCCTCGATGGTCAGGTCAATAAGTGCGGGTAGGTCGCTCCGCTGAGCGTCTCGGATACGCATGTGTGCATCGCTTTCATGAGTGCGTCAAGGAAGCCGCGCGACCGGGATGGTCGGCGGCGCATTGCGGTCCGCATCGGGACCGCGCACTCAGCGGCGGGTACGCCCGCAGGCAAAGACGAAACAGTGCACGACTGCAGCATACGAAGGCCCGGCCGGCTGCGGCACTTCATTTATCGGTTTGGGTCGAATCTGGCTGGCGCCGCCGCACCACATGGAGGAAGGTCAACATTCGTGCCCATTCTTGTAACGATCACCGGCCCGATCGCCGCCGGGAAGAACACGGTCGCCGACCTGCTGGCCGAGTACTGCCTGAGCGCCAATCGAACGACCGTGGTCGCCGATGTCGATGATGTCGCCGATATGGTCCGCGCCGCTGGTGGGGCCGGTGCGGTCGGCCTGTGGTTCGCTGCCCATCAAGCCCACGGTGCACTCGTCGGGCAGTGGATGCGGTCCGCGGTTGACGTCGTGATCGCTGTCGGGCCGATCTACGACCGGGCCGAACGGGATGCGCTCTTTGGGCAATTGCCGCCCGATGCCCGACCGTGCCGGGTAGTGATCGATGCGCCGCTGGCGGTCACCTGGCAGCGGGTCACGGCAGACACCCACCGAGGACTCTCGCGCCAACGCGCTTTCCACGAATCGGCACACGCCCGCTACCGTTCCCTGCTGCCGGATATCCCGGCCGATCTGACCTTCGACTCCGCGAACGCCAGTGCTGCCGATATCGCCACCGCGATCTTCGAGACAATAGGCATAGCTCGATAATTGCCTCAACCGGCGCTGTCTCGTGGTGATATTTGATCGACCCGGTCATTAATTCGTTTGTCGATACCGACGAGCTCTTCTACCGTAGCCAAGGCGCTCGCTCTCTGCTGACTAATTCGGCATTGCTTAGCGCATATTTTAGTCGACCCTCAATGAAGGAGGACGCGTGCTGACGCGCGAGCTTGGCGTGTTCACCGCATATTTCCACACCCGTCCAGCAACCGAAGCCGTAATACATCGGACGACCCTGGAAGGGTCAGCGGTCGTGCTCGCCGAGGCCGAGCGGGGCGACTGCGTGATCTCCCGGGTCTATATCAGCAGGCATACCGCGCCCGACCTGATCCGACAATTGGAAACCACGCTCAGGCAAGGGATCCCGGTAATCGAAACATCCGTGGCCGAGCTGAATCTGCTCGCCAGCTGCCGGCCGCACGGCGGTGTGGTTGCCGTGCTGGGCGGCCGACTACGGCAGCAGTCCTCGCTGACCGAGCGGGGGCTGTGGTTTCTGACCCGGCTTGCGATCTACGAGTCGACACGGCCGCCCAGCAAGGCCTGACCCGGCGGCTCCGCCCGTAACGCTGGCTCGCACACAATGGAATACGCATTCCGGTATCGATCTTGACCTTATCGTCGTCCGTTGTCCGATTTGTCCAGCGATAAGGTCAAGATCGGCGAGGGAAAGCGCTTTCCGGGAGCAGGCTCCCACGGGCAAGCTGGCGCTCGGTGAATTGGGTTGCGCGTGGCCCGCTGAATCTGCTGTCGTTGCGGCATGGCTAGTTTGGACGATCCCGAGCTCTTTGGCCGGCAGTGGGCGGCAACGTACGACAGCCCCGGTAATCCTGATCCCGCGCCCGCAGTGGAATTCTTGGCCGGCTTGACGAGCGTCGGCCCGGCGTTGGAGCTGGCAATCGGTAGCGGTCGGGTTGCCCTTCCGTTGACCGCGCGGGGCGTCGCCGTCGAGGGCATCGAGGCATCACCGGACATGGTCGCGCTATTGCGCGCGAAGCCCGGCGGGGAGGAGATCCCGGTCGTCATCGGCGATATGGCCGACGTAGCGGTCGCCGGTCCGTACCCACTGGTTTATCTCGTGTTCAACACGCTGTTCAACCTGACCGGTGAGGGCCGACAAGAGGACTGTTTCGCGGGGGTCGCCCGCGTCCTGGCCCCCGGCGGTGCGTTCGTGATCGAGGCGTACGTGCCCGACGCGGCCAACTTCGACCGCGACGAGCAGCGGATCCAGGTGCGGTCCGTAACCGAGGAGTCGGTCGAGCTTCGGCTGCATCAGTACGACCGGCAGGCGCAGACGTTCGTCCGCCAAACAATCATCTTCACCGACGAGGGCACGCAGCTCAAGCCATTTGGCGGGCATTATCGATGGCCGGAGCAGATTGATAGGCTGGCCGCTCAAGCAGGTTTACATCTCGAAGCTCGATACGCGAATTGGCATCGTGAGCCGTTCGGACCGAACAGCAACGATCACATCTCGGTCTACCGCAAACCGTAATCAGACGAAGCACGTCGGCGGCCTTACGGACGAGCAATGCCGCCAGTCAACCGGCAAAACGTGTTGCGTGCGAACGTCGGGTCGCAGGATGCTGCCGGGGTGGAGATGCACGGCGACCAGCTGAACGTGTCCGTTGCTACGGTACGGGAGTTATTGGGTCAGCAGTTTCCGCATTGGGCTGACCGTGCCATAACCGCGGCGCCGTTCGCGGGGGCCGGCAACGCGTTGTTCCGTCTGGGTGATGACCTGGTGGTGCGTCTCCCGCGTCATCCGGGGTCGGCGGCGGCGATCGAGGTAGAACTGAGGTGGTTGCCGCTGATGGCCGCGCAGTTGCCGCTGGCTATACCGGCGCCGGTCGCTGCTGGCGTGCCAGCCGACGTGTTTCCACATCGGTGGGCGGTATTTCGGTGGCTTAGTGGAGCCCGGCTGGATATCAAGACGGACGTTGATCCTCTCGACGTTGCGGCGCGGCTCGGCCAGTTTGTGGCGGCGCTGCAGGGGATCGAGATCGCCACAGCGCCAGCCTCGCTGCGCCCGAACCCTTTAGATGGCGACGGCAGCGAGGTTCGCGATGATATTCGTATCCTTGGCGCTGACCGCATCGTGGACGTGACGCTGGCGACTGCTGTGTGGGAGAGCGCGGTAGTCACGCCACCGTGCCGTCGCCCGGTGTGGATTCACGGCGACTTGTTCCCGATGAATCTCTTGGCCGACCGGGGTCGGCTGTCTGCGGTGATCGATTTCGATTTGATGGGTGCGGGCGACCCGGCTATCGACATGCTGCCAGCCTGGGCTGTGTTGACCGCAGAGACACGGCCGTTGTTCCGTGCAGCGTCGGGTGTCGATGACGACACCTGGATCCGTGGCCGCGGATACGCATTAAGCGCCGGGCTCGGCGCTATACGCAAATACGGTACGACCGGCCGCCCTCAAGCAGTCGCTGGGCGACACGCATTGACGCAAACCGTCGCCGACTATCAGCATCGGACGTGACTAGAACGGCTTGCCCGACACCAAGGAGACCGCGGTATGGATCCACTTGCCCCCGTCGCGAAACTCGATGCCGCCGCATTGCTGGCCGAGGTAAATGCGCGCGCCGGTCTCGACCTCGACCTGCTAGGGCGCGCGCCGGGCGGCGAGGTCGGTGCGGCCTACGTTCGCGGGGCGGACGGCCGCGACGGCGTGCTCACGACAACCCCCGCGACGGCCGCCGAGGTCGGGCACACCGCGGAAATTCTCGACCTGGCGCGGCGCGCTGGAATCCCGACGCCGCGGTACGCGCATGTCGTCGAAGTCCCTGGTGCGACGGCGATTGTGCAGGAACGACTCCCGGGCAGCGGCCCCGCGGCGATCGACCGGCAATTGGTCGAGGCGATGGTGAAGATCAATGAACGGTTCGCCGATCTCTTGGCCGATCACCCCGACATCCCCGCGCCAAACCTTTATTTATTGGAAAGCGGGCCGGGCTACTGCGTACACGAATCGCTGGCCGGATACGACCAGCGCACCCGCCGGTTACTGGAGTGGGTGCGCACGGTCGGCGCGGCCGAGCCGGGACAGATGCGCGGCAACGACCTGGTACATATGGATTTTCACCCCGGCAATGTGCTGGTGGATGGCAATGGTGCGATCACCGGTGTGATCGACTGGCACTTTGCCTGGCGCGGTGACCGGCTATTCGACCTCGTCACGCTGCGGTTCGATATGGTGCGCTGCCCCGACGACAGTGTCGCGGTCTGGCTCGATGACATCATCGACGCCGCGCTGCCATCGCCGATCCGGCGGCTTTATTGGGCGCACATGAGCCTGCGCATGGTCGACTGGGCCATCAGACACCACAGTCCGTCCGTTGTGGACGGTTGGCTGGCATTGGCAGCGACCCGAATGGACGCCTAGGGCGGCCTTGGATCGCCGAACAACCCGACGACTGGATGTCGTGTGTAGGCTGGCGAATCGGCGCGCCTGACCGTTACAGGGTGATCGGACCGATTGGGTGCCAGTTGGTGGACGTCGTTCTTGGAGGGTGTTTCGTGAGGATCCGGTGCGGCGCTGCCGTGGCGACGGCGGGTTGCGCGGTCGCGGTGACCGTGGGTGCGGTTGTCGGGGCGCCCGGTCCTGCATCGGCGGAAATCACCACGGCGTTGCCTGATTCGATCTCCCCAGCGGTGCATGCCGCGGCGCGGGTCGGCGCGGTGCCGGCGTCGCAGCAATTGACCATTCAGGTGTGGTTGAAGCCTGATCTTGGCGGCGCCGCCACGTTCGCCAACGCAGTTGCTACGCCGGGTAACGCCGGGTTTCACCATTACCTGAGCCCGAACGCTTACACAGCCCGGTTTGGTCCCTCCGCCGCCCAGGCCAAGGCAGTCACTGCGTGGCTGGCCGGCAGGGGTCTGACCCAGGTGTATACCAACGCCGGGCGTGACTACGTGTCGGCGACCGGAGCGGTGTCGAGGGTGCAGTCAGCATTCGGCGTTCAGATCAATAAATACCGGGTCGCGCGGACGAACGCCGAGCCTGCAGTGATCCAGTCCAACGATCGGGCCGTGTCGGTGCCGGCCGCGCTCGCGCCGGATGTGCTCGGGGTGACCGGGTTGAGCAGCTCGCCGGCGGCGGCTCGGTCGACGTCGCCTACGCGAAAGGCAAAGGCGCCGGTCTGTGCGCATCACTGGGCCCAGCACGTACGTAGCTTCCGCCCGTCATACAAGGGATTGACCAAGGCGTCGTTGCCGATCTGCGGATATTCCGCCGGACAGATGCGCGCCGCCTACGGTGCAACGTGGAAGGACACCGGCAAGGGCCAGACCGTCGCCCTGACCGAGGACGAAACTCCCACCGCGATGTTCCAGACGCTGAAGGATTACGCGAAAAGCAATCACCTCCCCGTCCCAAAATCCAGCCAGTTCCGCGAAATTCATACCAGCGGGGGCGGCACGTGCGACGCCGCTTCCCATAAGGCGGCGCAGTCGTCGTACAAAGACGAGGCCGAAATGGACTCCGAAGCGGTTTATGCCATGGCGCCGGGAGCCAACCAGGTGATGGTCATCGGCAGCGGCTGCGACGAGGATCAGGCGCTGCTGGGCGCCGCTCTGGCCGTACTGAACGGAAACGGCAGCCGGCCCAGCGCCTCCATCGTGTCCAACTCATGGCAGATCCCGGTGGGCGAGATTCCGGCCCACACGGTGCACGCGATAGACGTGCGGGCGGCCGCCGAGGGCGTCGGTATGTACTTCTCGTCCGGTGACACCCCCGGACTGACCGCGACCGCTTCGGACCCGTTCGCCGTAGCGGTTGGTGGCACCACACTGGGCCTCGGCGCGCGGACCAACCGGGTATTCGAGACCGGCTGGGCCAACGACAGCGGCATCCTTGATCACGGCAAATGGACCGATGTGGGCATCAGCGGTGCCGGCGGCGGGACCAGCTCGGACTATGCACAGCCCGCCTATCAGCACGGTGTCGTGCCCGCGTCGCTGTCACACGTACGGATCGGCAAGCGCGTGGCCAATGGCCGGGCAGTGCCCGATATCGCGGCCGACGCCGACCTCGACACCGGCATGCTGACGGGCTACATCGACTCCGGGCGCTACCAGACGCAGGTGAACGCCGGCACGAGTCTGGCCGCTCCGCTGATTGCCGGCCTCGTCGCCGACGCCCAACAGGGCCGAGCGATCAGCTTCGGATTCATCAATCCGCTGCTCTACCGCCTGTCCGGCACGCGGGCGGTCCGCGACGTCCTACCGGTCACCAGCTCGATGCCGCAGCAGAACCGGGCCGCCTACATCCCCGCCGACGACACGTTCGACCCGAGCGTCGACGTCTTCGGCTCCCAGGAGCGCAGGTACACCGACCAGGTGATCGCCAAGGGCTATGACACCGTGACCGGCATCGGAACGCCGAATGGCGCCGCGTTCATCAGCGGGCTGCGCCACACCAGTCGCTGACGCGTCAGGCCGTCGTCCAGGGCCCGAGCTTCTCGGGGTTGCGTACCACCCAAATGCGCGAGATCCGGTCGCCGGCAATATCGAACGCGAACACCGTCACCGTGACGCCGTCCTGCTGAGCGACCAGGCCGGGCTGACCGTTGACCGTGCGCTCCAGGATTGCCATGCTGCTGGTCGCCCGGTTGGCGATGTCGACCCAGGCGCGGGCGATCTGCTCGCCGCCTTCGATCGGGTCCACGAAGGTCAGGGCCAGGCCGCCGCCGTCGGCGATCGCGGTGGCGTCGGGGTCGAGCAGGCCGATGAGCGCGTCGATGTCCTTTGCCTCCCATGCCTGCTTGAAGGCCCGGACGACGTCGGGCCGCCGGGCGGTTGGCGGCACGGGAGCCTGCGCGGTGCGAAGGCGCCGGCGGGCCGCGGCGGCGAGCTGGCGGCAGGCCGCCGGGGTACGACCGAGGATCTCGGCCACTTCGGCGAAGGCGTAGCGGAAGACGTCGTGCAGGATGAACGCGACCCGCTCGGCTGGGGTCATCGATTCGAGCACGACGAGGAACGCCATGTTGATCGACTCGTCGAGGGTGACCCGGTCGGCCGGGTCGACCGTGGTGTCGCCCGCCCGCCCGGTGATCCACTCCCTGCCATCGGGCAGCGGCTCGGGAATCCAGTCGCCGACGTAGCGTTCCCGCCGAACCCGGGCCGAGCCGAGCAGGTTGAGGCAGATGCGACTGGCGACCGTCATCAGCCAGGCGCCGGGGGATTCGATGGCCTCCTGCTGCTGCCGGGACATGGCATACCAGCGGGCGTAGGTCTCCTGCACGACGTCCTCGGCCTCGGCCAGCGAGCCCAGGAGCCGGTACGCGAGATTGGTCAGCTGCCGCCGCTCGCTCACGATCGCGCTCAGGCCGGCACCGCGTCCCTGCTCGGATCGGGTCGTCATCGGGTCGCCTCCCTCCATCGCAGCTGTCCGCACTACTTCGACATCACAGCGCACCGGAATGTGAGGTCGGCGCCGCACCTCACATACCGGCGGCTTGCGCTGTCGTACTGCTGAGAACACATCATCCAGCGAGCAGAAAGCTCAGGAGGCACCCATGACTACCGCGGTTCCGACAACATCGTTCAGTGACCCGGCGCCCGCGCAGCGCCTGGAACGGGTGGCCGCCGCGCTGCGGGCACATAATTTCGCCGTCGAAATCCTCGATGACGCCGCGGCCGCGCGTACCCGGGTCGAGGAGCTGATCCCCGCCGGCGCCAGCGTATTCACCGGGGCGAGCGAGACGCTCCGGCTGTCCGGCATCGATGCGGACATCAACACGAGCGGGCGGTATGAGTCGGTCAAGTCACGCGGCACGAGCATGGACCGCGCCACCCATCTTGCCGAGATATGGCGCCTGCTGGCCACCCCCGACGTCATCGTGGGCAGCGTCGCCGCGGTCACCGAAACCGGCTCGCTTATGATCGCCTCGGCCAGCGGAAGCCAGCTTCCCGGGTACGCCGGCGGCTCGCTCCGCGCAATCTGGGTCGTTGGGGCGCAGAAGGTGGTGCCCGATCTGAGCGCGGCGCTCCGCCGCGTCGAAGAGCACTGCCTCCCGCTGGAAAGCGATCGAGCCATGACGGCCTACGGGCAGCCCAGTGCCCTCAACCGCATTCTCATCCTCAACGCCGAGCCGCACCCCGGGCGCGGCACCGTTTTGCTGCTCCGCGAGGCCATCGGATTTTGACGTTACGGCGCCGATCGGTCCCAGTCTTTTCGCAGCAGCACGCACACCGCGTACGGCGCGTCGTCCCGCTCCCCGTCAATCCCTTCGACGATGCCGCGACTGCGGATTTCGCCCGCGTACCGCATGCCGATGCGTTCCATTACGGCGCGCGAACGCGTGTTATGACGGACGGTGCACGACACCACCGCCTGCATCCCGAGAACGTCGAAGGCAACCGCCAGCGCGGCGCGACCGATCTCGGACGCGTACCCGCGCCCCCAAAAGTCGCGCCGTAGCGCCCATCCGATCTCGAGCCAGTTCGCGTGCGCGACAAATGGGCGGCGAACCTTATACGGGACGCGCACCCACGGCTCGGCCGGAAGGAATGCGTAGAGCTGACCCCAGTCGTCGTCGACCGGCGTGCGCGACAAACCGCCGCGACCGATGACATCGCCGTGCACGCGGTCGTAGGCGATCCATTTGTGGACGCCGTGCAAACGCCACGATTCGGCTGCGGACGTGGCCCATTGCTCCGCCTGCTCAAGGCTTGGTTGCACATCGCCGTACCAACGCCAGACCGCTGCGTCTTTATGTACGAGCCACAGGTCGGCGGCGTTCGCCGGCCCGACCGGTTCAAGCCGCAGCTGCGTCGTCACCCGGCAATCGGCAGCCCTTTGCCGCGTCAGGTGTCCGTCGGCGCGAGTGGCACTCCGCGGCGGGCGAGGAGCGTCTTGAGCGACTGGATGAGCGGGAAGACCTCGTTGTTGAGGTCGGCACCTTGGGCCTCGTAGGCGCGCTGCTCGGCCTCGACGATTTTGCGGTCCTGGCCGAAGATGCCCTCGGTGAAAAGGGTGATGATCGGCCAGAGCAGATGGATTGCCCCGGGGATCGGAGGCTTTTGGACCATGATCAAACCGAAGGTGTGGTTGCTGTGCTGGGCCTGGTCGGTCGGCACGTAGGCATTCCACAGGTCCAGCGCCGGTGGGTCCTCGCGTTTGCCGTCGGTCCAGTAGCGCAGCGTCTGGTACGGGTAGCCGGTGCGGATGGTCATCAGGTCGACATACTTGTCGGTGTTGTTGGTGCCGATGATCAGGCGCTCACCGAGTGACTGTTTGCCGTCGGTGCGGCCGAAGGAGTAGTCGGCCTCCACCCAGTCCTCGCCCTCGCGGACGTCCAGCAGCTTCGCCCGGATCCGGCCCATCAGGCTGCGGTGCAGGAACTGGTGGTTCATGTCCATCAGGTTCTCGTGCATGAACGAGTAGTGGCAGGCAATCTCCCGGTCGAGCACCCGGGTCTTGTAGCGCGGGTCGCCGTGGAACGGCAGATCCGGCAGCGGAGTGGCCCCGGCCAGCTCCTGGTTGCCCGGGAAGACGAACACGAAGCCGTAGGCCTCACGGCAGGCATAGCTGCCCACGCCGTTGGGCAGCGTCCGACCGCGGTCCAGGTAGGGAATGCTCACGCACGCGCCGGTGCGGTTGTAGGCCCAGCAGTGGTAGCCGCACTGCAACAGGTCGTCCTTCACCGCACCGAGGCTCAGCGGCACCTGGCGGTGGGCGCACCGGTCCTCCAGGGCGTACGGCGCGCCGCCGGCCTCCGGGCGGACCAGCACGATCTCGGTCCCCGCGAATTTCACGGCCAAGGTTTTGCCGCGCTTGAGGTTGCGCGACCGGGCGACGGGATGCCAGAAGTCCGGGTCCAGCCCGGTAGCTCGGGTCGCCGGGACATCGCCCTCGGCGGCTACATCGCGGTACTTACGCAACGGGGTTCTCGTCTGCGGGAGCGCCATGTCGCACAATGTACCGGCCGGGCTCAAGCCCGTTAGAACGGTCTGCGCAGAACCCCCCGTGATCATGCAGAAACCCTGACCGACACGCCGCGCGGGGTCTGTGTTTGCGCATGATCACGAAGGGGGTTTGGACCCTGGCTCGGTGATCATGCAGATATGGCTGCTCCGAACGGCATGCCCGCGCTGTAATCAGCTGCACAACAACGGACGTACCTTGCGTGGCCAGGATTCGACACCGCTCGGCGTGCCGACATAGGCCAGCTGCTTGCCGCGGGACAACCACAGCTTGTGCCCGGCGCGTTGAAAGCCCGTATCGACGGCGTCATTGGGCAGGCTGATGTTTTCCCGGTACGGAAGGGCGAAGTAATCAGCGAGATCGGGTTGCGGTGCTCGTACGTACGTGGTTTTGCCGATGGACAGGAATGTCATCGACTGCCAGTTGCAGTGCGCAGGCCCGCGATACGACTGGATCCTTGTCGTCGGAGCGGGATTGCCGGCCGAATCGGTCCAGATTTGCAGGCCGATCGAGTCGGTGAACGAGGCGGGGAATTCCGCGAAGTCGCACGACGCCCATGACTCCACGTACCAGCCGGGACCGCCCGCGCCCTTAGTGGCCGGGCCGTTGTGCACTATCACCGCCGCCTTGACGGCTCCCCGTACCGCCAGGACATAAAGCACGCGGTCGCGTTCCTTCTTGGCAACCTGCAGCCCGTCCAGTGGGCCGTAGAGGACGCCTTCGTGTCCGGCGGTCTCCAGTGCCCCGTCCGGGCTATCCGCTGTCGCGCCATGCGGATATACCTTCGCGGCGCTGAAACCGCCGCGGCTCCAGGTGCGACAGTCGACAACATTGCCGGCCGCACCGGCGCCGTGGTGTTTCTCCGCCGCGCCACGGACATAAAGCGGACCGTCGTACGAGACCGCTGTTTCTTTCGCTTTCGCGGTGGCATGTCCGCACGCGGACAACGCTGCCAGGACAGCCAGGAGGAGGTACGCACGCCGCGCCATGCCCTCTAGACACGCCACCCCGCTCGCCGGTTGCCCGACGCGCGCTCAGCAGTCAAATACCGACCAGCAGATGTCATTCCGCAACCGCTGGTCGTCAAGTACGAGCTCGCGAATTGCCTCCGGTAGCTGGTCACGCTGCCACTGGCACTCGCGTCGGCCAGCGGCCGCGGCTTCCGGCTTGGCAGCACGTACGGCCTTGATCGCGTAGGCGGCCGCACCCAGTTCGTGTGCGGCGACGTGTGCGACAGCCCCGGCCTGGCCCGCGGCGTACGCGGCATGCCGTGCCGCCCCGCGCAGGTCTCTGGCCGCGCCCATTGCATGGCCGCCCGCCGCGCGAGCCTGTGTCATCGTGACCTCGCCACGCACCCAGGCGCGGGCATGCTCGATCGCCTGGCGCGGCCGTGGATCCCGCGGCCGCGCCGACTCGAACAGGTCAAGGACGTGCTCCGCGCAAGACGCCGCCCACAGAGCGAGCAGATGATGATCGCCGTCGGTGAGGGTTCCACCGCGGCGGATCGTCACGAAGCGAAGGTCCCGAACCTTCGGGAGGATCATCCTTGGCGCTCCTTCTGCCGCATCCACCCAACACCCAAGGGTGCACACGCTATTAGGCACGCTCCAAGCAGAGCCTGCATACCGGACAATGAAATGCTGGCTCAGGAGATCATGTAGCAGATACTCAGCACCACGCGAGCCATACGATGGTGGATCCCTTACGACACGGGCACTAGGTACAGTCCGTGGAATGGAACCGCGGGTTCGGCTGCGGGAATTCGCTGAAGCGGGTGACGGCCGCCTCGACTTGGAGATGGCGCAGGCCGGGCTGCTTCTCGTCATCGCTTCCGGCCAGTCCTACCAGGTTGGTGTCGGCGCCGGGCCGTTAACAGCCGGGCACGGAGGTTTCGTCATCGGCGCTCAGTCCAGGTACGGCCGGTCGCGTCTGCCTGGCCGCGCCGAGGGCGTGCAGGTCGAGCTGCCCTGGTGGGCGGCGGCACAAGTATTCGGCCCGGCCGTCGCCGATCTTGCCGACCAGGCCCTTCCGCTTGCCGATGTGAAGATCGGGCTCCCATCCGCGGCAATCCTCGCCGAACGGCTGAGCATAACGTCACCCGGCGAGCGCGCGGCCATCGTCGCGGGCTGGCTTAGGGGCGCCGCTAGCCGCCAACCTGAGCCGAACCCGACCGTCCTGCGTGCCCTGCGACTCATCGACGCTGGCGCTTCGAGCGTCTCGGCGCTGGCACGAGACGTGGGTTGCAGCCGCGGCTACCTGCACCGCGCCGTGCGCGCCGCGATCGGGCAGCCGCCATCAGTGCTGATTCGGGTGGCGCGGCTCTACCGCGTACTCGGGCGTGAGGATGCGTCACGTTCGTGGGCGCAGCGCGCCGACCAGGCCGGGTTCACCGATCATGCCCACCTCTGTCACGATACCCGGGCGTTGACCGGGCGCACGCCGACCGAGCTCCTCGGTGGACGATGGTGACATTTCGACAAGCGGGCGTCCGGACGGCCACCTATCGTCGGTCGCATTCGCTGTAGCCGGGGACGGCGGGTGCGGCGTCGAGGCAAAGGGGTGCGAGATGACGACAGCGGCCGAAATCCTGCGGCAGGCCCGCCGGATCGTGTTACACGACTGGCCCGACCAGGACGTACCCGATTCGCTCGCCCGGGCCGGATTCGACGTCACCTGCTACGGAGGCCCGGCGCCTGACGACGTTTTCCGACACGAGGTCGTCGACGGGCAGCTCGTTACGCGCAAGACCGGAATGCCACCCGAAGCAGCGGATCTCCTCTACGTCTATCGACCGATCGATGAGCTGCCGCATCTCCTCGCCGAAGCCAACCAGATCGGTGCGCGGACAATCTGGCGCCAGTCGGGACTAAACCGCACCGGAGAGAAAGACACGCGCGGAGTCGCCCCGTCGTCGGACTCCGAGCAGTGGCGCAGCGCGGTCGAGGCCGCCGGCTTGCGCTACATCGAGGATGCCTACATCGGCGACGTCGCCCGCGAGGTCGCGAAATCCTGGTAAGCCGCGCCTCCCGGAGCCAACGCCCCGCCGATCGAACGTCTGTTCTATAGTCTAGTCATGCGACTTGGTGAGCTGGGCTGATGGAACACTACGAGGAAGTCGGCCGCCTATGGCAACGCTGTGGACGTGATCTGTCGTCTGCTATCCATGAGGCGGCGGGATTCTGCGACAGCACTGAAGCGCTCGACCGGCTGACCGAGAGCTGGAAGCATCTCGCGGAGTTAGATCTGGATATCGCGGCAATGCTTTACCACGGCATTGAACAGGTACGGATCATGATGGCGCAGCACGGGCAAGATGCCAGTCCATCCGACCGGGCCGAGCATCATCTAAAGGAAGTCCTGGGTATGGCGGCGATTGCTCGCGAAAAGTATCCGGATGCCCAGGTCGACACGCTCGAAGACCTTCTTGACCTCGGCGACAAGGCAATCCAGGACGAGATCGACGACGAGTTGGGCGGACAGTAGTACAGGGCCCTGAAAATGGGCAACCACAGATCTGCGCCCGACGCGGGCGGCATCCCCTGGATCGGGGACGCCTACACGGCCAAGCAGCTGATCGCGGCCGCACCCGGCCTGGCCCATGGCGGGAGGCTCGTGCCGAACTGAATGAACTGCCGCTGACGGCGGAGATATGGAACGAGTGAGGTTAGTTGCCAATATTTCGAGCACGAGCAAAGATTCGCCTTTAAGTTGTTTCTGGTGCTTCCTCCCGTATATTATGGCAGGAGGACAACCCAATGAGCATGGTGAAGCGCCAGATGGAAGCACAAGAGGACTTAAGACAGCACGCCCTTGGCATACTGAAGGAGGTCGGATTGCTGGAAGAATGCGAGTTCCACAACGGCACTTATTTTGATGGGGGCGGTGATTTGGAGGATGCCTACAAGCTGGCCAACTCCAAGGTTTCCAAAGGGGATATCGAACTGCCGGCGATGGTGGAGGGCCAGGGCCTGTAAGGTGGTTAATACATCGTCGACAAGGATGAGTCTTTCGGAAAGGGCGGCAGGGGCCTGCGTGGCCGGGGATGGGATTTCATCAATGATCGCATAGGCGGCTCCCAGCTCTAAGGCGCGGATGGCGAACTGGTTGCCGTTGAAATTCGGTCCTTTCAATGCGAAGAAGAGGTCCCCGCCTTTCAGCTTGCGGGTATCCGTTTGTATGGAAGGGTGCAGGAGGAAGAGTTGGTATAATCGCTCGATATTCATAGGCCAAAAATAGGGAAAGACAAATTAATTGCTCTGATCGTTGTTAGGGGTGTTCATCAATGATTGCCGATCAGGTTCAGCAAATTGTGATAGATGACGCCGGGGAAGATGCTTTTTGTCTTTTCTGCTAAAACGGCAAATAATAACCCGTCGAAGGCAGTCCTGAAAAAGCTGAATGTATTGAAATGGATCGTATGGTCTTCATTGAACCCAATTCCGTGGGAGAGCCCAAACAGGATACTCGTGATGAGGGCAGCCCAGCCAAAACGCAGCTTCCATATGGTCCACATTGGTCGTTGGAATACTCTTGTCAGAAGCCCCAATAGGATACCCCTGAAAAGCAATTCTTCCTGCAGGCCTGGTAAGGTCGCCTGAAATAGAAATTGTTCGGTGTGAATTTCCGGTGCGATGCTACCGGAGAAATAATACAGGGACAAGCGGATAAAAAAATAGATCGCGCATACTGCCAGGATGGGTGTCGTGCCTGCCCATTCGATCTTTGCCAGTCCAAATGTCTTGCGGGTAAAGCCGGGGATCGAAAAAGCCAGGGTACCCTCAACAAGCAATGCCGCCCCTTTCCCGACCCAATTGAACTGCTGCCCTTTGAACAGGGTGACAGATGACAGCCTATCGACCAGGATGGTTATAAGCAAATAGATGATGACTGCATATAAAAGAGGCGTCAGGGAATTTCCTTTGTTTTTTCGGATCGCTAAGAATAGAAAGGGCGTCAGGATGGCTATTTGCAGGAGACTGTCGAGGATGGATGTCATGATCATGGACAGGGGGATGGGTTTAGATATCTAATATAAATTAAAAAAGCCACCCGGAATTTCCGGGTGGCTTTTTTAATCGTTTAATTTATGTAGCGTCTACTGTTTACGGCTATTTTGTCTTCTTGCTTTGTAGTTGATACCGGTCTGGCGGCCATTACCTGCAGGGCTGCCTACGCGGTCCATAGCGCAACGGAACCCGATGGTGCTGTTTGCCTGGTCTTCTTCCAGGAAGCGGCGGGCGCCGGGGCTCAGCCAGTAAGCGCGGTCATTCCATGATCCGCCTTTTACCACTCTTGACTTGTTGCTGATCAGGGTGGTCTTACCGTAGCCATAAGCGATGCCGGCGATGGTGGAGTCACCATCCAGGTAGTTGATAACATCTCCTTTCTGGTAGTTACGGCGGCTTCTGCTTTCGGAGTCGGTCACATTACGCATTTTGATCCGGCCCAGGCTATCTCTTTCGGCCTTGCCTTCTTTACCCATGTCCACGGTTTCGAATTTATTACCACGGAAAGGAGCTACATCATCCACGTCCTGTGTATTCAGCGGACGATAAACATCACCTACCCACTCGCTCACGTTACCGGACATATTATAGATCCCGAAGCCATTGGGGAAGAAGGAGGTGA
>Ga0137412_10000997_pt1 | contig 21235 bp, 19 predicted proteins | sample CZODoug2_1_16fun_FD_122160 | JGI IMG/M metagenome (GOLD analysis project Ga0137412, IMG submission 122160) | Vadose zone soil fungal communities from Angelo Coast Range Reserve, California, USA - CZODoug2_1_16fungal (Hybrid Assembly) | ecosystem: Environmental > Terrestrial > Soil > Vadose zone... | reverse complement strand
TCAATCAGTATGGCCGTGAGGTCGGCACTACCTTCGAGCTGCACCCGCGCGTACAAGCCGGGTGTGAATATGCGATCCGGATTCGGCACCACGGCTCGCAAATTGATCGTGCCGGTCGCCGGATCGACCTGGTTGTTGATGAAGTTCACCGTGCCGGTGTACGGATAACCCTTATCAGTGGCGAGGCCCACCCGTACCGGATTAGCCGATTTCGCGCGCTCGCCCTTGCGCGCGAGTTCCGCGTAGCGCAGAAACGCCTGCTCGTCCGGTTGGAAGTAGACATAAACCGGATCCTGAGAGACCACGCTGGTCAGCACGCTTTGGTCGGCCTGGGCCAGATTGCCGAGGGTCAGCATCGCCCGACCAACGCGACCAGCAATCGGCGAACGCACCTCAGTAAAGTCGAGATTGAGTTTCGCCGTCGCCACCGCCGCCTCGGCTACCCGCACATCGGCGCTGCTCTGCGTCGAGCCGGCGCGGCGCGTGTCGAATTCTTCGCGCGAGATCGCCTTAGCTGCGATCAAGGCTTGCGCGCGTTGCTCCTGCTCCTGGGCGAGCTGTTCTGCGGCGTGTGCGCGTGCGAGTTGAGCCACCGCGCTATCGTAGGCAGCGCGGTACGGGCGCGGATCGATCACGAACAATAGGTCGCCGGCCTTGACCTCGGCGCCTTCCTTGAACGCGATGCGGTCGATGTAGCCACTGACGCGCGCGCGCACATCGACCGCATCGGTCGCGGCGGTACGCCCGCTGAACTCGTCCCACTGACGTACAGGCCTGACTATGACCTGGGCTGCATCCACCTCCGGCGGTGGCGGCGCAGCCGCCTGAGCGCCGCCGCGACTGCACGCGCTGGTGGCTAACGCTGCGGCAGCGATGACAGGAAGAACGAAGCGCGACCGGGCAGACATGCTAAGGACATAAGACACGGACGACTCCTCGGAGGATGATATGAACGTAATGTTGAAGTTTACTTTAACATCGCCTTATTGATGTTGCAGCTAGCTTCAACTAAAGTCAAGAGGCGGATGTGCAATCCGTTCACCCGACTTCGTGGGCTGGTCCGTTCAGAGCGCCAGGGCGAGCGCGGGATGGATAGAGCTTGCGCGAATCGTGCGCTCTACTCACAATCAAGGCATGAGCAACGTCTCCGATCCCTTGATCAGCATTCGCGACATGGCCCAGCGCAGCGGCGTAGCGTCCTCTACGCTGCGCTACTACGAGAAACTCGGCCTGATCGCCTCTGAACGCGAGGGCAGCAGCGAGAGCGAGCATCGCCGCTACCGTGAATCGACCTTTCTAAAGATCCGCTACATTACGATCGGGCAACGCGCCGGCTTCAGCCTCGAGGAAATCGCGGCGCAACTCGCCACCTTGCCAGACCGATTCCCGCTGCCGAAGAAAGACTGGGCGCCGATGTCCGGGATATGGGACGAGCGCATAGATCAGCGCATCGCCGAACTCAAACAGCTGAAGATCGATATCGTCAACTGCACCTGCGGGCGCACGAAGGCGCCTGCGCGCAGGCGCTAGCAAGGTCCGGCCGCATGAGCCGGACGTTCTATGCGGAATACAATGATCCGCATGACAGCTCGCGAGTCTTATCGCGTGCGATAACATGCCGATTATTGGGATGCCTCTAGACTCGATTGCTTTCGCGCCCTCGCTTGCGCTGTTTTTTCTGTGCCGGCTGTGATGAGCCGGCCGCTGCCAGTATCTCGCGGAACGCGCGTAAGTGCGTATTGGGATCGTCTTGGCGGCGCGCGAGATAGACAGCGGAGTAGGCAGTTATGTCGGTGAGCGGTTTGTAGATCGCGCCATTGAGTTGGATACATTGAATCCCGTCGGGAACGATGGCCACGCCGACGCCTGCGGCAACCAGTCCAATGATTGTTGACGGCTCGAGCACTTCTCTTGCTACTCGGGGCCGGAATCCTGCCTGCGCGCAGATATCCAATATCTGCCAATAAAGGCCGGTCCCGGCCTCGCGCGGATAGGTAACGAAAGGCTCCGCCTTGAGTTGGCTCAATGACAGCGACGGTCGGCGTGCCAGGGGATGATCTTGTTGAAGCGCGACCACGAGTGGAGCGCGATACCACTCGCTGATTTCAATTCCGGCAGGAACTCGCACTTCGGGTTTGCGCAAAATGCCCAAATCCAAAGTTCGATCGAATAGGCCATGGAGTTGCTCGAGCGAGGGAATATCATGAAGCGTGAGCACGACATAGGGAAACTGCTGTCGAAACCTCCGGATCGCGGCGGGCAGAACATCGGAGAACATCGCCGAGGCGCTGTACCCTACATTGAGCGAGCCCAATTCACCCGCCTCGGCGCATCGTGCTTCGATCTTGGCGGTCTCGGCCAGCGACAAAATGGAGCGAGCGTGCTGCTGAAATCGTTTACCTGCCTGCGTAAGAAAAACGTGATGTTTGTCGCGCTCGAACAATCGAGCTCCAACTTCGTCTTCGAGCGCCTTGATTTGGACACTCAAGGAAGGTTGAGCCACGTGAAGGCGTTGAGCCGCCCGGTTAAAGCCGCCCTCATCTGCAACCATTACAAAATATTCGAGTTGGCGCAGCTTCACGATAGGCAGATACTATAAGGAATTTCGGCAAAAGGACATGCACTGATCACGCCCGATGCACGCGCGCGGGATATGACACATTCGAAAATCCTGGTATCACTACGAGCTGTGGCTGATTGTCGCGCTCGCAAAGCTGATCGATGACGAAGTGCGCTACGGAATTCGACAGCAACTGCGTCGGGTCTTCCATCACCAAACGCAGACGGGTGATGGCGGTAACGCGATCGTCCGGCGAACGCAGGCGAGGCATGGCGTGCAGCGTCTTTGTCGTCGACTCTATGACGGGCGGCTCCTCAATGCTCTTCGCAAAGTTGGGATAGCCTTCGAACATCACCCGGGCGAGGTCTGTGTTGGCTCGCAATTGCAGGAATACCTCCCTAACCTGCTCTTCAATTTCCGAAACTCGAGCCGGATCGCGCAGATCCGACAAGTTGAGACTTGGACCGTGCGGTGTGATTTGCACGTGCTCGGCGGGAATGCGCTCCGCCGAAGCCCGCCAAAGCAGGTGGCAATTATTGTTCGTCTGCCACGTCAGTCCCGCACTCGGCCGCCCAGATTTGCCGCTAAGCAGAACCATGAGTTTGCGCCAGTCGAAGTTCTGGGAACGAAGCCATCGAATCATCCGGTGCGCGATATCGAGGAAGGTCAGCGTAAAGGTCGCCACCATCACATCATTCAGCGGCACGGGAACGGCGTGATTGTCGGTGGGGTCCAAGTAGTTTTGTCGCAGATTTTCATAGGTCATCAATCCTTCATCTGCCAAGCACGTTCTCAAAAATTGAGCACTCACGCGGCAAGCGTAATCCACCATGTCGCCGATCTTTGCTTCATAGCCTTGAAAGGCCTCAACGGCGACTTCTTTCTCCCAATAGTGGGTGCTGTTGATGGAACGAACGTGCTCGGCAGTCTCCAATAGACGCTTTGCGTCGTCGTGCCAATTTTCATAGCCGAGCTCCCGCAGTCGGAATAGCCAGGCAATGCAGGGAGCCAGGTGGGAGACTGCCGTGAGTTCCACAAAGCCGCGGGTCGAATGTCGGAAACTCTCAACGATCGGTGCGTGACGGTCCCCGGGGAAGATGACGAAATCCGCACCTGTTACCAGGAGCAGCGGATCGCGCTCGCTGAGGCGGACCATGTGTCTGGTTAAATGCTGCGCGGTGCTGCCGGGACCGGTGTAGGCGTCGTAGAGACTCCGAAAAGCATGGTGCGGAGCATAAGCCACTGTCATCTCCTCAAAGCCGCTGGGCTTGAAATGTATGTAGCGCAGCCTACGCAATCATCCGTTGAAGCGGTAAATGATTGTGTCGGTCCGGAACCGGACATCGATGGTAAGGCTGTTGGAGACCGCCACGAACAGTTTATCATCCGCAGAGAACACAGCCGCGTCGGTGCCACCCGCGGTGGGGAATTCCTCGACCAACATCAGCTTGCCGTTGCTCCATTTGAACACGCGCGACATCAGATTGGTGCGCGGAGCGGAAGGGTCGCCCTCAATGAAGTTGATCTGCAGGAGATACACGCTCGCGTCCGTTCGGACGATGCACAGCTCTCGCCCGCCCGGCCCGCTGAGTGTCTGGCAAGAAGCAAACTCCTTACCACCCCACCGATACAGGACAGACTCGCCTTGAATGTTGGCAAAGGCTAGGTAATGCTCGCCGTCGACAAAAAAATATCGGAAGCAGCGGCCGCCCTTTTTGGAGAATGACTGTAATGGACTGAAGGTTGAGCCGTTCCAGGCCAGAAGGACTGATTCCCCGACATGATCGGCGTACGCCAGGAAGCTCTGCCCCGCGATTTCGAACGATTCCCAGTTGTACCCCCACATGCCTTCCAGGGTTTGGAAATCCTCGAATTGCCGGCCGTTCCACGCATAGATTCGTGAGTTCCGCGGATTTGTCGCCTGGATATGATCGAGTGTCAGTCCTTGCGCCAAGGCCAAGAAGGCTCGATCACCGACACGAAAGAAATGCCACTGCTTCGCAGCGAAGGCTGCAAACGTTTGGATGGGTGTCCAGGAGTCGCCGATCCGCCGGTAGAGCACCTGATCTGTATTGTAGCGATAGGGTCCATGGCCCGAACGAACTCCCGCTGTCACGAGGTAGAACTCTTCTCCGAGGGCGAAGAACTCGGCGTCTTCGCCGCCGCTCAGCTTCAACGCTCCATCCTCTATGAAACGATCATTCTGCCAGCGATAAATCAGCGCGTCCGTGTCGCTGTCGCCGCCATTCATATGGGAAGCTGCGCCCGGAACGTCCACCGCCAGCTGCGGCACCACCAGATACTGCGTGCCCGCTAGCACGAACGGCACCACGGCCCGCGCCCCGCTGGTCGGCAGGCGTTGATGTTCGATGAGTATCACGATAGCTGCTTTTGCCGCAGCATTCCGACCACTGTGTACGCGCCGGCGGACATCAAAGTGGGAATTGCGATCAGCATGAATAACAGTTGCACAGAAACGTTTGCCGCCAGCAGGCGTCCGCCGATGATAGGTCCCAATATTGATCCGAATCGGCCCGCGGCAAACTGCCAGCCCACTCCCATGCCGCGCATGTGCTGTGGATAAAGTTGCGCGGAGATCGCCGGAGAGTTCTGTTGTCCGCCAATCACCAGCAGGCCGATGACAACCAGGCCAGAATATAACGCCCCCACCGAACCGAAAAGGTAGCCCAATAGTGCAACGGCGAGTGAGCCGCCGGCGATCATCGAAGTCACCACCTTGAAAACCCCAAACCTTGCGACGAGCAAGGTAGACGAGAGTGCACCAATGACGCCGCCCAGGTTTAGCAGCACTCCGCACCAAGCAGCCTCCTGCGGGTTGAAACCCGATTTCGCTGCAATCACTGGCGTCCAGCTATTCAGTAGATAAGTCACCAAGAGTAGGCAAAAGATTGCCAAGGAGGCAGCAATCGTGATCCAGGAGCGCCCCTCAGTGAACAAGGCCATCAGAGAACTTCTTGGCAGGTTGGCCTGTGAGTCGATTGGGGCATCTGGCATGTAAAGTGTCTCGCGCAGGAAATATGCGATAGGCACGAGCAGCAACGTGACGGCCCCCGCACCGAGAAACAGATTTCGCCAACCGTAGCCGATCAGCGCCGCGGTGATCGCGCCGCCTACCACCGCCCCAAGTGGATAGCCGATGAACATGACGGTGACGGCCACGCTGCGCTGCCGCGGCGCAAAGTGCTCCGCCACCAGAGGGACGATCGCGGCGAGCAGTCCTCCCAAAGCAAAGCCAGCAACGAAACGCAGGGTGACAAAGGCAGCGAACGAATGGGCTAGTGAGCAAATCAGCGTCGAGATTCCCACTAGGGCCAGCGAAACGAGCAGAATGGGCCGCCGTCCCACGCGGTCCGCGATATAGCCCAGAAGCAGGCCTCCGACCATCGAGCCGGCTAGCCCGGCGGCAAAGATGCTGCCGATATTCACAAAATTGAGATGCAAATCTTTCGCGATCAGCGGCGCAACGAACGACACAATGAACAGGTCGTAGCCATCGATCATTACCAGGGCAAACGAGATGCCAAGCAGTGCCCAGGATCTTTGAGCATCCCTTACGGGCTCCATTCAGGCGACGCCAAACAGACGGTTGGGATTCTCCACCAGGATCCGTTGACGCGCCTGCTGCGACGGGGCCCAGCGCTCGAGTAAATTCAGCAACTCTCCCGTGTCGCGGTCAGAGTATGAAATATGAGGCCAATCCGAACCCCATAACGCCCTCTCCGGCGCCCGCTCGACGATCGACTTCGCGACCGGCTCCACGAATTCATAGCCCCGGTGCTTGGCGATCCGATAGGCGCCGCTTAACTTGAGGTAGCAGCGACCGCATTCCAGAAGATTGAGCAATCGCGAAAAGTCCTCGGCCTTCAGTCCGTCTTCTTCCAGCATATAACCCATGTGATCGATTACAAAATCGATCGGCAGCGATCGCAAAAAACCGATCAGGTCGCGCACCACATAGCCGGGAGCATAAAACTGCAGATGCCACCCCAAGGGGCCGATGCGCTCCGCCGTTTCCGTGATGTAGCGCTGCATTGCCGCGACAGGCTCACGCACGCGCTTGAACAGATCGAGCATCACCGCTCTTACGCCGCTCCTATTGAAACGCTCCAGTTCGGCGTCGGTGATATCAGGCTCAATCATGACGACACCGCGAGCCAGATCGCCAGCCTCAGCCAGCGAATCGAGCAAACAGGTGTTGTCGGTCCCGTAATAGCTTGGTTGAACGATCGCAAACCTTTGCAAGCCAAGCTGCGGCATGAGACGGCGATACTGTGCCAGCGTTCCATCCGGCAGCGTGTAGTGAGGCTTCGCGACGTGTGCATATCGTTCGGCCGGACCGAACACATGAACGTGCATGTCCCAGGCGTGGGGCGGCATGACAAAGGCCGGTCGGGACAGGGTCTCGAAGGCGCGCAACGGCAAGGAGATCAACGGCATATCGCTCATCGCGATAGCTCATTGCTTCGAGCGATTTGACTCTCACTGAGCCACTCCTGGATGCGCTGGCCCCAATCAGCCGCCCGTTGCGACAGCCCCGCCGCCAGGACATCGCTATCGATCGCAGCAAATACCAGCGGTACCGCGCCGGCATTGAGGAGTTCAACGAACTGCGGGGGATCTGACGAGCCTCCGACAACCGCCAGCTTGCCGTGGCTGCGCGCGGCGGCGATGACGCGCTTACAGGCATCCACGACATCGGCATGGCGCAGGCGGTCGACGTGCCCAAGATCCACGGACAAGTCATTCATTCCAACGTGCAAGGCGTCGACGCCGTCCACGGCGGCAATGGCATCCGCATTACGGACGCCTTCCGCCGACTCGATCAAAACATGAACCGACGTAGCAAGATCGGCAATGCGCATTAGCTCTGCGGCGGACATGCGTCGGTACTTGGCCTGCGGCAATAAAGCCGTCTGCGAACGCTGGCCGCGCGGCGGGAATCGGACAGCGTTGACGACTTTCTGCGCCTCCTCAGAAGTCTCGACGCGTGGCGCAACGATGCCCGTTGCGCCCCCATCCAGCAGTCTACCGATAACGCCGTAGTCGCGTTCCGGAATTCGCACCCACGCTTCCATCCCCAGATCGGCGGCCGATGCGATGATCTGCACGGCGCAATCGATCGATATGCTGCTGTGCTCGAGATCGACCCACACCACGCCGAATCCGGCTGTCTTTGCCATCCGCACGATCTCAGCCGTGCGTGCGTTGCGAATGCCGAGACTGAGCAACGGCTCGCCGCGCGCCAGTCTTTGCATAACAGCATTCTCGCGAGGCGGAGCGTCAGGGTGCGGCAGCATTCAGGCGATCCAAGAAGTCCACGATCACGTTCATGACGTTGTTCGTCGACCAAAGCAGACCGGATTGCGTATCTCCCATGAAACTCAAGTCTCCATGTGCCGCACCGTCCACCACGTAGCGGGTGCTGTGCGCCCCCGCTGCCACCAACGCGTCGTGCAGAATCAGGCTCTGACTCGGCGAGACCATTTTGTCCTGATTGCCATGAAAGAAAATGAAAGGCGGAGCATTGGCCCGGACGTATTTCAAGGGATTCGCGGCAGTGGTGGCGATGCCGGAATCGAGCGTGTTCGCGCCGGGCGACTTGCCGATGTATTGCACCAGTCCCTCGTTGCTGTAGATCGTATGCTGCGCAGCGGCGTCAAAATCGGCGGCGATCTTGGAAATGTCGGACGCGCCGAAGTCATCGATGACTCCTTGCACTTCGCCGCTCTGATTGAGATTGGCTCCCGCCTCGAACGAACTATCATGATTCGTAACGCCGACCATCGCGGCGAGGTAGCCGCCGGCTGATTCGCCCCAGACGACTACCTTTTTGGCATCGATTCCGTACTTATCAGCGTTTGCGCGCAGGTACCGGATCGCCTCTTTGACGTCTTCCACTCCGTCGCGGTAGTTCGCCCCGTCGCGTGTCGTCCGGTACTGTACGCTGGCAACGGCAAACCCCGCTTCGGCGACATAGGTGCGCAGATTCAAAGCCCCTTCCTTGCCGGCCACCACAAATCCGCCGCCCGGAACGTACACCACCACGGTCTGCTTGCGCGCCGGCTCGGGAATGAGCAAGTCCATCGTCAGAGAAGTCGATTTCCCATTGGGCAGCTTCGGAGTTGCGTATACGACATCCCCAATGGACTTCAGCGGCGTCTTACCGCATTGAATCTGATCGTTGCGGTCGGGCCGAATGATGCTGCTGGTGCTGGAGTCGCTGGGCGCAACGCTTGCAGCGGTCGGCGGTTTAGGCAGTATCCCAAGGCGAAACAACCAGGGCATCATGCCGTGCATCGGCGTGAAGTGAGGACAGCTTGCCTGCACTCCATTGGCCGGCCCGCCGGATCGCGTAGCAATGACCAGGCCTGCGCCTACCGCGCCCAGCGCCAGCGCTGTGATCAATAGAGGCCGTGCTTTCACCGGGTCGACTCCTGCGTGCTCAATCTGTCATTCCTGAACATGCCCGCGTAGCGGATCGCATACGCTCGCAGCAATAGCAATTCGCAAACCACCTCGATTGCGGCGGTTGCCATGGGAACCGGGAGCGGATTCAGAAGAACCTGAAACCAAACAATGATGACTGTCACGGGCAAGAGCATAGCGACCGCGAACGCAGGAGCCCGGTTCATGATCAACAGGATTCCGGCGGTCAGATTGATGGCTTTCATCAGTGGCCAGAGGTAACCGGTCTTGATGATCACGCCGGCAAATTCCATCCCGTGGGAAGTGACTGACACTGGCACCAACATCCAGCCGAAGGCAACGCCCCAGAAATAGTTGAGCGCGGCACTCGCGAAGATCGCGCCGAGCACCAGCCGCGGAATGGTGACCAGCCATACGGCTCTGCTATTCACGCTACAGTTGGACGCTGAATTGGATGCCGTAGGTGCGCGGCGGCGCGTATTGCCCGAGGCTTACCAGGAAGTTTCCCGCCGCAGCCGTGTAGACGAGCGCGTTCGTCAGGTTGCGGCACCATAAACTGACGCTGTAAGGCCCATTGTTCACGTGCCAGTGTACGGCTGCATTGACGTTGTCATACGCCGGCTGACGCAGCTGATTATCCGCCTCGGCGAACCAACCGCTGTTATGCAGGTACTGGCCGTCGAGTGTCCAGTCTCCCGTCGTTGTCGGTATCAAATAGCTGAAACCAAGATTGGCGGTCCATTCCGGGGTGTACGGCAATTGATTGCCGTCTGCGGAGGCAAAGAAAGGATTGCTTCCCCCTGGAATGGGAGGATTTGGCACATTGTATTGAACAGGAGGCGTGTCAGCGGTAAACCGGGCATGAATGTAACTCGCACCCAGATCCAATCTCAGTGCCTGGCTCACCTGCGCCTCGAGATCAAGATCAGCGCCGTACGATTTTGCCGCCGGGCCATTGTAGAACTGCACCTGATTGGTGGTGGTCAGCTTGTTCAGCTGAATCCCGGTGTAGTCATAGTAGAACGCGGCACTGTTGAAACGAACTTTATGGTCGAAGAATTCGGTCTTTGCGCCGACTTCATACGCTTTCAGGATCTCGGGATCGAATTTCGCCAGGCTCGGTTGAGTTGAATTATAGCCGCCGCTCTTGAAGCCTAGGTTCTTCGACACGTAAATCAGCATTCCATTGTCGAACTTGTGGTCGATCCCAAGGCGGTAGGTCAGCTGTGAGAACCACGTCGTGGGCGAAGGCGTCACCGCACCAGAATAACCCGGAGTAACTGACAGAGCCTTGTCCTCATCCGTATAGCGCAGACCGAGCGTCAAATGGCTGCCGGGCAGGAACTCAATGTGCGTCTCGCCGAAACCGGAGTACGAGTTCGTCCGTACTTCCGCGAAGCTGTTCACCTGCTTTCCGAGATCATTGAAATAGTACAGGCCGGCGACCCAGGTAAGCCAATTTATGGAGCTGTTGTCCGGCGAGACCAGCTGAAATTCCTGCGAAATTTGCTTGTCCTTGACCAGAGCATCCACGACCGGCAGGGGGATGATCAGCGAAAATGGTGGAAACGGAACCGGCAGCCGGATCGAGGTCGCCGGTGTCAGAGTGATGTCGAACTTGACATCGAAACTCTGCTGTCGATACGCGCTGATCGAGACCAGCCTAGCCCAATCCATGCGGTGATCGAGACGTAAACTGACACCTCCCGTGTCCAAGCTATCCGATGGATCCAGGAAGGTATTAATGTCATAGGGATGCGGCACGGGAGAGGTCACCGGCGGATACAACAAGAACGAGGGATAGGTTCCTCTCGGAATGTAATCGGGAGTGGCTGAGCTCCCGTAGCGGCGTTCGAAGTCAAAAATCAAGTGGACAGTATCCGCATCGGTGGGCGTCCAAACCCATTTGGAACGCACAGCGAGATCCAGATCGGTTTGGTATATGTCAGAGCCTGTCTCTAGATTGCGCCCATAGCCCTCGCCCTGATGACCGACGTGCACCGCCAGATCCGCGGCGAGACCGGGAGCCACCCCGCCCGTAACGTAGCCATTGAACGTTGCAGTCTGAAAGTTGCCGTAGCTGATATCGAGGTTGCCGCCGAACTTCTCAGTGGGTTCGCGCGTTTCGACCAGCAGCGCCCCGCCGGTGGCATTGCGCCCGAACAGCGTTCCCTGGGGGCCCTTCAGCGTCTCCACTTGCTGAATATTGTTGAGCGAAAGCAATGCGGCGGAGGGAGAGGCCACATAGACGCCGTCAAGGTACAGCGCCACGGAATTCTCGACGTTGGGGATTTCCGAGCCAACGCCGCGGATGTGCGGCGCCAGCGACCCCTGAGCGGTGGTCATTTGCAGTCCGGGGGTCATGTCCGCGATAGCGGTGATATTGCTCGCCGCCATCGCGGCGAGCTGACTGCCCGAGACGGCGGTAATGGCAATGGGCACATTCTGCAAGTTCTCGCTGCGCTTCTGAGCGATGACTACGATCTCCGCAAGCGCGCTTTGATCCGGATTGCTCGTCGCAGCGAGATCGGCAGCCAAAGTCGTGCCAGCCACTTGCAATAGTCCAATTGCAGCCACCAACCCATTCATTCGCTTCATTCTTCCCCCAATACTGGTTACTGTTCGTAACGCTTGGCTATGCCGCGGCAAGGAGCATCTTGTAGATTTGTGATGGGGAGCGTACGTGTTGCGCAACTGGTTCGCCAATACGCATTACCCGCGGTCGCTTATAGGAGCTTCGTATAACCAACTGGCTCAGTATCAGTAGAATTGCTATGGGCGCGCATTCGGATGAACCGCGTACCGGTAGCGGCGGACTTGGGGGAGATTCAACCGATCATGGCTGAAGCAGCTCATTCTGCAGGAAAGCTCGGCATCGTCTTGTGCGGGCTCTGCGCTTTCAGTGAAGGCATCGATCTGCAGGCGGCCGGTGTCGCAGCGGCCGGCATCGGTGCGCAGTTCCACCCGACTCCCAGCCTGATGGGGACTTTTTTCAGCGCCAGTACTCTGGGGCTATTCTTGGGCGCGCTGATCGCGGGGCGCATCGCGGACCGCATCGGACGTCGGACCGTACTTATCTCTTCGGTGCTTTTGTTTGGAGGCTGCTCGCTGTTGAATGCTGTGGCCTGGAACATGCCTTCGCTAATCAGTTTCCGTTTCCTAACCGGTCTCGGACTCGGCGGTGCGCTGCCCATGGTCATGGCTTACGTGTCGGAGACCTCGACCCCGAAAAGGCAACGAGCCAGTGTCGCCGCGGTTTACGCCATGATGCCTCTGGGCGGTGCGATGATCAGTCTGATCAGTTTGCTGCTCGCATCGGGCAGCTGGAGCGCGTTCTTCGTGGTGGGTGGCATCGTGCCACTGCTGGTGACGCCGCTCCTGCTGCGGTACCTGCCCGAATCCGTGGCCTTTCGGCAGTCCCGGGTAGCGGGCGGAATGCCACAACGATTCTCCGCCCTTCTGTCTGACGGGCGCGCCGGTCCGACATTGCTTCTGTGGATTAGCTTTCTGCTCGAGCTGCTGCTTCTGTATTTGCTGCTTAATTGGTTGCCGACGCTGCTCTTGGGCCGTGGCGCGACGCACTCGCAGGCCGCTTTTGCGCAGATTGGCTTCAATCTCGGCGGGGTTGTCACTTCGCTCGCAATCGGCTTCGCGCTGGAGGGCCGACTGCGCGCCGTGTCCATCGTGACGACCTTTGTCGCGGTGCCACTGCTCATTGTCCTTCTCGCGCGCACCGAAGTTCAATCCGGCCCGCTCCTCGTCATCGTGCTGTTTCTCGGCTGCGCCGTGCTTGCGGCCCAGGCATTTCTCTATGCATCGGCCCCGGGCTTGTATCCGGTAAACGTTCGCGGCATGGGGACCGGATCCGCGGTCGCTGCGGGTCGGGTCGGTTCGATTATCGGGCCGCAGCTTGGCGGCATCCTCAAGAGCGCCGGACATGACACACCCCAGCTGCTGATGGACATTTTGCCTTTGGTTATTGCCGGCAGCATCGCCAGTCTGGCATTCGCATGGATCACGCGTCGTCGCCCGTGAAAACCCAAGTTGCGATCATCGGTGCGGGGCCTTCTGGATTATTGCTGTCGCAATTGCTGCATATCCAAGGCATCGACTCGGTCGTATTGGAGCGCCAGACCCGCGAACATGTTATGAGCCGCATCCGCGCCGGTGTGCTCGAACAGGGTACCGTGGACCTGCTGCATGAGGCAAAAGTCGGAGCGCGCATGAAACTTGAAAGGCTCGAGCACAACGGCTTCTCCTTGGGCTTTGCCGAACAAGTTACACGCATCGATCTAAAAGCCTTGACCGGCAGAGTCGTAACCATCTACGGCCAGACCGAACTGACCCGCGATCTCATCGAAGCACGCTTAGCCACCAATGGGAAGCTGCTATTCGAGTGCTCCGAGGTTGCGATCGAAAACTTCGACGGAGCGAAACCCTCGGTGCGCTTTCTACACCAGGGCAGCGTCCAGCATCTCGCCTGTGATTTCATCGCCGGCTGCGATGGCTCTCATGGCGTGTGCCGTCAAAGTGTTCCGCCTGCGGCGATCCGGCACTTCGAGCGCACCTACCCCTTTGGCTGGCTCGGAATTCTGGCCGACGTCAAACCGGCTGCCCATGAACTGCTCTACTGCAACCATGCGCGGGGATTTGCCCTCTGCAGCATGCGTTCCAATACGCGCAGCCGCTACTACGTGCAGTGTGCGGTCGATGAAAGGCTCGAGAACTGGCCGGACGCGCGCTTCTGGGATGAATTGCGTGCCAGACTCCCTCGCGCCGTTGCCGAGGCGGTGACCACCGGACCCTCCATTGAAAAAAGCATCGCGCCGCTGCGCAGCTTCGTGGTCGAGCCGCTGCGCTTCGGCCGCTTATTTCTGGTCGGTGATGCCGGCCACATCGTGCCTCCGACCGGTGCGAAAGGCCTGAACCTCGCCGCCGCCGATGTGCGGGTGCTGCATCGTGCGCTCACCGAGTACTACCGAACAGGCAACTCAGAATTTCTGGACAACTATTCCGAGACGACTTTGCGACGCACTTGGAAGGCCGTGCGCTTCTCGTGGTGGTTCACCTCCATCATGCACAAGTTCTCCGACGATCCGTTCAACCATCGCGTGCAGCTCGCGGAGCTAGATTACTTGTGCGGATCGCAAGCTGCCATGACCAGCCTCGCGGAGAATTATGTCGGTCTGCCCTTCGACTCAGGCACTGAGGTTTCGCCATGATCATCGACTGTCACGGTCACTACACAACGGCACCCAAGGCGCTCGAGGAATGGCGCAGCAGGCAGATTGCCGGCATCAAGGATCCGGGGCAGAAACCTCGAGTCGAGGACCTCACGATCTCGGACGATGAGTTGCGCGAGAGCATCGAACTCAACCAGTTGAAATTCATGCGCGAACGCGGCTCCGATTTGACCGTGTTTTCACCGCGCGCCAGTTTCATGGCGCATCACATCGGTGATCTGTCAGTATCATCGAGCTGGGCGGCAATCTGCAATGAACTCTGCTTCCGCGTGAGCCGGCTGTTTCCGGATCATTTCATCGGCGCGGCCATGCTGCCGCAGTCGCCCGACGTGGCAACTATGACCTGCATCGCCGAGATCGACAAGTGTGTGCAGCAGTATGGGTTCGTTGCCATTAACTTGAATCCGGACCCATCCGGCGGGCATTGGACCTCGCCTCCGCTATCGGATCCTTACTGGTTTCCGATCTATGAGCGGATGGTCGAGTACGACATCCCAGCCATGGTGCATGTCAGCACCAGCTGCAATCCCTGCTTTCACACCACCGGCGCGCATTACTTGAATGCCGATACCACTGCCTTCATGCAATGCCTGACGAGTGACATCTTCAGCCGCTTTCCGCAGCTGCGCTTCGTTATTCCGCACGGCGGCGGCGCGGTGCCCTACCATTGGGGCAGGTTTCGCGGCCTCGCCCAGGAGTTGAAGAAGCCGCCGCCTGCTGAGGCGCTCCTCAACAACATCTTCTTCGACACCTGCGTGTACCATCAGCCCGGCATCGACCTGCTTGCGACCGTTATCCCGTCAAAGAACATTCTCTTCGCCAGCGAGATGATCGGCGCCGTGCGGGGCATTGACCCCACGACCGGGCATCACTACGACGACACCAAGCGTTATATCGACGGCTGCCCAAACCTGTCCAACGCTGCCAAACAGGACGTGTTCGAGCACAATGCACGGCGAGTCTATCCGCGAATCGACGCAGCGCTGAAGGCGCGGGGGAAATGATATGAGCAGCTATCTGGGTGTCTCAGGCATAGTCAAACGCAAGATCGAGCGCGCCGATCGAGAGGTTGTCGCGCGCCTTTCGCGCCTGGGTGTGGCAACCATTCACGAAGCCATGGGGCGCAAGGGTCTGATGAAACCCTTCATGCGCCCGATCTACGCCGGCACTTATGCCTGCGGCACGGCAGTCACCGTCTTCATGCATCCCGGCGATAACTGGATGCTGCACGTCGCGGCGGAACAGATTCAACCGGGCGACGTCGTGGTGGCCACCTGCTCGGCCGACTGCAGCGACGGCTTCTTCGGCGAGCTATTGGCGACCTCTTTCCTGGCGCACGGCGCGAAAGGCCTCGTAATCGAGGGCGGGGTGCGCGACGTGAAGGAACTGACGCAAATGCAGTTTCCCGTTTTCTCCAGGGCAATCAGCGCCAAAGGCACGATCAAGGCGACAGTGGGTTCTGTCAACATACCCGTAATCTGTGCGGGCGCGCTCGTCAATGCGGGCGATGTCATCATCGGCGACGATGATGGCGTCGTGGTCGTTCCGGCCAGCGAAGCGCTCGCTACTGCCGAGGCGGCCGAGAAGCGCGAAGCCAACGAGGCTCAGAAGCGCGAGAAGCTCGCCGGCGGTACCTTAGGTCTCGATCTGTATCAAATGCGCGAGCAGCTGGCGAAGGCGGGACTGAAGTATGTCGACTGAGCCGGCAAGCGCCCCGGCCTTTGCGGTCACTCCGGGCTGGCTTAGCTTTCATCCCTGCCCCTCGAAACCGGCTTTTAAAATGCCGCGCGGCGCGGTCGATGCGCATTGCCATGTCTTCGGTCCCGGCGCCCGCTTTCCCTACGCTCCGGAACGCAAGTACACGCCTTGCGACGCTTCCCGTGAGCAACTATTCGCACTTCGCGATCTTCTCGGCTTCGAGCGCAACGTGATTGTGCAAGCAACCTGCCACGGCAGCGACAATCGTGCGCTCATCGATGCGCTCGAGCATTCCGAAGGCCGCGCGCGCGGCGTGGCCACCGTGAAGCACACGACCACCGATCGGGAGCTCGAAGCCCTGCACGTGGCCGGCGTACGCGGTACGCGCTTTAACTTCGTCAAACGGTTGGTGGATTTCACGCCGCGAGACGAGCTGCTGGCAATCGCGCAGCGTATCGCGCCCTTGGGCTGGCATGTGGTGGTTTATTTCGAAGCGTGCGACCTGCCCGAGCTCTGGGACCTCTTCACATCTTTACCCACCGATGTCGTGGTCGATCACATGGGGAGGCCCGGCGTCACGCAGCCGGTCGATGGGCCCGAATTCCGGCGCTTCATGCGCCTCATGCGCGAACATGACAACGTTTGGTGCAAGGTCAGCTGCCCGGAGCGTTTGTCCGTGTCGGGACCGCCGGCCCTGAACGGCGAGCGCAACGCATACCGCGATGTGCAGCCCTTCGCTCGCCGAGTGGTCGAGGAGTTTCCCGATCGGGTGCTCTGGGGAACCGACTGGCCGCATCCCAATCTTAAAAGTCACATGCCCGATGATGGTCTGTTGGTGGACTGGGTGCCGCGCATCGCCGACACCGATGCATTGCGCCAACGCCTGCTGGTCGACAATCCCACACGTCTCTATTGGACCAAGTGAACTGCCATGTCCCTCGACAAACCCTACAAGCACGTGCCTGGTACCACCATCTTCGACACCGAGCAGGCACGTCTCGGCTATCACTTGAACCAATTCTGCATGTCACTCATGAAGGCCGAGAATCGCAAGCGTTTCCTCGCCGATGAGCGCTCTTACCTGAACGAATGGCCGATGAGCGAGGAACAGAAGCAAGCGGTGCTGAAACGCGACCTCAATCGCTGCATCGCGCTCGGCGGCAACATTTATTTCCTGGCCAAAATCGGCGCCACGGACGGTAGGAGTTTCCAGTACATGGCAGCGAGCATGACCGGCATGACTCAGGACGACTACGCCAAGATGATGGCCGGCGGCGGCCGCGCACGCGGCAGTGAGCTGCCGAACGGTGAGAAAGCCTGATGGCCAAACTCAGCGCCACGGTTTACAGCTCGCACGTGCCGGCGATCGGTGCGGCCATCGATACCGGCAGGCAGCAAGAGCCCTATTGGCGGCCTTTATTCGCAGGCTACGAGCCCTCCAAGTTATGGATGCGCGAACATACGCCGGACGTGATTTTTCTGGTGTACAACGATCACGCCACCGCCTTCAGCTTGAAAATGATTCCGACCTTCGCCATCGGCTGCGCATCTGAATTCGCTCCCGCCGATGAAGGATGGGGGCCACGCCCCGTGCCGCTGATCAAGGGTCATCCGGAGCTGGCCTCGCACATTGCCCATTCGGTGATTCAAGACGATTTCGATCTCACCATCGTCAACGAGATGGAGGTCGATCATGGGCTTACAGTGCCATTGAGCCTGATGTTCGGTCAGCCCAAAGCCTGGCCGTGCTCGGTGATCCCATTTCTGGTGAATGTGGTTCAGTATCCGGTGCCCTCAGGTTTGCGATGTTTCAATCTCGGCCGCGCCATCCGCAAGGCGATCGAGCTCTATGATCGGCCGCTCAATGTGCAGGTATGGGGCACGGGCGGCATGAGCCATCAGTTGCAGGGGCCGCGCGCAGGTCTCATCAACCGCGCCTGGGACACTGCTTTCCTTGACCAACTCATCACCAATCCGAAGGCGCTCGCCCGCAAGCCGCACATCGAGTACATCACGGAAGCGGGTTCGGAAGGCATCGAACTGGTCATGTGGTTGATTGCTCGCGGCGCAATGAGCGAGGCTGCGCCCAAAGTCGCGCATCGCTTCTATCACGTCCCGGCCTCCAACACGGCCGTGGGACATCTCATCCTCGAGGAGACTCAATGACGCAGACCATCAGGGTGGCGCTCGCCGGTGCGGGTGCCTTCGGAATCAAACACCTGGACGCCATGCAGCAGATCCAAGGCGTCGAGGTCGTCTCCCTGGTCGGCCGCGAACTCGACAAGACACGTGAAGTTGCGCAGAAGTACGGCATCGGTCATGTGACCACTGAGCTCAGTGAGAGCGTCAAGAAATCCGAAGTGGATGCCGTCATCCTATGCACACCTACGCAAATGCACGCGTCACAGTCGATCGCCTGTCTTGAGGCCGGCAAGCACGTACAGGCCGAGATCCCACTGGCTGACAGCCTCGCCGATGCCGAGGCGGTGGTGGCGGCGCAGTGCCGCACGAGCCTCATCGCCATGTGCGGGCACACTCGCCGCTTCAATCCTAGCCATCAATACTTGCACAAGAAGATTGCCGCCGGCGAACTTAAGATTCAGCAAATGGACGTGCAAACCTTTTTTTTCCGGCGCACCAACATGAACGCGCAGGGACAGCCACGCAGCTGGACCGACCATTTGCTCTGGCACCACGCGGCTCACACTGTCGATCTGTTTGCCTATCAGACCCGAGGAGACATCGTGTCGGCCCACGCCATGCAGGGTCCCGTGAGCAAGACTCTGGGTATTGCCATGGACATGTCCATCCAGCTCAAATCGAGCAGCGGAGCCATCTGTACACTCAGCCTTTCATTCAACAACGATGGGCCTTTGGGCAGCTTCTTCCGCTATATCTGCGATAAGGACACTTACATCGCGCGCTATGACGATCTCGTCAACGGCAAGGAAGAGAAAATCGATGTCTCCAAAGTGGATGTATCCATGAACGGCATCGAACTGCAGGATCGGGAGTTCTTCGCCGCCATCCGTGAAAAGCGTGAACCCAACGCCAGTGTCGCGCAAGTACTGCCTTGCTACCGAACCCTCGCCGCGCTGGAGCGGCAACTCGCTAAACGCTAGGAAACGGCTCGGCATTCATGGTCACACTCAAGCTGCTTTCCTCGATGGCACCGAAAGCATACTTGGCAGCTGCGATCGAGCTCTTTGAAAGGTCGTATGCCGACCGCGTCGTAGCGGAAGCAGCCGGCGGCGTGGATGTCGCGCAACGCATCGCGTCCGGCGAAGCGGTGGATGTCGTGGTGCTCTCGGACGATGCCATCGACAAGCTGCAAGCCGGCGGTCACGTGGCGCGCGACGGCCGCATGCCCCTGATGAGTTCCGGCATCGCCGTGGCCGTGAAAGCCGGCGCCGCTTTTCCCGAAATTTGCAATGAGGCCGCCGTCAGGGCCGCGGTGTTGATCTCCTCCTCGCTGAGCTACTCGACCGGTCCCAGCGGCCGCTATCTGGAATCGCTGTTCGCTCGATGGGGAATTCTCGAGACAATCCGTGCGCGCATCGTCGTACCGCCCGCTGGGACGCCAGTGGCCGAGCTGGTCGCCAACGGCAGAGCAGCGCTGGGATTTCAGCAGCTGAGCGAAATGCTGCATGCGCCCGGCATCCGCGTGGTCGGCGGCCTGCCAGAAGATATCCAGCAAGAAACGGTCTTTTCGGGTGGCGTGACGAGCGTATCCACCCGCGGCTCTGAAGCCCGCCAGTTGCTTCGATATCTGGAATCGCCGGCACTCGGCCCGCTCAGAGTTAAATTCGGCATGTCGGCAGTGAAACAGTGATGGGTACGCCCCTGTGTGCCCTTAAAAAGCCTCGCGGTAACGCGCTATTTTTATCAATACTATAGAGAGCGATTCCGGACGTCCCTGACGTATACCCAAATTTTGGGTACGCTGTCAACGATTTTGCTTGAACACCCTTGGACGATCGCTCTACGTTTTTTGCCGTATTTTCAAGGGTTTTATGGACGTCTACGGACGTTCTTGGAGAGAGGCTGGTGCGCAATCTTACGAACGCCAAAGGTGATCTTCGTCGGTAAGACAAGTGGTAAATCTGCTCGTGCCGGTACAAAAGTGGCCACAGCATACTAGCCATGAACAGATTTGAATTTCCGAAACTTTGGGATCTCAGATCCAAACCAGTTTTTAACCGCTCCTTTCCCGCACGATTGACCGCGCGACCTCTCGCTCACGATGCTCAAAAGCATCGGCGAATTGCTCAAGCTCTGCTGCGCTCATTCCAAGCTCGCGGCCACGCACGCGCCAATTTGAAACCGTCCGTTCGACCTCTGCTAGTATTTCGACAGCAGCTTCCTTATTCAGCTTGAAATAGGCTGCAACCCCCATCAGCGCATCGATCGAAGCCGCTGGACCCGCCTCTTCGGAGATCCATGTTTTTAGTTCACGCTGACGATCGGGGAAGGGATTGATATCGAAAGCCGGCGATAGTCGCCATTGGTCCTTTGCGACGTGAAGAAACCCGTGATTGTGCAAGTGATCATCAACATTGTTAATGAGGATGGAGAAGGCGATGCGGCGCCAAAGCTCTTCGATATCGGCTTGTGCGTCTGCTCCATGCTGACGAATTGCATCGACAATTTCGGTGTAGGTATGTTCTGTGGGTGCTCCAAGGTCCACACCAAGTAGTGTTGCGGCGGAGACGTACATGAGTCGCCCTTTGGCAGTCCGATCGAATCTACGAATGAGAGTGACGGGGGTACCGTCGCTGTTGATGAGCTGTGCCTGCGGGGCATTGATCCCCGCCGCCTTTGCCAGTTGCATCGCCAAGACCTCGCCCTTGGTAACGGCCCGCTCATCCTCGATGCTCGGAAACTTGCCGATGCTGAGCGCGCCATCAGCATCGATGACAGAGCATTTTGGTCGAAGCCCCCCCAGCGAAGTTCCTCGACCGCGAAGGTAAGCAAGGTCTTCTGCCGTTTCGGTGTTGGTTTCGACCGCCCGACTAGCAGTCATCATCATAGACAGCTCGATTAATGGCGGCGCGGTTCGCTGTCCTTCACTGGTCGCACGCTGGAAAACACCTTCCTCGTCTTGAAATCGAAGCGCGCCTACGCGATTGACATCATCGACCGCGAGAAGAAAGTCGATAGGGGTCAGCGGCTGGTGGTCCTGCGCTTCTCCGGCCGCTCGAGCTAATGCTCGGCGTTTGGCGTGATCACGGAGAATGACGCGACGCGCCCACCCATCCGGTTCGGTATCGGCTATGGCGCCATGAAA
>Ga0137412_10000996_pt1 | contig 21239 bp, 18 predicted proteins | sample CZODoug2_1_16fun_FD_122160 | JGI IMG/M metagenome (GOLD analysis project Ga0137412, IMG submission 122160) | Vadose zone soil fungal communities from Angelo Coast Range Reserve, California, USA - CZODoug2_1_16fungal (Hybrid Assembly) | ecosystem: Environmental > Terrestrial > Soil > Vadose zone... | reverse complement strand
GGCGTAGAACTTGACCTTCGCTCCGTTCGACGTGCTGTCCGACGCCGATTGGTTGTAGTCGCCGGCCTTGAAGTACTGGTGGTAGGCGAAGAAGGACGACGGGATCGGGTAGCTCGTCGTGGTGCCGTTGATGGTCAGCTTGACGGTGTTGCCGCCGGAGACGGCGATCACGTAACTCCACTGCGTGCCGAGCGGCACGTTGCCGACCGGGTGCCGGGTCTGTCCGCCGTCAGGTGAGTTCTCGGTACCCAGGGTGATGTCGCCGTTGGGGGCGTAGTAGAGCTCGACCAACGGCTTGGTCGACGATCCGCCCGAGCCGAGGTGGATCTGTCCGACGCAGACGCTCTTGGTCACCGAGACGATGCGCAAGGTCGCGTTGAGCCGGTGCGTGCCGGCGAGCGCCCAGTCAGCGGCGCTGCCGTTCGAGTTCATCTCGCGCAGCTCGGTGCGGGCGTAGTTGGAGTTCGGCGTCTTGACGCCCGCCTCGGGGTCCCAGAAGGTCATCGATCCGTCGTTCTTGTCGGTCCAGAAGTAGTTGGCGTTGGTGTAGCCGCTCGAGCCCTGCAGCTGCGACGGCGGAATGGTGGTGGGCGCGCCCGGCGAGCCGATCGGCAACTGGAGCGACCACACCGACAGGTTGAAGTTGCCCCCGGGGGCGACGTCGGTTCGCAGGGCCTGGGCCACGGACGCGGCGATCAGCTGACCGGCCAGCAGGGCCGCGACAGCGGCGACAGAGATCAGGCCGAAGCTCCGTTTTCTGGACATGGCTTCTCCTCGGTGACGGCGGGGAACGTCTCCGGCTGCGGGACCCAGTCACACATCAATGGGGCGGTCCGGTCGGGGTGTCGGCATCGTGCGCTAACCGCCCAAACCACGTCAAGACTCTATTCACGTACGTGGACATCATTCAGGTAACGGTTTTCGATCACATAGGCGCCCGACGAACGATTGAGGAGACCGCCGAACCAGGGCGAACCAGGTCAGATCGAAACCAAATCCGGTCGGACTACGTCGGATCGCGATCGGACGCCTCGTCGAGCGTCGGTGGCTCCTGATCGTCCTTCGCGTCCCAGCCCTGTCGGCGTACCTCGTAGCAGCCGATCGCGGCGGCGGCCGTCACGTTCAGCGACCCCACCCGGCCCACTTGCGGGGCAAAGGCGACCACGTCGCAAGACGCCAAGCACGCGGACGACAGGCCACGGTCCTCGTTCCCGACGGCGAGACAGACGTCCTGGGCGAGGTCGACCGACGCCAGTGGCACGGCCTGGTCGGCCAGTTCCAAACCGACGACGCGGTAGCCGTCGGCTCGAATGTCGGCCACGGCCGACGCGATGTCGGTGTAGGTGCGCCACCGCAGGTACCGATCGGTGCCCATCGCCGTCCGCTGTGCCTTCGAGGAATTCGGTATCGCGGTCTCGCCGACGAGAAACAGCTCCTCGGCTCCCATCGCCGCCGCGGTTCGCACGATGGAGCCGAGGTTGAACGGCGACTGAACCGCCTCGAGCAACAGGGCGAGTCGGAACGAGCCTTTCCGTCTCCAGGAACGGTGCAGCCGTTTCAGATCGGTGGATCCGAGTTGTTGCACGCGCTACTCCGCCCGCGCGGCGGGAGACGGAGCGTCCGCGGAGGGACGCACCTCGAGCAGCCGGTAGCCATGCTGGGAGAGCATTCTTCGGGTCGGAAACCCTTCCGTGTTGAGCCACCGCGTCAGCGAGTCGGCACCCAGGTTCCGCTGGACGACGACATAGGCCGAGCCGTCCGGAACCAGCCGGGTCAGCCACGACACGAGCATGGTGTGCAGCGTCGATTTACCCACTCGTATCGGAGGATTCGAGTAGATCGCCGCGAAGCGAGCCTCAGCGGGGACGTCCTCGGGCGGGCGCGCCTCGACATTGCCGAGCTTCGCGGCGGCAGCGTTCTCGCGGACCAGGTCCAGAGCGCGCGAGTTGATGTCCACCGCCCAGACGCGACGACGGCGCACCCGGCGCGCGAACGTGAGCGCGATAGGTCCGTACCCGCATCCGAGATCCAGGATATCGCCGGCGACCCTCGGCAGCGGGGCGTTCTCGAGCAGGACCCGGGTGCCCGGATCTAGTTGTCGGGACGAGAAGACGCCGGCGTCCGCGAGAAGATCGAACTGCAGGTCCGGCAGCGCGACGGCAACCGTGCGCCTCGAGCTGGCGACGGAGGGGTCGGAGCTGAAGTAGTGCTGCCGAGCCTCGGGCAACCCTGTCCTCCGTACGCGAAGTGAACCAGCCACTCGGCCTGCACTCAGGATAGCCACCGGGGCCCGAACCGAGCAGCGCTCGGCCCGGGCGGCGCAGCGTTAGCCCTCGAAGCGGTGCACCGGGGCCTGCCAGTCCCCCGGGTCGGCGAGCGGCGCCGCGAACGACGCGAAGTCGGTGGTGCTCTTGAACGCGGGCTGCCGGTAGAGGTCACGCGCGTAGGCCCAGAGGTGCGGGAACGTCGACAGCCTCGGGCCGATCGTCGCGTGCGCGTTGGCGCCCGCGTCATAGCGCACGAGGGTGACCCACAGCCGGACGTCCGCCTCGGTGAGCGACGGGCCGAGCAGGTAGCGGCGTTCGCGCAGGCGGGCATCCAGGTCGCGGAAGGCCGCGATCAGCCGACGGGCGGCGTCCTGGTCCTTGGCCGCCCGGCCGATTCCGTGGTTCACGGCCGGCCCGAGCCACCGGTCGACCTTCTCGATCTCGTCGCTCAGCCCGGCTGGATAGGTGTCGACGCCGGGAGTCGCGAAGTCACGGAACGCGGTCGCGAGATCGACGCTGATCGTCGCGTAATCGTTGCTGACGACGCGCCGGGTGCGCCGGTCCCACAACACGGGTACGGAGACGAGGCCGTCGAATCCCGGTTCGGTCGCCTCGTAGGCCTCGCGGAGCAACGTGAAGCCGTTGACTGGGTCGGCACCGGTGGCCTCGCGGAACGCCCAGCCGCGACCATCCCGATGACCGTCCACATAGGACACCGACACGACATCGTCGAGGCCGTTCAGCAACCGTTGGATGGCGGCGCGCTGCGACCACGGGCACCACCAACCCGCGTAGAGGTGGTAGCGGCCCGCCTCGGCCGGGAACGCGGATGACCCGATTCGCTCGGCAAAGCGGTACAGCGGACGGGTGCCGCGGTGGAACCGGTACTCGCCGTGTACGGACGCATCGGCCGGGCTGGCGTAGTTGACGGTCTGGGTCATCGTCATGTCCTCTCGATGCGGCGGTAGCGGCTGGCGTGGAACACGAGCGGTGCCACCGCGGGGTCGGCGTCGAGCTCGTGCACCCGTAGCAGCACGATGTCGTGATCACCGGCGGCGATCCGGTCGTGGATGCTGCAGTCGAGCCAGGCGCTGGCCCCGTCGAGCAGCACCGCCCCGTCATCAGTCGCATGCCAGGGCAGGGCAGCGAACCGGTCACCGTGGCGGGCGCCGAGTTGCCGTCCGGCGCTCTCCTGGTGCTCGCCGAGCACGCTCACTCCGAGCCGCGGGACGTGCTGGAGGGCCGGCCAGGTCGTCGAGCTGTGCGCCACGCACACCGACACGATCGGCGGGTCGAGCGACACCGAGGTGAACGAGTTCGCGGCGATACCCACCGGTGCGCCGTCGACCAGTGCGGCGACGGCGGTGACCCCGGTGGGAAACGCCCCGAAGACCTGGCGCAGCCGCAGCGGATCGAGTGCTCGCACGACGGTCATGTGCGGCTCGCCGCGCTGGCCAGTACCTGCGGACGCGCCGCCGCGAGCCACGCGTCGAGCGTCTCGGACGCGGCGTACTCCTTGTCCAGCAGGAACAATCCGCGGGTCGGGCAGGTGGCGCCGAGCTCGACCAGCACCGGCTTGAGCAGCACGTCGGAGGCGAGCGAGTGTCGCCAGTCGCCGCCGAGCATGACCGGCACGGCGGTGACGCCGGTCAGCGCGCCGGTACCGATCCGATCGAGGAACAGCTTGAGCAGGCCGGTGTAGGTGGCCTTGTACGTCGGGCTGGCGAAGACCGCCACATCGGCCGCTGCCACCGACGCAATCGCCGCGGCCACACCGGCGTCGGACCAGTCGAGCAGCGCGGCGCCGAAGTCGACGAGGTCGACGGCCAGGTCCGGTGCCGACCCGGTGAGCTTCTCGGCCACGCCCACCGCCGCCTCGTACGTGCGCGACCGGGGCTTGGGGTTGCCAACGACGACGACCGTGCTCATGTATGACTCCTCAACGTTCCCGGGACGGCGGCGAGCAGCTCGCGGGTGTACGGGTGGGACGGCGCGGCGAAGATCTCATCGGCGGGGCCGGCTTCGACCAGGCGCCCCGCCTGCATGACGCCGACGTGATCGGCGAGCTGGCGCACGACGGCGAGATCGTGCGAGATGAACAGGTAGGCCAGGCCCAGCTCGTCCTGCAGCTCGGCGAACAGCTCCAGGACCTGTGCCTGCACCGAGACGTCCAACGCGGATACCGGCTCGTCGCAGACGACCAGCGACGGTTGCAACGACAGCGCCCGGGCGATGGCCACCCGCTGACGCTGCCCACCGGAGAGCTCGGCCGGACGGCGCTGCAGCACCGACGCGGGAAGGGCTACGCGGGTCAGCAGGTCACGGGCTCGGTCGCGGCGAGACGTCCGGCTGCCGACTCGGAAGACACGCAGCGGCTCCTCGACGATCTCGGCCACCGTGAACCGCGGATCGAGTGACGCGAACGGGTTCTGATACACGACCTGGACATGGCGGCGCAGGTCTCGCAGCGTCCGGCCGGACACCCGGGTCACGTCGCGTCCGTCGAAGGTGACGGTGCCGGCCGTCGGGTCGGTGAGCCGCAGCACGAGCCGCGCCGTGGTCGACTTGCCGGACCCGGACTCCCCCACCAGCGCGAAGGTCTCGCCCGCGTGCACCTGGAAGCTCACGCCGTCAACCGCGCGCAGCGTCCGGCCGCGTCCGAGCGGGAAATCCTTGGCCAGGTCCTCGACAACGAGCAGCGGGCGGCCATCGGTGCGTCGGGGTCGGGCCGGTGCGGCGTCGATGCGCGGCACCGCCGACAGCAGCGTCCGCGTGTACTCGTGCTGGGGATCGCTCAGCACGTCCGCCGTCGGCCCGGTCTCGACCACGCGACCGTCCGACATGACGATCAGCCTCGATGCGCGCTCGGCGGCGATGCCCAGGTCGTGCGTGACGAGCAGCACCGCGGTCCCGGACTCGCGCGTCGCCTGCTCGATCAGGTCGAGGATCTGCCGCTGAACGGTCACGTCCAGGGCACTCGTCGGCTCGTCGGCGATCAGTAATTTCGGCTTCGCGGCCAAGGCGATCGCCACCAGCACGCGCTGGCGCATGCCGCCGGAGAGATGGTGCGGGAACTGCCGGGCGCGCAGTTCGGGGTCGGGCAGCCCGGCGGCGGCGAGCAACTCGACGGCGTCGAGCGCGGCGGTGCGGCGGTCGGCCAGCGCGTGAATGATCAGCACTTCCGCGACCTGCTCGCCGATGCGCTTGACCGGATTGAGCGACACGGTCGGATCCTGTGGCACCAGCCCGATCTCGCGCCCGCGTACCGCTCGCAGCCGGCGCTCGCCGAGGCCGACCAGGTCCTGTCCGTCGAACAGCACCTGACCGCCGTCGACGCGGCCACCCGCCGCGAGCAGGCCGAGCACCGCGTGCGCGGTGGTGGACTTGCCCGATCCGGACTCGCCGACGACCGCCACCACCTCGCCGGCCTGCACCTGCAGATCGATGCCGCGCACGGCGGGTCCCGACGAGCGATAGGACACGCGCAGGTCGCGGACGTCCAGCAAGGTCATCGGGCCGCGCTCCACTCGCCGTCGATCGCGCGGGCGATCCGGTTGGTGGCGAGCACCGTCGCGGCGACCGTGAGTCCCGGCAGGGTGGTCAACCACCAGGCGGTGCCGAGGTAGTCACGACCCTGCGCGACCAGCGAGCCCCACTCCGGCGCCGGCGGGGTCGCCCCGTACCCCAGGAAGCTCAGCGCCGACACCGCGAGGATCGCCAGCCCGAACTGCAGCGTGGCCAGCGCGACGACCGGCCCGTACGCGTTGGGCAGGACGTGGCGGGCGAGTATCGAATAGCGCCGCGCACCGCAGGCCCGGGCGGCCTCCACGTACAGCGACGTGCTGATCCGCAGCACCTCGGCCCGCATGATCCGGGCGAAGCGCGCGATCGACGCGAGCCCCACCGCGATCGCGACGTTCGTGGTGCCGAAGCCGAGCGCGGTGACGAACGCCAGCGACAGCAGCAGCGCCGGGATGGCCAGCAACACGTCGATCACGCGCATGATCAGCCCGTCGACCCACCCGCCCGCGAACCCCGATACGAGCCCGACCAGCGAGCCGATCACCGACGCGAGCAGCACGGCGAGCAGCGACGCTCGCAATGACTGCGCCGCACCGTGCACGACGCGCGCGAACATGTCGCGGCCGATCTGGTCGGTGCCGAACAGGTGATGCCAGCCGGGCGCGTGCAGCTTCTGCGTCGGCGCGGCGGCGAGCGGATCTCTCGACGTGAACAGATCTGGCCCCGCAACGGCGATCAGCACGAGCGCGACGAACGCGACCGAGATCACCAAGCCCGGGCGGCTGGCCAGGAACCGGGCCAGCCGCGCGGTGATCGGCCGCCGTGACGCGACGGGTTCGGCGACGGCGTCCGCGGCGATCGGCCGGGCGAGCAGTTCGGTCATCGCGCCGCTCCGGCCGTGACGATGCGCGGGTCGAGCAGCGGGTAGACGAGGTCGACGGCCAGGTTCACCAGCACGAACGCGACGGCGCTGACGATCACAACGCCTTGTACGACCGGGATGTTCTCCGCCTGGACGGCTTGGGCGGTGACGCTGCCGAGCCCGGTCCGGGAGAACACCGTCTCGGTGATCACCGCGTTGGTGATCAGCTCTCCGAACGTGACGCCGAGGATGGTCAGTGCGGGCGCGGCGGCGTTGCGCAGCGCGTGCCGGAAGTGGATGCGCAGCCGGCTCGCCCCCTTGGCGCGGGCGGTCTCGATATAGGGCTCGGAGAGAACGTTGTCCATGCTCTTGGCGAGCAGCTGCGCGATCACTGCCGACGATGCCACCGCGAGCGTCAGCGCCGGCAACACGAGGCTGCGCACGCCATTGTTGCCGAACGCGGGAAAGACGTGCAGCCGGAACGAGAACAGCTGCAGCAGCATCAACCCCACCCAGAACGACGGCAGCGACACCCCGGCGGCCGGCAGGGTGAGCAGGAACTGCCGCAGCCATCGGGCTCGGGTGTAGGTGGCGCACAACGCGATCGCCGAACCGAACAGCACCGCGAACGCCAGCGCGAGCAGCGTCAGCTGCAAGGTGGCCGGCAGGTTCTGCTTGATGATCGTCGAGACCGGACTGCCGTTGACCACCGAACGGCCGAGGTCGCCGTGCAGGGCGTCGACGAGCTTGTCCCAGTACTGAACAGCGAGTGGCTGATCGAGCCCGTACTGATGCCGAAGCGCCGCCAGCTGCGCCGGATCGGTGGTACTGCTCTGCGTCCCGGCGCCGGCCATGATCGCTACCGGATCGCCGGGCAGGACGTAGAGCACGGCGAACGACACGGTGAACGCCGCCCACAGCACGACGACGGCCTGCAGCAGCCGGCGCGCGAGGTAGCGTCCCACGGTCACGACTTCCAGACGTCGTAGAACTGCAGCCGCGACGACGCGTCGAACGTGACACCGTGGACCTTGGGCGAGAGGCCGAGGATCGTCGTCAGCTCGAACACCGGAATCGAGTACGCGTTGTCGACGATCAGCTTCTGCGCGCCGGCAGCGTCCTTCGCCCGGGTGGTCGTGTCGGCGGCGGCCGCCTGGGCGCCGAGCGCCTGCTCCAGCGGTCCGGGCCGCAACCGGCTGTTGTTGGCGCCGCCCGTCGAGAACGTGGTGCGCAGGATGTCGGGGTCGGCGCGGGTGAGGTTGCCCCAGCTGAAGTCGTAGTCGCCGGCCTTCTGCACGCTCTGCCCCTGCGCGATCGAGAACTCCTTCAGCGTGATGTCGACACCGACCGCCTTGAGCTGCTGCTGGATCAACTCGAGCGCGGTCTGGTTCGGCCCGAAGTTGGAGAACCAGATCACCCGCAACGACAGCCGCTGGCCGGCCTTGGTCCGGATGCCGTCCGCGCCGGGGCGCCAGCCGTCCGCGTCGAGTAACGCCTTCGCCCCGGCAAGGTCCGTGGCCAGCGCGGCACCGAGGTCGGTGTAGTCGAGCGTGGAGCTGGACAGGATGCTCGTCGCCGGCTTGAAGTCCGAGCTGAGCACGGTGTCGACGACTTGCTGCCGGTCAACCGCCTTCGAGATCGCCTGGCGCACCGCGGCATCGGCAACGATCGGCCGGGACAGGTTGGCCTGCAGGTTGAAGACGATGCCGGGGTTGGCCCGGGTTTGCAGGGTGAACCCGGCGCTCTTGAGGCCGGGCTCGTCCGGTGGCCCGACTCCGCCGATGCCGTCGACCTGTCCGGACCTGAGGCTGCCGGTGCGGACGCCCTGCTCGGGGATCACGCGGAAGACGAGCCGGTCGAGACGCGCGGGCCCGGTGTGCTGGCGCAGCGGCGATCCCCATGCGTAGCCGGAGCGCCGGACGTCGGCCACCTCGACGTTGTGGGTGAAGTGGTCGAGCGTGAACGGACCGGAACCGATCACCGAATCGCAGCGCTGCGCGGGGGTCTTGGCCAGCGTGGACTCCGACAGCAAGCCCAGGCTGAGAGTGGACGTCGCCTGCAGGAACTGCGCGTTCGGCGTCGCGAACTCGACCCGGGCGGTGTACGGGTCGACGACGACGGTGCGCCGGTAGCCGCCCAGGTAGCTCGACCCGAGCTGCGCCTTGGCGCCGAGCTTGACGATGCCGTCGAAGTTGTCCTTGACCGCCCTGGCGTCGACCGGGGTGCCGTCGCTGAACGTCGCGCCGTGGCGCAGGTGGAACACGAAGCTGGTCGCGTTCGCGTTGACCGACCACGACGTGGCGAGCCAGGGCACGATGTTGCCGGTCTTCGGGTCCTGGTCGGTGAGTGAGTCGACCAGTTGCCGCGCCGGGTAGATCGAGTCGTTGCTGGCGACCTGTTGCGCGTCGGCGCAGGTCGGGTCCGACGCCAGCGCGAAGGTCAGTGTGCCGCCGCTGCGCGGTGTCGATCCGGCGCCGGTGTCGGTATCGGTCGCGGACGAGCAGGCGGCGAGCGCCGCCGCCGCGAGGAATACCGCGACGAAGACCTTCACCGGGCCTGCCATTCCTGAGCGAGCAGCTCGTAGGAACGGACCCGGTCGGCGTGATCATGGGTGATCGTCGTGATGATCAGCTCGTCGGCGCCGGTGGCTTCCTGAAGTTGCTGCAGGCCGTCCACGACCGTCTTGGGCGAGCCCACGAACTGGGTATCGACGCGGTCCTTGACCAAGTCACGGTCGTCGTCGGTCCAGACGTAGGCGGCGGCCTCGTCGGGCGTCGGGAACTCGATCGCCCCCTCCGCGGTGCGGATGCTGCGCACCCACGCGCCGTATCCGGCGGCGAGGCGGCGGGCGGTCGCGTCGTCGTCAGCCACTACGACGTCCGCCGATACGCTGACGTACGGTTCGGGTAGTTCAGCCGAGGGTTCGAACGCGGCGCGGTAACCGTCGACTGCTTCCAGGACGCTTCCCGGGCTGACGTGGTAGTTGCCGGCGAAGCGCAGTGCGTTGCTGCCGGCGACCTGCGCACTCTCTCCGCCGCTACTGCCGAGAATCCATACCTGGACGTCGGCCCCTTCACCGGGCACCGGATGAGCCTCGACCCCGTCGGCATTGCGGTACGTGCCGCGCAACAGGGCGAGGATGTCGTCGACCTGCTCGGTGTAGTTCTGCGATTCGGCGTTGCGCTGCTGCAGCAGGCCCTTCTGCAGCGCGATTCGGGGCGAGCCGAGCAGCTTCTCGAACGAGAACTTGGGCGGGATCTTCAACCCGTTGGGGGCCCGCCCGTCCACGACGGCGGGCGGCCCGACGAGCGCGGGCTCGGGCGCCGGCCGGGTGGGCCGACCCGGTGAGCGACCGAGGCCCAGGTCGAGCCGGCCCGGGTGCAAGGCATCGATGAGCCCGAACTCCTCGACCGTCGAGAGCGCGGTGCGATGTCCGAGCTGCACGGCGCCGGAACCGATCCGGATGCGGCTCGTCGCGGCCGCGGTCAGCGCGAGTACGACCGCCGGCGAAGTGCTGACCACGCCCGGATTGAGATGGTGCTCGGCGAACCAGTACCGCGAGTAGCCCAACCGCTCGGTCTGCTGGGCGAGGTCGATGCTGTTGCGCAGGGCCTCGGCCGCGTTCGATCCGGTCGAGATCGGCACGAGGTCCAGTACCGCAAGGGGAATCGTCGACATGGCGCCTCCTCAGGCCGATACGAGTGCGGGTTCGGCCGCGACCTCGGGCCACGGCGGATCGGGAATCTCACGGCGCAGCACGGGCGCGATGTCGGACTGGAAGAGTTCGAGCGTCTCGCGGTGCTGCCCGTCGGTCAGCCCGCCGGCGTCGGCGTGCAGGTGCAGGACCCGATGGCCGAACTCGTCGTGGTAGCGGTGGACCTTGTCGATGATCTGCTGCGGGCTGCCGATCAGGGCGGAGCTGCGCTCGACGAAGTCCTCGACGGTGGTGAAGACGGGTTCGAGCCCGAGCTTCGTCTGGAAGGCCAGGTTGGCCTCGAAGATCGGACGGTACGTGTCGATCGCGTCCTGCGAGCGGGGCTGCGCGTAGTAGCCCGCGGTGCCGGCGCCGACGATCGCGTCGGACGGGTGGTGGCCGTAGTGCTCCCACCGCTCGCGGTAGTAGCGGACCAGCTCGGCGTAGGGCTCTATCGGATTGGTGACGTTGGCCGAGAACAGCGGATCGCCGTAACGCGCGGCCAGATCCACCGATTCGCGACTGGTCGCGCTGCCGTGCCAGATCCGGATCGGCTGCTGCAGCGGGCGGGGCCACACCTCCGCGTCGGTCAACGACGGCCGGAACTGCGGCGTTGCCGTGACCTTGTCCTGACGCCAGATGCGGCGGAACAGCTCGTAGGACTCGGCGTTGCGTTCCCACTGGTCCTCGGGCGTGACCTGGAAGAGCTCGCGCTGCGCGGCGCCGTTGCCCTTGCCGATGATCAGCTCGAGGCGCCCGTCACTGAGGTGGTCGAGCGTCGCGTAGTCCTCGAACGCGCGCACCGGGTCGAGCAGGCTCAGCGTCGTGACCGCGGTGAACAGCCGGATCCGCGACGTCTTGGCCGCGATGTGGCTGAGCACCACCGGCGGCGACGAGGAGATGAACGGACGCTCGTGGCGTTCGCCGACACCGAAGCCGTCGAAGCCGAGGTCCTCGGCCAGCACGGCGTTGTCGATCACCTCGCGGAACCGGTCGGTGGTCGATTTCTGCACACCGGTGATCGGGTGCGGTGCGTGCACGATCAGCGTGATGGCGAGGAACTTCATGACGCCGCCCGCTCCGTGGCGCCCGCGGACAGCGGGGCGAGCCCGAGGTGGTCGCGCAGCGTCGAGCCCGTGTACTCGGTTCGGAACACACCCTTCTCCTGCAGCAGCGGGACGACGGTGTCGGCGAAATCGTCCAAGCCACCGGGCGTGATGTGCGGCACGAGGATGAAGCCGTCGCTGGCGTCGCGCTGCACCAGATCGTCGATCGCATCGGCGATGGTGGTGGCCGAGCCGATGAACGTCTGCCGGTTGGTGGTCTCGATGATCAGCTCGCGGATGGACAGCTGCTTGGCCTCGGCGAGTTCGCGCCACTGCTTCGCGACGGCGAGCGGGTCCTTGTTCATGCGAACGCTGGCGCGCCCCTTGGCGATCGTGTTCTCACCGACGTCTGGATCGATCTCGGGCAGTGGGCCGTCCGGGTCATACGCCGACAGGTCGCGGTTCCACAACTGTTCGAGCAGCTTGATCGCGGTCTGCCCGCTGACCTGCTGGTGCCGGACGACATCCGCCAGCTCGCGGGCGTCGGCATCGGTGTCGGCCAGCACGAAGGTCGCGGCCGGCAAGATGAGCAGCTCGTCGCGGCCTCGTCCGTAACGAGCCAGGCGGCGTTTCACGTCGGTGTAGAAGGCCTGGCCGGCTTCCAGCGTGCCGTGCCGGCTGAAGATCGCGTCCGCGCTGGACGCGGCGAACTCGCGACCCTCCTCGGAGTCCCCGGCCTGGAAGATCACCGGCCGACCTTGCGGTGAACGCGGCACGTTGAACTGGCCGCGGATGTCGAACTGCGCGTCGTGGTGTTCGAACTCGCCGGCGTGCGGATCGGTCAGGAAGACGCCGGACTCCTTGTCGGCGATGATCTCCTCGCCGCGCCACGAGTCGAACAGTTCCTTCGTCGTCTCGAGGAACAGCTTCGCCCGCTCGTAGCGCAGGTCCTGGGCCAGGAACCCGGCCCGGCGGAAGTTCTCGCCGGTGAACGCGTCCCAGGACGTCACGACGTTCCAGGCCGCCCGACCGCCCGAGAGGTGATCGAGCGACGCGAACTGCCGGGCCACCTCGTAGGGCTCGTTGAACGTCGAGTTGATCGTTCCGGCCAGGCCGAGGTGCGTCGTGACCGCGGCGAGCGCGGTCAGGATCGTGAACGTGTCGGGCCGGCCGACAACGTCCAGGTCATAGATCAGCCCGTTCTGCTCGCGCAGCCGCAGGCCCTCGGCGAGGAACAGGAAGTCGAACTTGGCCCGCTCGGCGGTCTGGGCGAAGTGGCGGAACGACTCGAACTCGATGTGGCTGCCGGAGGCTGGATCGCTCCACACTGTCGTGTTGTTCACGCCCGGGAAGTGCGCGGCGAGGTGGACCTGCTTGGGCATGCGCTTCTCCTCAGACACTCGCGTAGCGATTGGCCGGACGGGACAGGCCGAGCAGCCCGCGCAGGGTTGGCGCCTCGTACTCGCGGCGGAACACCCCGCGGCGCTGCAGCTCGGGCACCAGGGCGCGGGTGATCGCGGTGAGATCGTGCGGGATGGCGCCGGGGCGGAGGCGGAACCCGGTCAGTCCGGCGGCCTGCCAGTCGAGCAGCCGGTCGGCGAGCTGGGCCGGCGTCCCGACGAAGATCTCGGCGTCGGAGACGTACTCGCTGCCGTCGAGCTCGTCCAGCCGTGCCTTGCGGGCTGCTGCGTCGCCGGCGTCGTCGTCGAGGAAGACGACGAGCTCGCCGAACACGTGGGGCGGGAGGCCCTCTTCGAGGATCGGCGCGATGTCGGCGCGGTCGTGCGGGGTGACGAGCGCGACGTCGGCCGCCCGCCCGGCCAGCCGGAACGCCACCGGAACGTGCGCGAGCACGACCACCACGGGCTGACCCTGCGGTGGACGCGGCACGATCGACGGTCCGCGCACGCTGAATCGCGAGCCCACGAAGTCGATGTAGTGCAGCCGATCGCGGTCGACGAACCGTCCGGTGGCGGCATCGCGGATCTCGGCGTCGTCGTCCCAGCTGTCCCACAGCCGGCGCACGACCTCCACGTGGTCGGCCGCCTCGTCGAACAGCTCGGCGATCAGCGCTCGCACTGCGGGGTCGTCCAGGTCGCCCGGGCTGAACTCCGGGATGTCGCGCCGACCGAACAGCTCGGCCTCGCCCGGATGAGCGCCGACCTGCACCCGCCAACCGGCTCGGCCCGAACTGACGTAGTCGAGCGTGGCGATCGCCTTGGAGACGTGGAACGGCTCGGTATGCGTGGTGGTCGCCGTCGCGACGATGCCGATCCGGCTGGTCAGCGGCGCCACCCGAGCGGCGATGAGCACCGCATCGAGGCGGCCGCGGACCTGGTCGGTGCGCTCGTCGGGGCGGCCCCACTGCGAGGACTGCAACAAGAACGCGTCCTCGATCGTGACGAAGTCGAGCAGTCCTCGCTCGGCCTCGACGACCAGCTCGGCCCAGTAGCCGGGGGTGAGCAGCTCGTCCGGTCGGGCCGACGCCTCGCGCCACGCGGCCGGATGCCAGCCGGCGCCGTCCAGGGCGACTGCGAGATGGATGGGTGACGGTACGGACACGGCTCAGGCCCTCAGCTCTCTCGCGTTCGCCCGACCGCGTCGTCGGGCCCGATCGTCGTCGCCTGGGCAACGGAATGCCCTTGCGATCTATTCCGCTCGAATAAGTATGGAAACGGTGCGCGCCGTCCCGGCGCAGCTCCCTCTTTGCCCCCGAGTTCGACACTCTCGGCGCGGTCGCGTGACGCGGTCGCGAGTCGTTCTGACGACGTATGCGGGTGCACAGTAGGGAGAAGAGCGCGGTCGCCCGCGCGGTCGCGCGCGTTTGCCGCGCACTTGTTCAGCGGTAGGCGGCGACGATGCTCACGCGTGACACAGCGCGCTGCAGACCCGCAACAGGTCGACGTGCCGGCGCGACACTCGCACCGTCCGCACGGCAGCACCGGAGGCGATTGCGTTCATACAGCACCTCGCAGTTCGGGCCTGGACATCCCACCGCAGCGCCGCGAGGGTTGTTGGTCAGCCGACCGAAGCTCGTCGCTGACTCTCTTGCACATTCAACTTAACGGCCAGCTCAAACTTCTGTCAATTGTCTATCGACATACTAGGGATAGCGCTGGAGGCGCCTCCCCTTCCGTTGAGTGGTGCGTTGTCGCCCGAGTGGTGCGTTACAACGCACCACTCGACGCGTAACGCACCACTCAACGGGCTCGGCGCGGGGCGGAGGGGCGTGTCGTAATCTTCGTAGCGATATCTCTAGCTTGCTGGTAGACATGATTCTCGTGAACGCAGGACAGACGCTCGTGCGCAGGCTGCACGTCGATTTCCTGCGTGTCGGCACAGCGACGTGTCCGTGCTGCTGAGCGTCATCTGACGCCTCGGGTCCCCCCTTCCGCTGCCTCGCCCGTCGCGAGGTATCCGGCCCGACCAGCACGACCCATCACCCGGGCCGGCACGTCACAGGAGTCACCGTTGGCCGATCACGCGCACCCCTTCACCCCGTCCCGGCGCGGCTTTCTCGCCGGGGCCGGCCTCACCGGATTGAGCCTGCTCGCCGCCGCGTGCAGCTCCGGCACACCACCGTCGTCCGGGTCGAGCGAGGCGACCGCACCGGCCGGGGCGGCCAAGCGGGGCGGCACCCTGCGCGTAGGCACGCCGGCTCCCCCGACATCGCTCGACCCGGTCACCATGTACGACGGCTCGGCGATCGGCATCGTCCAACTGGTCGCCGACTACCTGATCTGGCTCGACCCCGACTTCACCCTGGTACCGCGGCTGGCCCAGAGCTGGTCGGCCGGGCCGGGCAACAAGGTGTGGACGTTCGTGATCCGCAAGGGCGTCGTGTTCTCCGACGGCACCCCGCTGGACGCCAAGGCGGTGAAAGCGTCCTTCGACCGGCTGCTCGACCCGAAGGCCAAGTCGGCGGCACTGTCCGCGTTCGACGGAATCCTCGCCGCCGGTGGAGTGAGTCTCCGCGGCGAGGACACCGTGGTCTTCACGCTCGAGCGCGCGTTCTCCGACTTCCCGTACCTGGTGTCGGCCGGCAACTACAACGCGGTGATCCTCAAGAGTGACTACGCGGGCAACTTCGCGAAGAATCCCATCGGCACCGGGGCGTTCCTGCTCAAGTCCTACAACGCCTCCACCGGCGCGACCCTCGTGCGCAACCCGAAGCACTGGGAGACCGCCAAGCCTTATCTGGACGGCGTTCAGGTCAAGTTCTACGCCGACAGCCAGGCTGAGCAGATCGCGCTGCAGAGCGGCGACCTCGACGCGCTGATCATCACCGACCCGTCGGTGATCCTGGCTACCGGCGACGTCGTGCTGGACAAGGTGTCGGGCACCGCCATGACCGCGTTCACGCTGCGGGTCGACAAGGCGCCGTTCGACAAGAAGGAGGTGCGGCAGGCGATCGCCTACGCGCTGGACCGCCCGGGCGTCAACCAGAGCATCGACAACAACATCGGCCAGCTCGGCAACGATCACCTGTTCGCGCCGCTGTTCAAGGCCGCTCCCACCGGCATCGCGCAACGCACCCAGGACGCGGACAAGGTCAAGCAACTGCTGTCGTCCGCCGGTGTGGACAAGCTGTCGTTCACGCTCACCTTCGATCCACCCAGCAAGAGCTACGCACTGGTGATCCAGGATCAGCTCAAGCAGGTCGGCATCGACGTCAAGCTCGATCAGCGCAGCTCGTCGGAGTTCTACGGCGGCGACCAGGCCAAGGACACCCCGTGGTTGTTCACCGACGCGAACCTCGTCGGCTGGGCCGGGCGCGCCGTGCCCAGTCAGTTCCTGGGTCCGATGGTGACCAGCAAGGGCGTGTGGAACGGCTCGAAGTATGCCAACCCGGCGCTGGACGCCGCGCTCACCGCGTACGACGCAGGCAGCTCCGAGGACGTGCGTAAGAAGCAGGCCGAGATCATCGCGACCGCGTTGCACGAGGACGTTCCGGTGATCCTCTCGATCTGGAACGGCTCGGTGCGGGCCTACAACAAGACGAAGTTCACGGGCATCAAGGCCCATCCGTCCACCTACGTCGACTTCAGCAGCGTCTCCCGCGTGTGACCAGCCATGACTCGCCTTCTCACCCGCCGGCTCGTGGCCATCCCGGTGACCTTGCTGGCCGTGTCGGTCCTGGTGTTCCTGGCCACCGAGGTGCTGCCGGGCGATGTGGCTCGCACGGTGCTGGGCCGAGAGGCGAGTGACGCGTCGGTCGCCGACCTGCGGCGCTCACTCGGGCTGGACGAAGCCCTGCCGGTGCGGTACGCGCACTGGCTCGCACGCTTCGTGCACGGTGACTGGGGGACGTCCTACACGCTGAAGGTGCCGGTACGCGAACTCGTGCTCGGCCGGCTCGGCAACTCGCTGCTGCTCGCCGCGTTCGCGTTCCTGCTGCTGGTGCCGATAGCGCTCGGTCTGGGGCTGCTCGCCGGACTGCACCACGACAAGCCCACCGACCGCGTCATCAGCGTGGTGGGGCTGGCCCTGGGCGCGACGCCGGAGTTCGTCACCGGCGTCATCCTGCTCGTGGTGTTCGCCGTGCAGCTGAAGTGGTTCCCGGCGTCGGCCCAGGCCAATCCCGGAGCCGGGCTGCTCGTGCGGCTGGATCACCTGGTGCTCCCGGCCGTCTCGCTCGTCCTGCTGTGCACGGGCTACGTGGCACGGCACGTACGTGCCAGTACGGTGGCGGCGGTCGAGAGCCCGTACGTCCGCGCCGCCGAGCTACGGGGCGCGTCGCGGTCGCAGGTGGTGCGCCGGCACGTGCTGCGCAACTCGACGGTGCCGGCGACGAGCGCCCTCGGTGTGCAGGCCCAGTTCCTGATCGGTGGCCTGGTCGCCGTCGAGCTCCTGTTCAACTACCCCGGCGTGGGTGCGTTGCTGCTGCAGTCGGCGATCGACAAGGACCTGCCGACCCTGCAGGCCGCCGCCGTCGTGCTCGGGTTGCTGTACATGCTGATCATGCTGCTGGTCGACGTGACCTACCGGCTGCTGGATCCCCGGCTGCGACGGGAGGTCCCGGCGTGACCGCGGTGCAGGTACGGCCGGTGGCCGTGGCGACGGACGTCTCGCTGCCTCCGACCGCTCGGCGGCGCCGGCCGATCGCGCTCGTCGTCGGCGGCATGCTGGTCGGCGGCTGGGTGCTGGTCGCCACGTTCTGGCCCTACCTGGCGCCGTACGACCCGCAGCGGCAGCACCCGACGCTGCGGTTCGCGGCACCGAGCGGCGCGCACTGGCTCGGCACCGACCAGTTCGGCCGCGACACGTTCTCGCGGATGCTGGCCGGGGCCCGCCCGGTGCTCGAGATCGCGCCCCTGGCGACGGGGCTCGCGCTGATCGCCGGCACCCTGATCGGCCTGCTCGCCGGAACCTGCGGCCGGTGGGTCGACGAGGTGATCATGCGGGTACTCGACGCCGTGCTCGTGTTCCCGGCGATCATCGCCAGCATCCTGTTCGTCGCGATGCTCGGCCGCTCGGTGACCGTGCTCGTGATCGTGATCGGGCTGGCGTTCGTGCCGATCGTGACCCGCAGCGTGCGCGCGGCCACCCTGGTGGAGCGGCAGAAGCCTTACGTCGAGGCGGCGTTGCTGCGGGGCGAGCCCCTGTGGTCGCTGATGCTGCGCGAGATCCTGCCGAACATCTCGCGCACCGTCCTGGTCGAAGCGACCTCGCGCCTCGGCGACGCGATCTTCGCGGCCGCGACGCTGTCGTTCATCGGGCTCGGCCAGCAGCCCGGCTCGCCGGACTGGGGCGCGTCCGTGTCCGACAACCGGGCCTACCTGCAGAACGCGCCCTGGACGGTGCTCTCCCCCGCGCTAGCGATCGCGTCCCTGGTCATCGGCGTGGCGCTGGTAGCGGATTCCCTGCGCGCCCGGCTGGACGCTCGATGACCGGCCTGCGCGTGGACGGTCTGCGCGTCAGTTTCGACACGCGGCGCGGCCCGGTACGCGTGGTGGACGACGTCTCGGTGGAGGTCGCCCGCGGTCGAACCCTCGGCGTGGTCGGCGAATCCGGCTCCGGCAAGACCACGTTGGGGCGGGCGCTCGCCCGTCACCTACCCGTCAACGGCCGGGTGCTCGACGGCCGAATCACCGTCGACGGCACGGATGTGCTCGCCCTGTCGCCGCGTGACCTGCGAACCTGGCGGGCCCGCGAGCTCGCCGTGGTTCACCAGGAGGCGGGGGCCACCCTGGACCCGTCCATGCGGGTCGGTACGCAGCTCGCCGAGGTACTCGGCCAGCACGACGTCGCCCGCGACGCCCGGCGCGGTCGGGTCCGTGAATTGCTGACCGCGGTGCGGCTGCCCGATCCGGACGCGATCGCCCGGCGTTACCCGCACGAGCTCTCCGGCGGCCAGCAGCAACGGGTCGTCATCGCCGCCGCGCTGGCGTCCCGGCCGAGCCTGCTGATCCTGGACGAGCCGACGACCGGCCTGGACGCGTCGGTCGAAGCGGAAATCCTGGCCCTGTTGGAGGATCTGCGCCGCGATCTGGACGCCACCGTCGTGTTGATCAGTCACGATCTGGGGCTGGTCGGGCAGATCTGCGACGAGGTCGTCGTGCTCTACGCCGGCCAGGTCGTCGAGCGCGGCACTGCGGCCGACGTGCTGACCTCGCCGCGCCATCCCTACACCGCCGCGTTGTTGGCCTCGGCGCCGACGTTCGGCGTGCCGCGCCGGCAGCGTCGCCTGCTGGCCATCCCGGGTGCTCCCCCCGACCCGGCGGCGCCGCCACCCGGTTGCCGGTTCGCGCCGCGCTGCGCGTTCGCCGACGACACCTGCCGGACCGACGCACCGGTGGCCCGCGTGGTCGACGGGCGCACCGTGCGGTGCCACCACGCCGAGGTGCTCGACCTGACTGCGACGGCGCGGCCGGGCGCCGAGGCGCCGGTGCCCCGTCCGGGATCGTTGTTGCAGATCGACGGCCTGACCCGCCGCTACGGAGCGCACGCCGTCGTGGACGACATCAGCCTCGACATCGCGCCCGGCGAGGTGTTCGGCCTGGTCGGCGAATCCGGCAGCGGCAAGACGACCCTGGCTCGCGCGATCATGGGCATCGGGCCGCGTTCGGGCAGCGGCACGCTGCGGCTGTCCGGCAACGTGCTGGCCCCGGCGCTGCGCCGACGTGGTGGTGCCGTACTCCGGCGTATGCAGATGGTCTTCCAGCAGCCGGACACCACGCTCAACCCGAGCCACCGGGTGCGCACCGTTCTCGCCCGCGCCCACGAAACCCTGCACGGAACCGACAGCATCGAGACCCTCGCGGGCCGGGCTCAACTGGACGACGCGCTGCTCGACGCGCGCAGCACCGACCTGTCCGGTGGGCAGAAGCAGCGCGTCGCGATCGCCCGCGCGTTCGCCGGCTCACCCGACCTCGTCGTGTGCGACGAGCCGGTCTCCGCCCTGGACGTCAGCGTGCAGGCCGGCGTGCTCGAGGTGCTCGCCGACGAGCGCGACCGAACCGGCACGTCCTACCTGTTCATCTCGCACGACCTCGCGGTGATCGGCTACCTCGCCGATCGGGTCGGCGTGATGTACAGGGGGCAACTCGTCGAGGTGGGCGCGACCGGCGACGTGCTGTCCGGTCCGCACCACCCCTACACGGCTGCGCTCGTCCTCGCCGCGCGGCGCCGCGACCGGCGCCGATCCGCGACGCCGCCGGCCCGGGCGGCGACCGCCACCGGATGCCGGTTCGCGACCCGCTGTCCGCACCATCTCGGCGACATCTGCGCCGAACGGCCACCACCGCTGCGCGCCGTCACCGACGGCCACCAGGTGCGCTGCCACCTGCCCATCGATCAGCTCCCGAAAGGCACGGCATGACCGGAACGATTACCCAACCCGAGAACGAATTCGCACTGGTCCCCGAGATCGCGGTCAGCGTCGGCATAAGTCCGCTCGACGCCCCGGCCGTCACCCGCAAGTGGGTCAACGTCACGACCGGCGGGCACATCAGCGGCGTGGCTTGGAACACCGGGCCGTCCGAGCTCGTCCTGATCCACCGTGACGAGGCCGACGCGCGATCGCTGGACCGGGTCGCGCTGCTCATCCACCGTCCGACGGTCGTGCTGGATCAGGCCGGCGCCGGCCGCTCCAGCGGGCCGCGAGCCAGCAGCGCCCAGCGGGCGGCCCGTGGCCTGGCCGAGGCAGTTGCCTCGTTCGCGCCGCAGGCTCGCGTCGCGGCCGGCATCGGCGACGGCGCGCGGGCCGCGCTCGCCCTGGCGAATCGCCGCGAGCAGATCAGCACGGTGGTACTCGTCGACGCGCCCCCGGCCGACACCGAACCGCGCGGCGGCCTCACCGTCGTCGAAGTACGCACGGACACCGATCGGGCCGAGACAGCGGCCGCTTCCGAGATCGCAACCGCACTCGTCAACGCACTCAACGAAGGAGAATCGTCATGACCGTCAAGCTCATCGACCTCGCCCGCGCCGAGTCGGGCGACACCGCCGAACTGGACAACCTGCGGGCCGGCGGCGAGGAACTCGGCATCATCCAGGTCGTCAACCACGGCGTGCCGCAGGAGTTCGTCGACGACTTCCACGACCGCATCGCGGCCGCCCTCGCCCAGCCGCGCGCCGACAAGATCTCACTCGCCAGCCCGACCGGGCACCCCTACCGCGGCTGGCGCCAGTGGCCCGACGACTTCGGCCGTCTGGAGCTCGAGCGGTTCTCGATCGGCCAGTACGACAGCCCCGAGGACGCCCAGGCCGACGGCCTGCCCGCGGAGTACTCCGTCCAGTACGCGCACCCGAACGTGTGGCCGGATCCGGAACTGCGCGAGGCGGCCCGCCGCTACTACGCCGCGACCACCGGCCTGGCCCGGCGGGTGCTCGCCGCGTACGCGCAG
>Ga0137412_10000995_pt1 | contig 21241 bp, 25 predicted proteins | sample CZODoug2_1_16fun_FD_122160 | JGI IMG/M metagenome (GOLD analysis project Ga0137412, IMG submission 122160) | Vadose zone soil fungal communities from Angelo Coast Range Reserve, California, USA - CZODoug2_1_16fungal (Hybrid Assembly) | ecosystem: Environmental > Terrestrial > Soil > Vadose zone... | reverse complement strand
CGGCTGAGCAGGATGTTGCCGACGCGGTCGTAGACGGCGTCCTCATGCGGCACCCAGCTTTCCTGCACCAGGCGGCACTTCATGCCGATCTTCGCTGCCACCGCCGCGACCATGCGGGTGTGATTGGACTGCACGCCGCCGATCGACACCAGCGTGTCGGCATTCGAAGCGATCGCGTCGGGAATGATGTATTCGAGCTTGCGAAGCTTGTTGCCGCCATAGGCCAGCCCTGAATTGCAGTCCTCTCGCTTGGCATAGATTTCAACCTTGCCGCCGAGATGCTTTGTGAGCCGCGGAAGCTTCTCGATCGGGGTCGGTCCGAATGTGAGCGGATAACGCTCGAATTTCTCCAGCATAGGTTGCCTTCCAGTTGTCATTTGGCTGGCAAGAAGGTTAGCATTATCGGCCGGAAAGGTGCTCCCGAAATTAGAGCTCCTATTTCTCTAAGTAACCGATATTCTTTACTACGTGGCCGCTCTATTGCATCTTATGTCAGGATTATGAAAGATTCTTTCATGAAGAAAGAGTTAGACCGGATCGACTTGAAGATACTGCGCCTGCTCCAGAGCGACGGTCGGCTCACGAATGCGGACCTGGCGCAGATGGTCGCTGTCAGTCCCGCGACATGCCACCGGCGGACAAGCCGGCTGTTTGAAGACGGATATATCGAGCATGTCCGGGCCGTGATCGCGCCGGCGAAGGTCGACAGAAGCGCTCTGGTGATGGTCGGCGTCGTGCTCGATCGTTCGACACCGGACAGTTTCGCGACATTTGAGGAAGCCATCACGAAACTGAATTTCATCCTCGATTGCCATCTCGTGGCCGGGGATTTCGACTACTTTCTGAAGATCAGGGTAAGAGATATGGCAGATTTCAATCGCATTCATGGTGACCAGTTGATCGCATTGCCCGGCGTTCGCCAAACCAGAACGTTCTTTGTCATGAAGGAGGTCGTCGATAACGCGCTCTTGGACTTCTGACGCGGCGGGCGGAAAATCCTTGCGATGTCCCATCGTCATTTTCATGGCCGCCGCGCCAACGACAGCTACGAAAGATAAACTGTCATCTTCCCGTGGCATGTTCCGTGGCGGGCGGTAAGGCCTTGGGAAGCAGCCGAGTGATCAGCACAAAACTAGCGGCATGGACGGCGATCGTGATGGTGTCGGCGAATTTGCCCGATATCGCGCTGGCACCATTCTCGCGCGCGCCCGCGACCGTGCTTGCCGCATCCGAGGTCTACATTCAGCAATCGCGCGGCCATGTTTCGCCTGGCGCCACGATTCTGACCAAGCCGCCACCCGAAACGACCACGGCGGTCAGCCCGAGCATTACGCCGACGGCGCCGGAAACCTGCAACGCGCAGAATGCATCCTCGCAGGCCTGCTACACGGCAACCCAGCAGGCGCGGCCGGCCGGCCGCTAGAGCTTGATGAGTTGAGGTTCAGCCAGATTTTGTCGTCATTGCGAGAAGCGAAAGCGACGACGCAATCCAGGGCCAAGGAAAGACTGCCTGCGCAGCCCTGGATTGCTTCGCTTCGCTCGCAATGACAGAGCTCTAACTTAAGGCCATCTAACTAACGCAAGCGCGCTAGCTCTTCGGCATTTCCCGCGTATTGGGATGAATGACGGCGGCCTGCCGCTGCTTGTCCAGTTCGTGCATGAAGGCCTCGCCGGCGTTTCGATCCCGAAACTGCCACAGATGGTTTTTCACGCCCTCGAAGATCAGCGCGTAGACCGCGAGTTGGACGCCCTCCCGCACGCCGAGCGTCGCCGGCGAGTTTTTCGTAAAGCCGAGTTCGGCCTGCAGCAACTGATCGATTGCGGCGAACTGGAATGCCGAGCCGTGGACCTGGACGGAATAGATCGTCTTGGTGGTCGTGACCGAGGCCACGACGCGGCCGCTCTGCACGCTCACGGCGCGCAGCGCCACCGTGATGATGTCCTGCCGATACTGGGTGTCGGCGCCAATGCCGAGATAGTTCGCACCGATGCCGCCGGTGGTTTCGTCGCTGTCATAGCCGATGACGCCGCCCTCGAGCAGGATGCCGGCAAAACGCAGCGGCGGCAGGCTTGGCGCCTTGTCGCCCTCGGCGGCGGTGCGGGTGTTCTGGATGATCTGGCGCTCCTGAAGCAGCGGTTGCAGATCGTTGCGCTCGACGACGTTGAACCAGTCGCCCTCGCCGGCCTTGGTCAGCACGTCGATCAGGACGGCGCTCGCGCCTTGCGTCAAGGCGCGGGAAAATTCGGCGAAATTGTCGTTCGGCTTGTTCTGCCCGGTCAGGTCAGGAAAATTATAGACTGAAACGTCCAGCTTGCGCCGCGGCGGCGGCAGGCTTTCGAGAACGATTCCGGTCTTGGTGTCGGCGACCAGCGCCGCCGGACGCGCCATCGGGTCTTGCGCCGAGCCGGCCATCATGCACCCACCCAAACCCAGCGAGAGCACCGCTATCGCCGCGATGCTCCGAAAATATCTGTTCATGTTTCAAAATCCAGCGAGCGCCGACGTCCGGCGCGTTGATCGCATCTCAAGCAGAAGTGGCGCGACGTGATCCCGTTCTAGGGAACGATGGCGCGGAAACTATTGCTCATGGCGCTGCTGCCGCCACCCGCTCCACCGCCGGATCCGCCGCTGCCCGATCCGCCGACAATGACAGCGCCGGAGCCGAGGTTGTTCAGCGCATTGCTGAGACCGGAGAGATCCGGACCCTGTGAGCCGGATTTGACGCCCTCACCCTGGGCCTGCGCCGTCGCGAGCAACGCGCTTCCATTGAGCGGGTTGCCGCCGAATGTCGGCGTGACGGGATGATAGACCATCTCGGATGCGACGGCGGCTGCCGGCGCATTGGCGGCGAGCATGATGATCGCCGGAATTGCCCAATTGGATTTACGCATTACTCATACCTCGACTGAAATGGCTGCAGGATTTATCGCTTGATCAAGAGAGCGCCATTAGGAAGCCGCGCGATCAGCATGTTGAGCGGCGGCGCACCCGGAGGCTGGATCACCGCCACGGCAAGCCCCTGGGTGTTGATCAGATTGATGTTCGAGCGGTCTCCACCGCCCTGAAAGACTCCGACATCATTGTTTTTTCCGCCCCACACGCCGACATTAGAGACGTTGTTTCCGCCGGCTTGAGCCTGGAAGACCTGGTTGGAATTTCCGACCTGGATGGTCTGAGCGAAGTTGCCATTGCGCGCCGGCGCGGCCATTTCCGGTGTCGGCACAAAGGACATTGAACGCGCCGCTGGCTGGGCGGTCGGCACCATCTGGATCGGCTGCGCGGCAGCCATCGGCGCGGAGCCGGAGGACCTGGAAGTGACCTGGGCGATGTAAGCCGTCTCCGCGAGGGCCGGCGAGCACGCTGCCATCAGGACGATGGCCGATATGGCTCGCAGCAAACGCGCGCGTTTCAAGGTGAAGTACACGTGAACCTCTCGCGATCCGATTGAAGGGAGAGCTCGGCGTGATAGTTTCCGATCGCCGAACGATCCAGGAGGATGGTGGTCAGAACCTGCTCGTGGCCGCCCTTCAGAACGAACGTGCCGCTCTGCGCGTTGCTGCTGCTGCCCGACGAGCTCCGCTTCGCGACCGAGAAGCTGTATTCTCCCGCCGCGGGCGCGTCGGATCGCGCAATCGCCTCCAGCCGGAGGAAATGCTGTTCCGGCTGGGCGCGAATGACGCATTCGATGGCGATCGTCGGCACTGGTGGCATCGACTTGTCGGGCCTGTCCTGTTTCAGCACATCTTGGAATAGCCGCGGGCGCGGCCGCTTTCGGGCGAAACTATAGGCGTATCTTTGCCCTTTTTTGACAGTGGCGTCACACCGGCGGCGAGCAGCCACTTGGAGCTGGCGCGTGATTGTTGCGCAACAGTCGTCGCGAAATCGCGTAACAATGCCCAAGCGCCGATTGCGCAATTGCCGGGAACGATGACCGTTCAGCCCATGCCGACCATCTCCGACCTCGTGCACAATGGAGCGATCGTCAAGATCGACGTCGAGCTTGCGCCGCACGATCAGCCACTGCGGCTGCTCTACGGCACGCCGCAATTTGTCGCCTGGTTGCGGGAGGTCCTTGATGGCGCCCAGCCCGACCAGCTGCTCGGTCACAGCTCGATCGCTGAACAAATCGACGATCTGTTCTATTCGTTCTTGAGCGGCGAACAGCTCATCTTTACAAGGCAATTCCGGGCCGTCCGCGCCGAAGAAAACGCCGTCTGGGAATTGAAGACGCCGGATGTGCGTATCTTCGGGTGGTTCATGGCCAAGGACTGTTTTGTCGCCGTGTTCGGAAATTGGGCCGACACGATCAAGGACCATGATCTCTACCGGGGTTATCGCATCGCGATCCGACGGCTGCGCCGTGAACTGGGCATCGATGCGACATTGTGCGTGAAGGGGGTTGCGCCTGATGACGTTCTTTCGGTTTGACATCGACACGCGGTCGCGCTTGGCCGGCAGGTTCATCGGCCGGGTACGCCGCGAGTTGCTCAAGGCGATCGTGGAGGAAAAACAGGGCGGCTTGACCCAGCAGGAACTGGCGCGCCGGCTCGAGACCCGCCGATCGGACATCAATCGCCAATTGTCCGGCGAAGCCGAAATCACGCTGCGATCGCTTGCCGACCTCGCCTGGGCGCTGGATCGCGAAGTCACGGTCGAACTGCGCCGCCCGGATACCGCAACCGGACAGAACATCGCACCCGCGACATCGACGATTGGGTACCAGCCGGTCAGGATCATCGCGCGAAAGGCGCCGAACGACTGACCCGTCGCGGCGCCGGCCTTTCTTTGAGAGCACGAGGAAGGACAGGCGGCGAGCAACGCCCGCCGCCTGCTGTTCATTACTTCTGCGAGACCATCGCGGTGTTGTGCGAGCCGAACTGCGCGGTGAACGACGTGTTGGTCACGTTCGCGCCGGTCGCCTGCGCGACGTTGATCGAGTTGCCGACGCCGACCTGCACGGCAACCTGGGTATTGTTGCCGGCGATGGCCTGCTGACCGACCGTCTGAGAGGCGTTGACGACGTTGTAGCCGCCGATCTGGGTGATGAACGAGTTGTTGTCGCCGAGCGCCAGTGGAACGGCCATCGACTGAGCAACATTGGCCTGGTTCTTGGTGCCGAACTGGGCGGTCACAGCATTGTTCGCACCGTTGCCGGTGCCGAAGACCTGGGTCTTCTGATCGATCATCGCGTTGTTCTTGAAACCAGTCTGGAACGTCGCCTGGGTGTTCGCGCCGTTGAGCTGATCGACCTGGGCGATGTTCTTGACGCCGACCTGGCCCACGAACGATCCGTTGGTCATGTTGGCGATCTGATCGGCGGGCGTTGCGCCGAACGCGCCCGAGACATGGCCGCCCTGCTGGGTCACGGCGATGTTGCCGTCGCCGAACTGAACGGTGGCCGCCGCATTGTTGGTACCCTGGCCCTTGCCGCCGACCGATTTCTGATCGGTGGCGACTTCGTTGTTATTGCCGAACTGGAGCGCGGCGGACGCGTTGCCGTGGCCGTTTTCCGGCTGCCCAAAATCGTTGGTGCCGTCCGCGCTCTTCTGAGACGTGCCGGCGAGATTCTTGTTGCCGAACTGGCCGGTGAACGAGGTGTTGGCGGCGCTGACGAGCCCACCTGACGCGGGAGAAACGCTCTTGTCGATTTGAGCCGTTCCCGCCTCGTTCTTGTCGCCGACCTGCAGCGTGTCCTGGTTGTTCTTGCCGCCCTTCTGGCCGACGATGACGTCGTTCTTGTCGCCGAACTGGGCGCTGAACGAATTGTTGGTGAACGTGGCGGTCGTGAACAGCGGGTTCGGCGGCGAATTGGTCTGTTCGGTGGAGGCGGTGTTGCCCTTGCCGACCTGGACGTTGCCCGAGGTGTTCTTGCCGGTGGCAAGCTTGCTCACCTGATCGGTGATCACGGAGTTGTTCTTGCCGGCCTGGAAGGTGGCCTGGCCGTTATTGCCGTTCTTCTGCGAGATCGTCGCGTCGTTCTTGGTGCCAATCTGTTCGATGAACGATTCATTCTGGAGGGGACCGGCGGCGTAGGCGGCCGGCACGCTCGCGACGATGAGCGCCAGGGCAGTCATCATTCTCATGGAAAGTCTTCCTTCGTTATCCAAATCGGGGCCGGCGGGGATCGCCACCCTCGGCGCGGGTTAAAACATTCTTAACCTGACGCGCCGATGACAGTTTTGATTCATCCTTTGTTAAGACCCCGCTCGGGTGGATTTGCCGGCAGGATACGAAAGACCTATGCTGCCGGCCGCTCAGGCGGCATGTTCGATCCGCAGCGAGCCGAGCCTGAGCTCGTGTTCGGCATCGATCAGCGCCCGCACCCGCATCAGGCCGGAGCTGCGAAGCTCGAGCGGCGTGAAAATCAGGCTGGTGGCCGCGACGATGAAGAGCGGCGCGCCGGTATCGGTCTTCAGATTGGCGACCAGCTCGGTCTGTTCGCTACGCTTCGGCGTTTCGATCGGCTCTTCGGAAAACGGCTTTTCATCGCCGGGCAGATAACACCGCACGACGATCGAGCTGAACGGCTGCGAAGCCGGCGAAAAAATATGGGTGTGCACGCACAATTTCGGGAGCACCAGCGGAAACTGGCCCGAGATGAAGATGACGCCGTTGTAGCAGCCGATAAAGCTGAGCTTGCCGCCGGCCTCGTTGCGTATGTCATCGCAGAAAATCGAATACCCGTACCGATTCATGATGAAAACCGCTACTTCCGACCATCCGGTCGCAAAACGCGCACCGGCGCTCCTCTTCCCTCACAAGTGTGACGGTAACATTACGATCGTGCTTTAGCCCCCAATCGATCACGCCGGATCGGCCCTTCGTCGAAAGCCTCGCTCAAGGCGCAACCCACACGTCGCTCTGTTTGATCCGCTGGATCAGGCCTTCGGGATCGAATTTCCGGAAACCGGAGGGAATTTCCAAAGGCTGTGCCGGGTGCGCGTTGTCTCGAATGTTTTCGACGGCGAAGATGGCGCCGTCATCGGTCTTGATCTGCACCGGAAATTTCCGAAGACGATCGATCCAGCCGGTGAACCGTTCGCGTTCGGCTGAGAAGGCGCGGTAAGCGATCGCCTCGCCTCCGCCGACTGCCTCCTGGCTGATGCGCTCGCAGCGCCAATCGCCGTTGTCAGCGCCGCCAGCGAGCCGCGCCATGGCCTGCCATTGCCGGCACGGGTCATCGGGATCGACTGGCACGAACAGGCTTGTGAGCCGACTGGATTGCCGGGCATCCATGTAGATCCGCGTGGCGGGCCGCACGAAATAGGCGGCCGGCTTCGCGCCGTCGATCAGGAAAAAGCCGTCGGCGAGTTCGGGCGTTTCGATCCGCACCTTGTCGTCAAGAACGAACAGCCTGCCCGCAGGCACGGATGCGGCACTGCCCTGCGTGAGGACGAGGTCCGCAGAAAATCGCTGCGCCTGCGCCTGACCGGCCGCCAGAAGCCCGACAAGGGCGCACAGAGCAAGCCAGACGGAACGCCGCGAAGCCACTATGACATCTTCGATCATCATTGAAATCCGCTACCTGTGCCGGCCATGGCGGCGAAGAGACGCAAAGCAGCGCCGACCGGGCCATCGGGCTCGGTCGGCGCCACGTCAGTGATGCGAGATCGCGATCAGGCCGCGATCACTCGGTGTACGACAGCGTAACCGGGTGGCTGAAGTCGAACGCGTCGAACAGGTCGGCAAGCGCCGGGCTGTTGGTCGGCACATACGCATTGGTCTTCACGACCGTCGGGTTCGGCAGGTTGTCGCGGCTGCGGTTGGTCAGCGGCTTCAGGCTCCAGTTACGCTCGATGAACTTCAGAAGCGAAACGTGGTCGGAGTAGCCGTGATAGACCTTGCCGCCGGTCGAATAGGGCGACAGGATCAGGGTCGGAATACGCGGTCCGTCGCCGAAGAAGTCGATCGACTGGATGTAGCCCGAGTCCCAGTAACCGCCGGCTTCGTCCCAGGTGATGAACACCGCGGTCTCCGCCTTCAGCTTCGGATTGGCGTCGAGCGCACCGAGAACGTTGAGCACATAGGCCTCGAACAGATCGACCTTCGAGCTCTGCGGATGACCGTCGAGCAGGCCGTCCGGCTTGCCGAACGACACCGAAAGCAGGGTGTTGTTCTGGATCGAGGTGATCAGGTCGGCGGTGTCCTTGACATGCGCCGTCCGGACCGCCGGATCGGCCATGATTGAGGTAGCGTACTGGAACGGATTGCAGATCTGGCAATAGGCCACGCCGAGCGCGTGCGCCGGATCGGCAAGGGCAGCGGCCGACAGGTTCGGGCTGTTCGGATTCGCCGCGACCGCGACATTCGAGAGCGCGACGGCGTCGTTATACGCGCCGCCGTAATAGGCCCACGTAATGCTCTTTTCGATCAGCGCGTCGCCGATGGTCCTGACGGACGATGGCGGCACGTTGCTTCCGCCCGACAGCGCACCGTTCGGCAGGAAGCCGGGATTGACGTTGTTGAGCATGTAGTAGTGGTTGGGTTGACAGTTCGGCTCGGCCGCATAGGGCAGGTTTTCCAGATAGCTCACGATCGGCTTGACGCCGGGCTGGAAGACGTCGGAGCACATGCTCCAGTTGCCGTCGACCGTGTAGCGGTTGACGGTGCCCGAAACCGGATTCGGGTTCGCGATCACGGTCGCGGGCGGCGCGACCGGATTGCCCTTGCCGTCGCTCCAGAACTCGGCGTCGCCGGTGCCGAGCATGAAGTGGTTGGCGCCGGTGCCGCCATGGAACGACTGATGGAAGTTGTCGCTCAGGGTGAAGCGGTCAGCCAGCATCTTCAGGATCGGAGCCTGCTCCTGCTGGGCATTATAGAAGCCCATCGAGTTGCCGAGGCTCTTGTTGCTCGCCGAGTAGGTCGCCATCACGAAGGGGAACAGGTCGGCCAGACAACCCGAATTGTTGGTCTTGGTGGAGTTGGCCGCGCTGCAATCCTCTTGCTGCCAGTCCTGGTAGAACCGATGCGTGGTGTCGCCGGTGTAGTCGTCATCGGTGAGGTTCGGGCCCTGCAACTGGAACGGTCCGGCAAGCATGCCGGCGCCGGGGACGCGGGTGTCGAGCGAGTTCGCCGGCAGGCCGGTGAAGCCGGTGGTCAGGATGTCGAGATCAGCCGGGTTCATGTCCTTCTCGACGCTCGCCTCGGCGATCGTCTTGAACGGCGGGCTGGTGTCGCTCTGGACAGCCGGCGTGCCTTCGGTGTTGGGCTGCGGCATCAGATTGGCCGAGCCGTAGGGCGACTTGCCGATCGCGGGAGCGCCGATATAGAACGACGGCTGGCCGGCAACGGCGAACTGCTGCGCCTGCGCGAAGTTCGGACCGGGCGTGCCGTCGTCGTTGACGATACCCTTCGACAACAGGTTGGAGATGGTCTGACCCTGGCCCTTGGGCTTGTAGACGCCGAAGGTGTGATCGAGGCCGCGATTCTCACCGATCAGGACGATGACATGCTTGATCGGCGAAGCGGTCTTGACGCCATCCGCCGGATCCTTCTTGCCGTTGGCATCGTTCTCGATCTTCTTGATGATATCCTGAACCATATTGAAGCGGTTGGGATGCTTCTCCTTGTCCCACTTGCTGCGACCCCAATCGGCGGCGTAGCTCGCGGATGCGACCGCCATCGTCGATGCGATGCACAGCGCGGTCGTCGCACGCCATCTCGTTCTCAAAATAAAAGTTGGCTTCATCTCGAACCTCGGAGGTTGGGAACTAACGTCGCGGTGATTAGTGGGTCAACATGACGCAGGCATATCGGTGCGATGAAACCGCGATAGAAAATCAGAACGATTCAAAAATTTCTTTGGAGAAGAAACTTATTTCTTTCACGAACAATTTTTCGGCGTGCGACTCACGCGATTCGCTTTCGTCTGTCGATGGTGCAACGAAAGATCAGCCGCATGGCGCGGCTTGCGCCGACGCCGACATCGATCATGCGAATCGAACGACGCGCAGCGCATCCCGCGTGGACAATGTTTTCGAACGAAAAGCGCTTTCCGCTATTCGAATCCTGCGCTACGGCGATGCGTGCTTCGCTTGCATGACCTGACGCAAGGCGCCGTAATGCTGGTCGTGCACGGCGGGATTGAACAGCGACCATGGCTCGGCGCCCGCCAGCAGCGCAGGTACCGCGGCTGCCATGAGATTGCGATAGTTCTTGTAGTCCGCCGACGCATCGCCGGTTCGGCCTTCCGCCACGGCCATATCGATTCGCCGCAGGGTCAAGACGACTTCCTTCAGCGCCATGCGCGCCTGGCTGCGTTCCTGGTCGCCGCCTGCGACGCTGGTGTTCTTGCGATCGGGATATCGCTCGGTCAACTCGCGCAATTCATGGCCGATGGTGTCGACCGCAAGCGCGACGACATCCTTGTCGCCGGCCGGAATCGCCGTGGCGAGGACATTGGCAAATTCGTTGACCTCCTTGAGCGCCGCACCGGCGCCGTCATGCTCATAGGGCAGCGCGCCGTCGCCCACCGCGGTGAGATAGGCGACGAGATCGCGCCGGTCCTGCACCGACAGGCCGAGATCGAAGATGCGGTCGAAATGCGCCACGACCTGATCGTAGCTGTCGAAGCGACCGTCGTGGAAATACGGCGCATTGAAATCGGCGTTGCGCAAGGTCGGCGTCTTGAAAAGACCGCCGGAGCCCACGTCATGCTGCTGGTGGTCGGTGAAGGCGCCCGAGGGGACATGGCAGCCGGCGCAACTCAAGCCGGGATCGTGCGGGAACGGCTTTGCGAACAACGCCTCGCCGCGACGTTCCGATTCGCTGGTCTTGCCGACCAAGTGGCCGCCGGGACCGAGGCTTGGATTCGGCAGGAAATCGATATCCTGGATATAGGCGACGATGGCGTCGAGAATGGCGGGCGACGGCTCGGGTCCTGAGAACTCGTTGACGATGACGTTGTGGACGAAATCGCGCAGCGAGGGCATGCGGCCGTCGACGCCATAGGGCGCGAGCGTGCGCGCGCCGCGCAGGCTCGGGATCCTGACCGGATCGAGCACGAAATTGTTGGCCTTCGGATTGAACAGCGGACCGGTGGTGTCGAAATTTCCGGGGCGCGTCGACATCTTCGGCATGAAGAATTTGGCGTTGCCGGCGCCGTTGACGTGACAGGTGCCGCAGCTCATTCCGGCCTGCCGCGCCACTTCACCAAGGATCGAAGGCGAACTGAACGCCAGATTGCCTAGATTGACCAGATATGACTTGCCGCCGGCGAATTCGGATTTGAAGACCTCGCGCGGCTTGTCGAGCGCGTCCTCGTTGAGTTCGGTCTTGGGCGGCAGCGCAGTCTGGTCGCCGTCGATCGGGAACGCGGCGACGCGCCCATGCGAGCCGGCAACCAGAAGCCCTAATCCGAGTGTCGCGATGCAGAGGCGGCGGGCGATCATCGCGACTGCGCCTCCAGGGTCGGCCGCGGCAATCCAAGTTTGGTAGATGCCGCCTGCAGCGCGATCACCAGTTCCTCGCTGGTGCGGCGCAGAGCGCGAACATCGACATGCCGCAGGTCGGATGCGGCGACGATCGTGTTGAGCTGCTCGATCCGGCTCGCCACCGTGTCGGCGAGCCCGGCATCGGCCGCTTTCAGCACGCCGGCAAATATGGTGCGATAGGCGAAATCGATGCCGGCGACGTTGTTGCGCATATCGTCGAGCGAGGTTCCGCTGATCCGCGATTCGCCGCCATCGGCTTTGCTCTCACCGACCTCGTAGGCCAGCCGCACGGTGCCATCCAGCAGGCCTCGCGGCATCAACGGCATGTCGGCAAGCTTGCCGTGAAGATCGTCCAGATGCGCGACGAGCGCCGCGGCATCGGCTTCGACGTCGGTGCGGCCGGCGCCGAACAGCTTGGCCTCGATGGCATGAAACCCGCTGTCGGCGTTCGGCCAGGCATCGATCTGCGCGTCGAGTTCCGGCACGAAGCCGGCCGTGAACACTTCGGAACGCTCCCAGCCGGCGCGGGCGGAAATCCACGCTTTCCTTGCACCCACGAGGTCGTTGGCGGCGGCCCGCTCGCGCAACGCGCGCGCACCGGCCAGCGCATCGCCGATTCCTTCGATCATGTAGGGCCGATAGCGCTCGGCGGCTTCATCGAGCGGCGCGGCATGGATTCCGCGCATGCCGGTCCACACCACCAGCAGAGCAACACAGCCCGCCACTCTCACATCGATCATCGTTTCTCAGCCCTTCAGCCGCGCGGCGTTCGCGGCCGCTGCGTTACCGCAGCCCAGCGTCGCGCAATATTGTCGGCTTTGTATGCTGTTTTGTGACGAATTGATTTCGCGCGAAAAATTTCCGCGGATAAAGTCACGCGGGCCTGGGGAATAATCCACGTTGCCCAGTCGTGCGAGGACAATTCCGGCAGGTTCGCCGCCGAAATAAATTCTTCCGACGATACTTTAAGACAACGCTTTTGCCCGAACCACCAAGGTTTGCATGCTCGCCGATTCAGAAACCCTGTCATTTCTCGTTTTTTTTGTCCCGCTTTGCCTGATCTGCGGAGCGCTGACGCTGATCGACATTCGCCACGGCATCATTCCGGACGGAATTAACCTTTCGATCGCGGGCCTTGGCCTATTGAAAGCAGCGGTCGCAGACGGCCTCGCGGCCGGTGCCGAAGCCGCCATCGCGGCGATCGCTGTCGGCGCCCTCTTCTGGCTACTGCGCCAGCTCTATTTTGCGTGGCGGAAGATCGACGGTCTCGGCCTCGGCGACGTCAAATTTCTCGCCGCCGCAACGCCATGGATCGGCATCGCCGGGATTCCGATGTTGTTGCTGATCGCGACCATCGCCGCGCTAGGTACGGCGATAGGCTGGAGATGGACGGGGCAGAGCATGACTCGTCAAACCTCGCTGCCGTTCGGACCCTTTCTGGCGATGGGGCTGTTGCTGACCCTGGCCGTGCAGCAATGGCTCGATCCAGGCTGAGGCATTCGCGCGCAAAACCTTAGCGCTCTCTCGTCACCGGCATCTTGCTCGCGGTCATCGGGATCAGGCGAACCTCGCCGCTCGACGGGCCGCCCGGCTCCGGCAGCGTCAGCACCGCGCCCTGCTGATCCTTCTCGATAGTCACCTCACGGCCCTGGATGGCGCGCAGTCGCCAGCCCTGATAGTCGTCGCCGACCCTGAGCCGCAGCGCCGCCTTGGTCGATTCGTCGAGAAAGATGCCATAGCTTTCGTCGTCGCCGGCGATGGTGCCGACCAAGGACAATGGCGGCGGCTCGATCTCCTTCTTGCGCGGTGGCGGCGGCCTGACCGGCGTCGGATCGGCGGCGACCGCGAGTGGCGGCGGCCGCCGCGAGGGCGAGAATATCGGCCGGTCGCGCGTGCCAGACAATTGCGTCAGCGGAACGCCCCACAGCGGATTGGCGCTCAGCGTGCGCTGCGGCGTTGCCGGTGGCGCCGTAACACGGACGGTCGTGACCGGTTCAGGGGCCATGGGCGATAGCGGCAGTGGCGCGGCCGATCGCGATTCGTCCGTCAATTCGCCGTCAAGCGCGTCGCCGGACATGACGCCGGTCGCCGCGACCGCGCATGACAGCGACAGACCCAGCACCAGAACGCCGATCGCGAAGCCGCGTTTCATCCGGCGTGTCACGCGACGACTCATTTGGCGTCTCGCCATTGCCCGGAAACCGCGAGCAGAACCCGCAGCTTGCCCGTTTCGGAGGCGGCATCGGTGAGCGCGGTCTGCACCACCAGTTGATCGACGAACAGAAACGGCATGCCGGCTTCGAGGTCGTAGAGCACCTGTTGCAACTGCGCCTGCTCGATTTCGCAACTCGCGATCATGCTGAGATAGCCGGCCTTGTTGGGTGCTCCCTGCACATCGAGCTGCGTCGACAACACGCTGCCGCCGTACTTGACCACGGCGCCGGCGACGCGCTGCAACAGCGTCGCGCCGGCGACCGTCACGGTAGCGCCTTCGAGATAGGCCGATCCCTGCGGCATCGTGGGATCGGCGGACGCGCCGGTTCGGGCCGATGATCTGTGGCCCTCGAGCTGCTCGAGCATCGCGACTGAAGCGGCGAGTTCACCGCGCTGGCTGACCACGTCCACGATCGAGCTTCCCACCATGAATAGCAGCAAGACCAAAAGCCCGGCATAGACCGCCGCCGCCGATAGCGGCGATGTGGTAACGATTTTTCTCGCGGTGGACCATACGCTCATGTGCCGGACCCGAAATACGCGGTGATATGGGCCTCGATATGGAAGCGCTCGCCCGGTTCATTGGCGGCGCGGGTGGTCGGCGCGAAGAATGTGGCGCGGGTGAATTGCGGCGACTGTTCCATGAGTCGGACCAAGGACGGCGCGTCCTGCGTCATGCCGACGACCTGGACCTTGTCGCCCTCGATCCGCAACTCCGTCACATAGGTGGAATCGGGAAGGACGCGCGAGAGCGCCTCCAGCACCATGACGTTCGATGGCGTCGTCTGCTTGCGCTTGGCCAGAAGCTCGATGCCCGTCGCCGTGCCGCTACCTTCCAGGCGCAACGCCGCGCGCCGCTGCGAAATCCGCCGCTGCACGTCGCCAAGCTCGGATTGCATGGAATCGCCGAGATAGGCGCCGATCAGCAGCGACGCCGCAGCGGCAATGCCCGCCGACAACAGCGCGACGCGCAGCAGGCGCGGCAGGTTCACCGCGGGTCCGATCAGGCTCCGCAGCGGCTTTTCCAACAGCATGATCCGGCCCGCCGTCGTGGCGGCGTAGACGGCGACCGAAGCGGCGTCCAAGGCGTCGACCAGATGCAGCAACGGTGCGACCTTCAACTTCGACGTCGCGGCCAAGGTCACCTCGATCCGGTCGTTGCCCGCAGGCACCGGCGGGCTCCAGCCGAACACGGCGTCATTGGCGTTCCACGGCGTCAGGCGGTCGATCTGCGCACGGATCATGCCGTCGAGAAAATCGGACGCCCTGCTCGGAAAATCGAGCCGGTCCGTCATGACCTGGGCCGGCTGCAGATCGATCTCGACCCGGCTGCCAGCGAACGCCACGGTCCACTCCACCGGCAGCGGCGGCTTGCCGGCGCCCGGACGAAACACGGCGTCGGGCAATGTCGCGCTGTCGTCCGATGCGATCATGCTCGCCGTAAACCTGCCATCGTCGAGCTCAGTGAGTCTGATCCGTCGCGACCGCCCGAACCGGTCGGCCAGCACGTCAACGGCGCGGGAGACGGAAGCGATCCATTCGCCGAACAGGTCCTTGGCTTCGGAGATCATCGTCATCAAGACCTCCCACGCGGGAGTACGATGTTGCGCGGCTCCACATCATCCTGCCAGGACAGCACGCGATAGGGCTCGACCTTGTCGCCGAGCACGATCACGATTTCAGAGGAGGTCCGGCGGCCGCTGTTGAAGCTGATCGTGGCCTCGATCCGGTAGCACAGGCTTTTCGCCGTCGCGGCATCGCCTGCCGGAGCTGTCGCGCCCGCGCCGCCTGCGGCCGGGTCGATCGCTGGCGCCGGCCCGGCGCCGAACGCGCCGCCTTGTCGGTTTGCATTGTTGTTCGGCAACGCGGCGAGCACCTCCGGCGCCGCGATCCCGGCATCGACGTCCGGCGATCCGTTGAACACGGTGACGAACGGCAGCGCACGCTCCACCAGCGCCGGCGGCAGGCCGGCGACCAGCGCAAGCTCATTGGCATGGACGAACAAGGACTGCCGCGGAGCATAATTGAGCCCGGCGGCAGCGTAGAGCGCTTCCTCATCATTGGCGCTGCCCGGAACCGGGCGGGTTCGCCATCCGACGATCCGGTCGGCATCGTCCTTGGCGGCGGATTTGCTGGCGCCGAGCGCGGCGAACAGACCGGCGAGGACTTCCTTCGGCGCGAAATTCAGGTCGACGCGCGCGGCCTCGGAGAGAAAGCTGACATTCACGTCGGCATCATCCATGCGGAAATGGAAAGATCCGTGCGACGGCCGCTTGTCCCCGGCCAGCGCCAGCTGATAGGCGCTCAGTTCAAGACTGGCCGAGACCAGCGCCTCGGTCTGCAGCTCGGTGTCGCCGACCGCGAGCGCATGCGCGGAGACCGACAGATAGACCGAGAAGATCATCGCCAACGACGACAGCGCCACGAGAATCCAGAGCACGGCAACGATGATGAAACCGCGCTGCGAGGAGGATGCGCCTGCATCGCGATGCGTCATGGCGTCCCTCCCTGCGCCGCGGTCGCGGTCCGATCGCCCTGCTGCTGATTTGCCGTCGTATCCGGCTTGTCGTCGCATTTGCCGTCCGCCCGCGCGCAATCGCTCGGCAGCTGGACATGGACCGGCGCGATCGTGGAGACGGACAGCACGCGCTCGCTCGCCGCATCCCGAACCGTCAGCCTGATCATGGCCGGCAATTTGCCAGCCTCATGCCAGGCGTTTTTCCAGACCCGCTCCGGACCGGCATAAGCGAATGCCAGGCGAAACGGCGCGCGCAGCAGCACCACCGGATCGGAAAAATGCAATTGTTCCGACAATGACGAGCCGTCCGGCAGCGGCACGAACCGCGCGCGCGAACGCACCGTGACGAATTCGCGGCGCTCGGTGGTCTCGCCGAGACGCACGATATCCAGCCCCGGGCCGGCGTTCGGCCCCAGCGCCGTCCGCACGAAGGTGACCGACAATTGCGATCCCTCGAACAGCAGGCGATGGGAATTGCGATTGGCGGGGACGTATTCGGCCGCGGCCAGATCGGCGCCGATCCGCTGCAACGCGATGCCGATCGTCTCGCTACGCTGGACCCGGCCGAGGCCACGGTTCCAGTTCGGCAGCCACTGCGCGGTGATGTTGGCGAGCGCGGAGAGCACGAGCCCGGTCAGCGCCAGCGCGATGATCGCCTCGATCAGGGTGAAGCCGCGCTCGCCGGCGCGCCGTTGGGTGGGTGCGGCGGTCATTCGGACCGCCTCGGCATCAGGCGAACGGTGCGAATGTCGGACACCGCGCCGTTCGGCGATTGCACCCGCACCCTGACCAGTTGCGGAAGCCAGGGCGCGTCCGCCGGGGGCGCACTCCATTGGCCGCCAAGCGGCGTGACATCGACCGCCCAGCGGTAGCCATCGATCAGCCCCGATGCCGTCCCGGCACGAAGCTCGGCGCGCGGAGGAATCCCCGCGGTCATCGCGGTGCGTGCCGCCTGCGTCAGCGCGACGTGCCGCTCGAACGAACGCACGCCGCGCACATTCGTCGCCATCAACGAGCCGATCGCGCCGATGACGACAGCGACCAGCGCCAGCGCCACCAGCACCTCGATGATCGTGAAGCCGGCGTCGGGCCGATCGTTCTGCCGATCAATTGACGGACGTATCACGGGAAACAACCTCGACCCTCCCCGTCAGCCAGTTGACGCGGACTTCATAGCTCGCATCCAGCCTCGACAGCGCAATGCTGCCTCCGCACGACGTTCCGTTGGCAAAAAAGCGGATGGTCGACAGCGCCGCGCGGCGCTGGCAGGTCTGCGGCAGCACGGCGTCGAAGCGGACATCCCCGGGGATGCGGAGCGCGGCCTGCGACGCGCCGGACCGGATCGCGCGCCCGCCTGCATCGACCAACGTCGCCACCATGATGTTGCGGCTGATCGCGGCATCGCGATCGGCTTTCAGCAAGCTCGCCGCCTGCAGCGCGTAGGCCTGCAAACGCGCGCGCGAGGTTTCGCGGGGAATGAACGGCAGCAGCACGGCCGCAAGCAGCGCGATGATGGCAAGCACGCACACCATCTCGAGCAAGGTGAAGCCGCGCTGCGAGGCGTCATTCATTTTGCGCGGACGTTCTTTCGAGCGAAATGTCGGCGGCGACCCCGCTGCCGCCTTCCTGGCCGTCGGAGCCGAACGACACGATGTCGTAAGGGCCATGTTCGCCCGGTGCACGATAGACGTAAGCGTGGCTCCAGGGATCGGTGGGCACGTTGCCGCCCTTCAGATAAGGTCCGTTCCAGGCGGTGACGCCGGGCGTGCGCTGAACCAGCGCGGCCAGGCCTTCAGCGGTGGAGGGAAACCGCCCGGCGTCGAGATAGAACAGGTCGAGCGCGCTGGCAAAGCTCTGCAGTTGAATCTTGGCCGCCTTGACCTTGGATTCGCTGAGATAGTTGAGCACGCGCGGACCGATCAGGCCCATGATGAGGCCGATGATGGTGATCACGACCAGCATCTCAACCAGGGTAAAGCCCTGCTGAGCGGCATATCGGCCGCCCCTTTGTCCGGCGCGCCTCACTCCCCGAGGGACAACGAACCATCCGCCAATGCGCTTGAGCGATATCATGATGAACCACCTTTGGACTAGCCGACGAGTTGAGTGACCGACAACAGCGCGGTCATGACAGACACGATCAGGCCGCCGACGACCGTGCTGATGGTGACGATGGCAAGCGGCCCGACGATGCCGACGATGCGGTCGAGGCTGCGCTGCAGTTTCGCTTCGTAGAATTCCGCGACCCGGCCGGACAGCGCCGGCAATTGCCCGGTTTCCTCGCCGAGCCTGAGCATGCGGACCGCCATTGGCGGCAGGCTGCTCGCGACCGCAAGCGCATCCGACAATTTGCCGCCATGGCGCACGCGGTCGGCGGCCGCCGACCAGCTTGCTTCATTCCCCATCACCGCCATGATGTCGATGAGGATGCGCAAGGTGGCCGTGAGGTTGACGCCGCTGCCGAGCAGGATGCCGAGGTTGCGGCAGAACAGACTGGTGCGATAGAATTGGAAGATGGTGCCAACACCAGGCAGGCGCGACAGGCCGCTCATCAGCGCGTTGCGCGTGGCCGCCCGGCGCAGCAGCCACCAGCTTGCCGCGATAACGGCGGCGGCGCCGAGCAGCGCGGCGGTGGCGTTGGCGCGCAGGAAGTCCGACAGCTTGATGAAGGCGCCGAGCGCGGTGTCCGACTTGCTGCCGAAATCCTGCAGCACCGAAGAGAATTGCGGCAGCACGAACAGGATGAAAAACAACATGACGCCGCCGGCCGCGACCAGCACGAAAGCCGGGTATTGCATCGCATCGGTGAGCTTGCGGCGCATCTGTTCGGATCGCGCCCGCTCCGCGCCCAGCATCTCCAGCACCTGATCCAGCGTGCCCGAAACTTCGCCGACGCGCACCAGCGCGCCGTACATCGCCGGAAACAACGCCGGATAGGCCGCGACCGCGTCCGCGAGGCTTTCGCCCGACAGCAGCGCCGCGTGCAGCTTGCCGATCACGGGCCGCAACCGCCCGACATCGGCGTCACCGGTCAGGAGTTCCAGCGCGTCGTCGAGCCGCGCGCCGGCTTTCAAGAGCAGCGCCAGGTCCCGCGTGAACGTCGTGATCTCGGCGGCGCTCGGCTTTCCGAACAGGCCGAAGCCGCCGGAACTGGCCGCCGCGCGCTTGTCCTCGATGGTTTCGATCGGCAACAGATGCAGATATTCGATGCGGCGGGCGACCTCGGCCAAGGTCGGCGCGGAGATCGTGCCGTTGACGATCTCGCCGTTCTGCGTCAGGGCCCGGTAGCGAAAATTCGGCACGCGCTCACCGCAGGGTTGTGACACGGAGAATTTCGGACGGCGAGGTCAGCCCGGCGCGGCATTTGGCGACGCCGTCGTCGAGCATCGTCGTCATGCCGGCCTCGATCGCCATCGCGTCGATTTTCAATCCGTCGGTCTTCTCGCCGATCAGTTCGCGCAGGCCTCCGGTCAGTTCCAGAAGCTCGAACACGCCAAGCCGGCCGCGATAGCCGGTGCCGCCGCAACGATCGCAGCCGCATGGCTGTTGCAGCATCTCGCCGGCACGGAAACCGAACGCCTCGAACCGCGGGTCTTCGGCGAACTCTGCCTCGGTCAGCGGCCGCGGCGATTTGCAATGGTCGCACAATTGGCGCACCAGCCGTTGCGCGATCACGGCGCGCAGCACAGAGCGCAGCAGATAGCCTTCAACGCCGAGATCCAATAAACGGGGAACGGCAGCCGCCGCGGTCTCGGTATGCAAAGTCGTCAGCACCAGATGGCCGGTCAGCGCGGCATGGACCGCGACATGCGCGGTCTCCGAATCGCGGACTTCGCCGACCATGATCACGTCGGGGTCCTGGCGCACGAAGGAGCGCAGCGCGGCGGCGAAGGTCAGGCCGATCGCAGGCTTGACCTGGGCTTGATTGACACCGGGGATTTCGTATTCGACGGGGTCCTCGATGGTCAGGATCTTGCGGACCGGCTCGTTCAGGATCGAAAGAATGGTCGCGAGCGTCGTGGTCTTGCCGCTACCCGTCGGACCGGTGATGACGATCATGCCGTGCGGCAGCTTCAAGAGCCTTCGCAGGGCCGTTTCGTCGCGCGGCGCGAATCCGAGCTTCTCCACGACCAGCAATCCGCGATCCTTGGGCAGGATGCGGATGACGGCGGATTCGCCATGCTGCATCGGCATGATCGCGACGCGGATATCGATGTCGGTCCGCCCTGCCCGGAGCCGCGCTGCGCCGTCCTGCGGCAACCTGCGCTCGGCGATGTTGAGATTGGCGACGATCTTGATGCGAGAGATCACCGCCTGCGGCAGCACGCCGGACGGCGCCGTCACGGCCCGCAACAGGCCGTCGATGCGGAAACGCACCTCGCCGGAATCCCTTCGCGGCTCCATATGGATGTCGCTTGCGCCTGCTTTGGCTGCCCCGCTGAGGATCGAATTTACGAGTCGGACTACTGGGGGAAGTTGCGTTTCTTTCGTCAACTTGTTCGGATCCACAACTTCAATTTCCGTGTCGCCGACCGTCTCGACTTCGCCAGGGTTATCTACTTCAGTGAAGCCGCCGAGCGCCGAGTTATCTTCCGGATATGATTGGTGTATCAGTTTCTCAATCTGGGATCGCATCGCCACAATCGCGATGATGCGTTTGCCTGTGCGAAACTCTATATCTTGAACTGTGGAATAGTCCGTCGGGTCCGACAACGCTACATGTAAGCTCTTTCCGTGAAGAGCAAGTGGCACAATGCCTCTCTTGCGGCAGAAGTCGGCAGGTACCAGGGCGGCCACATCGGCAGTCACTTCAGGCAGATCTGCGTTCAGCGAATCTAGACGAAGACAGCCGGAAATGGCGGCGACAATTTGTTCTTCATTCGCGAGTCCCAAAGAAACCACTGCCTGAATCAGAGAGTGTTCCTTCTGCTCGGCTTCCCGAGCGCGAGACAGCGCCGCGGAGTCTAAGAGTCCCGCGCGAACCAATATTTCGCCAACGCCGCTAATTCTCGCCATGTAAGCCGATCTGGGCAGGTTTTGCTCAGCTTAGGTCGTGTGACTTACCCGTCGGCACAA
>Ga0137412_10000994_pt1 | contig 21290 bp, 20 predicted proteins | sample CZODoug2_1_16fun_FD_122160 | JGI IMG/M metagenome (GOLD analysis project Ga0137412, IMG submission 122160) | Vadose zone soil fungal communities from Angelo Coast Range Reserve, California, USA - CZODoug2_1_16fungal (Hybrid Assembly) | ecosystem: Environmental > Terrestrial > Soil > Vadose zone... | reverse complement strand
CATCTTGCTCAACAATATGAAAACCATGGTGGCCATGACCCTCGACAAGTCCGCCCCCTCCAGCCCAGGTAGCCCTGATGAGCTGCGTCTGATGAATCGGCTGTATATGGCCAGCAAACTTGCCGAGCTGCCCCCATAAGGCACCCGTTGCTTGGGTGTCCGAGCTCCGTGTCAGATCTTGAGAACGCTGCCGCCGTCGACGCACCAAGTCTGGCCGGTGACCCAACTGGCCTCGTCGGAAAGCAGGAAAAGACAGGTATTGACGATATCCCGTGTGGTGCCTATGCGCCGCAACGGAAGGTTCGACAGAAGCGCCTGGAGGCGCTCCGCAGGCACACTGGTCTGTGTGGCCATGGTATCCGTCGGACCCGGCGCAATACCGTTGATACGTATTCCCAGGGGCCCTAGTTCTTTCGCAAGTCCAATGGTGATCGCGTTGACTCCGGTTTTCGCGATCTTGTAGTAATTTCCGGCTTCGTAAGCGGCCGTCGACGACTGATTGATGATGGCGCCGCCGCCGCGTGCGGCAATCTCGCGGTACACCGCACGGGTAACGATGAGCGCTCCATTCATATTCACTTCCATGAATCTCTTGTAGTAGTCGTAGTCGACGGTCAGTAGACTCTCCCTGCGCATGCCGGCGAAGATCGCGGCGTTGTTGACGAGATAGTCTATGCCTCCGTACGCCTTCGTCGCTTCCAGAGCCAGGTTTGCCGCTGATTCGGGGGAGGCGACATCCGTTCGCACGAACAACGATCTCCCGCCGGAGGCCGCGATGTCGCCAGCCACCCGTCGCCCGCTCTCTTCGTTGATCTCAGCGACGACGACGGCCGCTCCCTCGCCGGCTAGTGCCTTGGCGTAGGCCTCGCCGATACCTTGGCCCGCGCCGGTGACGATCGCAACCTTACCTTTAAATCGCATGCTGCAGCTCCCCGTAGTCAACCGTCAAGACGGCCGTAGTTCCATCAGATCCACATTGGCCGTTCGCGGTAGCCGAATCAACTCGACGATGGCCTGCGCCGTGATTTGCGGAGAAATGGGATCCCCCGAGGCCGCGTAATATCCCTGTTGCTGCACGATCTCGCGGTAGCGCGCCCGGCGCGCCTCCGGCCAATCGCGATTGAACCCGCTTTCCGCGAGCCGTCCCGAGCGCAGCACGCTGATACGTATATTCTCGCCGCGCAGTTCGGTTCGCAGGCCGGCGGAAAGCGTCTCGACCGCGCTCTTGGTGGCGGCGTAAACCGTCAGAAACGGGTATGGCGTTCGGGTTGATTCGGACGTGATGTTGATGATGTCTCCACCCCCCCGTGCTCGCATGAGCGGTATGGCGGAACGCATGCAATAAATGGGACCCAGTAGATTCGTCGCAATCTCTTCCTGAAGTAGACGGTCGTCGGATTCCTCGATCGATTGGAGGTGCCCGAGCGCGGCATTATTCACGAGTATGTCCACGCCTCCAAAGCGATGCACGATGGCGGTGAAGGTTTTGCTCACCGCCGCTGGATCGCCAATGTCGGTTGGAAAGGCACACGCCGATGGACCGATCTCTGCCGCCGCCGCGGCAAGCGCCGCCGCGTTTCGCGACAGCAAGGCGACGCGGATGCCGTCCCTTGCAAAAGCTTCGCAGATTCGCTTACCGAGGCCCCGGGAGGCGCCGGTGATGACGGCCACTTTGCCTTGAAACTCTTGCACGCCCATGTCAAATCGGATCCCACGGGGTAATGGCCATGGACGGCACGTTCTCGAAAAAACTCGGCTCCAGCGCTGGAATCGCATGCGTGGCAATCGATTCCGGGGTCCACCCTTCGGCGCGGTGCACCGTGCGCAATATCCTCGGCTGACTGAAGAAATAGATCTCGTTGGCGCGCACGCCGAATATCTGCCCCGAAACCTTCATCCCCGCATCGCTGGCAAGAAACACCGCCAACGGGGGAATCTTGCTGCTCTCCATTTTCTTCAATTTCTCGATACGCGCGATGTTCTCAGGCGAGTTTGCCGGAATATTGGCGGTCATTGCCGTCCATGCCCAAGGCGCGATGCAATTCGATCGTACATTGAACTTCGCCATATCCATCGCGATGCATTTGGACAACCCGACTATGCCCATTTTTGCCGCGGAATAGTTCGCCTGACCCAGGTTGCCGATCAAGCCGCTGGTCGATGTCATATGGACGTAGCAGCCCGAGGCCTGATTCTTGAAAAAGGGCGCGGCCGCGCGTGCAATGAAAAACGACCCATTCAAATGCACATCCAGGACCATGCGCCATTCATCCGCGGACATATTGAAAAAGAAGCGGTCGCGCGTAATGCCGGCGTTGTTGATCACGCAGTCGATTCGCCCGAAATGATCGAGCGCCGCTTGCACGATACGTTGCGCCGAATCCCATTCGGCAACACTTTCGATGACGGCAGCGGCGTCCCCGCCCTCGTTCTTGATCTCCGTGACCACGCGATCCGCAGCGAATGCGTTTTCATCGGGCAGACGTGCCAAATCGTTGACGACCACTTTGGCCCCGTTCGCTGCAAACGCTTTGGCGAAGTCGCGGCCGATTCCCGCACCCGCGCCCGTCACCACCACCACCTTGCCCTCGACCATTATTCCCATGATTCTCCTCCTCAATCGCACAGCGGGCTTGCTGACATCAGCGGCCGCGCCATTGCGGTTGCCGCTTTTCTGCGAACGCTTTCGGTCCTTCTATTGCATCCTCCGATGCGCGCACGGCGAGTACCGCAGGTAGAGTTTCCTGATGGGCCATCGCGTCTTTCAAGTTAGCCTCGCCGAGGCCGCGCAGCATCACCTGTTTGCTTGCGCGCACCGCCAGCGGCGCAGCGCAGAGAATCTCTCCCGCCCAACGCCTTGCGCCCGCCAGCGCCTTGCCGGCGGGCACGACTTCATTGACGCCCCCAAGGCGCTGCAACTCGGACGCCGCGAGCTTGCGGCCGGTCAGGGCAATTCCCATCGCCGCCTTCAGACCGATCTGAAGCGGCAGCCGCTGCAGGCCCCCGGCAAGAGCGGCGAGCCCTACTCCGACTTCGGGCAATCCGAACTGGGCCTGTTCGTCGGCAATGACGATATCGCAGGCCAGCGCCAGCTCGAAACCCCCGCCTAGCGCCAATCCGTTCACCGCAGCGATCACTGGTTTGTCCAAGTCGAAGCGAGAAGTGAGCCCCCCGAAACCGGACGCAGGCATTGGCTGTCGTCCCACGGATGAACGGTATTTCAGATCATTGCCGGCGCAAAATGCGCGCTCGCCGCAGCCGGTAATGATGGCAATCCATTGTTCAGAATCCGAGGCAAACCGATCGAAGACCTCGGCGAGTTCATGATGCGCGGGCGGGTGCAGGGCATTGAGCACCTCGGGGCGATCGACCGTTATGATTGTCAGCTTGTCCTCGCGATCAATCCTGACGAACCGATAGGCCATGGAGCGTTCTCTTAGACCTTCTCGAGAATGTGCACAGCGCAGGCACTGCCCAAACCAACCACGTGGGTCAGGCCGATCCGAGCGCCCTGCACTTGTCGCTTGCCGGCCTCACCACGCAAATGTGTCGCTACCTCGTAAATGTTGGCAATACCGGTGGCTCCCAGCGGATGCCCCTTCGACAAGAGACCGCCGGATACGTTGACCGGGACGCGCCCGCCCAGGGCCGTCTCGCCGCTGTCTATCAACCGCCCGCCCTCACCGTCGCCGCAAATGCCGAGATTTTCGTAATGCAGGATTTCAGCCGTGGCAAAGCAGTCATGCAGTTCGATCAGATTCAAGTCCTCTGGACCGAGTCCCGCCATCTCGAATGCCGACTTCGCCGCCTGGCGCGAGACCGTATTGACGTCCTGCATCACTTGATTGCGCTCCGACCACGCATCGCTGGCCAGCGCCGAAGCGCGCACCCGTACGGCCCGTCCCATCAGCCCACGCTCGCGCGCCCGCTTCTCAGACATGAGTACCGTTGCGGCGGCGCCATCGACATTCACCGAGCACATCAGCTTCGTGTTCGGATAGGCGATCATTTCCGAACTCAAGACCTCTTCGAGCGGCGTTTCTTTCTGATACATGGATTTAGGATTGAACGTCGAGTGGTGGTGGTTCTTCACCGACACCTTGGCGAACTGCTCTATCGTCGTGCCGTACTTGCGCGAGTGTTCGAGGCCCACCATCGAAAACACCGCCGGCATGGTCTCGGAGCCGATCAATCCTTCGGCGGGCAGCGGCTCGTTGCCGATTTTCTTTTTCACGATCATGCCGGCCGCCATCTTTTCGACGCCGATGCACAGTACCGTGTCGAAGAGCCCCGCCTTGATGGCCGTCCAGCCTTCACGGAACGCTGTGGCCCCCGTGGCGCAGGCATTGGTGCAATTCACCACGGGTATGCCGGTCTGGCCGATCAATTGCAGGGTGCGCTGGCCGGTCATGGTCTCGCCGATATTGCCGCTGTAGAGCGCCTGAACATCATGGATGCCGACGCCGCAGTCGTCCAACGCCAAGAGCGCCGCATCCGCCGCCAGCTGCGCGACCGTTCGATCGGGATAGCGCCCGAAACGGATCATGTCGATACCTACCACGTACACGTCAGTCACGTGCGCTCTCCATCAGGAATAAAAAAATGGGCGATGTGGCCTACGCCCTCGGCGCTCGCCGTCTCGGCGCCGCGAAACACCATCCTGACGGGCATACCGAAGCGCAGGCACTTCGGGTCCGGTTCGACGTCGAGCAAGTTGCCCTTGACGGCGCCGCCGCCGTCCAAATCCACGATGGCTGAAATGAAGGGCACCTTGATGCCCGGGTAGCTTCGATACACGATGGTGTAGTTGTATAGCTGCCCGCGCTCGCCCATGTGAATGGCTTGCATCCGCCCCCGCGCGCCGCAGCGCCCGCAGTTCTCGCGGCGTCCGAGAAATACGGCGCCGCAATCGCCGCATCGGCTTCCTTCAAGGTAAGGATTACCGTCGGCATCGATGTGCGTGTAGGAGGTCGCAGGTTTCAAGGCTTCGGTGCTTTTCATTTCCATAGGGACACTCGCCTCACGGTCAATCGACTCGGGACTTGCCGTTCTTGATGACGGTCACGCCGCGCGCCGGTACCTCGGCTTCAAACGAAACGACGCCCGCATCGTTCCAAAGCTTCACCGTAAGCACGTCGCCCGGTATCACCGGCGCGGAAAAGCGCACGGCATGACTCTTGAGGCGCTCGGAATCGAAGCCGCAGAAAGCTTGGAGCACGGCGCGGCAGCAAATGCCGTAGGTGCAAAGGCCATGCAGAATGGGCGTTGCGAATCCCGCGGCCCGTGCAATGTCCGGGTCGGCATGCAGGGGATTGCGATCGCCGCACAGTCGATACAGCAGCGCCTGGTCGCGGCGCGTGGCAAATTCCAACACGACGTCCGGGCTGCGTCGCGGCGGCTCGTGCGGCATCGGCGTCTGCATAGGTCCGCCAAAGCCGCCGTCAGCGCGTGCGAAGGCGGTACGAGTGATGGTTGCGATGCGCTCACCGCTACCGGCATCGTTTAGAACGGTTTCGCGTTCGATCACGGCGCCTTTGTCGCCTTTGTCATACACCGCGACCACCCGGCTATCGGCGATGACTTCGCCCGCAGAGGGCAATGATCGATGCAAGATCACCGCCTCTTCGCCATGCAAAGTGCGCGGCCGATCCAGACCGATACGGTCCGGTGCAATGCCGGCCCCCCAGGCAATGACGGCGGCCAGGGTAGGCACCGCTTTCAGGTTCCTCTCATAGACGAACGGCAGTTCGTCGCGATCGAGCGGGTTTGCGCCCATGCCGATGGCCAAGGCGTATAGCATGGTGTCGCGATCGGTCCACGAGAAGCGTCTCCCTGTTTCTTTGAGATCGAGTACGGCCGGATAGTCGATTGGCATGCGCGGCTCCGCTCACGCCTTCTTTGTCGCAGGACCATATGCGTTGACGTAGGCGAGATCGCGCTCCGGCAATAGCACCTGGCCCGCGTCGATCGCTGCGACTAAATCGCCGACTTCAAACGCATCGCCCGGAACGAAGCCCGGTCCGATCTGCATCCGAATCTCGCTGACGTAACCACCGCCGGCCAGCAGGGTCTTGCCGGTCTGCTTGCCGGACAGATCGCTCACCATGTACAGCAATACCGGCGCCACCCGATCGGCAGTGAATATTTTTTTGTATTCGTCGGACACGACGCCGTCCGTGAGCTGACTCGCGGCGGCCGGTGCGATGGTCCAGACGCGGATGCCGTACTTCAGCCCTTCCTGCGCCAGCGAGTTCGAAAATCCCCAAATACCGGCCTTTGCCGAGCCATAGTTGGTTTGACCGAATTTGCCGCGCAGTCCGGCGGTGGACGTGGTGTTGACGATGACGCCGCCGGTTCCCCGCTCTTTCATGTGTCCGAAGATGGGCTTGGTTACGCAGAACGTCCCCTTGAGATGTACGCGGACGACCGCATCCCAGTCCTCCTCTTCCATTTTCAACAGTGATTTGTCGCGCAGAATCCCGGCGTTGTTGACCAATATGTCCACCCGGCCGAATGCATCGAGTGCAGCTTGCAGAATCGACTCGCCGCTGGACATGCAGCCAACGTCAGCGACGGCAGCGACGGCGCGGCCGCCCCGGCCGCGGATCTCCTCCACTACATTGTTCGCGGGCGCCGGCGCAAAGTCATTGACGACCACCGCGGCACCTTGCTGTGCCAACAGGCGGGCATAGCTTCGGCCGAGACCGGTACCCGCACCGGTGATCACTGCCACCTTCCCGTCCAACAAGGCCATTGAATATCTCCTCTGTGCTCAGACAAACGCCGTCAGCGGCCCGTGGGTAGATCTTTGAAGGCCACGTCCTTGTCCACTCGAATATCGCCCGGAAGACCCAGCACGCGCTCGGCGATGATGTTCTTCAATATCTCGTCCGTACCGCCCGCGATCCGAAGACCGGGTGCATGCAAATAATCGTGATGCACGCTGCCGCCCAAGGCGGCATACGACGCATCGCTGATCAGTCCGAAGTGGTCTTGGCATTCGATCAACTGATTCGTGAGTTCCTGCAAGCGGTTTGCCGCGACCAGTTTGCCGATGGATGCTTCGGGCCCAGGCGTCTGCCCGCGGGACAATGCGGTCAGGGTTCGTAGACGCGTCAAACGCAGGCCCTCGGCCTGCACGTACCATAGGGCCAGCTTTTGCCGGAAAGCCGAATCATCGAGCACCGTTGCCGACCCCTGCGGCACCGAGCGCGCCAGCGCCAGAATTTGCTGCATGGTGGGACCGCGCTCCTTGCCGCCCTCCACCCGCTCATTCATCAGCGTGACCAATGAAACCTTCCACCCCGCACCCACGTCGCCGAGCCGCTGCTGGTCCGGCACGAGGACATCGGTCAGATACACCTCGTTGAAGTCCGACCCACCGGACATCTGGTGAATCGGACGCACGTCGACGCCGGACGTCCGCATGTCGATCCAGAACATGGTGAGTCCCGCGTGCTTGGGCACGGTGACATCGGTGCGCGCGAGTAACAGACCGTAGTCCGAATAGTGCGCGCCGGTGGTCCACACTTTCTGGCCGTTGATGACCCAATGCTCGCCCTGCCTGACCGCACGCGTGCGCAGCCCCGCAAGATCGGACCCGGCGGACGGCTCGGAGAATAGCTGACACCAAATCTCATCGCCGCGCAGCGCGGGCCCTGCGAAGCGCTGCCGCGTGTCCGCATCGGCGAATTTCATGATGGTCGGGATGCACATGCCGAGTCCGATTCCGAAGAAGCCGAGCGGGACGCCGTAATGGGCTTCCTCCTCGATGAAAATGACCTGCTGGATGGGCGTGCCGCCGCTGCCGCCCCATTCGCGGGGCCAGCTCACGCGCGCATAGCCCGCCGCGGCCTTCAGCGACTGCCAGGATCGGGCGGCCGTGAGCCGTTCGGCTTCCGACGCATCCTTGGATGGGCGGGCTTGATGCGGTGCATGCGCCGCAAGCCATGCGCGAACTCGGGTGCGGTAGGCGGCTTCTTCGGGTGAATCCTTGAAATCCATGGACGCTAATTCTCAAATGCCGGCACAGGCTGGCGCGACAGTGCGGACACTAGGCGTTCGCTCCACCACGACGGCGCCCCGGCGACCAGGCTCAACTGCCGGGCGCGCCGGAAATAAAGATGCGCATCGGCTTCCCAGGTAAAACCCATGCCGCCGTGAATCTGAATGTTCTCTTTGGCGGCAAAACAAAAAGCCTCGCCCGCGGACAACCGCGCCGACGCGGCAGCCACCGGCAGTTCATCGGCGTTTGCGGCCAGCGCCCAGGCCGCATAGTAGGCATTGGAACGAGCCAGCTCATTCTTGACGTACATCTCAGCCAGGCGATGCTTAATGGCTTGGTAGCCGCCGATCTTTCGCCCGAATACATAGCGCTGCAGCGCGTAGTCGCGCGCAATCTCGAGGCAACGGTCAGCGCCGCCGAGCTGCTCGAAGGCGAGCAACACGGCAGCACGCTGGAACACTTGTTCAACCAGCCGTAGGCCGGCTCCCGCAGCTCCCAACCGCTCGGCGCGCGCGCCCGCAAAGCTCAAGCGCGCAAGACCGCGCGAGCCATCGAGCGACTCCAAAGGCATGCGGTGCACGGCCGTCTGCGCAAGGTCGACGAGAAACAATCCCGGTTCACCCGCCTCGGATGCAAGAACGACGGCGACATCGGCAACGTCGCCGTCCGTGACCGGGATCTTGGTGCCGTCAAGCCGGCCGGCCTCGACTACCGTGGTCGGCGGCTGGGTGCTCCCCCCGCCCGGACCTTCGGAGGTGGCGAAACAGCCGATCAGATCACCCGTCGCTGTCCGGGATAACCACCGGGCCTGCTGGGCTTGGGAACCCGCCAACATCAGCGCTTCCGCAAAAAAATACAGCGTGGATGCAAAGGGAACCGGCGCGATCGCCCGCCCCAGCTCTTCTGCAATCGCGCACAGTTCGACATATCCAAATCCCAATCCGCCGTGGCCCTCAGGAATCGTCGCTCCGAGCCAACCCAGCTCGGCGATACCGGTCCACACGCTGCGATCGAACGAATGACTGGAGTCATCCAATACGGCGCGCACGGCGTATGGTTGGCAGCGATTCTCCAAGAATCTGCGCGCCTCCTGTTTCAAATGCCTTTGCTCGTCGGAATAGTCGAAGTCCATACGCCGGCCGATCAACCGCTCAGTTCTTCCAACGCAAGGGCAAGGTCTTGACCCCGTTGATGCGGCCGGATTTCACCACCACGGCTGCCCCATCGGCGATCCGGAACTCGGGAATTCTAGGCAGCCATTCCTGCAGCAAAACCCGCAATTCCACTCGCGCCAGCTGGGCACCCAAGCAGCGATGAATGCCGGTGCCGAAGCCCATGTGATGTTTGATGGGTCTGTGGAAATCCACGGTCATCGGGTCCGCGTACTTGCGCTCGTCGAGGTTGTACAAGGCGGCCGGCAGCAGCACCAAGTCACCCGCGCGCATGGGCAATCCCTTGTACTCGAAATCCTGCGACACCATGCGGCCGAAATTGGAAATGCCATGGCGTCGCAGGAGTTCTTCGACGGCGCCGGGAATGAGGGCCGGCTCGTCAACCAATTGGCGGCAATGAGCCGAATGCCTGCCGAGAAAGTTCATGAAGAAACCCATGGATGAGACGACGGTGTCCAGACCGCCGAACATCACGTTCGCCGTCAAGCTCAAAACCTCGTGCCGAGTCGTCGGGCGGTTGTCGATTTGCGCCGCCAGCAGACGGCTGATGAAGTCCTCTCCCCGGCCTCCTGCGCGCTCGGCGATGCGCTCCTGCAGATAACCCATCATCGCCTGCATCGCACGCAGAAATGACTCGGGGTCCGAGTCGCGCGTCAACCAATCGGCTGCGGGCAGCAATGCGGCGGCATGTTCCAGCGGAAGGTCCATCATCGTCAGAAAAATGTAGATCGGCATTTTACGCGCCACGTCGGACTGGAACTCGCAACTGCCGCGATCGAAGAACTCATCGATGAGATCGCGCGTGAGCCTGCGCATTTTCTCCTCGAGCGTTTGCACCGCCTTCTGCGAGAAGAACGGCTGCAGCAAGGCTCGGTAGTGAGCGTGTTGAGGCGGATCGGCCTCGCCCGGAAACAGCTGCATCTCGCGCTCCTCGCGCGACATCGCAACACCCCTATTGGAGTATCGATCGTGGTCGAGCCAGGCAGCGCCGATATCCTCGGCGCGCGTGAACACCCAATGCCCGCCATTGAGGGGCGTATAGAAAATCTCGGGGCCCTCGTGCAGACGCTTCCAGCCCTGATGCAGATCACCATCGATCGCCTCGACGCCGAAAAAATCGAAATTGATCAGCAAATCGGGCGCGATTCGGGGATTTTCTGGCTGTATGTTCATTGTCTCTGTTCCCTTGGGGCCCGTCTCAACCGGCTTGTATCTCGATCGTTTTGAGTTGCGTGAATTCATTCAGACCTTCATCGCCCAGCTCGCGGCCATATCCGGAGCGCTTGATGCCGCCGAAAGGGCCCGAGGAAAGCTGCGTTCCGGCGCCGCCGTTCAACGTGATGCCGCCGGTGCGAATGCGCAATGCCATTTCGTATGCGCGGCCGACATCGGCGCTGACGATGCCGCCCCGCAAACCAAAGCGCGACCGGTTTGCCAAATCGATTGCCTCCTCGTCGCTGTCGTAGCCGATGACGACGCCGACGGGGCCGAAGATCTCCTCTTGCGCGATGGCGGAGCCGGGATCGACATCGTCGAAAAAAGTGGGTTCGTAATAGAAACCGCGCGGCAAATGTTGCGGACGTTTTCCGCCCGCCTTCAGCCGTGCGCCGCTCTGCAAGCCTGAGGCTACGTACCGTTCCACGCGGCTACGCGCAGCGCTTCGGATCAAGGGTCCCATGTCGGATGCGGCGTCCGCGGGATCTCCTACCTTCACGGCATTCGCCGCCGCCGCCAATTGCTCGACGAAATGCTTGCGAATCGAGTTATGCACCAGCACCCGTGTGTTCATCGCGCAACCCTGACCTGCGTGACTTGTAAAGCCGCGCAAAGCCTGCGAGAGCGCCATCCCGAGGTTGGCATCGGCACGCACGATCAATGCGGATTTTCCACCCAACTCCAGCACCAACCTTTTTAGACTCGGCGCGCTTTGCGCGGCAATGGCACTGCCGACGGAGTCCGACCCGGTAAACGTGATGAGGTCGACGCGCTCGTCTTGGCTGAGCAACTCGCCCACCGCGGTCCCGCCGGTAATCATGTTGAAAACACCGGCGGGCAATCCGGCTTCATGTGCCGCAACGGCCAATACGATAGCCTCGAATGGCGTGTATGGCGATGGCTTCAGCACCACCGTGTTGCCGGTCAACAATGCCGGAACGGCCTTCGCGAGATTGAGAAAGTAAGGATAGTTGTACGGTGTGATTGCCGCGACCACACCCACGGGTTCGCGCACGACGAAGGCGGTGCCGAGCGTCTTGGTCCCGGCGGATCCTGTCGTTAGCTCCGGAGCAAGCGCACGCACGTTCGCGCGATCGCCCATGTCCAGATAATGACGAAAGTGCTTCATGGGAATATCGAACTGACGCGCCCGAGCGTTGGACCGCACTGCGCCGGCCTCGGCGACAATCAACTCGCAAATATCGGCCGCATTTGCCATTAACACGCCGTACATTTTCTCTAAATGCGAAATTCGCTCCCGCGTACTCAGCGTTGGCCAGGGCCCTTGATCGAACGCCGTTCGCGCAGCTTGCACCGCCGCGCGGGCATCGTGGATGCCGCCAACCGGCGCCACGCCGATGACCTCTTCCGTCGCGGGATTGATGATTTCTTCCGAGTTGTTGGCCGCCGGGTTCGTGAAAGCTCCACCCAGGTAAAGGGCGCTCGGAAACGACTTGCCAGAGGCGAACTGCATTACTCAAAATCCCCCGATGCGGCGATCCGGACGGTCAACTCAAACGTGAGACAGGATCTTCTTGATGTCTGCAGAGGTTACCGGCCTCTCCGCCCCTGAGCTGGGATTCAAGCCGCCGCGCGAAACAGGCCGGATATCCACATGCTTCGCTCGGCTTCGCAGCGCACCGACCGTGCAATTGTCTCGGCCGAATGCCGATAGCGGATCGTAGCTGAATGCGCGCATGGCGTTCAGATGCGTAATCTTGTCGATGTCGCCGGACGGCAGTGAGCGAATGCCTCGCCACAGATTTTCCGGCGATTTGGGCCAGGTAGCATCCGAGTGCGGATAGTCCGCCTCCCAGCAAATGATGTCGATGCCGATGTCTTGCCGGTTACGCAGCCCGAACTCATCATCGATGAAGCAGGTAATGACGTGGCGCCGGAAAGTATCGCTGGGCTTCTCCTTGCCGAAATCAGTGTGGGTCCAGGCGCTGTGTTGCCCATAGGTAAAGTCGGCGCGTTCCAGGAAATAGGGAATCCAACCGATGCCGCCTTCGGACAGGGCCATGCGCAGCCGAGGATACTGCTTCCAGAAGCTGGCGAACAACCAGTCGGCTGCCGCATTGGCGATCGAGATCGGCATGGAAGTGATCCATGCGTCGATCGGCGACTCGTCGGATGGATAAGGTGCATTACCCGCCGAACCGATATGACAGCAAAGGACGATCGCATTCTCCTCGCACGCAGCCCATAACGGATTCCAGCCCACGTTATGCAGACTCGGCAAGCCGATCAGAGCGGGATTTTCCGGAAAGGTGACGGCATGGCACCCCAGTTTGCTCATCCGCTCGAGCTCCGCGACCGCCAATCCGACATCCCACAACGGCAACATGGCCAGCGGAATGAATCGCCCCGGGTACTTGCCGCACCAATCGTGGAAATGCCAGTCGTTGTAGGCCTGAATGGTCGCAAGCGCGAGATCTTTGTCCTGCATTTTCTGGAATCGCGCGCCGGCGAAGCCGGGAAACGAGCCGAAGCAAATTGAGCCCAAAACGCCGTTGGCATTCATGTCATCGACGCGCGCGTCGATGTCGTAGCAGCCCGCCCGCACATGTTCATACGAGACCGGCTCGAAGCCGTATTCTTCCTTTGGCCGGCCGGCTACGGCATTGAGCCCCAAGCCCGGCGCTTTCTGACCTTCGATCTGCCAGTGGTGAGCGCCGCTGCTGCCCCGATTGACGACCGGCGCGCGGTCCCTGAACCGCGGCGCAATATGCTTGAGAAACATGTTTTCGGGCTCGATCAGGTGGTCGTCCACGCTGACGAGAATCATATCCTCCAATTCCATCTCAACCCCCAGGCAGCCGTGACCCAAAAGCCCGACTGCGATGCTATCAAAAAAATGACATAATGTCACTTCCCCTGGCCGCCCCATCCGCGCCCACATCCAGGGATTAAGTAGGCGAACCAATCTACTGGACATAAAGCTGACGAATCGTCCATTATAGTATGGCACTTTCTGGAGGGGGCGGGTGCGTCCGAAATCGACAATGACAAGGAAAAGCGAATGACTTCTCATGAGGTATGGTCACGCGCGCAGCAGGAGACCGTGACCGGAGCCCTGGCACGTTCGGTCGCCGCTCACGGGCCACGCGTGTTCTTGGACTTCAGCGGCGCCCTCTACACCTATTCCGACATCGATCGGGAATCGACGCGGTTGGCGCGCGGTTTGATCGCGCTGGGCGTTCGCAAGGGCGATGCGGTCGCCAGCATACTCGACAACAACCTGCATGCCGTGCTCGCCTGGTTTGCCATCAACAAGGCCGGCGCCATCAGCGTTCCGGTCAACACGGCATACAAGGGCGAATTTCTGCGTCATCAGCTCAATGATTGCGGCGCAACTCTGGTGATTGCCGAGGCCGACTACGCGCAGCGCATCGTCGATGTGCAGGATGGATTGACGAACATCGGCACGGTGCTGCAGCGTCAAGGCGCTTTGGTGCGGTCCTCCGGACTGAAAGTGTTCGAGCTGGAAAACGCCTTCGCAACGTCGAGCGAACCGTTGGCAGACCCTAATTCGCCTACCGACTTGGCGATGCTCATCTACACGGCCGGCACGACCGGACCGTCGAAGGGCTGCATGATCAGCCACAATTACGTGTGCAATCTCGGCAGACAGGTGGTGCTGATGGAAGATAGGCACCAAGATGACTGCAACTGGACAGCGCTGCCCTTGTTTCACATGAATGCGACCGGCGGCTCGATCCTGTCGTGCATGTACGTCGGTGCGCGCGTGGCCATCTTTCCGCGATTCTCCGTGTCCCGCTTTTGGCCCGACATCAAGCGCAGCGGCGCCACGGTCGCTAGCCTATTAGGATCGATGATCACCTTCCTCGCCGAAGCCGAAGACAACGAAGAGTCGCGGGCCTGCTTCGGGCAACTGCACACCGTGCGCGGTTCGCCCTTTCCGGCAGGCTTGCAGGAGAAATGGAAAACGCGTTTTGGCGTTCGCCGCGCCGGTTCGAACAGCTATGGCCTGACCGAGGCTGCACGGGTTACGGGTTCGCGGCACGACGAAGAATCGCCTCCCGGCTCTTCGGGCCAACCCAATGCCGACTTCGACGTGCGCATTTTCGATGATGACGACAACGAATTGCCGGCCGGGACCGCCGGGGAGATTGTCGTACGCCCTCGCCGGCCGCATATCATGTTCGAAGGCTATTGGAATCGACCGGCCGATACCTTGAAGATCATGCGCAATATGTGGCTGCATTCCGGCGACATCGGCAAAATGGACGAGAACGGCTATTTGTACTTCGTCGACCGCAAAAAGGATTACCTGCGCCGGCGCGGCGAAAATATTTCTAGCTTCGAAGTGGAGACCGGTCTGCGTGCTCATCCGGCTGTAGCCGATGTCGCCGTTCACGCCGTGTTCTCCGAATCCGGCGAGGACGACGTCAAGGCCACCATCGTCCTGAAAAAGGATGGCGCGGTAACCGAGGAGATGCTCTGCCTCTGGGCCATCGAGCGGCTGCCCTATTTCACGATTCCGCGCTATTTCGAATTTCGCGCGGATCTGCCGCGAAACCCCCTGGGTAGGGTGCTGAAGTATCAGCTGCGGACGGATGGCTGCACACCGAGGACGTGGGATCGGGAAAAGGCCGGTTTGAAGATTCCGAAACGATAGGCCGCTGAAAACGATAGGCTGTTGGTCAATTGAATCTCATATTGGATAAGCTAAACGTATTGGACAAGCTAAATGCCAAAGATCGTCTTTATCGAGCATAGCGGCACCGAGCACGTCGTCGAGGCGGAGGTAGGCCGTTCCGTCATGCAGGCTGCCACGGATAATTTCGTTCCCGGAATCGTCGGGGACTGCGGTGGGTGCTGCAGTTGCGCCACCTGCCACGGGTTCGTCGACGACCAGTGGCTGTCGAAAATTCCTGCGATCCAAGCCGGCGAAAGATCCCTGCTGGAAGGGTTGCTCGACACGCAAAGCAACAGTCGCCTGACATGCCAGATCGAGATTACCGACGGCCTCGACGGGCTGGTCGTTCGGCTTCCCCTGTCCCAGTTCTAAGCCAAATGAACGAGGATCTTGTTTCGTATGAAGATCGTCGCTGACAAGACAAGATGTGCGGGCCACGCGCGCTGCGCCGCGGTCGCGGACCAACTATTCGAACTGGATGATGATGGCTACATAGGCTTTGCCGAAAAACTCGTTCCCGTAGGCATGGAAGATGTAGCGCGGCGCGGCGTGCGCGCCTGCCCCGAACGCGCCCTGAAAATAGCCGAGGGCGGCGGCGAATCAAGTTGACCGAATGCGCGTACCGCCCGAGGAAATTAACTGACGGAGTATCAGCACTGCTTCGTCATGGCGTATAATCGCTGCGATAGACGCGAAGCAAAGGCTTGGGAATGGATAGCTCCAAAACTGACGTATCATCGAACCCGCCGGACGACAGAAAGGTCAAACGCCCGCGCAAGAGGCTGCAGAACCTTTATGGCCAATCCATGGGCCGCAAAGGCACGCAAACCCGGGAGCGCCTCATTCGCGCGACCGTGGATTTGCTGGAAAAACGCTCGCTTCGAGATGTGAGCGTGTCCGACATTGCCACGCTCGCCGGCACGTCGTCGTCCAGCTTTTACATATACTTCGCGGACGTAACGGCCGCCGCCCTCGCAGCGGCTGAAGGCGTCGAACAGATCACGCCGCAAATCGAAGCCATCCTGGCGCAGCCGTGGACGCGCGGCGAAGCACAGGACAAGGCCATCGCGCTGTTGGAAGCCTACGTCAATTTTTCGAGCCAGCACCATGCGATTCTGCGCATTCGCAATCTGTCGGCCGACGAGGGCGACAAGCGCTTCGAGGAGGTTCGGCATCGCGCGGTTTCCCGCATCCATGACTTGTTCGAACTACGGATCGCGGCGCTCGGCAATGGCTTGGAACCTTCCGCAGGCGCCTCTGCGGTACTGGCGCTGATGGAACGCATCGCGGCAATCGCGCGCTTGCCCTTGAGGCGGCATCACTCGAGAAAGAGCCTGATCGTCGCTGCGGCATTTCTGATCGCCAACGCAATGACGGCCCGCTGAATTTTCAATGAGCTTGGAAAGTCTTGAACGGCGAGCAGCCATCTCCGGCGTCGGGCTCGCCCTCGCTGGCCGAAGCGCCGAACGAAGTCCGCTCAACCTGACGCTGGACGCGATTTTCGAAGCGCTGGCCGACGCCGGCCTCGAGGATGGCGACATCGATGGACTGAGTTCATGGCCGGGCGCGTCGGTCACGCCCGGCATGGCGCCCGTCAGCTTGCGCGAAGTCAAAGAATCGCTGAACCTCAAGCTCAATTGGTTTGCCGCCGCTACGGAAGCCCCCGGTCAGCTCAGCGCCGTGATGAACGCGGCGATGGCCGTTGCATCGGGACAAGCTCGGCACGTGCTGTGCTTTCGCACCCTGAGTCAGTACTCGGAACAGGTCAAGGCACGTTCGAGAAACAGCCAGGGTGGCGGCGAGCGCGGCACTGCCGCCCGGGTCGAAGGGCTCATGTCGTGGATTCGTCCATTCAATGGTCTATCGGCCGCTCATCCGCTGGCATTGGTGGCCAAACGCCACATGCATGAATACGGCACCACGCGCGAGCAACTGGGCGCCATCGCCGTCAACGCACGCAGCAATGCCATGCTCAATCCGCGCGCACTGTATCGCGAACCGCTCACGCTTGAAGACTATCTGTCAGCGCGCATCATCACCGAGCCGCTGTGTCTTTACGATTGCGATGCACCCATCGACGGCTCCACCGTCGTCATCGTGTCCAGCCGGGAAGCTGCGCGCGATTTACGCAAGCCGCCGCTGTGCATCGAGGCCATGAGCGGGGCGTTTCACGGCCGCAATTCCTGGGACCAATTCGCAGATCTCACCGGCATGGCCGCGAGCGACGCGGGACGCCATCTATGGGAACTTACCGACCTGAAGCCCGCCGATGTGGATGTGGCCAATCTATATGACGGTTTCAGCATCCTCACCCTGATCTGGCTGGAAGCGCTGGGATTTTGCGCGAAGGGTGACAGCGGCGCCTTCGTCGAAGGCGGCGCGCGCATCGCGCGCGATGGCGTATTGCCCTTGAATACCGGCGGCGGTCAACTCTCCGCCGGCCGCCTGCACGGCTTTGGCTTGCTCTGGGAAACTTGCATTCAACTCTGGGGCGAAGGCGGCGAACGCCAAGTGCCGGGCAATCCGCAAGTCGGCATCACAGCAGCCGGCGGTGGCCCGCTGGGCGGTTGTCTGTTGCTGACTCGGCAATGACTCGAGCCGCATTTATCACGATGATTGCAATACGCCGCGCTCATCCATCGGCATGTTCGGGTTCCAAACGACCTCCCAAGGATTTCCGTCGGGATCCGTAAAATAAAAACTGTATAACCCGCCGTCGCGCTGGCGTGCCGAACTCGTCAGGGTGCCACCCGAGGATACAATACGTTCAGCCGCGCGATCTACGTCCTCGCGCTGCGCCATATTGATCACCAGCACGATTCCAACCGCGCCCGAACCCCTCGCCAGCCCGGCTTCGCGCGCAACGTAGTCACGGTCGATCATGGCGATGACTACACCTCCAGCCATGTATTTCACTGAGGTCTTACTCTGCCTCGCGCCCCAAGGTTTCCAGCCCAGGCCGTCTTCATAAAAACGTCGGCAGCGAGCCAGGTCATCGACGCCGAGCATCAACATGGTCAGTCGTTGGTCCACTTAATTGGCTCCGGCCGCAGCGAATGCGGTCTTGGCGGCACGCACCCAGCGATTGGGTCTCGTGTCTATGGTGCGCTTCTCCCCTCGCGGCAGGGCATCCACGAACAGAATTCGTCCGGTCAATGGATCGAGATAGGAGCGGACCAATAGACGCTGGCCGCGTAATTCGTCCAAGACGGGACATCCGTCGGTCCAGTGATCGGGTGCGAGCGCCAATGCCGCTCCGCTCGAGGCCGCGTAGGCGATGGCGCCTTTTTGTTCGACCCCGGGATAGAGCGTCAGACCACTTCCCGGCGCGGTCCGAGAGGCATGTACGGATTGCACCAACGGCTTGACGGCCGGTGCCGCATTCAACAACCGCGTCCGTGATAGATCCGCTCGGCAACGATCGGTCGCGGCGGCGTCCGGCGTACCGCTCGAATCCACGACGACGCCATAGACGCTCGACGCTTCCAGCACAGTCAAGCGCCCTTGGCGCACATCACGGGCGACCTCCGCAGCGGCGCGCTCCAACGGATCGCCGAATCCGCCGCCTGAACCGAGTCGAAACTCGAACACGTCATCGGCATCGAGGACCACGCCGCTGGCGTGCCCCGACACGATGTCACGGCGGCCATCGGCACGCCGAATGGCGAACTCGGTATTTGCTCCCGGCATGCCGCCGGCGAATCCCGGCAGCGGCAGCCACTCGCGCATGCCCAGCATCACGCCGGTCAGCTGTGCAGCGCCGTACGGCTTGTAAGCCATCTGACTGCCGGCGCCGGCCCGATACCGTCCAGCGCCCGCCACGCCCGGACGCGGCCGCTTTTCCAATACGAGCGCCGGAAAACGCGATTCGAACAACTCCACGTCGACGGCTTCGATGATGGCCTTGCGGGCCACCATGAAGCTGAACAAATCGTAGCCATCGCGATCGTGCCCCGCCGAGCCGCCGGCCATTGCGCCATCCAGCATCAACCAGCCGTCTGGCGTTCCCGCCTGCGTTTGATAGGACCAGGTGTGCAGTCCCATACTCGAGGGCGCCACCGGCCCCGACAGCAAATGCCGTCCCGGCGCATCGTCGCCCGACGCGGCGACGGCCATCATCACGCATTGCTGGGCCGCCATGCTGGCGTTCAGCGCAACATCGAAATGCGCGGAGGCCGTCGGAGCGGGCGGCCGCGAATTGACCACCGTGCCGTCCGGACAATTCAGGCTGATCGGCGCGAACAGGCCGGCGGACAAGGGAAGATCGTGAGCCAGCACATCGGTGACGTCGCTGACGACGATGGCACGGATGATGTGCGCCTTGGAATTGAAGAAATGATTGGTCTGCGGCGCGGCACCGTCGAAATCGAACAGCATCCGGTCGCCGTCGATGGTCAATCGACACGGAACCTTGTATAGCTCATGACCCCACTCGGTCCACGTGGTCATGGAATATTCACCGTCTTCGAGCAGCGAGATGCGGCGGCGCATCTCCCGCTCCGTACGTTCGCGCAAGGCGCGGACGGCATCGATGAAGCGCTGCGCACCCATCGCCGTCGCCATCTGCACCATCTTGTCGTGGGCAACTTGGCTGCCGGCGACTAGGCTGCGAATGTCCATTTCGACCAAGTGGGACACGCGGATATTGTTGCGCAGGATGGCCCACACATCGCGCTGCTCGACGCCCGCTCGGAATAAACGCACCGGCGGCAGCCGCAGCGCCTCCTGGTAACACTCGGTCGCGGCGGGCGCCCAGGAACCGAAGGCCATGCCTCCCATGTCCATCATATGACCGGAATTCACCGCCCAACCGACGATCCTGCCCTCCACAAACACCGGGCGTTGCACGACGACGTCTTGATAGTGCAGGCCACCGCCGTTGTGCGGATCATTGGCGATGAATACATCGCCCGGCGCCAGGGAGTCGCCGTGAATCGCGATGGTGCATTGAACCGCGTGATCGCAGACGCCAAAGTGATGCGCGACGGCGCCGCCGCCGATCATGAGTTGCGCATCGGCATCCAGCAAGGTGCAGGAACAATCGCGTGATTCGGCAATCACGGGACTGCAGGCCGTTCGTTCTATGGTCAGTGCGCCTTCCTCAGCCATGGCCGCCAAGCGTGTGCGCAGTACTTCGAGCCCGATCGCATCGATCGGGTCAGTGGCTGGGGCGGTCATGACAGCATCTCCATGTCGATGGTGCAATGTTCATCCACCCGGGCACGCACCCGTGGGGGAATCCAAATGGTCGTGTCCGATCCGTCGACCAGCGCAGGACCTTCGACTACGTGGCCGGGCTGCAACGCCACGGCCGATATGACATCGACATCGAGCGGTTCCACAGCTGCGCCGTTGCCGACCCAAATGCGGCGCCTTGCGATGGGTGTAGCCGAAGCTGAGGCGCTGGCCGTTGTTCGCGCCAAGTCGGCGCGCACAGTCCGACCGCGCCCGATGGCCCGCAGGCTGACCAACTCGACGGGCGCCCCTAGAACCAGTGCGCCCTGCCCGTAGCGCCGCCGGTATTCCTCGGTGAACGCGCCTATCAGCGCCTGCTGCGCGTCGATTCCAAATCCCTCGTCGCACGCGATGGCCAGCTCGAATTGCTGACGCATGAATCGCAAGTCGGCCTCGAAACCCACCGAGCGCGCGGCCTGCGCGATGCCGTCCGCCGCAAGATCATCGTTCACCGCGCGTTCGAGTTCCGCGGCGATGTTCGACAGTCGATCGCCGGCGCACGGCAGCAGTATGCCGACGCCGCGGCTGCGCTCGCGGCGAACGTCGGCATTGGCCGCACCGAAGGCAGAGAGCACCGACGTCAATTCAGGCACCAGCACCCGGCGCACGCCCAGTTCTTGGGCAATCAATGCATTGAACAGACCGCCGCAGCCGCCCATGCTGATGATCGTGAACTGGCGCGGATCGAGTCCTTTTTGCGCGAATTGGGCGCGCAAGGCCCGAACCATTTCCACCTTGGCGATTTCCCAAATACCCCATGCGACCTTCAACCCATCCGAACCGAGTTGTTTCCCTAATTTTGCGCAGGCAGCGTGCGCCGCGTCGGCATCGAGCCGCATGTCGCCGCCGAGGAAGCGACCAGGGTCGATATAGCCCAGAACCACCAATGCATCGGTGACGGTGGGCTGCGTGCCGCCGCGGCTGTAGCAAGCCGGCCCTGGGCGCGCACCGGCTGAGGCCGGCCCGACCCGAAGAAAACCCATGGAATCGATCCAACCGA
>Ga0137412_10000993_pt1 | contig 21295 bp, 21 predicted proteins | sample CZODoug2_1_16fun_FD_122160 | JGI IMG/M metagenome (GOLD analysis project Ga0137412, IMG submission 122160) | Vadose zone soil fungal communities from Angelo Coast Range Reserve, California, USA - CZODoug2_1_16fungal (Hybrid Assembly) | ecosystem: Environmental > Terrestrial > Soil > Vadose zone... | reverse complement strand
CATCGCCGCGGCCGAACAACTGCGAGCAGCAGCAGGGCCGCGCGGACGAACACCGCACCGGAATGCGCGCCGGCTCCGGATTCTTGGTCGCGATGCCGGCAAACGGAAACAATCGGCTGGTGGCGATACCCGACTAGAAAAACGTCCACGTCAGTCCCGCCGACAGCAGGCTCGGGTTGCGACCGGCTGCGTCGAACCGCTCGTACTCGGCCCGCAGCGCCCACGGCCCGAGTTTGTACTGAGCTCCCACACCAGCGGCGAAGCGTATTTCCGCGCGGTCCAGCCGGAACGGCCGCACGGCGCAGTTGGGCGCGTTTCCCACGCACGTGCCCAGGCCTGGGACAACGTAGCTGGAGTTCACCGTGCTTTGCAACCGCGCGAGGCCCAGTTTTGCATAGACGTCGGCGATGGGTACCGGCAGGTAAAGCAAACCGAACGCGGCCTCGCCCTTCATCGTGACATCGGCTTGCTGTCCACTGATATTGCCGCTCGGGTGCCCAAGGTCGATGTAATCGAGTTCCGCGCCAACGGGCGAAATCGGGCGCACCCCGGCCATGACCTTGAATGCCGAGTGGTTCTGTTTGAAATCGCCGGCGGTGAAGCCCGACGCATCGGCCTGCACGTGCGACTGGCCGATCGCTGCCCCGGCGTAAAGACCGAGCAAATCGACGGCACAGGTCCGCTCGACCGGCATCGCGGCCAGCAGGATGACTGCAACCGCGGTTGCCCCGACGGACCAGCCGCATGGGGCAGGGATTTGACGCATCGGCACCTCCATTTGAACGATGTGAGTCAACAGGATCACGGCCTAATCGACGACTTTGCCCCGCCCCGATTTGATCGTGCCGCGCCGCGCCTTGTTCTCCAGGCGCCGTGCAACAGCCGTCCTGGTCGGTTTGGTGGCCCGGCGTTTTTTCGGCAGCACGGCGACGCTGGCGATCAGTTCGTGCAGCCGGCGCAGCGCTTCGGCACGATTTTTCTCGAGGCTGCGGAATACCTGCGCCTTGATGACGACGACGCCGTCCTTGCTGATGCGCTGGTCGCCGAGCTTCAGGAGCCGCTCGCGAACCGGCTCCGGCAGCGACGAGGCCGCGATGTCGAAACGCAGGTGAACCGCGTTGGCGACCTTGTTGACGTTCTGCCCGCCGGCGCCTTGCGCCCGGATCGCGATGATCTCGACCTCTTCCAGCGGAACCGTGAAGCGAGCGCGCATGGGCCATCAATACCACGAGAAAATGCCGTTTCTCATCGGCATTTCATGGCGCGGCGCCCCGGCGCTCGTACCACAACTGGAGTGCCAGATATCCGACCACCAGGACATTGATTGCCAGCACAACAGCACTGGCAACGGTCGGCCGGTGCATCAGGTGCCGCAGCTCGAAGGGAACGTAGAGTGCCCCGGAGAGCGCGCCGAGCCACTGGCCCCAGATGCGCTGGTACCACAGCCCATAGGCTTCGCAAAAGCGCAGGAAAACGTAACCTGCTGCGAGCAATACGAGCGAGCGAAGATTGGCATCCGCGAGCACGTCCGCGTAGTGCAAGATCACCGAGGGATAGTGGTCGCCCGGCTTCAGGCCGAGGTGTCCGATCAGCGTGGCCGCAAGCTGATGCAGGTCGTGACGCACCATGCTGAGAAGACCCAGGCTGGCCGCGAGCGCGGCGGCGCCCTTGATCGCCTCGAAAACGGCTATGGTCCGCAGCGCGCGCCGCTTGGCGACCGGATGTGAACTGTGAGCAAGCTCGGCGTTGTCGGTATCGGGCATCGGCAATGGGAACGGCAGCGCGGACGCAGCCGTATTGTGCACGGCTTGCACAACCAAGCCGCTTTGCCTCAAGCCCTGAGCAAGCCGTCAAATGGAGCCAGTGCGCCGCTGTTCGGGAACACGTTTTGCGCCAGCACTGCTTCACCCAGTCCCATGTGCCCGGTCAAAATGCCCTTGAAAATCGCCCGCAAGTCGGTGGTGGCGCGGATATCACGCTGTTCGAACAGCTGATTGGCCGCCATGCCGGGCCACTTGCCGCCGACACGGCCGCCGCGCACCGCACCGCCCGCCAGGAACATCGCCCCTCCGGTGCCGTGGTCGGTGCCATTGGTGCCGTTGATCGCGGCCGTGCGGCCGAACTCGGTGACGGCAACGATCACGGTCTTAGGCCAGACCGCCACCGCGGCGCCATGGAAGGCGGCGAATGCATCGTCCAGTTCCTTGAGCTTGCGACCGAGGATCGCCGCCTCGTTGGCATGCGTATCCCAGCCGTAATCCTCCACGAAGCCGACGCGCGGTCCGTCGGCACCCGCCATGAAGCTGCCTGCGGCCTTCATCAATGCGGGCAGGCGGCCTGGCAAGGTGCCGGCCTTGCCCGCCGGCACGTTCTGCTCCATCGCGTCGTTCGAGCCCGCAGCGCCGCCGGACTGCATATCGTTCATCGACTCGCCCTGACCCTGCGATTGCAGTGCGTTTGCAAAGGCGGCGGCAAGCTGCGGATCTTCACCGTAAAGCGGCTCGAGCCTTTGGAGCAGGATCGGGTTGACTTGCATGGGCAAGGGTGGCGACCAGGTCTGGATATTGGCCGGGCCACGCATCATCAGCGGCATGACGTTGGCGATGGCAAGACCGTCCGCTCCCGCGAGCGCAGCGGCGGCGCGGTTCAGCCAGCCCGTCTGGGCACCGTACGGCGTGGCGGTGCCATTTTCGACGCAATCCTGCGCATCGAAGTGGGAGCGGCCCCAGTAGGGGGGCGCCACCGCCACCAGCGGCATGAATTCGCCGCGACCGAACAGCTGTGCTGCGAACGCGAGCGCCGGATGCAGCGCAAAGGTGCCGTCGAGCTTCGAGGCCGGCTGCGCTGAGTCGGGTGCCAGTGCGAGCGGCCCGCGCAGCCGCGCGTAATCCGGATCGCCGTACGGCGGCACCGCGTGCAGCCCATCGAGGCCGCCGCGCAGCAACAGCACCAGAAGGCGGGTTTCCGACCCTGTTGCGGCGGCGCTGATGCCGGGCCACAGCGTCAATGTGGCCGCGCCTGCGCCGAGCGTGCCCAGAAAGCGACGCCGGGTCACCTTCGTCATCAGATCCTCCACTGGAAGGCCGGGCAGGCGAACAGGGTGGCCATTGCCTGCCCCGGTGCTTCCGCGCGGGCAATCGCCTGTCGAGTCGGAGCGTCCAGATGCGGCCCGAGCACCGCCGTGGCGCGCGCCAGCGCATCCAGATCGGTGCGCGGCACACGCTCGCCAAGCGCCTGGGCAACCTGCACGCGCTTCCAGATTGCGTCCGGCGCAATCCAGTCCGAAGCGACATCCGTGAAACCGGCCGGCGAGTGCGGTTGAAAAGTCGGTTGACCGAGTCGCATCAGCAGGCCTTCCCACAGGCGAGGGTTGGTACCGACCGCCACGTCCCCGCCGCGGATGCCGGCGATGATGAAATCCTGTGGCGTACGGAACTTTCGCCCCTGCGGTGCCCAAGCTTCCGGCGAGTGGATCAAGGCCTGATACATCGCGGTCAGCTCGCCATGGCTGTCGAGGTAGGCTTGCGCCATACGTTGCACGACGGGCGGCGGCGGTTGGTCGGCGATGAAGTGGCGCGCGAGCTGGCCGGCAAGATGCCGCGCGGTGGCTGGGTGCACTGCCAGGTCGGCGAGGATCGCCCTTGCTTGATCCTGCCCGTCGTCGGAATAGCGTTGACCCAGGATTGTGCGCACCCCGGGCTCATGTGCCGCCTCACGATAGAGGAAGGCGCCGCCCGACGCCGCGCCAGGGTCCAGGCGTTGCGGGGCCACCACCGGCATGCTCCAGCCGGTCAGCGCACGGGCGAACTCGGTGACGTCGGCCTGCGTGTAGCCGGAGTCCGCGCCGAGTGTATGAAGCTCCAGGATCTCGCGCGCCAGGTTTTCGTTCAGGCCTCGCTTGCGTGCCGGTGCGCCGTCGGCACGTTCGGCAACGCGCCGGGCGGCCCGAGAATCGGGGCCGATCGACTGCCCCTGGTCGAGGTAGCGCAGCATCGCCGGATGCGTCTGCACTGCCAGCAGCAGATCGAAGAAACGGCCATTGACGTGAGGGCGAATGGCTTCGCGCTCCATCGGCAACGCGTAAAGGCGTGCCCGCAGCTTGTCGGTTGAAACGGCGAAATGGTTGGACCAGAAGCGAACCAGCCGCTCGGCGAACGGTGTCCCGGTATCGGCAGCGATCGTCCAGCGCGCCAAGTACTCCCGGCGCAGATCTGCGCCGAAAGCTTCTTGGTAAGACTCGCGCAGCGCATTGACCTGGGACGGCTCTGCGGCGCCCTTCTTCACCCCCGCAGCGCCTTTGCGCTGGTTTCGCCGGCGATAAAATTCGACCTCACGCTGCATGTAGTCGAAGCTGGTCGGAAGCCCGTCGAAGGTGCGGGCGCCATCCGGCGCAGCGCGCAGTTGCGCTGCCAGCCAGAGCGCCGGGTCATTCAGAACCGCGTTCTCGCCGGGGCGAATTCCGAGTCCGAACCGGTTGGCGGCGGTTGCGGCCGCGTACGACTGATCGGCAGCCATCCGTGATCCGGGCCTTCAATTCGCTTCGGCGGGTGTGATCGCCAAGGGGGTCAGTCGCTTCGAAACCATTTGAGTGTGCTCCACCGATGGATGAGGACGAGCATATCCAAGGCCGCGAAGCGGCGGGTGTACATGATGTTAGGAATGATTGCGGAGTATTTCTAGAACCCAGGCAAACGAGCCGGGTCGTTTACGTGTACTTACGAACTTAAGTTTGCCTTGGATCTGCCGAAAGGGACGTTGAGCGGCGAAATCGTCCCGACGGCCCGACCAGAGTTCTGGCGTCCCCCGATTCGCAGCCAACACTCGCACCGCTTCCACTGCAACGGCCGGTATTCATGAACCGCTTGTTACGCCCGATCCGCACGGCACATCGGGGATCGCTGCGCCTGGCGTTTCTCGGCGCCGTGCTCGCATCGTTTTGTGTCGGGGTTTGTCCTGCCGATGCGGGCGCAGCCGGGCAGAACGAAAGCGATGTGGCGCTCGAGGGCCTCGCTGCGGTGTTGCCGCGACTGCGCGGCGGCGGATACGTGATCTATTTCCGCCACGGCGCCACCGACGACGCCGGGCGCAGCGACTACGAGGCGGATCTGGCGCGTTGCGACACCCAGCGGAATCTGTCGGCCCAAGGTCGTGCCCAAGCGGAACAGATCGGTAGGGCGGTACACGCCCTTGGCGTTCCGGTTGGGCCCGTGATCAGCAGCCCGTTTTGTCGTTGCAAAGAGACCGCCTCGCTCGCGTTCGGCCGCTTTCAGATCGATTCCGACCTGTACTTTGCGTTCAACGTCAGTCCTCAGGAGCGCAAGCGCCTGGCCGACGCGCTGCGACATTTGCTGGCTACGCGCACGCCCGCCGGTGTCAACGCGGTGATCATCGCGCACAGCGCGAATCTGCGCGAAGCGGCGGGAATCTGGCCCAAGCCGGAGGCAGTCGCGTATGTCTTCCTGCCGCTTGGCAACGGTCGCTTCAAGGCAGTCGCCAAGGTGCTTCCGGAGGAATGGCAGAGCGTTGCGAGTGCAAAGCGATGACGGCAATCGCCAGCAGGAACGTCAAACCGCGCACGCCGGGTCTTCCGGAATCCGCCTAACGCGTTGCCGGCAAGGTTTGCCGAAGATTGCGCAGCATGTCATCGACGATGGTCTCTAGATCGAATCGTGGCTGCCATCCCCAGTCCCGGCGCGCCACGCTGTCGTCGATCGAGCGCGGCCAGGTTGACGCGATCGCTTGCCGAAAGTCCGGTTCGCACGACATGGTGAATCGAGCGACGCGGCGGCCAATGGCCGCTGCGATCTGGCGCGGAGTGAAGCTCACGCCGGCCAGGTTGTAGCTGCCGCGCTCGGTGATGTTTTCTGTCGCAGCCTCCATCAGCTCGATCGTCGCGCGCAGCGCATCCGGCATGTACATCATCGGCAGCGCCTGCTCGCCGTCCAGAAAGCAGGTGTAGGCGCCGTCCTTGAGCGCCGCTCGGAAGATGTCGATCGCGTAATCCGTCGTGCCCCCGCCCGGAGGGGTCTTCCAGCTGATCAGACCTGGAAAACGCAGGCTGCGTACGTCCACGCCGTGCGTGGCGTGGTACCACGCGCACCAGCGCTCGCCGGCGAGCTTGCTGATGCCATAAACGGTGGTCGGGTCCATCACCGTGCTCTGGGGGGTCCGGTCGGCCGGCGTGTGCGGCCCGAAGACCGCGATCGAGCTGGGCCAGAACACGCGCTCGATCGCGTGCAGCCGGGCCACCTCGAGAACGTTCAGCAGCCCACCCATGTTCAGGTTCCAGGTCTGGGTTGGATGCTTCTCTGCGCTGGCCGACAACACAGCCGCCAGGTGATAGATTTGGGAAACGCGATGGCGCTTGACCACCGCCGACAGTGCCTCGGCATCGGTGACATCGAGCGTCTGGTGCGCGACGCTGGGAACACGACCGTGCGACGAAAGGTCGCTTGTCACGACTGCCTGTGCACCGTGGCGCGTGACCAGCAACTCGGTCAGCTCGCTGCCGATCTGTCCATTTGCGCCAACGATCAGGATCTTCGGATTCGTCATTGCAGCAGGCCCAGTTCGCGGCCCGCCTGCGTGAACGAGGCCACCGCGCGTTCGAGATGCTCGCGTTGATGCACAGCGCTCACCTGCACGCGAATGCGTGCCTGACCCTGTCGTACGACCGGGAAGAAAAACCCCACCACGTAGATACCCAGATCCAGAAGACGTGCCGCCAGCTGCTGCGCTTTCACGGCGTCGTGGACCATGATCGGCACGATCGGGTGCTCGCCGGGCTTGATGTTGAAGCCGGCGTCCGCGATGGCTTCTCGGAAGTACCGCGTGTTGTCTTCCAGCCTGTCGCGAAATGCGGTCGAGGCCTCCAGCAGATCCAGCACGGCGATCGATGCTCCGACAATCGGCGGTGCCAATGTGTTCGAAAACAGGTAGGGACGCGACCGCTGGCGCAGCAACTCGATCAAATCGCGCCGTCCGGCGGTAAAGCCTCCAGACGCGCCGCCCAAGGCCTTGCCGAGCGTGCCGGTGATGATGTCGATCTTGCCGAACACGCCGCGATGCTCGTGCGTTCCTCGGCCTGTGGACCCCATGAAGCCCGAAGCATGGCAATCGTCGATCCCCAGCAGCGCTTGGTACCGGTCGCACAGCGCGCGCATCAGGTCCAGGCGGGCAACGGTTCCATCCATGGAAAACACGCCGTCGCTGAACACCAGCTTGTAGCGGGCACCTTCGTCGGTCGCCAGCTGCAGGCAGCGCTCCAGATCCGCCATGTCGTCATGCCGATAGCGATAGCGCTTGGCCTTGCACAGGCGTATGCCATCGATGATCGAGGCGTGGTTCAGCTCATCGCTGATCACCGCGTCGTCTTCGCCGAGCAGCGGCTCGAACAGCCCCCCGTTGGCGTCGAAGGCTGCCGCATACAGGATCGCATCTTCCATGCCCAGGAAGCCTCCGATACGGCTCTCGAGCGTCTTATGCAGGTCCTGCGTCCCGCAAATGAAGCGCACCGAGCTCAGTCCGTAGCCGTGGGTGCGCAAAGCCTCGTGAGCGCCCGCTATCACACTGGGGTGCGACGACAGCCCCAGATAGTTGTTGGCACACAGATTGATCGCCTCGCGGCCGTCCGCCATCCTGACCACCGCGCCCTGCGCGCTGGTGATGATGCGCTCGGACTTGTACAGGCCGGCTTCCCGGATTTCCTGCAGTTCGCCGTGCAGGTGAGCGTAGAAGTCCTGTTCGGGGGACATCGTTTGGCCTTGTAAGGGGCGGTTGCGCCCGAAAACTGCCACAGGTTACGCAAGAAAGCGATGAAAATAGCGCGAAACGGCCAGCAGTCCACTCACCAAACCTGCGCTACTTTTGGGGTTGCGCGTGGGCGGCCGGTCTTGCGTGCTTGATGGGAACAAGGAGACTCGCCACGCAAAGAGTCGGAGCTGGCCTGCGTACAGGGGAGGACTTCGCATGATGGCGAACACGCGCACACCAGCCGGCGGGGCGCCCCCTCACGATTTCAGGCGCCTGTTCGAGTCGGCTCCGGGGCTGTATCTGGTCGTGCGGCCAGACACACCCGCATTCACCATCGTCGCCGTCAGCCAGTCCTACCTGGACGCGACCGGGACGGCGCGCGAGCCGATTCTCGGCCGCGGCATTTTCGAGCTGTTTCCCGATGACCCGGACCACCCGAGGCCAAGCGGCCCACGAGATCTGCGCGCGTCGCTCGATCGCGTGGTCATGAACCGCGTGCCCGATGCCATGGTCGTGCAGAAGTACGATGTCGCGCGCCCGCAGCTCGAGGGCGGGGGCTTCGAAGAGCGCTATCGGAGTCTGACCAATTCGCCCGTCCTGGGTGCGGACGGGACACTGGAATACATCATCCATCGGGTCGAGGATGTGACCGATTTCATTCGCCTGAAGCAACGCGCAGGCGAGCAGGCGCGGCTTGCCGAGGAACTCACTCAAGCCACCGAGGATCTGAAGGCGTTCAGCTCGGCCGTGTCACACGATTTGCGGGCTCCGCTGCGTGCGCTCGGCGGTTTTGCGCGCATTCTCGAGGAGGACCATGCCGATGCGTTGGACAGCGAAGCGAAGCGCAAGATCGCGGTGATCCAGGAAAGCGTACAAAAGATGGGTGCGATTATCGACGCTTTGCTCCTTCTGGCTCGAATCGGGTATCAGGCAATCAAGAAGGAACGATTCGATACGGGTGCCTTGGTGGCACAGGTCTGCGGGGAGTTGACCGCGGCCGATGGCGGTGCCAATTCGGAAATCGCGATCGGCGAATTGCCACAGACCTGGGGCGACCCCGCCTTGCTGCGGCAGGTGTGGGTCAACTTGATCGCCAACGCGCTGAAGTACAGTGCAGCCAAGCCTCGTTCACGCGTCCAGGTCTCCGGATTCGACAGCGGCGGGGAAAGCGTCTTTTGTGTTACGGACAACGGCGTCGGCTTTGACATGCGCCATGTCGGCAGACTGTTCGGGGTGTTCGAGCGCTTGCACAGGGCGGATCAGTTCGCGGGAGCCGGGGTCGGTCTGGCCGTCGTGAAGCGCGTCGTGGTCAAGCATCTTGGCCGGGTCTGGGCCGACGGCACCGTGGGCGAAGGAGCCAGATTTTTCTTCAGCCTGCCGCGGGTGAACGGCTTGCAAAACCAGGATCAGCCGCGTTAGCCACATGAGTCGCTCAGACTCACCCGGGTGGCTTCTGCTGGTCGTATCGCTGCCAACGCCGAGCGCCACCGCGCGCATGCGCATCTGGCGCACGCTCAAGGCGCTCGGCTGCATGGCGCTGCGCGATGGCGCCTACCTGCTGCCGTCGGGCGGCGGTCGCAGGCAGGCGCTGAAAGAACTGGCCGACGAATGCACGCACGAGGGCGGCAGCGCCTGGCTGATGTCCGTGCACCCTCGCTCGGCGGACGAAGACGGCGCCTATCAGCAACTGTTCGACCGCGCTAAGGACTACGCGGAGCTTCGCAAGACGTGGAAGGGCGCCAACCGCAGCTTGGGGTCGCTGGCAGGCCCGGAGCTCGTACGCCTGCAGCGCAAGCTGCAGCGCGAGTTTGACGCATTGCGGGCAATCGATTTTTTCCCGAGCGAGGCCAGCGTGGACGCTCAAGCGGCGTGGGCGGACTTCAGCAAGCGCGTTGAGGGCAGATTGTCGCCCGACGAGCCGCATCAGACGAAGGGCCGCATCTTGCTGCTCGACGCCGGCCAGTACCAGGGCCGGACCTGGGCCACGCGCAGGCGCCCGTGGGTCGACCGGGTCGCTAGCGCCTGGCTGATCCGCCGTTTCATAGATCGCGAAGCGCGCTTTCGGTGGCTGGCCAGACCCGCGGACTGCCCGAAGAACGCGCTCGGCTTTGACTTCGACGGTGCGACGTTCGCACATGTCGGTGATCGCGTGACCTTCGAGGTGTTGATGGCCAGCTTTGGTCTGCAGGACGACTCGGCGCTCGTTCGGCTGGCGGCGATGGTGCGCCTGCTCGACGTGGGCGGCGAGCCGGTGCCCGAGGCGCAGGGATTCGAAGCGGTGCTGGCCGGTGCTCGCGAGCGCTTGCCCGACGACGACGCGCTGCTCGCGGAAATGAGCGCCGTGCTGGATTCTCTGTACGCCCACTTCGACCGCGCGCCCGTCGATTGACTCCGGCTGTACAACCCTGCGCGGCCAGTACCTACATCCGTCGCTCGGGGCGCACGTTCAGGGTTTCATCGCCAATGCTGATCCAAACCTCGCCCTCCTGGATCGTGACGTGTACCTGGAGATTTCTCCCGACCAGCGCGGCCAGCGCCTGCGTGAACGCGTGCGGCAGATCGACCACGCGCAGGTTCTCGATGCGGGCCAGCGCCCCGCTGTTCTGGCTCCACCAGAGCGCCGCCGCGCGTCCCCCGTACGTGTAGAGCACAACCTGGTCGGCCCGCCCGGCCGCTCGCCGCAACAAACGCTCATCGGGCAACCCGACTTCGATCCACAGCCGCAGGGTGCCTGCCAGATCGTGCTGCCACAGGGTCGCTTCATCCTCGCTCGAGATTCCGCGACCGAACACCAGCCCCTCGCGCAGGTTGAAAGCGAAGGCCAGAAGGCGCACCAACAGGCGCTCCTCGGTCTCCGACGGATGGCGGGCCAGTGAGAGCGAAACGGAGTCGAAGATCTGTCGATCCAGATCGTTGACCTGCAGTTCGACTTTGTAGATGGTGGCGCGCAGGGCCATCGGATATTCCGAGCAGAGTTCTCGAAATATACGCACCCGTGCGACCGTTCGAAAGCGCGACCTCGCGCGTCGCGGGTAGACTGCGCGACATCGGAGGCATGGTTGACCGCAGGGCCCCGTGGCAGGAGACGCGACATGATCGAATCGCCAGCTGAGACTTTCTCGTCCCAGTCGGTCCGCAGCAAGGGAAAGCCGCTCGTCCTGGTTGTCGAAGGCAACCCGCAGATGAACCGATCTATCTGCGAGGCGCTGGGTCACGAGTTTCGCACCGAGATCGCCTTTGATGGCTGTGACGGGCTGCGCAAGGCCATCGAATTGCAGCCGGACCTTATCCTGGCCGACCTGATGATGCCGCAACAAAGCGGAGCGGAGCTGGTGCGCGATTTGAGGGAGCACGTGCAGTTCAGTCACGTTCCCATCATCTTCTTGACGGCGAAGGCCGACGGCGAGCTTCGCGTCCAGCTGCTGCGCGAAGGCGCGCACGACTGCTTGACGAAACCCTTCTCGGCCGAGGAGCTGCGCGCCCGCGTGGGCAACCTCGTCACCCTGAAGCGCGCCCGGGATGACCTGAGGGAGGCGAAGGCAGCAGCCGAAAGCGCGAACCAGGAGCTTCGGGCCTTCGGCTATTCGGTGTCGCATGACCTGCGCGCGCCGCTGCGCGGCATGGCCGGCTTCAGTCAGGCGCTACTGGACGACTATTCGGACCAGCTCGATGGGCAGGGACGGGACTACTTGCAGCGCATCCAGGCCGCGGCGAGCCGCATGAACGAGATCATCGATGGACTGCTCCAGCTGTCCCGCGTATCCCTTGCCGAAGTAGGGCGCGAATGCATCGACCTTTCGCAGCTCGCCCAGTCCGTGGTGGAAGAATTGGGGCGCAGGGAGCCGGAGCGCCGAGTGGAGGCGATCGTCGCGGGTGATCTCGTGACCTATGGGGATGTTCCCCTGCTTCGGCTCGTTCTGCAGAATCTCATCGGTAATGCCTGGAAGTTCACGCGGCGAACCGAGGGCGCGCGTATCGAGATCGGCTCGGCCGAGCGCGACGGCCGGACCGCGTTTTTCGTGCGGGACAATGGCGTCGGCTTTGACACGCGGTACGCGGACAAGCTCTTCACGCCGTTCCAGCGATTGCATCGAGCCGACGAGTTTCCGGGCAGTGGCATCGGCTTGGCGACCGCGCACCGCATCATCGTTCGACACGCTGGCCGCGCCTGGGCCGAGGGCGTTCCAGGAGCGGGAGCGACGTTTTGGTTTGAACTGCCCTCGATCGCGCAGGCGCGCGCGGCCTGAGACTCAGAGGGTCTTCCAGTCGTTGGTGCCGGTCTTGGTCGGCATTGGACGGCCGTCCTTTGATCGGGCGAGACTCGCTGCCGCCGGTTTTGCACCGTCATTGGGGCGAAGCCGCGTGACGTTGGTGGCGCGGTTCTGGTTGCGCCGGTCCGCTGCGGGATCGATCGTCGCCGTTGCCGGCTCCCGTTGCGGATCGCCCTGGCCCAAATTGAAAACCGCTACCGCCTGCACCAGCTGATGCGCCTGCCGCTTCAGGCTCTCGGCCGCGGCGGAGCTTTGCTCCACCAATGCAGCGTTGCGCTGCGTAGCCTGGTCAATCTGGGCAATCGTCTGGCCCACCTGGGTGACGCCTGAGCTCTGCTCCAAGCTGGCCGAACTGATCTCGCCGACGATGTCGGTGACGCGCTTGATCGCACCGACAATCTCGTCCATGGTCTGTCCGGCCTGGTCCACCAGCGCGGTTCCGTGCTCGACTCGCTTCACACTGGCGGAAATCAGGCCCTTGATCTCCTTGGCAGCCTCGGCGCTGCGCTGAGCCAGGCTGCGCACCTCGCCGGCAACCACGGCGAATCCGCGGCCCTGATCGCCGGCCCGGGCCGCTTCCACTGCTGCATTCAGTGCCAGGATATTGGTCTGGAACGCGATGCCGTCGATGACACTGATGATGTCGGCAATTCTCTTGCTGCTGTCGTTGATGTCCTTCATCGTGTCGACGACCTGGCCCACGACCTCGCCGCCCTTGACCGCCACGGCGGAGGCGCCCTGCGCCAGCCGATCGGCCTGCTTGGCGTTGTCGGCGTTGTCGCGCACTGTGGAGCCAAGCTTGTCCATCGTGGCCGCAGTCTGCTGCAACGCGTTCGCCTGCTGTTCGGTGCGGCGCGTGAGCTCCAGGTCGCCGTTGGCGATCCGCTCGCTGGCGCTGGCAACGCCCTCAGATCCCTGTCGGACCGACCTGACCGCGTCGGCGAGCGCGCGTTGCATCGTGCGAAGCCTGGCCATCAGGCTGGTGGTATCGCCTGTCCTGAGTTCGATCTGCGTTGTCAGGTCACCATCGGCGACGGCCTTGGCGACGTCGGCGGCGGTACTGGGCTCGCCTCCGAGTTGCCTGATCAAACGGCGGGTTATGCCGATCGCAAGAGACATGCCGAGCAGCATAGCCAGTACCAGCAGCCCAAGCAGCCAGCGCCTCGCCTGGGCGTAAACCGCGTGCGAGTGCTCTGCACCCGCCTGGCCGCCGTCGAAGTTGTATTTTGTCAGCGCGTCAACGGCACCCAGCGTCTCGTCGATAGCCATGCTCGCCGCGCCGTCGCTAATGTCGGCGGCGTCTTGCTGCTTTTTGTCGCGGCTCAGGGCCACGACACGTTTTTGCGCCTGCTGGTAGCTTTCCCACCCCTTGCTCAAGGCCGCGAACAACTCGCGCTCGGTGTCGCCGGCCACCAGAGCCCCGTACTGGCTCAGCGACGAGGACACCACTTTCGCAGCCCCGTCCATCCTTGCTTCGTAATCGGCGTGGTAACCGTGGTCTGCGGTTCGACTGTGCTTGATCTCGAAATCGCGCGCCTCCAGCACCGCAGCGCGCGCGGAAGCCAGATGGCCGAAGCCCTGAAGCCACTTCTTGGCCAGCGCGTTCGCCTCGGTATCGACACGGAGCAATCCATACAGGGCGACGCCGCCCACCACCCCGGTGAGCAGGAGAACGACCGAGAAACCCGCGACAAGCTGCTGGCCGACCCGCAACCGGTCGCACGAGGCAGCAATTCGGGAGAGAAGCTTCATTGCTGAAGGGGGTCTATTTCTTGTGCCCGACGTAGCTGGCGCCGATGATCTTGTTGCCCGCATCCCTGATCGGGTTGTAGCAGGCGTCGAACGCAGTGCCCAGGACATCGATCGGCCCGCAGTATTGCTCGCCCTTGGAGACGGCATCGTAGGCCTTGTTGCGCGCCAGCAGCGTGCCGATGCCCCGCTTGCCCTCGGGCGTCAGCACGTTGGTGCTGACGCGCACGAACTCGTCACCGTCCTTGACAAAGACGGTGGCGGTAGCCCCGTGAGTCTTGCGCACAGCGTCGACGACATCGTAGTTGCGATTGATTTTGCGCTCGCCGAAATACAGCGCGGGCACGGTCTTGTCACCGAGCGCGTCGGTGCCGTCGATCCTGGCGACACCAATCTGGGCGAGTCGGGCGTCCAGATCGGCGATCGTCGCCTTCGGATCACTGGCGTGGGCTGCGGTCAATGCACCGAACATCAAGGCGGAGGCTACGCCCAGGGCTGCAAGCTTCATGTCGCTGTCCTTCGTGTCAATGGGTTGCAAGGGCGATGCGGTGTGGCCGCATCGTGAGAAGCCTTGCTAGTCTGAGCCGGCGCTCGTACCGGCTGGTGCCGAAAAGCGCATGAAATTGGGGGCTATCCGCGGACAGCCGGTCCCAGGTCCGGTAATGCCTACACGAATGCCAAGGTTCGACGTTCAGGCCACGGGCGCTCGCGCGGCAGCGGCCTCGCGGTGTGCGATCAAGGATTCGCGCGCGAGCACCTCGAAGCGCCGCGAGGCGATGACGCGGCCGTCCTTGGCGTAGGACTCGTGGTTTCGCTCGACCTCGTCCAGTCGATACAGGTAGTTCACCATCAAGCCGCCGGAGCGGCGCATGCCGCTTTCCGACGTGTCGCCCAGCCAGTTCAGCTTCTCGAGGCGAGCGCCATTGCCGAGATGAAAACGCGCGACCGGATCGAGCGGTTCGCGACCTTGCTTGGCACGCAGCAGGTAGTGCGCGCACAGCCGTACGAGCTGCCGTTGCACTTGCTCCTCGGAGCCGCCGTCTTGCAACGATCCCGGTGCATCGAGGCGCGCCAGCAACCCGGCGAGCTCGGGATACCCGTCCGCCCTTGTCTCGAGCCACTTGCGAAAGCCCGGCACCGGCGACAGCGTGGCGAAGGTCTTCAGCCGCGGGAACTCGCGGCCCAGGTCCTCCGCGACCTGCTTGATGAGCAAGTTGCCAAACGAGACCCCACGCAATCCCTCCTGGCAGTTGGTGATCGAGTAGAAAATCGCGCAGTCGGCCGAGGCGGGATCGGTCACCGCCGAGTCAAGCTCCAGAAGCGGCTGCACGCGCGTGCTCATGCCGCGCGTGAGCGCCACCTCGATGAAGATCACCGGCTCGTCGGGCAGCACCGGATGGAAGAACGCGTAGCAGCGCCGGTCAGCCTGCAGTCTGCGGCGCAAATCGTGCCAGCCCTGGATGGCATGGACCGCCTCGTACTGGATCAACTTCTCCAGCACCAGCGCCGAGGTGCGCCAGTCGATCCGCTGCAGCACCAGGAACCCGCGGTTAAACCAGGAACCAAAAAGGTGCGCGAGGTCGGCGTCGATGCCGGCGTACTGCGGTTTCTGAGCAAGCTGGTTCAACACCCGGCGTCGCATCTCGAGCAGGACCCCCGTGCCGCCGGCCACCATGTTGAAGCGCCGGAACAGCTCCTGGCGTGGCGGCTCCACCGCGTGCTGCAGCCGGATCAGGTTCGCCTGCGAGGGGTCCTGCCGGTAGGCATCGGCCAGACGCCCGACGTGCGCGGGATCAGGCGAGAATTCCTTGACCAGCAGGTCGAAAAAAACGCCGAGCGCCGAATTATCGAGCCCTTGGTACACGGCCAGCGCCTCGCGCGCGAAGCGCGCCCCGGAAACGTCGCCGCGCTCGGACAGCAGCGCATGGCACAGCGAGATCGCGCGACGCGCGTCGCGCACCGCCCAGCGCGGCACATCCTGCGGCCGGCGGCGCGCCATCGAGCCGAACAGCTGCCGGAAGAAAGACGGTTTGACTGGGACGTCCATGCCTGTTGTGACCGATGAAACCGCGACTTCGTTCAATGTTTCGACGGTGAAATCCCGCGACTTACGTAGCGGCCCAATGGTGCCACCGTATTCGTTCGCTGTGCCTCAGGTCTTTAGCCGATACCCGGTCCGGAATATCCAGGCCACGAGCAGCAGGCCGGCCACGAAAAATCCCACTGTGGTCGCCAGACTGGTTCCGACGCTCACGTCCGAGCTGCCGTAAAAGCTCCACCGGAAGCCGCTGATGAGGTAGACCACCGGGTTGAACAGCGTGAGGGTGCGCCACGCCGGCGGCAGCATGTCGATCGAATAAAACGCGCCGCCCAGAAAGGTCAGGGGCGTCATGACCAGCATGGGGATAAATTGCAACTGCTCGAAGCTCCTGGCCCAGATGCCGATGATGAAGCCGAACAGGCTGAACGTTGCCGCCGTCAACACCAGGAAAGCGATCATCCACGCCGGGTGGAGGATCTGGACCGGCATGTAAAAGGTCGCGGTGAGCAAAATGATCAGGCCCAGGGCGATCGACTTGGTGGCCGCCGCGCCCACGTAGGCCAATACGATCTCCAGCGAGGACACGGGCGCCGACAGCAGCTCGTAGATGGTGCCGGTGAACTTGGGGAAATAGATGCCGAACGAGGCGTTGGACAGGCTCTCGGTGAACAGCGACAGCATGATCAGCCCCGGCACGATGAAGGCGCCATAGGCAACGCCGTGCACCTGGGTCATGCGGGTGCCGATCGCGGCGCCGAATACGACGAAGTAAAGCGAGGTCGTGATGACCGGGGTGAGCAGGCTTTGCATCAGCGTGCGCAGCGCGCGCGCCATTTCCGACTTGTAGATGGCAAAGACGCCGTGCCGGTTGAAGGCCAGAGCGTTCAACGCCGCGCTCCTGCTCGCTCGCTTACCAGGCTCACAAAGATGTCCTCCAGCGAGCTTTGCCGGGTGTTCAGGTCCTGGAACGCGATTCCGAGCTCGCCCATGCGCTTGAGCAGCGCTGGAACTCCGGTGCCTTCCTCGGCGGAATCGAAGCGGTACTCGATCTCGCGCCCCTGCTCCTTGAGCGCCAGTGACCAGGTTTCCAGTTCAGACGGGATCGCCGTCATCGGTTCCTGCAGGTGCAGCGTGAGCTGCTTCTTGCCGAGCTTCTTCATCAGCTCCACCTTGTCCTGGACCAGGATCAGCTCGCCCTTGTTGATCACGCCGATCCGATCGGCCATCTCCTCGGCCTCGTTGATGTAATGCGTGGTCAGGATGATGGTCACGCCGGCCTCGCGCAGGCCGCGCACCAGCGTCCACATGTCGCGCCGCAGCTCCACGTCGACGCCGGCGGTCGGCTCGTCCAGGAACAGGATCTGAGGCTCGTGCGCCAGGGCCTTGGCGATCATCACGCGCCGCTTCATGCCGCCTGACAGCGTCATGATCCGATCCTTGCGCTTGTCCCAGAGCGACAGGTCACGCAGCAGCTTTTCGATGAAGGGCGAGTTCGGCGCGCGCCCAAAGAGCCCTCGGCTGAAGCACACGGTGGCCCAAACCGTCTCGAACGCGTAGGTGCTCAGCTCTTGCGGCACCAGGCCGATCTTCGAGCGGGCGGCCCGATAGTCACGCACGATATCGTGGCCGTCGGCGAGCACCAGACCCAGGGTCGGCGTGACGATCCCGCAGATGATGCTGATCAAGGTCGTCTTGCCGGCGCCATTGGGTCCCAGCAGGGCGAAAATCTCGCCCTTTCGGATCTGAAGGTCGACGCCCTTCAGGGCCTGCAGGCCCGACGCATAAGTCTTGGTCAGATTGGTTACTGAGATGATCGGCGGCATCGGGGAAATCTTATCGCACGCCCCGCCCGAATCACCCTTCAGGATCGGGGTTTGCGCCAGACGCTGGCCAGCCAGGGCTGCTGGTCGAACGGCAGCCCAGCCGGGCGCAAGTAGTGGGCCAGCTCGATAAAGCCAGAGGCGATCAGGTGGTCGCGCCAGGCCGGCCAGTCGTGAAAGGCGCCGTACCGGTCGCCATTCCAGCCCTCGTGTCCGTCGCCGCGCGGGTTCGAGCTGAACAGCACGCCGCCGCCCTTCAGTGTCGCGAGCAGCTGACGCAGCACGCGCGGTAACTCCTGGCCGGGAACGTGGAACAGCGCTGCGTTGGCGAACACGCCGTCGAAGCGGGCATCGGGCAAATCGAGCTGCAGGAAATCCTGCTGCAGCACTTCGCACCCGCTGTAAGCGCGCGCCATCACTGCCAGCTGCGGCGCCCCCTCCAGCCCGATCACCCGGTGCCCCAGCTGCCGAAAGGTCTTCAGGTCCCTTCCGGGACCGCAGCCGAAATCCAGGATCGTGAACGGCGGCGCCCCCTCGATGTGCTGCAACAGAGCCGCAACGTTCTGGCTGACGTCATGATCGCGCGTCCCCTCCCAGAATTGCCTGGCCCAGCGGTCGTAGTGTTCGAGCGTGCGCGCGCTGATCTTTGTCAGTTCATCGGGCGTAAGACTCATGGCCAATCATCTTAAGCGAATCCAAGGTTCGACCGGAGCAGGAATTCAAGTTCCGCAGGAATGTGCCGATCAACAACGAGGTGACGCGCGTGCGCCACTCATTTCAACAACAAAGGCAGCCATGTCCATTAGCGCAGTCTCAGCAACGACCTCGGTCGGCAGCCACGCGTCCAGTCAGGCGTCGGCGCCGTCCAAGACTCGGTCGCCCACCAAGCCGGTGAACGCCGCTTCGGCCGCATACCAGGAAGCCACGGAGACCGCAGCGCAGACCGCCAAGGAAGCCAGGGCCGGTGATCGCCAGGCCCAGCGGGTGATGCAAAAACAGGCAAGCGCGGCGAGCCAGCACGCTGCGCCGAGCCGCAATGTGAACGCCGGTTCGCAGTCGGCGTCGCCCACCGTCAATGCCAGCGGGCAGGTCACCGGAACGATCGTCAACACCAAAAGCTAGACAGTCGGGCTTATCGAGGCGCATCGGCGCCCGCTCCGGCAGGCTGGGTTGTGCGCGAAGCCGATCAACCGCCCAGCTTGCGCCGCAGGATCTCGTTGACCTGGGCCGGGTTGGCCTTGCCGCGCGTGGCTTTCATGGCCTGGCCCACCAGAGCGTTGAAGGCCTTTTCCTTGCCGGACTTGAACTCGGCCACCATCGAGGCGTTGGCGGCCAGCACCTGGTCGACGATGCCCTCGATCGCGCCGGCGTCCGAAATCTGGCGCAGTCCGTGGGCGTCGATGTAGGCGTCCACCGAGGCGCCCTGGCTTTCCCACAGCGCCGCGAACACATCCCTGGCCATCTTCTGATTGATCGTGCCATCCAGGATGCGGGTCACGAGAGTTCCCAGCTGCTCGGGCGAGACCGGGCACTGGTCGATCGCAAGTCCTTCGGTGTTCAGTGCAGCCGACAGCTCGCCGTTGATCCAGTTGGCCACCGCCTTGGCGTCCGGCGCCTCGCGGGCAGCCGCCTCGAAGTACTGCGCCAGCGGGCGCGAGGCGGTGATGAGCGCAGCGTCGTACGCGCTCAGACCGGATTGGTTGACCAGCCGGGCGCGCATCGCCTCGGGTAGCTCGGGCAGCGCCTGGCGCACACGCTCGGTCCACTCGACCGGAACCTGCAGGGGCAACAGGTCCGGATCCGGGAAGTAGCGATAATCCATGGCGTCTTCCTTGGACCGCATCGAGCGGGTCTGGTCCAGGTTGGGGTCGTACAGGCGCGTTTCCTGCACCACCTGCCCACGGTCCTCGATCAGCTCGATCTGGCGCCGCATCTCGTGCTCGATCGCCTGCTGCATGAAGCGAAAGCTATTCAGATTCTTGATCTCGACCCGCGTGCCCAGGCGTTCGTCGCCGGCCGGGCGCACCGACACGTTGGCATCGCACCGGAAGCTGCCTTCCTGCATGTTGCCGTCGCAGATGCCCAGCCACACGACCAGCGTGTGCAGCGTGCGCGCGTAGGCCACCGCCTCGGCGCTGGAAGAGCTGTGGCAGCAGAACCTGCCCAAGGACACCGACCCGATGGACGTGCTGCGCAGCGTCGTGTCGGTGCAGGGCGTCGAGCACAAGCTGAAGAAGCCGAGCATCCCACTCGCGATCCACGCCACGGCGTCGTTCCCGACGATCCTTGCCACTTTCCACCGCCGCCAGCGCGGACACGATCCGGTCAAACCGCGAGCCGACCTGGGACACGCCGCGAACTACCTCTACATGCTCAACGGCAAAGAGTCGAGCCCGGAGCTGGTGCGAGCGCTGAACACATACCTCGTGCTGCTCGCCGACCATGGGATGAACGCGTCGACATTCACCGCGCGAGTGATCGCCTCGACTGACTCCGATCTTGCGTCCTGCCTCGTCGGCGCCATTGGCGCGCTGAAAGGCCCGGCGCATGGCGGAGCGCCATCAGCCGTGATGGACCAGCTCGAGAAAATCGGGACCGCGGACAAGGCGGAGACCTGGATGCGTGAGGCCCGCAAGCAGAAAGTGCGTTTCATGGGGTTCGGGCACCGCACCTACCGCACGTACGATCCGCGCGCGAAAATCCTCAAGGCGATGTGCGCGCGACTCAACCCAAAGTTCTACGAGCTGGCCTCCAAGGTCGAAGAGACCGCGCTCATGATCCTCCACGAAGAGCACCCCGAAAGGCCTCAGGCGACCAATGTCGAGTTTTACTCTGCCGGCGTGTTGCAGGCAATCGGCTTGCCCAAGGAGTACTTCCCGCCCACGTTCGCGGTCTCTCGCGTGACGGGATGGTCTGCCCACGTGCTGGAGCAGAGCGCCAACAATCGCCTCATCCGGCCGCAGTCGGAGTACATCGGGCCCGAGCCGCGAAAACCGGTACCGCTCGCCGAGCGGAGCTAGCTTCGCTGCGGCGGGAGATCTCTTCCGTCCAGGTCCCGCGCGCACGGCTCATCGTTTTCGCGCTGGCTCTCATGTCCGCGGCGGCGATTCTCTTGCTTTCGCGGACCTACACCTTCTATTTCGACGAGTGGGACTTCATCCAGCACGCGCCCGACTGGACCTGGGCCTCCTTCCTCCAGCCGCACAACGAGCATCCGGTGATGCTGCCCCGACTTGTCTACGCGGTTCTGCTCTCCACATTCGGCCTGCGTACTTACTTGCCTTACATGGTCGTCCTCATTGCACTCCACGCGACCAGCGCTTTGCTGCTGTTCGAGCTGGTGCGCCGCCGGGCGGGGGATCTCGTCGGGATCGCCTGCGCGGCGATGTTGCTGGTGCTGGGCGCAGGCTGGGAGAACCTGCTCTGGGCATTCCAGATCGCGTTCGTCGGCTCGGTCGCCGCGGGCCTCGGGATGCTCCTGGCGCTCGAAGATCGCAGGCCGACGTTGGCCGCGGTCTTGCTGGCCGCCTCGCTGCTGTTCTCGGGGATCGGCGTGTTCTTCGGAGTGGTGGCGGCAGCACGCCTGCTGCTCGATGCCCAGCGTCGGCGCGAGCTGCTCTGGTTCGCCCCGGTTGGGCTTGCGTTTGCGGCCTGGTACGTCG
>Ga0137412_10000992_pt1 | contig 21308 bp, 18 predicted proteins | sample CZODoug2_1_16fun_FD_122160 | JGI IMG/M metagenome (GOLD analysis project Ga0137412, IMG submission 122160) | Vadose zone soil fungal communities from Angelo Coast Range Reserve, California, USA - CZODoug2_1_16fungal (Hybrid Assembly) | ecosystem: Environmental > Terrestrial > Soil > Vadose zone... | reverse complement strand
GCGTGGCAGGTACAGGATTCGAACCTGTGTAGGCGTAAGCCGACGGATTTACAGTCCGCTCCCATTGGCCGCTCGGGCAACCTGCCGGGGTTGCAACCTCCCCCGAGGTGGTACCCGGGTTTGGTGCGATAAGCAGGGTACAACGAGGATGGTCCCAAGACGAAAACGCACACAACCGAGCAGGAGGGGGTCCAATGGCGGATTCAAGCTTCGACGTCGTCAGCAAGGTCGATCGCCAGGAGGTCGACAACGCGCTCAACCAGGCCGCCAAGGAGCTGTCCACCCGCTTCGACTTCCGCGGCACCGACACCACCATCGAATGGCAGGGCGAGGAGGGCATCATCCTGGTCTCGTCCACCGAGGAGCGGGTGAAGGCCGCCGTCGACGTCTTCAAGGAGAAGTTGATCCGACGGGACATCTCCATGAAGGCCTTCGACGCGGGCGATCCGCAGGCCAGCGGCAAGACCTACAAGGTGATCGGCAGCATCAAGCAGGGCATCAGCAGCGAGGACGCCAAGAAGGTCACCAAGCTCATCCGCGACGAGGGGCCCAAGGGCGTCAAGGCTCAGATCCAGGGCGACGAGATCCGGGTCAGTTCCAAGAAGCGCGACGACCTCCAGGCCGTTCAGGCACTGCTCAAGCAGGCCGACCTCGACGTCGCATTGCAGTTCGTCAACTATCGGTAGGTACATGGCCACGAAGAGAACCATTCTGACCGCCGCCGCGGCTGCGGCGACGCTGCTGGGGTTGGGCGTCGTCGCGGTGCTGGTGCGCGAGACGCTGACCAAGCAGCCCGTCACCCGGGACCGGACCGACGACGTACGGGGTCGGCATCCAGACGTGCCCGCCACCGACTTCGCTCCGCGGTCGCACGGCAGCCAAAGTGGAGACGCCGGCGCTCCCAGTTAGAGCACGGTGGTTCTGGCGCGTCGAACGCTTCGGCGAAGGCCGACACCGTGGCGCAGCGCCGTGCGCAGTCCGCTTCGCTGCCCCGCGATCGAGCCAAGCCGGACGGCCGACCCGGCCCAGAACTTCCGCTCCGACGCGGTTTCCGGGGCGTCGTCGGACGTCGCACGCAGCAGGCCGTCGGGTAGCGCCAACTTGTGAATGGTGCGCAGCGTCAAGAAGTACTGACGCACCAGAGAGCCACTCGTGTAGGGCAGGTCGTACTTGTCGCACAGCGCCCGCACCCGCACGGCGATCTCCCGGTAGCGGTTGCTCGGCAGGTCGGGGAACAGGTGATGCTCGATCTGGTAACACAGGTTGCCGGTCGAGAACGCCAGCAGCGGGCCGGCATCGACGTTCGCGGCCCCCATCATCTGGCGCAGATACCATTCGCTGCTGGTCTCGTCCTCGAGCACGGCCTCGGTGAACTTCTCTGCGCCATCGGGGAAGTGGCCGCAGAGGATCACCACGTTCGTCCAGATGTTGCGCAGCAGGTTGGCAGTGGCGTTGGCGCCGAGGGTTCGACGCCAGCGGCGCCCGCTCAGCGCGGGCACGAACAGGTAGTCCTTGGCAGTCTGTCGGGCGATCTTCTTGAGCAGCAGCTTGCCCTCGGCGGACTTCTTCTCCTCCGTGTCGGCCCGGTCCCGCTCCGAATAGAAGTCGTGCAGCGCGATGCCCCATTCGAATGTCGCCGCCAGCAACACATTTCGTAGTGGTTGCAGCAGATGTTCGGGTTTCCACTGCTGATCGCGGGTCACCCGCATCACGCCGAAGCCGAGATCGTCGTCCACTCCGACGACATTGCTGAACACGTGGTGGCGGTAGTTGTGGGAGTACCGCCACTGCGACGAGGGGCCCACCTGGTCCCACTCCCACGTGGTGGAGTGGATCTCCGGATCGTTCATCCAATCCCATTGGCCATGCGAGATGTTGTGCGCCAGTTCCATGTTCTCGACGCACTTCGCGTACGCCAGCGACGCGGTCCCCACCAGCCAGCCCGTCCTCGAGCGACTACCGGCGATGAGCAGTCGCGCCCCGATGTCGAGGGCCCGCTGAAACACGATGGCACGCCGAATGTAGGACGCGTCCTTCGCCCCGCGCGATTCCTCGATGTCGCGGCGAATGGTGTCGAGTTCGGCCCCGAGGGCCTCGATGTCCGTTGTGCTCAGATGCGCGTACGCCGCGATATCGGTGATGGCCATCTGTTGTTCCCTCGGCTCGTCGCGTCGCGCAGCGGCAGAGTCTGGGCCACTTTGATAGACCGCTCCACCCTAGCCGCGCTGGCAAGGTGCGGGCGTCTGCGCTTCGCACCAGGGTCGACGCGCACGCAGTTCGCCAACTGCCGGTGAAACGGCAGGTGTCGGACCTACCCTGATCGGCATGGCCTCTGCTCAACGCGAACCCAACGTCGTCGTCCTCGGTGGAGGCTCCTGGGGCACCACGGTGGCGTCCATCTGTGCGCGGCGCGGGCCGACGCTGCAGTGGGTGCGTTCCGAGGACACCGCCAAGGACATCAACGACAACCATCGCAACTCCCGTTATCTCGGCGACGAGGTCGAGCTGTCGCCGACGTTGCAGGCCACCACCGACTTCTCCGAGGCGGCAGGAACCGCCGACGTCGTCGTCATGGGCGTGCCGTCGCACGGCTTCCGCGGCGTGCTGGAGCAGCTGAGCAAGGAGCTGCGGCCGTGGGTGCCGGTCGTGTCGCTGGTGAAGGGTCTCGAGCAGGGCACCAACAAGCGGATGAGCCAGATCGTCGACGAGGTGCTGCCAGGACATCCGGCGGGCATCCTCGCGGGGCCGAACATCGCCCGAGAGGTCGCCGAGGGCTACGCAGCAGCGGCGGTGCTCGCGATGCCCGACACGAAGTTGGCCGCCAATCTCGGAAAGCTGTTCCGCACCAAGCGGTTCCGCACCTACACCACCGATGACGTGGTCGGGGTGGAGATGGCCGGTGCGCTGAAGAACGTCTACGCGATCGCCGTCGGCATGGGCTACTCGTTGGGCATCGGGGAGAACACCCGGGCCATGGTGATGGCCCGCGCCGTGCGCGAGATGTCCAAGCTTGGCGAGGCGATGGGCGGGCACCGCGATACGTTCGCCGGCCTGGCCGGCATGGGTGACCTGATCGTCACGTGCACCAGCCAGCGCAGCCGCAACCGCCACGTCGGCGAGGAACTCGGTTCGGGCAAGACGATCGAGGAGATCATCGCCTCGATGAACCAGGTCGCCGAGGGCGTCAAGGCCGCCAGCGTGATCATGGAGTTCGCCAACGAGTACGGGTTGAACATGCCGATCGCCCGCGAGGTCGACGGCGTGATCAACCACGGCGCCACCGTCCAGGACGCCTACCACGGCCTGGCCGCCGAGAAACCCGGCCACGAGGTGCACGGCTCCGGCTTCTAAGCCAGCAAACGCAGAACGCCGGCGTACCGGCCATTCGTTCGACACATTCGGTCGTTCGCTGCCAAGATCAACAACCATGACGGGTGGTGGACTCGGCCGGCCGGCCGAACGAAACGCCATCGCTGACTTCCTGACCACCGCCGAATCGGGCCAGGCCGGCCTGATCATCGAGGGTGAGGCAGGCATCGGCAAGACCAACCTGTGGTTGGACGCCGTCGAGCAGGCCCGCACGCGCGGGTTCCGCGTCCTCGCCGCTCAGGTAGGCGAAGCCGAGACGGTCCTCGCCTACGCCGCGGTCGGCGACCTGCTCGGCGACATCGAGACGGCCACCCTCGACGGGTTGCCCGACGTGCAGCGACTGGCCGTCGACCGGGTACTGCTGCGGGCCGCAGGCGACGGGCTCGTCACCGACCAGCGGGTGGTGGCAGCGGCGCTGTCCTCCATCGTCGACGCGCTGTCCCCCACGACGCCCGTGCTGGTGGCCATCGACGACGTGCAGTGGCTGGACCCGTCGAGCCACGCGGTCGTGGCGTTCGCGGCCCGTCGGCTCCGCGGCCGGGTGGGCGTGCTGCTCAGCGAGCGGTGCGAACCCGACAAGGGCACCGCGTGGTTGCGGATCGGCGAGCCCGACGACTTCACCCACATCCGGCTGGGTCCGATGAGCCTTGGTGGCCTGCATTCCATCATCACGGCGAATCTCGGCAGGCCGCTGTCCCGTCCGGTCATGGTGCGCATCGCCGAAATCTCGGGCGGGAACCCGTTTTACGCGCTGGAGCTGGCGCGGGCGATGGGTGGGCGACCGTTGCAACCGGAGCCAGGACTTCCGGGCACGCTGGCCGAGCTGGTGCGTCTGCGGATCGGGCGCCTCGACGGCGACGTACGCAACGTGCTGCTCGCGGTCGCCTCCGTCTCCGCCCCAACCGTCGATCTGCTGGCCCGGGTCAACGACACCACCGCGGAACGGATCGTCGACTTGCTGGAGGGCGTCGAGGCGGACGGCATCGTCGGCATCGTCGGCAACCGGGTCCGGTTCTCCCATCCACTACTGGCCCGCGGCGTCTACACCGACGCGACCCCGGCGAGCCGCCGCGCCATGCACCGGGCGCTGGCGGCCATCGAGGCCGAGCCCGAGCTCAAGGCCCGCCACCTCGCCCTGGCGACGGCCAGCTCGGACGACACCACCCTCAAGGCGCTCGACGCCGCGGCCGACACCGCGCGGGGCCGTGGCGCACCGGCCGCCGCTGCCGAACTACTCGACCTGGCGATCGGGCTCGGCGGCGACAAGCCGTGGCGCCGGATTCGGGCGGCAGGAGACCATTTCTACGCGGGCAACACCGACCACGCCGAGAGCATGCTTGCCCCGATGGTCGATCAGTTGCGACCGGGGATGCTGCGCGGTATCGCCCTGAACCTGCTCGCCGCGATCCGCATCTACGACAACAACTTCGTCACGGCCATGGATCTGCTCGCCCGCGCCGTCGACGACACGCAGGACGTTGCGCCCATCCTCGTACTGACGTTGTTGAACCTCTCCTTCACCCAGGGCATGGGCGCCTTCGCGGAAGGCACGCCCGCGCACGGCACGTTCGACGAATCGATGACCAACGCCCGCAGGGCTGCCACCGTGGCGGAGACCACCGGCATCCCCGGGTTGGCGAGCCAGGCTCTGACCCATTGGGCCCACACGCAATTCATGTACGGCCACGGCATCGACGAGGCGAGCCTGACCCGCGCGCTCGAGCTCGAACAGGTCAACGACGACGTCCCGATGCCGTTCAGCGCCAGCGCAGTCGAGGCGCTCATCCTGGCGTACACGGGCCGGATCGACGAGGCCCGCACCCGAATGCGCGCTGTCTACGAACGCTGCGTCGAACGCGGCGCGGACCGAAACGTGTTGGTCGTGGCCGAGTATTGCGCCCTGATCGAGATGTGGAGCGGCAATCTCACCGAGGCCGCGGTGATGGCCGACGCGGCCATCGAACGTGCGCAGCAGCTCGGTGGCGGGACCGTCGACGTCATCGGGCTCAGCATCCGCGCCGCGGTGCACGCCCACGCCGGCCACGGGACCGAGGCGCTGGCCGATGTCGACGCGGCACTGCGGGCCGCCGAGGCGTGCGGGGCGCCCCGAATGACCGAATGGCCCTTGATGGCAAAGGGATTCATGGAGGTGTCACTGGGCAGGTACGACGACGCGGTGGTCACGTTCGCGCCCATGGTCTCGCGGCTCGACATCATCCCCGGTACCGAGATCATGAGCGGCTGGTACCTGCCGAACGCCGCGGAGGCGATGGTGGCACTGAGCCGGCTCGACGAGGCCGAACCGCTGATCGAGGCACTGGAGCGCAACGGAGCAGAACACGACCGACCATGGATGCTGGCGGCGGGCGCCCGCTGTCGCGCGTTGTGGCTGGCGGCCAAGGGCGACGTCGACGCCGCCCTCGAGTCGGTGAACCTCGCGATGGCCGAACACGACCGCACGCCGATGCGTTTCGAACGGGCCCGCACCCGACTGCTCCTCGGCAAGCTGCAGCGCAGGCGTCGGCTCAAGGATGCCGCCTCCAAGACCCTCGCGGAAGCGCTCGCCGAGTTCGAGGAAGTGGGTGCGCCGTGGTGGGCCGACCACGTTCGCACCGAACTCGCCCGTACCAACGTCCGGCCCAACTCGGCTGTTGCGCTCACCCCGTCCGAACAGCGGGTGGCCGACCTGGCCGCCTCCGGCATGACCAACCGCGACGTCGCCGCGACGCTGTTCATCGGGATCAAGACCGTCGAGCACAACCTGAGCCGGGTCTACAACAAGCTGGGCATCCGCTCCCGCGCCGAACTCGGCAGGCGGATGGATCAGTTGCGCGACGCCGAGTGACGCCGGACGCGATACTCCCAGCATGCCGCCGAGGAACGTGCCACCGCCGCTGAAGACCGCGAAGACCCTGCAAGAGTCCATCGCGAACTTCGATGCGGTCGTCGCGTGGGCGATCAACGCCCCGAGCGGCATCGGCTACTTCGCGACGATCTACAAGCGGGCGACGATCGCGGTGAGCAACGCGATCGACACGGGCAAGTTCCAGCACCCCGAGGTGATGACGCGATTTACCTTGACCTTCTCGCAGCGCTACTTCGACGCCCTCAACGCCCACTTCCACCCGAACGACTACGAGGGGCCGACCCACGTGTGGCAGTGGGCGTTCGATGGCGTCGACTACGCCGAACCGATCATCTTCCAGCACCTGCTGACCGCGGTCGACGCGCACATCAACATCGATCTCGGGATCACGGCCGCTCAGGTCGGCGCCGGAGCGATGGACGATCTACACCACGACTTCAACATGATCAACGCGATCCTTGGCAGTCAGGTCCAGGGTGTGTTCGACGCACTGGCGGAGGTGTCGCCGCGGACACACACCATCCGCAACCTGCTGCCCGGCGACGAGGTGGACGAGATCAACGCGCTGCTGATCGTATTCCGTGATCTCGCATGGAAGTTCGCGAACGTGTTGGCCGATTCGCCGGACGACTTCCAAGAGTTGGTCGACCTTCAGGATTCCAGGGCATGCCTGTTGAGCACCTGCTACCTGTATCCGCCGGACAAGATCCGCTCGGTGGTCGACTGGATCGCCGACAAGGAGAGCCGGGACGTCGCACGGAACGTTCGCGCGCTCGACGTGGCCGCGGCGATACCGGACGAGCTGAACGAAGCCTTCCTCCGTCCGCTCTAGCGGTTCGCCAACTTGACGGCGGTGAGTATGCCGCGCGCGGCGAGATCGGTCCCCTCCAGCTCGCCCGACTCCGTCACGCGCACAGGGGATTTCTTCGGGCCGCGGCAGCCCAGCCGCCACTGCACGGCGTCGGCGAACCTGAAGGGCGCCAGGATGAGTGGTTCCTTCAGCTCGAACACCCGACAGGGCTGATGTGGTGAACCCTCCTTCGCGAGAATGCCGTTCACGGCCCTGCGGGCCGCCTCGTTGGCACCCTCCATCGTCGCGAGATCGGTGTTGGTGCGCACGAAGTCGGCGGCCAGCACCAGATTGGGGATGGCCGTCACCGCCTCGGGCCGGTTCGTCCACGACCCCGCGGTGTTGATCAACAGCGGCTCGGCGTTGGTCGCCTTGGACGGATTCGGGAACTGGATGCCCGGATCGAGGAACTTGTGGATCACGTTCTCCTCGTTGATCTCTCCGTGGTCGAAGTGGACTTCCATCTGCTTCCAGACCTCGGCGAAGATCTCCTCCTTCGTGCACGCGTTGGCGGCCTTCTTGTAGATCAGGCCGGGCTGATCCCAGTCCGAAACGTCCACCGAGATGATGTCCCTGACGAGTCCGTCGCCGCGGTTCTGGAGATCCTCGGTCCAGAACTGCTGCTGCGTGAGCGCGGTGAGCGCCCACGGCGCGTCGATGAAGATGATGTGACCGTGTGGCAGATTTGCGGGCACGTCCAGGTAGAACATCGCCCCGTTCATCCACCGCGTGGTCAGGCCGTCGATGTGCGCCAGTTGCGGGTCCGCGGTACGGATGTCGTTGGTGAGCAGATTCTGCAACCGCTCGACCGGCATCGCCGCGAGGTAGTAGTCGGCGTGGATCACCTTGGGACCGTCCGGGCCCTCGACCGTCACACCGGTGATCGACTCTCCGTCGCATTGGATTCCGGCGACCGGGTGACGGCCCTGCAGCACCACGCCCTTCTCGCGCAGGTAGTCGACCCACGGGTCGATCCAGACCTCACTCGTCGGCCCGTTCAATACGCGGTCCGGTTGCCCCCCGATGTCGGCGCCCACCTGGAGCAACTGGGTCAAGACGGCGCAGCCCGTACGCGCCGACATCTCCTCGGCGCGGGCGGCGACGAGCGTACGGGTCATGCCGATCGCGATGAACTTCCGATACGCCTCCGACTTGTTCTTGCCGTCGGTGAACTCCCACCAACTCTGCGACTCGAACTCGGCGAGCCGACGTTCATCGCACGCGGTGAGGTAGGCCAGGATTCGCTCGAAGAAGAACACGAACTCGTGCAGCGGAATCCCGAGCGTCGCGACGAGATCGAACATGAACTTCACCAGCTTGGTGAGATCGTCGACGTCCGAAGGGAACTTCATCGGCGCGATCAGTTCATTGGCCCCGTTCGCCTGGGCCATCAGCGTCTCGGTGGCCTGGACCAGGTTGTCCTTCACCGTGCGGCCCTGATAGGGGATCTCGGCCATGGTGGCGTCCAGGTGCCGATAGAAACCTGGGAAGAACCGGAAGCCGTGCTCGCCCGGTAGCGGATGCGTACCCGTGTCGGGTACGGGTATCGAGCGGGCTTTGCCGCCGAACACCTCCCGCGCCTCGTAGACCGTGACCTCGAACCCCCGCTTGGCGAGTTCGTGCGCAGCGCTCAGTCCGCCCACTCCACCCCCAAGCACCGCAACGGATGCCATGGGGGTGATGTTAAGTGGGACGGCCAGGTGCCGTCAGTTGAAGTACGGGTTCTTGCCAGAGCCTGTGTTCAGCAGCAGTGGATTGTTGGGCTCGAGGATGAAGCTGCCCCCGGGGCTGAGGACGAAACCCGCTCCGTCGTACGTGTTACTGCATTGGGTGATCGTGCCGTCGGTGCCACACGTGACGTTGCGGAAGCTGATGCGCGTGCCTGGCAGTAGCCGGTTGGGCAGGCCATCGAAGATGAACAGCGGCCGATCGGTGTTGGCGAATCCCGGCGGGCCCTGCTGGGAACCGGTGACGGCGTTCGCGCCGTCCGGTGCCGCAGGCAGCGGGCCACTGCAGCCGTACTTGCCCGATGCGCGGCTGATGCCGCACACGATGTCGCCAGGCACCGCGAAGCCGTAGTACTCGCTGTTCGGTATCGCGAATTCCGACGGCTTCGCCGACGCGAGCGCAGGGAGGTTCAATGGCGGTGGAGGAGGCGGCGCGGGTTCGGGATCGGCGCCGGCCACACCGGGCACTCCGATCACAGCTGCCCCCGCAGCCACCACGCCGATCAGGATTCTGGTCAGCACAGGCCCACCTTAGAGGTTGCCGGCGTCACTCGCACTACTACGGCAGCACGAGCAACGCCCTGCTGGCTGCGCCCGGTCGCCGTTGGCTCTGCGATGACGGCGCACCGCACTCGAACTTTTGCGCCAAGGACGCAGAGTCGACGCCGGTGGCTGGCGACCCGGCGGTGCGCTCAGTACTGACCGGGGCCGCGGCCGGCCATCAGCTCCAGCCGCGCGATGCGTTCGGCCACCGGCGGGTGCGTGGAGAACAACTTGCCGATCTTCTCGCCGGCCCGGAAGGGGTTGGCGATCATCAGATGCGCCTGGTCGGCCAGCTGCGGCTCGGGCGGCAGCGGCGCCTGCTGCACCCCGACGCTGATCTTGCGCAGGGCGCTCGCCAACGACAGCGGATCGCCGGTCAGCTCGGCGCCGGACTGGTCGGCCTGGTACTCCCGCGACCGGGACACCGCAAGCCGGATGACCGTCGCCGCGATCGGGCCGAGCAGCGAAACCAAGAGAATGGCAAAGGGATTGGTGCCGCCGTCGCGGTTCCCGCCGAACATGCTCGCGAAGAAGGCCAGGTTGGCCAGCGCGGTGATCACCGACGCCATCGCGCCGGCAACACACGAAATGAGGATGTCGCGGTTGTAGACGTGCGACAGCTCGTGGCCAAGCACGGCGCGTAGCTCGCGCTCGTTGAGGAGTTGCAGGATGCCCGAGGTACAGCACACCGCGGCGTTGCGCGGGTTGCGGCCGGTGGCGAACGCATTGGGCGCGGCGGTGTCACTGATGTAGAGCCGGGGCATCGGCTGGTGCGCGGTGTTGGCCAACTCGCGGACGATCTTGTACATCAGCGGGGCTTGCAGCTCGTTGACCGGTTGGGCGTGCATCGCCCGCAGTGCCATCTTGTCGCTGTTGAAGTACACGTAGGCGTTCATGCCGACGGCGAACAACACGGCAAGGCCGAGAATGGCCCTGCTCTGGAACAGCGCGCCGACGAACACGATCAGCGCGGAGAACCCCACCAGCAACACGAACGTCTTCAGCCGGTTCGCGTGTGGATGCCACGTCATCGTTTGCTTCTTCCTATGAAACTGGGGAAGTCTTCGCTGACTGAACGCCGGGCGGCCTCTCGCCGTTCCCTGCCGTCAACCGTGGCGGTTGACCGTGTAGTCGACGAGGTTCGCCAACGCCAGCCGCCCCGGAACGTCGGGCAGTTTGGCCAGCTCATCGCGGGCGTCCGCGGCGTACCGGAAGACGGTCTCCTTGGCCTGGGCGATGCCGCGTGACGAACGCAACAGCTGCAATGCCTCGGCCAGGTCGTCGTCGTTGTCGACGGGACCGGCCAGCAGTTCGCGCAGCCGGTCGGCGTCGGGGCCGCCGTCGCGCAGGGCATAGAGCACCGGCAGCGTGTGCACGCCCTCGCGCAGGTCGGTGCCTGGCACCTTGCCGGACTCGTCGGGATCGCTGTCGATGTCGATGATGTCGTCGGAGATCTGGAACGCCGTGCCGACGATGCCGCCGAGCCGGAACAGCCGCTCGATCTGCTCGTCGTCGGCGCCGGAGAACGTCGCGCCGAACCGTCCCGACGCGGCGATCAGGCACGCCGTCTTCTCGTAGACCACCTTGAGGTAGTGCTCGACGGAGTCGGCGCCCTCGACCGCACCGCGGGTCTCCCGCATCTGTCCGGTCACCAACTGCGCGAAGGTGTCGGCGATGATGCGCACCGCCTCCGGCCCGAGCCGCGACACCAGCCGCGACGCCGTCGCGAAGAGGTAATCGCCCGCGAGGATCGCGATGTTGTTGCCCCATCGGGCATTGGCGCTGTCGGCGCCGCGTCGCACCTGCGCCTCGTCCATCACGTCGTCGTGGTACAGCGTGGCCAGGTGCACCAGCTCGATGACCGCACCCGCGACGGTGACCTGCCACGCGTCGGGTTCCGGGCCGAGCTGCGCCGATAGCACCGTGAACAGTGGACGGAACCGTTTGCCGCCGGCCTGGAACAGGTGCTGAACGGCCTCGGCCATCAGCTCATCGGCTTTGCCCAGCTCAGTGGCCATCAGCTCTTCGATGCGCGCCACCCCGTCGCGGACCTCCGCGGCGAACGCGGCGTCACCGAAGTCCACGCCCGCGACCACGGTCGCTGGTGTCTTCATTGCTCCAACATACTGGGGGGATGAAGCGGTCCGACGTGGTGGTGATCGGTGCCGGACCCGCGGGTTCGGCCGCCGCCGCATGGGCCGCCCGCAACGGCCGCGACGTGCTGGTGATCGACTCGGCCCAGTTCCCCCGCGACAAGGCATGCGGTGACGGTTTGACGCCACGCGCGGTCGCCGAACTCGAGCTCCTCGGCCTTGGCCCGTGGCTGGACGGCCGGATCCGCCACCGCGGTCTGCGGATGTCGGGTTTCGGCGCCGACGTCGAGATCGGCTGGCCGGGTCCGTCGTTCCCTTCGTCGAGCAGCGCGGTGCCCCGCACCGAGCTCGACGACCGGATCCGATCGGTCGCCGCCGACGACGGCGCGAAGATGCTGCTCGGCGCCAAAGCTGTTGGGGTTAACCATGATTCATCGGGACGGGTGACCTCTGTGACGCTGGACGACGGCGCGGAGATCGGCTGCACGGACCTGATCGTCGCCGACGGCGCACGGTCCACATTGGGGCGCGTGCTTGGCCGAACGTGGCATCAGGAGACGGTGTACGGCGTGGCGATTCGCGGCTACATCGCGACCCCGCGCAGCAGCGAGCCGTGGATCACGTCGCACCTCGAGCTGCGCTCCCCCGAAGGGCACGTGCTGCCCGGCTACGGGTGGATCTTCCCGCTGGGCAACGGCGAGGTGAACATCGGCGTCGGCGCCCTGGCGACCGCCAAGCGTCCCGCCGACGCGGCGCTGCGCCCGTTGATGTCGTACTACACGCGGCTGCGCCGCGAGGAGTGGGGATTCACCGGCGAGCCGCGGGCTGGGCTGTCGGCCCTGTTGCCGATGGGTGGCGCGGTATCGGGGATCGCGGGACCGAACTGGGTGCTGATCGGCGACGCCGCGGCCTGCGTCAACCCGCTCAACGGGGAGGGCATCGACTACGGGCTCGAGACCGGACGGCTCGCCGCGGAGTTGCTCGGCACGGGCGACCTGTCGCAGGTGTGGCCGGACGAACTGCGGCGCCACTACGGCCAGGGATTCTCCGTGGCACGCCGATTGGCGCTGCTGCTGACCATCCCCCGGTTCCTGCCGGTGACCGGCCCGGTCGCGATGCGCTCGGAGTTCCTGATGGGCATCGCGGTCCGGGTGATGGGCAACCTCGTCACCGACGAGGACGCCGACTGGATCGCGCGGGTCTGGCGCCGGGCAGGCGCGGGTTCGCGTCGCATCGACCGGCGGAAGCCATTCAGCTGACGTAGCCAGGCTGACTTCGGCCAATTCATGTCAGTACTGACATGTTTTGTGTTAAGAACTGACCGTGAGCGACATGCGGATGGCGTTCGGCAGCGCCGTGCAGATCACGCTGATGACGGGTGCGCTCCTCTTGGGATTCGGCGAGACACCTGCGGCCAACGCCACGGAATGGCCGACGCTCAATGGGACCTATGCCGCCACGTCCGACGGCCAATGGGCCAAGACGCGCGACGTGTTTCACGACGAAGCCACGATCACCAGCACGTGGACCATCTCCTCGACGTGCACCACTCACGTCGACTGCGCCGGCACGGTCACCAGCGACCAGGGTTGGAGCGCCGACGCGCACTACAACGGTGGCCTGTGGTTCGTCGAACACGACCTGCCCGCCTGGCAGCCGTGTGGCGACGGGGCGACGGCACCTGGTGAGCAGCAGTTCAGTTTCTACCGCGTCGACGCCACGACCCTGACGGGCAAGGACAAGACGACGGGGCCAAGTGGGTCCTGCGGCGTCAGCGCTCTGCTCACGATCGAAATGCCGTTCAAACTCAACAAGATTGGGTGACGGCGCGCCGGCTGATTCAGGTCGGCAGCATGTCCCTCCAGGTCTTTGGCGCGGCCCCCTTGGCGGCCAGGTCGAGCTGTCGGAAGGCGTGGCCGTCGGGAGTGACGTACTGGCCGGTGCTCGGGCTGTACTGAGCGACGGCGACCGACGGCCCCGGGTCCCCCGCACTGCTGGGGAACGCACTCGGTGCGACGATGGCGGGGCCGGGTGGCGGCGGTGGCGTGCCTTCGTTCGGCCCGAAGATGTTGTCGCCGAGGGTAGTCCGGTCGTCGGGCGGGACACCCTGCGAGATCAGGTTCGGATCCAGTGGGTAGGGGCCGAGTACGTGTTGGCGCTCCGCCACGGGCTCGAACGGCTTGTCGCCGTCACACATCTGGACGGTCGGCGCACGCTTCCCCGGGTGGCCCATGCAGGGATAGTTTCGTGCACCACGAACGGCAATCGGTGAGTCCTGCGGGAGCTTGCAATAGAGACCTTCGGGGGTATCGATCGTGGTCGTGTCTGCCGGGGACCGCCAGGACGACGGCGGCAGGTAACCCACGGTGCAGCCCGGCGGGTCGCCCATGCTAAGCCTGAACTCGCCCAACGCTAGTCTGTTGGGGTTGTTGCCCGGCAATGCCGCCTGAACCGCGGCGACGAACGGCGGCAGCAAGACCAAGAGCTGTTCCAGGGAGGCGTTGTACGTGACGGCGATCTGGCCCACCGTGGTCAGGTTGGCGAGCAGCACCGGCAGCGTGGGCTTCACCTGGTCGAGGAGCCGCGCCACCTCCTGGGCCGCCCCTGGCCCGGTCTGCAGCAGCGTGCGTACCTGGGCGTCGTCGGTCGTCAACTGCTCGGTCACGTTGGCGAGGCCGTGGGTCCAGGTCCTGAGCGCGTCAGCGGTTTCTGCTTGGCCGTCGAGCAATGGCGCGGCGTCCTCGGCGAGCCCGCGGGTGGGGTCGGCGGCCCCGTCGAGGTCGTCGGTGATCGTGCTGGCCGAATCGATCAGTGATCCCATCTCGTGTCCAGAACCGTTGAAGGCCTTGAACGATTCGTCGAGTAGATCACCGAGCTCGTCCTTCGGAATGCTCTTGACCAGCGCGCTGACTTGATCCAGCATCGGCCCAACCTGCTGGGGAATCTTGGTGTCTTGCATTGGGATCACCGAACCGTCGCGCAGGTAGGGCGGGGTGTTGGTACGCGGCCGAAGGTCGACGTACTGTTCGCCAACCGCGGACACGCTGCGCACTTCCGCTTCCAGGTCCGCAGGAATGTTCGGCGAGGTGTCGAGGGACAACGTCGCCGTGGCACCGTCCCGCGTCGGGGCGACGTCGGTGACCTTGCCGATCTGCACGCCGCGGTAGGTCACGTTGCTGAAGCGGTACAGCCCGCCGGTCGCGGGCAGCTCCAGGGTCACGGTGAGCTTGCCGATGCCCAACAGGGTCGGTGCCCGGATGTAGGAGAAGACCAACACGAGCACACCGACGATCGACGCAATCGTGAAGATCGTCAACTGGATTCGGACGAAGCGCGTAAGGATCAGCCGCCCCCGTTCGTCGCGGCGACAGCGGCGCCAAGCGGATCCTGCGAGTAGTACGCGTCGTACCCGGGGTCGCCGGGCGCAGGCACCAGCGGCATGTCTGGCTGGCCCCAGCGAGTGCCGAGGAGCAGTCCTCTCTTGAGCCGGTTGACCGTCAAGTCGACGACGAGGTAGTAGTTCATGTAGTCGCCCCTGACGGCCCTGTCGATGAGGTTCTGGCCGTACGGAAAGGTCGTCCCGTACGCCAGAGCGGTGTCGAGGTCCGGTCCGACGTCGGCGAGCGCGCGGAGCGTCGGGTCGAGGTTCTGCAGGTTCTTGACGAGGTCGGCTTGGGTGTCATCGACCAGCCCGGTCGCGGTATCGCTGAATACGCGCAGTTTGTCCAATGCCGTGGTGATGCGCGGGCGTTCCGCCAGAAGCACGTCAAGCGCGGGTGGGACCTCGATCAGGGCACGGCTGATGACGTCGCGCTGTCCGGCGAACTTCGACGCGAGTCGATCCAACGCCTGAATGGAGGCAATGACGTTGTCCCGCTGACGGTCGAGGATGCCGACGAAGGTATCCAGCCGGGTGAGCAGTTCGCGAATCTCGTGCTGGTTGCCGGACAGTGCCGCTCCGAGGTTGTGGACGATGTCGCCGATCTGACCGAGCCCGCCGGCATTGACGACCGCCGACAGTGACGACAGGGTCGCCTCCGTCGACGGATAGGTCGACGAGCCGTTCAGTGCGATGGTGGCACCCGGTTCGAGTCGTCCGATCGGCGGCTGTCCCTGCGGTGGATTGAGCTCCAGGTGACTGGAACCGAGCAGGCTCGTCTGGCCGACGCTGGCCACCACGTTTGCCGGTATGACGACGTCCGGCTGTACCGAGAAGGTGACGTCGGCATGCCATCCCCGTACGGTCATCCTGCCCACGCTGCCGACCACGACGTCGTCGACCATGACGGGTGAATTCGATTCCATCGTACCGACGTTCGCGATCTCTACGTGGTAGACGTTGGCGTCGGGCGCCTGCCCAACCGTGCCGGGTAGCGCCAAGGAGTTCAGCCCCTGGAATGCACATCCGGTGGCGGTGAGCACGACGCAGCCACCGATGGCGAGCACCCGGTGAAATGCACACCAGCCGATCATGATGGTGGATTCCCTTCGGTGGGTTGCGGTTCCGGCTGCTCAGGTGGAGACGGAGCTTGCGGGGCCTCTGCGGGGAGCAGCATGTCCCGCAACGTCGGCGGTCCCGCGTAGATGATGTTGTCCGGGCTCGGCGCCTTGGCGAGCAGCGGGTTGGTCGGGATGGGGAGGTAGTTGAAGTTGAGCAACCGAAGTGCCGGACCGAGATACTGCGAGCACGAGCTCGCGGTTTCCGGCGCGGTGGCGTTCTCGATCGCTCCGATCTGAGAGCAGACGAACTGCACGGGGTTCGAGAACCCGTTGAGCACAGTCGCTCCGGTGAACTCGCCGGTGTCAGGGTTGTACATGTTGTAGGCATTGGCGAACGAATTCGGCGCGACGTGAAGGAGTTGTTCCAGATCGGTGCGGTGATCGACCAGGTTCTGGGTGACGTCGGCCAACCGCTGAATCTGCTCGGATGTCCTGTCGCGGTACTTCGCGACGAACCTCCGAACCTCGCCCACAGCGGCCGACAAATCCTTCAATGCCGCGTCGAGGTCGGACTTGCTCCCATCGAGAACACTGGAGAGCGTGGCGAGGCGGTCCTGAAACTGCACGATCTGCTGGTTGCTGTCTCGGAGAGTAGTCACGAAGTGCTGCAGGTTCTTGATCGTGTCGACGATGTTCCCGCTGCCATCGGCCAGGATTCGTCCCGCACCGGAGAGCTGAGCCAGCGTCTGGCGCAGCTTGTCCCCGTTGCCACCCATCGCGTTGGAGGCGCTGTCGATGAGCCGTGCCATCGACGGTGTGGACACCGCGCTAGTCGGGCCCAGATCCGTTGCCAGTCGGGTCAGTTGGGCCTTCACTTCGTCCCACTCGACGGGCACGGCGGTGTGCTCGATCGGTATCACGGCACCGTCACCCATGGTGGGACCATCGGAGCGGTAGGCAGGAGTGAGCTGGACGTAACGCGCCGATACCAGGTTGAGGGCGACGATCACCGCCTTCGCGTCGGCGGGAATGGCGACGTTGCGATCGATCTTCATGACCATCTTCGACTGCGTGCCGTCCGGCTGGATGGCCTCGATGCGGCCGACGGGGACACCGGAGACACGTACCTCATCACCCGGGTAGATCGCCGTGGTGGTCGCGAAGAACGCGGTGATGACCTTCGGCGCGAGCCACGTCTGCCGCACCAGCACAGTCGCTCCTGTGGCGATCAGGCAGAGCAGAACGACCGCGAGCCCGCGGCGAGCGAAGCGACGGGGTGCCATTAGTGAGGACCTTGCGGAATTCCGTTGCGTGGCCACGGAAACTCTGCCCGTGGGCCAGCGTTGTCCGGCGGCTGACCAGCGTCGGTTCCCCTTCTGAACCCAAACGCGTAGTCCAGGAACGGTTGCAACATCTGTCCTGGCAGGAGGTTGGGCACGAAGGCGTTGTAGTACGGGCCGTTGGCGACGGTCTCTCCGAGAGTGAGTTGATACTTTGCGAGTCCAGGCAACGCCTTGGCGATGTTGTCGCGGTTGGCCTGCAGCATCGCAGTGACCGAGTTCAGCTTGTCCAGCGTCGGTGCCAGCTCCTCCTCGTGATCGGCCACCAGTCCGGAGAGTTGCCTGGCGACTGCGGACGTATTGGCCAGCAGTGTGGCGATCTCGTTGCGCCGGTCGACAAGCACGCTGAGCAGATCGTTGGCGTTGAGGATCAACGTGTTCACCTGTTGGCTGCGGCCTGACAGGATGCCGGTGACATTGCTGGCGTGCTCGAGCAGATCGCTCAGTGTTTCGTTGCGGCCGTTGAGCGTTCGCGACAGCCGGGTGAGACCGTCGAACGTCGGCCCGAGTTGGGGTGCGATCTGGTCGATCGTCTCCGATAGCGCGTCGAGTGACTGGTTGAGCGATGCGGTGTCGGTCGCCGCGACATTCGTCGTGAGCTCGCTGACCGCCTCGGTGAGTGAGTAGGGTGACGACGTCCGCGACACCGGGATCGGGTCGGTCGACCGGATCCTGTCACTGCCTGCGGGCTTCAAGATCAGCACGCGCTGGCCGAGCGCAGAACCCGTCGCGATGTGCGCGGTGGTTTGCGACCCGAGGCGAACCGTGCCGGAGACGGTGAAGCGGACCAGCGCATCGCCGTGCCGCAGCGAGATATCCGACACCGTACCGACCTTCATCCCCGAGACGGTCACGTCGTTGCCGGTCGTCAGCCCGCCGGCGTCGGAGAACAGCGCCTGGTAGCGCAGGGAAGTGGCCATGGACACCAGCCGCTCGGGTGCAAGCCCGACGGCGATGACGAGAACGCCGAGGACGACACCGATGAAGCCGACGCGAATGAGGTTGTTGCCGCGGTACTTAAGCATCGGGTTCAGCGCACCTCCCGCCTTCTTGCTTGATCCACGGGAAGACGGCGGTCCGGTTCTGCAGGTCCGAGACCCGCAGGCTCAGCCCGCAGACGTAGAACTGAATGAAGTTGCCGTATGCGCCGAGCCGCACCAACTTCCGGTAGTTCTCCGGCGCCTTCTTCAGCGCGGCGTCGATGCGGTCCTTGTCCTCGTCGAGCAGCGGCGCCAACCGGTCGAGCTGGCCGAGCGCGGCGTTCAGCGGTGGTCGGGTGTTGGTCAGCAGATCGGCAAGGGATGCGGTTCCATTGTCCAACGAGTCGATCGCAGCCCCGATCGGATCGCGATCAGCCGACAGTTCGGTGGTCAGCCGCTCGAGCCTGTCGACCGCACCCGAGAACTCGTCCCCTTCGTCGTCGAGTGTCGCGACCACGGTGTCGAGATCGTCGATCAACTTCTGGACCACGTCGTTGTTGTCGGCCATGGCATTCGAGAAGGACGAGGTCTTCGACAGCAACGACTGCAGCGTTTCGCCCTGGCCCTGGAAGACCTCCAACAACGACGACGTCAGCGCGTTGACGTCCTGCGGGTCGAGGCCCTGGATGACGGGTTTCAAACCGCCGAGGAGCAGATCGAGGTCCAGCGCCGGGGACGTGCGGTCGTCGGGAATCTCAGCGCCTTCCGGCAGCCGTCTGGTCGAGCCTGGGCCGTCGATGAGCTCCAGGTAGCGATCGCCCACCAGGTTGAGGTACCGGACCGCGGCCTTGGTGCCGCTGGTGAGCACGATGTCGCGGTCGGCGTCGAACGTCACCACGACTTCGTTGTCGGGGAGCAACGACACCGTCCGCACGGTGCCGACCCGGATGCCTGCCACCCGGACCGACTGTCCGGCGCTGAGCCGCGACACATCGGTGAACACCGCTGAATACGCGACGGTCGGACCCGTTCGGTACTGGCCGAACACGAAGAACAGTGCGGCGGTCAACATCGCCATCACTACGGCGAACGCCGTGAACTTGGTAGCAGTCATCCAGGTTGTCCGATCTCCGCAGTGTTACGCGGCGGCCCGTCGATCGGCCCGAACAACAACTGCTTGAGGCCGTCGGAGTTGAGCAGGAGGTTCTGGTTTCCGTAATCCCATGGGCTGGTGCCAACGTCGGCGACCACGAAGGGCGGATGCTGCCCGTACCCGAGGCGCGGCAGGTCGTGACACTGCGGCCCTCCCGTTGCCGCAACCTTCGGCAAGTCTCCAGGGAATCGATAACGTTCCTGGCCGAACAACAGGCTCACCGACGCCATGACACCCGGTTCCGGCGACGGCGGGGTGTTCGCCGCCGGGACGATGCCCGCGAGCCCGCAGTAGAGCGCGTCGTGATACTCGTTGGTGAGATCGGTGGTCGGTACGAGCAGATGCAGGACATCGGTCAGGCCCTTCCGGTTTCCGCCAACCACGTCGTTGCCGATGTCGGCCAGACCGATCACGCTGACCAGGAGAGCGTCGAGGTTGTGCTGCTCGTCGACGATGGTTCGGCTGATCGAGGCGGCGTTGTCGGCGATCCGGATGAGGTCCGGCGTCGCGTCGGCATAGGCTCCGACGACGTCCGGTGCGACGGCCAGGTCGTGATCCAGGGCGGGAAGACCCGGATCCAGTTTGGCGAGAAACGAATTCAGATCGGTCATCACCTTGCCGATCTCGTGACCGCGTCCGTTGAAGGCTGATGCGAGGGCACCGAGCGTCTGGTTGAGCTTGACCGGATCGATCGTCGACAGCACCGAGGTGAGCTGTTGGAAGATGGTGTTGATCTCGACGGTGACGTGCCGAGAATCGATCACCTGACCCGGGCGCAGGGTGTGTGGTGACGGTTCGGCGGGGTCGGTCAGCTGAACGTACTTGGCACCGAAGACCGTGGTAGACGCGATGTCGACGAGCACGTTCGATGGAATCAGCTGCAGCGCAGAAGGGTTCATGGCGAGGTGAAGGGCGGCCTGCCCGTCCGGCAGCGCTTCGATCGACGTGACGGTGCCGACGTCGGCACCGTGCAACTTGACCTTGGATTCCGGATCCATCACCAGCCCGGCGCGCTGCGACAACACCGTGACCGGCACGCTGTCGACGTAGCCGCCGCGGAACATCGTCACGGCGACCGTGACCACTCCGATGATCGCCGCGAGGGCTGCAAGGCCAGACGCCGTACGGACGAAGGCGCTGCCCGACAGGATGTTTCGCGTCATTTGCCGCTATCCCGACAGGTTGAAGTTGCCGTTGGAGCCGTAGACGGCCAGTGACACCAGCAGTGTTACCGAGACCACCACGACCAGCGAGGTCCGCACGGCGTTGCCCACCGCAGCACCGACACCGGATGGGCCGCCAGTGGCGAAGAACCCGAAGTAGGTGTGAATCAGCAGGACCGCCAAGGCCATCAACACCGCCTGCAGGAACGACCACAACAGGTCGATCGGATTGAGGAAGGTGTCGAAGTAGTGGTCGTACAGACCTGCCGACTGGCCGAGCAACACCACGGTGGTGAATTGCGACGCGACGAACGACAGGATCACCGCGATCGAATACAGCGGGGTGATCGCGATCATCCCGGCCACGATCCGGGTGGAGACCAGGTACTCGACCGGCTGAATCGCCATGGACTCGAGGGCGTCGATCTCCTCGTTGATCCGCATCGCCCCCAGTTGTGCGGTCACCCCGGCACCGAACGTGGCCGCCAACCCAATGCCCGCCACCACGGGCGCCGAGATCCGCACGTTGATGAACGCGGCGAGGAACCCGGTGAGTGCTTCGATGCCGATGTTGCCCAGCGAGCTGTACCCCTGGATGGCCAGCACGCCGCCGGTGGCCAGGGTGAGGAACCCGACGATCACCACGGTGCCGCCGATCATCGCCAACGTGCCTGCCCCCATGGAGATCTCGGCGATCAACCGAATGATCTCGCGGCGGTAGTGGAGGGCGGCGTAGAGCGTTCCAAACAGTGCCTTGCCGTAGAACAACACGTGGTCGCCGATGCGTCCGAGTACGAGGATTGGCCGGTTGAACTGACGGGTCATGCGCGGATAGGCTGAGCGG
>Ga0137412_10000991_pt1 | contig 21334 bp, 18 predicted proteins | sample CZODoug2_1_16fun_FD_122160 | JGI IMG/M metagenome (GOLD analysis project Ga0137412, IMG submission 122160) | Vadose zone soil fungal communities from Angelo Coast Range Reserve, California, USA - CZODoug2_1_16fungal (Hybrid Assembly) | ecosystem: Environmental > Terrestrial > Soil > Vadose zone... | reverse complement strand
AGGGGCATGGAGAGATCCAAAGTAATGAGGTCGGGGCGCAGCGCGGCGGCTTTTTCGAGGGCCTCGACGCCGTTGACTGCTTCGCCACAAATTTCAAAGTGGTGGAGTTCGAGGAACGCGCGAATGGCGCGCCGGACAACGATTTCGTCTTCAACGATGAGAATGCGCTTGGGCATAGGAAATTGGACAGAGGCTAATCATTCTGGCAGAGGAAGGCAAGTACGGCAAAGGCCGTATCGTAGCCTAAGTGGGGCCAAAGCGGGCCTAAGGCGGTGTTCGACGGATACGACTCGGTCTAAAAGGAGCCGTTTCTATTTAGCGACGGGTGGTTGGACTAGCGTGGTGGATGCGAGGAGCGCTTCGATGCGAGCGAGAAGAATGGCGAGGCCGTCGGACTTGGAGACGATCGCCGCGACACCGAGGGCGGACGCGAGCGATTTGCCGAGAACGTCGCCGAACATCGTATATACCACGATGGGGACGAGAGGCAACCTGGAGCGAAGCAAGGAGGCCGCTTCGATGCCGTTCATGTGGGGCATGGAGAGATCGAGGATAACGATGTCGGGCTGAAGAGCGACAGCTTTATCAACGGCTTCGACACCATTGGCAGCTTCGCCGCAAACTTCAAACGGAGAATGGTGCTCGAGGAAAATGCGCACCGCGTTGCGGACGGAAATTTCGTCTTCGACGATGAGAATGCGCTTGGGCATAGGCGAGAAAAACATAGCACGCGGATTTGGGAAGGGGAGTAGGGTGAATCCTGTATACGGAATTCTGCCTTGCATGTTAACTGTTAATATAATATAGTAGGCTATTATAAATTCAAGGAGGAAAAAAGAGCGACGTAGCGAGAACACAAAACAGCGGTTGGCACGTTTCATGCCAACGATCGGCACAGTAGGGTGTTCTTTCCGGGGCAGTACGGAATTGAGTCTGTGCAAGCAGGTGGAACTGTGGGAATTTGCTTGCCCCCCTTCTTATATCTTCGCGCCAACCCGTAATATCCATTCGGCGCAACCAGGAGCTGGCCGTGACTCAATTCCTAAGAGATCGCAGATTAGTGGGGCGGTACAACATGAAAACGCCGCTGCGCGTGCGGCTGTGGAAATCAACGAATCCAGAGCAGGCCGCGGAGTCTGTAAACGTCTCGCGGCAAGGAATCTATTTTGCGACGAACTCGGTGTTGCACGAGGGCGAAACCGTGGAAGTTTTTTTCAATATGCCGGAAATAGTGCTGGGAGAGCCAGCAAGCGAATGGCGCTGCACGGGGCACGTGGTGCGAGTGGAAGCGATTGCGGCGACGGGCGGAAACCTGGGAGTGGGAGTCCAGTTTGATTGCTACGAGGTGTCCAGAGCGAAACCGGCGGACCGGTCCACAGGAATGGCGATGCCGCAAAGAATGATCGCGGACACAAGATCGCGAACAAATCAAGAAGATGGCGTGGCGGTGGGGACCAGTGTTGGCGGCGCGGTTGAGTTGGGTGGCAGGAGGAATTTTCGCTGATCGCTGAGGCAGGCAAATAGCGACCGGGAGGCGAATCGGGAGTAGCGCACTGGGAGACCTGCAGTGAGTGACAAATAGTGTCAGGATTCGTGACAATCCGCGGCAGGCCATGAGAGGTCATCGTTCTCAAGCCACTGATAGCACAGAGTTTGCTTGTGGCGGGCGATGGGCTAGCACGTGCAGGTATTCGTTCGGCTTATGCAGAGGAGTCTCCGCAAAATGAGGCGCAAAGAGGGCGGGTTCTCACTAATTGAATTGCTGATCGTGGTCGCGATCATTCTAATCATTGCGGCCGTGGCCGTTCCGAACCTATTGCGCTCGCGAATGAGCGCGAATGAGGCCTCCGCGGTCGCGTCGATGCGCACGGTTTTAACATCAGAAATCATTTATAACTCGATGTACACCGTGGGATATTCTGCGAACTTGCCATCTTTGAGCGATGGCGGGGTGGCGGCGAACTGCACACCTCCGGCAGTCCCTTCTGCAAGCGCGGCATGCCTGCTGGACTCGAACGTGGCGAGCGGTACGAAGAGCGGATATCTTTTCGCGTATGTGGCGACGAGCAGTGGGGCCACGAATGGCAGCTTTAGACTCAACGCGGACCCGGTCGGCCCAGGTAGCGGGCAACGGCATTTCTACACAGATGACACGAATGTGTTGCGTGTGAATATTGCGGCAGCAGCGTCGGCGTCTGATCCTGCACTGTAGTTACGACCTTCATTGCGACAGCACGGGGCTGGCCGACTCGGTCTTAGGGAGCGGCTGGTCGGCGGTGCGATCTTCGTTCCGGAAGCCAATCCAAAAGAAAACCAGGACGACCGCGGAAGCGATTGCGGGAACCATCCAAATGGCGCGCCAGTCATGCAGGATTCCGCCTGCGGGCGAGGACTTGGCGTAGAAGTCGACGATGCGGCCGCAGATCAGCGAGCCGACGAACATGCCGATGCCGTAGGTGAGAAAGGTCATCAGACCTTGCGCCGCGGCGCGCAGGCCGGAGGGGGCTTTCTGGTCGATGTAGACCTGGCCCATGACGAAGAAGAAGTCGTAGCAGATGCCGTGGAGGATGATTCCGATATAGAGCATCCAGGCGAGCGGGCCGGCATTGCCATAGCCGAACATGACGTAGCGAACCACCCAAGCCAACATGCCGAGCATTAACGTGCGCTTGATGCCAAGGCGTTTGAAGAAGAAGGGCAGGGTGACCATGAAGAGCAGCTCTGACATCTGGCCCATGGTCATCTTGGCTGCGGCGTATTTCACCCCGATCTCGTTCAAAAAAGGATTGGTGAAGGCGTAGTAGAACTGCAGCGGGATGCAAATGAGGAAGGAAGCCAGCGCGAAGATGGCGAAGTTGCGGTTCTTGAAGAGATTGAAAACGTCGGGTGGGAAAATATTGCTGACTTTGAAACCATGAGCCGTGCGGAGTGGCGGAGTGTGCGGCAGGGTCAAAGCATAAAGCCCAAACAGGATCGAACCCATAGCAGCCATGCGGATTGGGGTCGCCGTAGCTTCCGCGTTGGGAACAAGAAAGCGGCTGATGGCGCTGATGGTCAGTCCGGCGACGATCCAGCCGGCCGTGCCCAGGACACGAATCGAGCCGAAATCCTGGCTGGGGTCCTTCATCTGGCGGAAGGCGAGAGCGTTGGTGAGAGCCATGGTCGGCATGTAAAGAAGCGAATAGATGAGAAGGATCGCGTACATCGGTCCGAAATGAGTTTGGGTGGAGGCGAACCAGAGGAGGACGCCGCCGACGCCGTGGAGAACGGCGAGCAGGCGTTGATTGGCAAAGAGTTCATCGGCCATCAGTCCAACGAGAAAGGGTGACACGATGGCACCAATGGTGGTGGTGCCGCTGATGATGCCGATTTGATCGCCGGAGAAATGCAGCGTCTGACCCAGCCAAGTGCCCAGAGTTACATACCAGGCGCCCCAGACGAAGTATTCCAGGAACATCATTACGGACAGCCGGGCTCTCATCTGCAGGATCACGCCATCACCTCTCGGGAACATTGATTCTTATTGACGTCAGGTGCGACTAAAGGATTTTTTCCGCTCATCGCTGTGCGGCCTGCGCGCGGGCGGGGCCGTTGAGCCAGAGATCGATGGGCTTTTTCACGCTTGGCGGCGGCTGGTACGGCATCGAAATTTTGCGGCCTTCGCCGGCCGAGGCATAGCCGGCATAGAGCGCGTGCATCACTACCAAGCCGTCTTCACCGGTGGCTTGCGGAGTTTCTTTGCCGCGGGCGCATCGCGCGAAGTGCGCTAACTCTTGCGGCGTTCCGTAATTCCAGAGCTCTTCGAAGACCGGATAGGTCCATCCCTTGGTGGTGGGCGCTTTTTCTACGGCGTAACCGTAGCCGTTTTCGCTGAAAGTGGGCAGCGCATTGCCCATGTGTAGATTGGCGTAGGTTACGCCAGCTTCGCCGAAGACTTCGATGCGGTCGTCCATACCGCCGCGGCGGGCCCAGCTATTTTCGATCAGGCCGACGGCACCGTTGGCGAATTCGAGAATGCAAAGCGAATCGTCTTCGGCTTTGGTCTTGTCGCGGTGAACGTAGGTGCCCATCTGGCAATAGACGGACTTGATCGGGGAGCGCCCGAGAAAAAAGTAGCAGAAGGCGATGCCGTGGCAGCCGAGATCCATGAACGCGCCGCCGCCGGAGCAGTTCACATCCCAGAACCACGGGCTGTGCGGACCGAAGTGTTTTTCGCTTTGCTTGACGAGATAAATTTTTCCGAACGCGCCGGCGTCGGCCATTTCCTTGGCTTTCAAATATTTCGGCGTAAAAAAGAGTTCTTCACCGTACATGAGCAGCACGCCATGATGCTTTGCGACGGCGATCATTTCTTCGCCTTCGGCGATGGTCATGGCCAGCGGTTTTTCGCAGACGATGTGCTTGCCTGCCGCGGCGATGTCCTTGGTCATTTGCGCGTGGAGGCTGTTGGGCGCGGCGATGGTGACCATCTCGATGTCGCGCTCTTTGAGCATTTCGCGGTAATCGGTGAAGACGCGCGGGATGTTGTAGCGCTTGGCCAGCTCGGCGGCGTTGCCTGGGGTGGGCGAGGCGATGGCTACGACTTCCGCTTCGTTCAGGATTTGGAAGGAGGCGGCGTGGATGTCCGCCTGGAACTGGGAGCCGATGATGCCTACTTTTACTTTGCCTTCCGCCATGCAGTCTCCGATGAACGGCTACGCTATCAATTGGTGCTTACACCGTTAAAGCGGCGGCAAGACCGCCGCACTCCAAATTATGAGGACGCAGGCGTCGGATCGTCGCAGCCGACGAATTCCTGCAGGATGCGATTGCCTTTGTATTCCAATTCGTTATGGATGCCGATTTTCGAGGTGTAGTACGCGCGAATAGTGAGGCGCTTCAGTTCGATAAAGAAACGGACCTCCGGTAGATCAGTCATTTGCGTGTGTTCGGAAAGGACGGTGAGAACAGCTATGCGATCCTCGGGACTGGCCTCGACAAAGGACTTACCGTTGTAGTGGCGGCTCATGACGTCAACGAGGCGCAAGCCTTCGCGCCAGAGCGCCTTCTCTGCGTCGTCAAAACTTTCGCGGAGAAATTGCTCGATGTAGTCAGCAACTTTTGCGGCTTTGGCGCCGCCGGAGTGGGCGTCCGCGGGAATGATGGTTTCCGTTAATTCGTCGACGAGAGCGTGTTGTGCGGGAGTCAAAAAGCGTGCCGCGGACTTAGGCTCGGCTGGCTTCGTCTCCGGCGCGGCTGGCGCCGTTTGCGACGTCTCCGCCGCTACGGCGGGCAATGGCAGCAGCGATGCGCCGAGAACGGTAGCCGACGTTTTCAGCCACTGACGGCGATCTTGCCTGAGATCGATTGGGTGGTCTTTTGCCATGGTATTTCCTACAGATTGCCTTTCTTCAACTCGTCGGCCAGATAATCGCAAGAACGCCAGCACAGCGACATGATGGTCCAGGTGGGATTCTGGCAACTGGCGTTGACGAAGGCGCTGCCATCGACGACGAACAAATTCTTTACGTCGTGCGATTGCTGAAACTGGTTCAGCACCGAAGTCTTTGGATCACTGCCCATGCGCGCGGTGCCCATCTCGTGGATAGACCAGCCTTCGGTGAGCACTCGGCCGCTGACATTGACGATCTCGAATCCGGCGGCTTCGAACATTTCCTGTGCGGTTTCCTTCATGTCTTCAGCCATGCGGTGCTCGTTGTCGCCGAATTTGTAATGAAAACGCAACGCCGGGATGCCCCACTTGTCTTTGACGAACGGATCAAGGTCCACATAATTTTCGTAACGCGCGAGAACTTCGCCAAACGCGCCCATACCGACGAAGGCGCCCTGGTTCTTGCGGACCTCTTCCTTGAAGGCGGCGCCAAAACCATGCGCGTCTGTCCCGCGAGGAAACATGGTGCTGCCGCTGCCGCCTTCAAATCCATAACCGCGTATGAATTTGGGATGCTTTTCCGCCAGGTTGCGGAAACGCGTTAGATAGAAGCCGCCCGGGCGGCCATCGTCGAGCGTAGAAGGCTTACCGACCAGATTCTTGGCGCGGCCGGCGACGCCGGGGCCCATAATGTGTTCACAAAAATTGTGGCCGACGTGGCCGCTGGAGTTGGCCAAGCCGTTAGGATGCTGGCGAGACTTGGAAAGCAAGAGGAGGCGCGCGGACTCCAGCGTGGAAGCGGCCACGATTACGACCTTTGCGTGAACGACGTAATCCTTCATGGTTTGATTGTCGATGAAGCGTACGCCGCTGGCTTTGCCGGTTTGCGGATCAACGGTAACTTCGCGCACAACCGCATTAGTGCGCAGGGTCAGATTTCCGGTGTCCATCGCGGGATAGATCAAGCCCGTAGGTGAATCGAAGGCAGCGTGGATATCGCAACCGCCCTTGCGTTCGCAGGCGCCGCGGCCGTAACAGCGGCTGCGATACTTATTGTGTTTGAGTCCATCAGTGGTTACCCCGGCGCGATATTGGGTGAGGACGCGGCCCATTTTGGCGAGGCTGTCTTTTAATGTGACTTCAGCGCAATTCAGCTTGGTAGGCCGCTGAAAGATACTGTCGGGAAGGTACGGAAGATTTTCTTTTACGCCGGTTATGCCGAGGTATAGATCGACTTTGTCGTAGTAAGGAGCGATGTCGCTATAGCTGATCGGCCAGTTTTCTCCGAAACCGTCGCGGTCTTTGGCTTTGAAGTCATAGTCGGAGAGGCGAAGAGCAAGCCGGCCCCAAATATTTGTCTTGCCGCCCAAGCAGCGCGCGCGAACCCAGGCGTAGTTTGTGCCGGTGAAGGGATTTTCCCGCTCATTGACCACAATATTTTTCAAATAGTCCGAGCTGCCGATATAGCTCTTGAGATGTTTGGCCTTTTCAAAGCCGGGGCCGTAAGGTGGATTGCGAATCGTATATTCGTTAAAGCTGAGCGAGTGCGAGTCTGGCGGAAGTTGTCCGCGGTAGGGATTGTCGTACGGCCACTCCATTGAGCGCAGTTCCTTCTCGATGGGGAGTTTTTTGCCGGCCTCGAGCAGGAGCACCTGCAACCCGTGGCTGGTCAGAACGTGCGCGGCCATTCCTCCCGCAGCCCCCGAGCCGATGACAATCGCATCGTAAGTCTTGGTTAGATTTACTTCAGACTCCACCATGGAAACCTTTCCTCGCACCGAAGAATCGGTAGTCGCTCGTAGCTGGGCTGTTTTGCCGAACGTCGATTATGCCAACGCGAGACCTGTAGGCGTTACCAAAAAAACTCGCGACGGCATTCAACAATGGACAAGGTCCTTTGTCCAGCACAACATCACACTCACCTGTTTTAAGAGTTGGTAACGCGCCCGACCGATTCGATGGGAATTTTTTCGAGCTTCCCCGATGAAGCCTCCCTAAGCGACAATCTTGGCCGTCGAGGATTCTTATCAATATGAGCGAGAGAGTCGTTTTCATTACGGGAGCGAAGGGCGGCCTGGGATCCTTCATCACCGAGCGCTTCCTGGCTACCGGCGCAAAGGTGGTTGGGGCTTCGCGCAGCATCTCTCAGCAAGATTTCCCGCTGCCTAATTTCGCGGCGCTGCCGGTCGATTTCACCAATGCCGCCGCAGTCACTAGTGCGGTCAACTCCGTCGTTGACCGCTACGGCAGGCTCGACGTTCTTGTGCACGTGGTGGGAGCATTCGCGGGAGGCCAATCGGTCGCCGAAACCGATGACGCCACTTGGGAGCAGATGCGCGATCTCAATCTCACATCTGCGTTTTACACGCTTCGCGCGGCGATTCCGCATCTCCGCAAATCCGGCACGGGACGCATCGTCGCCATCGGAAGCCTCACCGCGGTTGAACCGCATGCCGGACTCGCGGCTTACGTTACCTTCAAGGCCGCGCTGGCCATGCTGGTGCGCACGGTGGCGCTCGAAAACAGAGACGCCGGTGTGACCGCTAACGTGGTGCTGCCCGGCACGATGGACACGCCGGCGAATCGCAAGGCAATGCCTAAGGCCGACTTTTCCAAATGGCTTCCGCCGAGCGAAGTTGCGGATTTAGTGCTTTGGCTTGCTGACGAGCGCGCCGGCCACATCACGGGAACCACTATTCCGATAGACGGCGCCGGTTCGTGAACGCGATCGCAACTCGACCGGATCCTAGCTGTAATGCTTAAAGCGGCTTCGCGGCCTTTGCGGAACCGAAGCCGCGTGCAGACTTCGGGGCATGAGCGTCGCGGTATTCGGTGAGTTCCGCCTCGCTGATCCGGAAATGCGTTTTCGGCAAATCATTCGCGAAAGAAGCCAGCTCACGGTGAAGCTTGAGGGAACAGATGTTCGGACCATCCTGATAGCTTAGGCGGCGGGAAGTAAATGCCTCGTTCACGATTGTTACCGAAAATTCGCGGGTCTCGCTGGAAGCTTGCCGCACGAGAAAGTTGTATTCGCGAACGAGGGGTTTTGCTTCGAAACCGACATATTGAACGTTAATGTTTTCTGTCATAAGAGCTTCTTATTGAACGACTAAACCTTTCGCCTGCGACTGAGTTTTCTCGTGTGCCGCTTGATGCATCGGCGCACGAAAATGAAGCGGTCCCACGAGCTAAGTCAGAAAAAATAAGTGGTGCGCCGTGTAGGAATCGAACCTACAACCTATGGATTAAGAGTCCATTGCTCTACCAATTGAGCTAACGGCGCACGGAAAATCAGAATAACAGCCGCCGCTGTGCTGGCGCAAACCACTTAGGCGCGCAGGACAGCGGTAAGTTCGCGCGCGACTTCGCGGGCGCGCGGGAGGTCACTCGGCTCGAAGGATATTGCGGCTACCCGCGCGTGGCCGCCGCCGCCAAATTTCTCAGCCAGCGAGGCGAGATTCTTATCGGCGCTCGCCTGGTTCCACGGATTTGTACCCAGGCTCACCTTGGCGCGCATCGCGGACGCGCTGACGCTGACCGAATAGACGCAGGCCGGATGCAACAGGTAGGGAATAAACTTGTTGTAGCCTTCCAGGTCCAGATCGCTGACGTCGAAGAAAATCACATTGTCGCGGGCTTCCGCGCGTTGCCGCAGAATCTCAATGGATCGGCGGTGACGTTCAAGCAAAGGCCCCAGGTACTGCGCGACGAGCGGCAATTTGATCATGTCCGCAAGCGGTCGATAAGCCAGTTCCGGAATAATGCGCGCAGGCAAGTTGTCCTCCGGCGCCGCTTCTATCACCAGCGCCAACTGCGTGGCCGGCTCGGCGATATCCACGGCGGACTGCGGCGTGGGGTACTGCGCGCCATCAATAATGTCCCCCCAGTGAATCAAGTCTTCCACCGGCCGCGTGTCGAATCCGAATTTCTCCTTGGCCACCGTCGCGATCAATTTCGTGCAGGAGCGATAATCCGGCTCATAAAACATGTGCGGACCGCGATGTTCGCGAAAATGCCGCGCGTCCTCTGGAGTCAGGAACGCGCTTTGGTGATGATCGAACCACCAGGTAAGCTTCGGCGAATTGGAATACTTGAAATCCACGATGACGTTCTCATCGCCATCAAATAAGCCGCCCTCCCAGGGCGGAACCGCGCGATGCGTCATGCCGCTGAAATGGAATTCCGCTGAGGAGTCAAAACGTTCGCGATAAAAACGATAGAAGAGCGCGGCCGAGGCGGTGCCATCGAAGCAGCGATCGTGAAAACAGAGCCGTACGCGAGTCATGTCGGGCCGGAGTGCGCCTTTCTCGCCCTCGGCGCGGATTTTCCGAGGGGCAAAGCTCTTAACAATGCAAGTAGGTGATTCGGAAGTCAAGCAGAAATCCGCGCACGCAAGAGGCACAGCGACACGATTTTGCAATGTGCCCACGAGCGCCATAGGCGAGTCAATTGCGAAATACTCAGCTAGAATCACGCGCAATGCCTGACACTTTGCCTCCACCCGAAACGCAAGTTGCCGCGAACACTAAATCGCCGCGCCTCTTCGATTGGCCATCGCAAATTACTCCAGCCGAACGCAAATCGCTGGCCGCCGGCGGGCTTGGCTGGATGCTGGACGCCATGGACGTGATGCTCTACTCGCTTGTACTGACCTACCTCATCCGCGAATTCTCCATGGACACGCGCACGGCCGGCTTTCTGAATTCCCTCACGCTGGTGGCCTCCGCGATTGGCGGGCTGCTGTTCGGCATAGTCGCTGACCGCATCGGCCGCACGCGGTCTTTGATGGTGTCGATCCTGGTGTATTCGCTGGCCAGCGCGGCTTGTGCGTTTTCGCATTCGGTCGCCCAACTGGCCGTGTTTCGTTTTGTGCTGGGCCTGGGCATGGGCGGCGAATGGACCGCGGCTGCCGCGCTCATTGCAGAAACCTGGAGGCCGGAGCATCGCGGCAAAGCGCTCGGCCTGATGCAATCCGCGTATGCGATCGGCGAAGCGATTGCCGCTTTGGTGGTGGGCGTGGTGCTGCCCAACTTCGGCTGGCGCGCGGTTTTCTTGGTCGGCGTACTGCCCGCGCTCCTCGTATTCTGGATTCAATCAAGCGTCCCGGAGCCGCCTCTTTGGATCGAACGCCGCACCACTGATGAGCCGCGGCCGCCGCTTCGTACCTTACTCTCCGGCAAAGTTCTGCGCACCGGGCTGCTCGCCACGACGATGAACACCTGCGCTCTATTCGGGTACTGGGGCCTGTTCACCTGGATTCCTGCCTATCTGTCGCTGCCGCCGTCGCAAGGCGGTCGTGGCCTCAGCCTGGTGAAAACGACGACATTTTTCCTAGTGCTGTGCGCGGGGAAATTTCTGGGATATACCTCATTCGGCTTCCTGGCCGACGCCTTCGGCCGCAGAAAGCCCTATTTCGCCTATCTTATAACCGCCGCCGCCCTGGTACCCATCTACGGAATGACGGCCAGTCCAACGTTGCTGCTGCTCCTCGGACCGCTAGTCGCCTTTTTTGGAACGGGATTTTTTTCGGGGTACGCGGCCATCGCCAGCGAAATCTTTCCGGGCGAAATTCGCGCCGCAGCGATGGGATTCAGCTACAACGTTGGCCGGGGAATCTCCGCGGTGGCGCCGTTCGTGGTCGGCGCACTGGCCGTGAAACACGGCATAGGCCCGGCTTTCCTGGTGCAGGCCGGGGCCTTCTTTATAGCGGCGCTGCTTTCCTTACTGTTGCCGGAGACGCGAGGGCAGCGGCTCACCTAGCGTAAGCAACTGCCTACGCAACCGCAAAGCGCGCCGCTGACAATGCCCTGCCGGCGTGCAGCGTAAAGCTCACCGCCGTATAAGGCGCGCGCGCCAGCGTGGTCTGAAAATCGAGACTGCCGGTGTACAAACGCTTCGGTACACGTCTGGTCAGGATGCTTATCTGCAGCGGTTCCCTGCGGAATGGATAAGGACCCAGGGAAACCGCATTCGGTCCGTCCGGGCGCAATTCCCAATCGGCTTCGCTGCCGCTGTCATCCACGGGAACGCCATCGATGGTCGCATCATGCGGCGTGGCGCTCATGCAAAAATAAAGGGAGAGGCGATCCAATGCTTCCAGCCGCCGCGAATTGCTCTCCAGCAATTTCTCCTGCACAAAATCCTTGGTGGCCGCGTCAGCACGCAAATCGACCTTCAACCGCAACTGCTGCAGCTTCAATGCTTGCAGAAAGCCGCTAACCAGTTCCGACTCCGTGGATTTCACGTACTTCGCGGAAAACCCCGGAATGGTAGCGCGCGCACGATCATAAAGTCCCGATGCGTGCATGCTAACAAGCAGGCCCGCGTAGCGATCGGCCTTGATCACTCGCTCGATTCCCCGCTGATAAAGTTCGATATGTTCTTCTGTGGGGAGCGACATAAAGCTGTACGGCAAACGCGTTTTGGGGTCGATGTGCGGCTGCAGTTCCCATTCGCGCCAGCCATTGTCGTGTTCGCCGGCCGCCAACCGTACAGATTCGAAAGGCTCCGGCCGCTGGAACAACTCATTGCCCCATTCGCGCGCAAAAAAACCAGACAACACCGCGTGATCCGTTTGCCGGATCAGAATCAGTTGATCGTCTTGCTCTTGAACGATCATTGCGCTGCCCTCATTCGCAGCTTGCTACTCGGCGCTGGTTTTGTTCGGATGCGCGACGTCGACCCTACACGCCGCAGGCTTACACCGTTATCGTTATTATGCTCCGCGAGGCACCTGGAATCCAGAGCGGATCGCTAAAAGCACCGCCTAAGAGGTTGCGTGACCTTTGCTGTAGGAGAGAACCCGCATTTTCAAAGAAACATTACCTTTTACTGATTTGAATATATAATCCGCAGCAACTTTTACCCGCGCCTTGGCGTCCGGGCTTGGGAGGAAGGCCGCGTTCCCACCCTTCCGATGCTTGCCGAGGTCCTAAGGAGTTACAAACGTGCGCTCAAAGCTTGCAGGCTTTTCGCTGATCGAGTTGCTGATCGTTGTCGCCGTCATCCTGGTTATCGCGGCGATTGCCATTCCCAATCTTCTCCGCTCGCGCATGGCGGCGAACGAAGCCTCCGCGGTCGCGTCCGTGCGCTCGATCAATACCTCCCAGGTCGTCTATCAGTCCACATATAATATTGGCTTTGCTGCAAGGCTAATCGACCTCGGCGACGGAGGTGTGGCCGCAAATTGCACACTTCCCACACTGCCCGTATCCACTTCTTCTTGCCTCATCGATTCTTCGCTGGCCACTGGAAGTAAGAGCGGCTACAACTTCACATATACTCCGGTGTCCACAGGCGCAGTCGTCGGCGCTTATACAGTCAAGGCCGATCCTATTTCTTCCGGCGGATCCGGCCAGCGTCATTTCTTCAGCGATGAAACGCTCGTCATCCGCGTGAATAACGTCGCGGTGGCAAGCGGCGCTGATCCCCCCATTTAGCGCGCTAGTCGTCGTGCTCAGCTAATACGCGGAAAATTGCCTCTAGATTGGTTATCGGTCGAAACCGCTTTTGATTTGGAGTGGTGCGGGAAGAGGGATTTGAACCCCCACGGGTGTGACCCCGACAGGTCCTAAGCCTGTTGCGTCTGCCGTTCCGCCATTCCCGCAGATCGTGACGAAATTAAGCATATCACGCAACTAGAAGGGTTACTCGCTCTGGCGTTCGTCATCGCGTATAGCCCTATTCGAAGATTACGGTCTTATTCCCGTACAACAGAATGCGGTTCTCGATGTGCCAGCGGACCGCGCGGGAGAGCACCATTTTCTCAAGGTCGCGCCCTTTCTCCACAAGCTCCTCCAGCGCATCGCGGTGCGAGATTCGCGTCACTCCCTGCTCGATAATCGGCCCATCGTCGAGCACCTCCGTCACGTAGTGGGCCGTCGCCCCAATCAACTTTACCCCACGCTCAAACGCCTGATGGTGCGGCTTCGCCCCAATGAACGCTGGCAAGAACGAATGGTGAATATTGATAATTTGCTGCGGATACTGCTTGATGAAATCCTGAGAAAGCACCTGCATATAGCGCGCTAGCACAACCAGATCGATGCCATTCTTCGCGAGCAACTCGATTTCCTGCCGTTCAGCTTCGGCCTTGTTCTCCTTGGTCACTGGAACGACGTGGTAAGGGACGCCGTAAAAATCCGCGTGTCGCTTGGCGTCCGGATGATTGCTGATCATCAGGGGAATCTCGCAGGCAAGTTCGCCGATACGTTGCCGGTAGAGCAGATCGACCAGGCAGTGGTCGTACTTTGATACGAAAATCGCCACCCGCGGCCGGTATTGGGAAGTCGTGATACGCCACTGAATTGCAAATTGCTCCGCGATAGGCTTGAACCACTGCGGGAAATCTTTCAAGTCGAACTCAAAAGCCGTCAGGTCCCATTCCACTCGCGCAAGATAGAAGCGCTCTTCTCCCGCCTGGTGTTGCTCGAAATGCAAAATGTCCCCGCCATGCCAGTAAATGAAGTCTGCAATCGCCGCGTCGAGCCCCTTGCGGTCCGGACATTTCAAAAGCAGGATGGCGCTGTTCTTCACCTGATCCTCCCGACGCGGTCGGCATTTTACTCAAATCGGCGCGCCATCGTCACACATTGACGCTGCGAAACCCGTCCCCTATACTTGTTTTTTGGACTTGCAGGGTGAATCTCACCTGTCTCGCCTCTTCTAATTAGGTTTGCTTGGGATTAGTGCCGACCGGCGGACGCTGTTGAGACCCGCTAACGCTTACTTAGCATAGTTTCCCTGAAGAAAGGATTTGTATGGCCGCTGAAGCCACCTGCCGCCGAGAACTTGACCTCGAGATTCCCGCGGACGAAGTCACGAAAGCAATGGAGCGCGTCGCCAAGGAATTTGCGCGCGTCGCCCGCGTTCCTGGGTTTCGCCCCGGCAAAGCGCCGGTTTCCTTGATTCGGCGCCGCTTCGCCGACGACATTAAGGGCGAAGTCGTGCAATCCCTCGTACCAGAACGCGTCGAAAAAGCCGTCACCGAGCAGAAACTCACTCCCGTTTCCCAGCCGCAGGTCGATAAACTCGATTTCGCTGAAGGCCAGCCGCTGAAGTTCCGCGCCGTCTTCGAGGTTCTCCCCGAATTCGACCTCGGTAATTACAAAGATCTCGATCTCGAAATGCCGGTCATGGACATTACCGATGACGACGTAAACAAAGCGCTCAAAGAGATGACCGAGCGGGCCGCGGCGTTTGCCCCCGTCGAGGGCCGTGCCGTCGAAAATGGCGACTTCGTTCAGCTAAAGCTGGTCGGTACGCCCGATGGGGGAGGCGAACCGCTTCGCGCCGACAGTGTCCTCTGCCACATCGGTGCGGAAGAAACCATGGAGCCCTTCAACGAAAATCTGCGGGGCGCGAGTATCGGCGAACACAAGAATTTCGATGTCGCTTATCCAGCCGATTATCCGGATGCCAAGCTCGCCGGCAAGACTTACCACTATGCCGTGGAAGTGCTCGGCTTGAAAACGAAGCAACTGCCCGAGCTGAACGATGAATTTGCAAAAGACGTCAGCGATGCCGGCTCTCTCGACGAGCTAAAAGGTAAGCTCCACCAAAGCCTCGAAGCCGCGCGCGACCAGCGCCACAAAGAACTGCTACGAGAGAAAGTTCTCGCCGCAGTGGTGAAACTCCATGACTTTCCAGTGCCCGAATCGCTCGTGGAGCATCAAATGGATGTGCGCCTCGAGCGCGTGGTTCGCTCCCTGGCTGCGCAAGGCGTTGATCCTCGGGCCGTAAATGTCGATTGGGTCACGCTGCGCCGCCGGCAGCAAGAGCGCGCTACGGATGATGTTAAAGCAGAACTGATTGTCGACCGCATCGCTTCCGCCGAAAACATCGACGTCAACGACGAAGAACTCACTCACGAACTCGAACACGCTGCGACGCACAGTGGCGAATCTGCGGAAGCAATTCGCGCTCGTTTGACAAAGCAAGGTACGCTCGATAGGATGAAAGCTAAGCTGCGGAGCGACAAAACTCTCGATTGGCTCGCACAGAATTCCCGAATTCGCACGGTGGCCGCAGCAGAAGAAGCAAAGTAAAGCAGTTCGGGCAGTTCGGGCCTGACCGCTCAAAAGATCTCATGAACAATTTCAACGACGACCCAGCTTATCGCGCCACAACGCTTGTACCCATGGTGGTCGAACAGACCAGCCGTGGGGAACGCGCGTACGACATTTACTCGCGGCTCCTCAAAGAGCACATCATCTTTATTGGCACTCCCATTGACGACCATGTCGCCAATCTCGCCACCGCACAAATGCTCTTCCTCCAGGCCGAAGATCCCGAGCGCGATATTCAGCTCTATATCAATTCTCCGGGCGGTTCCATCACCGCAGGATTCGCCATCTACGACACCATGCAATTCGTGAAACCCGACGTTGTGACCACTTGCGTCGGACAAGCCGCTTCCATCGCTGCTGTCCTGCTCGCCGGTGGCACTCCCAAGAAGCGTTTTGCGTTGCCCAATGCCCGCATCCTTATTCATCAACCATGGCTCTCCGGTCTCGGCGGACAAGCCACCGATATCGATCTGCATGCCAAGGAAATCCTGCGCATGCGTACCATGATCAACCGGCTGCTCGCGCAACACAGCGGCCAATCCATCGAACGCATCGAAAAAGACGTCGAGCGGGATTTCATCATGAATCCCGAACAAGCCAAGGAATATGGCATGATCGATGAAATTATTTTCAAGCATCGCTAAAACGCGCCGGGTGGAACGCGTTTTGTCGGGGCGGGCGCTTGGTTCCAAAAAGTTAGTAGTCGTTCAGTTTTTCTTTCACTCAGGGGATTTTTCAGCCTAGAATATCGGTAGTGGTTCCGTCCGCAGCCCGGCGGGGCCAGGGGCCTTCACACCTGTGAAAAAATTTAATCCAGACGAGCCATTGCGCTGCTCCTTCTGCCACAAGACTCAGGAGCAAGTCGAGAAGCTGATCAGTTCGCCTTCCGACTATCCGCGCGCCTACATCTGCAATGAATGTGTCAGCGTTTGCCAGACCATTCTCGAGGATGAAAAGCGCGAGCAAGCCGCGGCGCCCGCTCGCCGTCTTCCGCGTCCGCCCGAGATCAAGCAATTTCTCGACGGCTACGTTATCGGCCAGGATCGCACCAAGAAGAAGCTCGCTGTCGCGGTCTATAATCACTACAAACGAATTTTTCTCAACAAGCAGCCCGGTGATGTGGAGCTGAGCAAATCCAACATTCTGCTGATCGGGCCTACCGGGACGGGAAAGACTCTTCTTGCGCAAACCCTGTCACGCATGCTCGATGTGCCCTTCGCCATCGTCGACGCCACTACCCTCACGGAAGCCGGCTACGTCGGTGAAGATGTCGAAAACATTATTTTGAAGTTGCTGCAAGCCGCCGATGGCGACGTCCAGAAGGCCCAGCAGGGCATCATCTATATCGACGAGATCGATAAGATCGCCAAAAAAGACGAGAACCCTTCCATCACTCGCGACGTTTCCGGTGAAGGAGTGCAACAAGCGTTGCTCAAGATTTTAGAAGGCACCGTAGCCAATGTGCCCCCTCAGGGCGGTCGTAAACATCCGCACCAGGAATTCACCCCTGTTGACACCACCAACATTCTGTTTGTTTGCGGCGGCGCTTTTGTTGGCCTCGAAAAAATAATCGAGAAGCGCGCCGGCCGTCGTTCCCTCGGTTTCCACACGGACGCCGCAGCCACCACACCGCAAAAGCGCAACACCGAATTGCTCGAGCAGGTGCAACCCGGCGATCTCATCCGCTATGGCTTGATTCCCGAATTTGTCGGCCGCTTGCCGGTGGCCGGCGTAATGAACGATCTCGACAAGAATGCTCTCGTACGTATTCTCACCGAGCCCAAGAACGCTCTCCTAAAGCAATACCAGCGCCTCTTCGAATTCGAAAACGTCCGCCTTCGCTTCACTGACGATGCTCTCGAGACCGTTGCCGAGTTGGCTCTTCAGCGCAAGGTCGGCGCGCGCGGCTTGCGCATGATTCTCGAAGACCTCATGCTGGAACTGATGTACCACCTGCCCATGCAACGCAAAGTGCGCGACTTTGTGGTTAGTGCGGATATGGTGCGCACTCGCGAAATTAATTGGAGTTTGCTGGAAAAGGCTGGCTGAGCCCTTCCACTTTAGCGGCCGCGTGGGGTGGCCGCGGAAAAATTTTCAGGGGTCCGAATGTTCAATCGTGAAAAACAGGAAATGAAGCGCGTACCTATGATGCCGGTGCGCGATATGGTTATCTTCCCGCAGCAGATGACGCCTTTCATCGTCGGCCGCGAAGCCAGCGTCCGTGCGCTTGAAGAGGCCCTGGCTGGCGACAAGAAGATATTCCTGTCCACGCAGCATGATGCTTCCGTCGATGATCCCAAGCCGGAAGAAATCTACGCCGTCGGCACGCTCGCGAATATCGTTCAGAGCGTCAAGCTCCCCGACGGCAACATCAAGGTTTTGGTTGAAGGTGTCGAGCGCGCCCGGGCGATCTCCATCGCCAGCGAAGAAGGCTTTTTCCGCGCCACCGTTCGCCTGTTGAGCGCCCGCGTCGAGCCCTCGCCGCAAGTCGAGCAGACCGTTCAGAAGATTACCGGCCTCTACGAACAGTTCATCAAGCTCTCGCAAAGCCTCAATTACGACACAATGATCGCCGCCGCGCGCGTCGACGATCCCGCACGCCTCTCCGACACCATCGCTGCCAATCTTCAGCTTCCGGTCGACGAAAAACAGGATCTTCTCGAAACCGTAGACCCGCTCGAGCGCCTCAATCGCATTGGCGATATTCTCGAAATCGAGCTGGAAAAACTCAACGTTGATCGCAATATCAACACGCGCGTCAAGCGCCAGATGGAGCGCGCGCAAAAAGAGTACTACCTCAACGAAAAGCTCAAAGCTATTCAGAAAGAGCTTGGCCGCGGCGAAAAAAGCGAAATTGACGAGCTAAAGAAAAAGATTGATACCGCCGGCATGAGCAAGGAAGTCCACGAGAAGGCCATCCAGGAGCTGAAGCGCCTGGAATTGATGCCCCCGATGTCCGCGGAATCCACCGTCAGCCGCAACTATCTAGATTGGCTGCTCGCAGTACCCTGGAAGAAGCGCTCGAAAGAAATTCGCGACATCAAAGCCGCCGAAAAAATTCTCAACGACGAGCATTACGGCCTGGATAAAGTCAAAGAGCGCATCCTCGAATTCCTGGCTGTGCGCCAGCTCGTAAAAAATCCGAAGGGCTCCATCCTGTGCTTCGTCGGACCTCCGGGCGTCGGCAAGACCTCGCTTGCCATGTCCATCGGTCACGCCACCGGCCGCAAATTCGTCCGCGTTTCACTCGGCGGCGTGCGCGATGAAGCGGAAATTCGCGGCCATCGCCGTACTTATATCGGCGCGCTCCCCGGTCAAATCATCCAGATGATGAAAAAGGCCGGCACCGTAAATCCGATTTTCGTCCTCGATGAAGTCGACAAAATGTCCACCGACTTCCGCGGCGATCCGTCCGCCGCCCTGATGGAAGTTCTGGACCCCGAACTGAATCACGCTTTCACCGACCACTATCTCGATGTCGAATACGATCTCTCGAAAGTAATGTTCGTCTGCACCGCCAACGTCCTGCACACCATCCCGCAGCCGCTGCAAGATCGCATGGAAATCCTGCGACTGCCCGGCTACACCGAGCAGGAAAAACTCGAAATCGCCAAGCGCTTCCTCGTTCGTCGCGCCCGCGAATCCACCGGCCTAACCGACAAAAATCTCACCTTGACCGACGAAGGCTTGCTCCATATTATCCGCCACTACACACATGAAGCCGGCGTGCGCAGCCTCGAACGCGAAATCCAGAACATCTCTCGCAAAATGGCGCGCAAAGTCGTCACCGAAGGCGTCGAAGCCAAGGTCAATGCCGAAATCACGCCGGTCAACGTCAACGATTTCCTCGGCGTCCTGAAATATCGCGAGTTCTGGCTGGAAAAGCACAACGAAATCGGCTTGACCACCGGCCTTGCCTGGACCGAAGTCGGCGGCTCCGTCCTTGCCACTGAAGCCACGCTAATGGAAGGCAAAGGCCGCCTCACGCTCACCGGCAAGCTCGGCGACGTAATGCAGGAATCCGCGCAAGCCGCCATGAGCTACATTCGCTCGCGTTCGCACACTTTCGGCCTGCCCAAGGATTTCTACCGCAACATCGATATTCACGTGCACGTACCCGAAGGCGCCATCCCCAAGGACGGCCCTTCCGCCGGCATCACCATCTGCAACTCCATCGTCAGCGCGCTCACGAAAATTCCCGTGCGCTGCGATGTGACCATGACCGGCGAAATCACCCTGCGCGGCAAGGTTCTGCCCATCGGCGGCGTCAAAGAAAAGCTCCTCGCCGCCCATCGAATGGGCTTGCGTACCGTGCTCCTTCCGAAGGACAATGAGAAGGACCTGGCGGACATCCCGCAGGAAATCCTCGCGGCCCTTACGGTTCATTTTGTCGAGACCATGGATGAAGTGCTGCAAGTTGCGCTTGAGCGGGCCATCGTGCCCATTGAGCACGCCGCCGTTGCGCCCGTCGCCGCCGATTCTTTCGTGGCCACCGAGAAAGATAAGAGTTTGACCAACTGACTTTGACCAGCTGAGTTAAACCAAAGAAAGTGGCTCAGCCTCGGGTGCCGCCCGCCCCGCGCGCACACGATCCGGTTCGAATCGTAAATTCGAGCCGCTCGAAAAAGTTTCGGATCGCCAGTCTGATTCGAATCGCGTCTCGCGAAAGCGGTCGCCAGTTTGCTCCATTCCGGCGCTGCCGCCGGTTTGTCGGAAATCTGAATTCTGGTCTACCATCCTGGCCGGTTCTCATCTGCCTAGCAGGCGGGTTCATCTGCCAGTTCGGTGCGGCGCCTCGTAGAGTACTCCAAGAATTTCAGGTCGATTTCACAATCAGAATGCTTCAATCAGGTCGAATCCAGGTGGAAAGCCTCAGAGTTAAGGACATATGAAAGAAACAAGCGTTGAAGGAAGTAATCAGATGAGTATCAGTCTTGCCGAGCTCAAAGAAAAAAACATCACTGACTTGGCAAAAATCGCAAAGGAATTGAACATTCCTGGCGCCAGCGGCATGCGCAAGCAGGAGTTGATCTTCCAGATCCTCCGCGCGCAAACCGAGAAAAACGGTTTGATCTTCTCCGAAGGCGTCCTCGAATGTCTCCCGGACGGCTTCGGTTTTCTCCGCGCCCCGGAGTACAACTATCTTCCCGGCCCTGACGACATCTACGTCTCGCCGTCGCAAATCCGCAAGTTCGATCTGCGCACAGGTGACACTGTCTCCGGCCAGGTTCGTCCGCCGAAAGATGGCGAGCGCTACTTCGCGTTAATCAAAGTCGAAGCCGTCAACTTCGAAGATCCCGAAGTCGCCCGCAATAAAATTTTCTTCGACAACTTGACGCCGCTCTATCCGCAGGGCCGCCTCAAGATGGAAACCACCAAGGACTTGATGACCGGCCGCGTGCTCGATCTTCTCTGCCCCGTCGGCAAAGGCCAGCGCGGTCTCATCAACTCCCCGCCGCGCACCGGCAAAACCATGATGCTGCAAGCCATGGCCAACGCCGTCGCCACCAATCATCCGGAAGTCGCGCTCATCGTGCTCCTCATCGACGAGCGCCCCGAAGAAGTCACCGACATGCAGCGCACCGTCAAGGGCGAAGTCATCAGCTCCACCTTCGACGAGCCGCCCCAGCGCCACATCCAAGTCGCCGAAATGGTGCTCGAGAAAGCCAAGCGCCTCGTCGAGCACAAGCGCGACGTAGTCGTTCTGCTCGACTCTATCACCCGTCTCGCGCGCGCCTACAACGCCGTCACGCCGCCGTCCGGCAAAGTCCTCTCCGGCGGTATCGACGCCAACGCGCTCCAGCGTCCGCGCCGCTTTTTCGCCGCCGCGCGCAATGTCGAAGAAGGCGGCTCGCTTACCATCGTCGCCACCGCGCTGATCGACACCGGCAGCCGC
>Ga0137412_10000990_pt1 | contig 21345 bp, 22 predicted proteins | sample CZODoug2_1_16fun_FD_122160 | JGI IMG/M metagenome (GOLD analysis project Ga0137412, IMG submission 122160) | Vadose zone soil fungal communities from Angelo Coast Range Reserve, California, USA - CZODoug2_1_16fungal (Hybrid Assembly) | ecosystem: Environmental > Terrestrial > Soil > Vadose zone... | reverse complement strand
GCGCGGCACGCTGTCTACGTTCAGGCGCGACGTCCAAATGGTCTTCCAGGATGGAGAGGGCTCGCTCGATCCACGAATGTCGGTGTTCTCCAACGTGTCCGAGCCATACGCCGTCCACGAGACGATTCCGCGCGGTCAGCGACGGGCCCGGGTGGCCGAGCTCATCGACGAGGTCGGACTGCCCGCCGACGTGATCTCGCGGTATCCCCATCAACTCTCCGGCGGCCAACGTCAGCGGGTGGTCATCGCTCGGGCGCTTGCCCTCGAGCCGCGCCTGCTGATCCTCGACGAGCCGACGAGCGCTCTGGACGTCACTGTGCAGGAACGCATCCTGACACTGATCGAGCGTTTGCGCGTGGAGCGTGGCCTTGCCTACGTCCTGATTTCCCACAATCTTGCCGTCGTCGACCGCCTGTGCGAATCGAGCGTGGTTCTCTACCGCGGCTCGGTGATGGAACGCGGCGAAACGGCAACCCTGCTCTCGCGCCCGATTCATCCGTACACCCGGGCGCTGCGCGCCGCGGTGCCCGAGGTCGGTGTGCGCAGGCGTGCCTTGACGAGGGTGAGCACGGGATCATCCTCCAGCGGGGTGTCCGATGGGTGCCCGTACGTCGAGCGGTGTCCGCTAGCCATCGACCAATGCCGTTGTGAAGTACCCGCACTGAGGCAGTACGACGGCCGCGAGGTGGCGTGCCATCGCGCCGAGGAGTCCGAAGAACTGACCATTGCAGCGCTCGGAGGTGACTCCTGACCGTGCCCATGGACGGCCCTGCGTTCCAAGAATCCTCCAAGAGGTCCGCCGCAGTCTGACTGCGACGCACTCCGGAAGGAACGAACCATGAACCGAATCTCGCGGCTGGCAACGGCCGTATTGGTCGCTGGCGGTCTGAGTGCGGCCGGTCTGGGGCTCGCCGCAGGAACCGCCCAGGCGTATACCTATGGCCCATTCCAATGGTGCCCAGGCCAAGACTTGCCGAATGACCCTCCGCGGCAGGAGGGCTCCTTGGACTGGGACATGAATGTCTGCCACACCTACTGGTTCGACTGGGACGTGCGGACTCACGCTCCTGCCACGTACTGGGAGGGTGAGAACCTGTTTCCCACTCCGATTCCACCACCGCCGCCGCAGCCCCTGCCTCCGGACTGCCCGCCGTGGTCGCCCTTCTTCGCTCCCTCGCGGTGCGGCGGCCTGTAGCCAGTTCGCCCGCATAGGCGGTGTGCCGCTTAGACCTTGAAGAAGGTCGCCAGACGTTCGATGGCAGCAGCCTCGAGCAGCTGTGAAGGATTGTCGTCAGGATTGGTGGGCATCGGGTTACGTGCCAGGCTGAGTGGTGATGACCGTATAGAGCTCGGAGATCAGGTCGTCGCGCACGATTGCGACGTCGAATCCTGCGGCCACGGGGTCGCCGCCCTCGGGCCCGACCTCCCAGGCCAGATACCCCAAGCCACGGGTTTGGTAGACCGGGCCGGCCTTGGTGAAGACCAGCCCCTCCAGCTGCGACTGCAACGCAATCGCCCTGGCCTCCAACGCCTCGTGGCCGACGACGATCCCCTCGTCTTCCGTCCAGCGCACGTCGGGAGCATAGATGCGCTCGATTGCCGCGGACCTGCGAGGGGCGTCGCGTTCGTTGAACACCTCGAGCAGGTTCGCTTCCATCAGGTCGACGATGGTCTCAGTCACGGTGGATCCTTTGCGTTCGACGGTCAATCTTCACGGTACGTGATAGATCATGCAAACATCGTGGCGTACGACTTTTAATCCCGTGATCGCGATATCCTCAGCGGATACCGCGAGAAGGAATGAAAGTGTCACGTAGCCCGCGCCGGAAGTCCGCTCAAGAACCTTGGCTATCAACACCCGAGCTGCGAGCCTGGCGCGCGTTCATGGCCGTGCAGATGCGGATGAACTACGAGATGAATCGGCAGCTGCAAAGTGACAGCGATCTGTCACTTGCCGACTACCACGTCTTGAATGCGTTGACCGACGCACCTGAGGGGCGCCTGCAGGTCTCGGACCTGGCCGCGCTGATCGGCTGGGAACGCAGTCGTGCATCGCACCAACTGCGACGGCTATGTGAGCGCGGGCTTGCCGAGCGGATTCCATCGCAGGACGACGGAAGGGCGACCGACGCGACGTTGACGAAGGCGGGTCGCGACGCGATCGACGCGGCAGCCCCCAATCACGTGGCCCTTGTCAGGCGAATGTTCTTCGACCCGCTGCCCGACGACCTCATCGCACCCCTGACCGCGGCGTTGGAACACGTCAGAGTCAACATCAACTTCAACAGCTCCCTGCCGCCAGCTCCCTGGTGAGCCCAAGCGGCGGGTGGCGGCATCGACGCTTGCCATAAGCATGATAAATCATCTAATCTAGACGCACTCAACCCAAGGCGATGGAAGGACTCCCATGGGTGCCACACCGCGTCCGCTTGCACGCAACGTCTTCGCTTCGACCGATGCCATGGACGTCGAGAACTTGGTTTCGCTGTTCGCCACGAACGGGCGAGTCGTGTTCGGCAACGGCCAGCCCATGGTCGGCGTCGACGAAATACGCAAGGGCACATACGCTTTCTACGACACGATCGCGAGCCTGCATCACGACATCGTGAAGGAATGGAACGTCGGCGACGACACCATCATCGAGCTGAAGGTCACCTACGGCCGCAAGGACGGCCAGCAGGTCACCATCCCGTGCACCACGATCTTCCATACCGACTCGGCAGGCAAGATCGACGACTACCGCGTGTACTTCGACGTCACGCCCATCTATGCCTGACACTGCCGCACGGGCCGGCTCCCGCTATCGCCTTGCCGACAAGTCGGTGTGGCGCATCGGATACGGAGCGATGCAGCTCGCAGGAGACGGCGTCTTCGGCCCACCACGCGACCGTGATGAAGCCATCACGGTGCTACGGGCCGCCGTGGAAGCCGGTATCGATCACATCGACACCGCGCAGTACTACGGGCCAGGGGTGGTCAACGAACTGATCAGGGACGCGCTGCATCCCTACCCCGATGGCTTGGCTCTGGTCAGCAAGGTGGCAGCCCGCCGCGACGACTCCGGAGCCGTGCTGCCCTACGACGACCCCGATCAGCTCCGCGCGGGCATCGAAGACAACCTCGTGACGTTGGGCGTCGAGCAACTCACTGCCGTCAACCTTCGGGTGATGGACAAGGCGGTACCCGACGCCCGGTTCGTCGATCAGCTCGGCGCGCTGATCACCGCCCGCGATGAGGGACTCATCGGCGGCATCGGGATCAGCAACGTCAGCCTCGACCACCTGTCGCGCGCCATGGAGGTCACCGAAATCGTCTGCGTGCAGAACTACTTCAACCTCGCGGCACGCGACAGCAGACCCATCTTGGACGAGTGCAATGCACGGGGCATCGCGTTCGCGCCTTTCTGCCCCTTGGGCTTTCAGCGGGCGCAGCGCGAATCGATCACGACCAACCAGCTCGTCAACGACGTCGCCGCTGCGCACGATGCGACCGCTGTCCAGGTCGCCCTCGCGTGGTTGTTGGCCATCGCGCCGAACGTCCTGCTGATCGCTGGGACGCGCACCCGTACTCACCTCGCAGAGAACATCGCCGCCGGTGATCTGTCGTTGAGCGATCGCGACGTCGCCCTGCTCGACGAGGAATTCACGACTGGGGACTGACGATGAGTACTGGCCGTCTGCGTATTCTGCAATCGTGCGCCTCAGCCCGGACGAACGTGAGCGGGTGTTTCTGGCGGTTGCTGACGAGCGGAGGTCGATCGCAGCGTTGGTCGATGGCCTTGACACCCAACAGTTGGCCACGGCGAGTTTGTGCATCGGCTGGGACATCAAAACTGTTGCAGCGCATCTGATCAGCGACATCACCGACGGCTTCTGGGGGTTCCTGGCCAGCGGCGTTCGCCACGGCAGCATCGACCGTGGGATCGACGCGCTGGCCCGTCGCCGGGCATGTGCTTCAGCCACCGAGATTGCCGAAACCCTGCGACGAGAGGCCGATCACCGGCTCAGTCCGCCAGTGACCGGACCGTTGTCGGGTCTCACTGACGTGTTGGTGCACGGTGCCGACATGCGGATACCTCTGGGGATTTCGCATCGACCAGATCCTCAGCGGGTGGCCCGCGCGATCGACTTCCTTACGGGCCCGACACAGCTGGGTTTCTTCCCGCGACGTCGCCTCCGCGGGATCGCGCTTCATGATGAGGACACCGGGCAAGCCTGGGGCGATGGCAAATTGATCCGTGGATCGGGCGTTGCGCTGATGTTGGCGGTATGCGGGCGGAACGTGGGATTTGAAGATCTGACCGGCCCGGGGGTGCCTGTTCTGCGGTCACGGCTGACATGATCAGGTTGCATTCAAGCGTGCGTGTCTGACGGACCGACCCACCCGCAGGGTGGAAAATCCGGAGCATGCTGGCCGTCGAACTGTTGACCCGGGTGGGGCTGGCCACGGTGCTCGGCCTCGCGATCGGGTTCGAGCGCCAATGGCGGTCCAGGATGGCGGGCTTGCAGACCATGGCTCTGGTCAGCATGGGCTCGGCGTTGTTCCTCATCCTGAGCGCCTACAGCTTCGACCAGTCGGGTGACCGGCTTCGGGTCGCAGCCCAGATCGTCACCGGCATAGGCTTTCTCGGGGCCGGCGTGATCATGAAGCAGGGCATGTCGGTGACGGGCCTGAACACCGCCGCAACCCTGTGGGCGACGGCGGCCGTTGGCGCGCTGGCCGGGGCGTGGATGTGGCGCGAGGCGATCACGGGCGCCGCCGTCATCGTGGCCGCGAACTGGTTCCTGCAACCGCTCGCGGGCCGAATGGACCGGGTGCACAAGGAGAGCGGCCGCGACGTGACTCCTGCCGACTACGTGCTCGAGGTGGTGTGCGGCCGGAGGGTGGAGGCCGAGATCAAGGCGCTGGTCGCGCAGGCGATGCCACGGCCCGCGTTCCAGCTGCGCGCGGTGCGGACGCGGCCTGCCCATGCCGCCGAACAGGTGGAGCTCCAGGCCGAGTTCGAGACCGCCGCCCGCGACGACCACGTCGTCGAGGACGCCGTCCTCGTGCTGAGCCAACAACCCGGCGTCACGTCGGTGCGCTGGAGCATCGCCAACGAACAGGCAGCGGACTGGTCGCGGTAGCAGAAGGGGCTGGTGCGATGCACTTGCAGGCGTTCTTCGAGTGGGCCACCCACGCCTTCGAAGTGTCGGGTGTACTGGCGATGGTGCTCGGCTCCATGTACGCCTTCGCGCTCGCCGCGGTCACCTGGAAGCGAAACGGCAACGGCGGCCGTGCATTCAAGACCCTGCGCGACTCGCTCGGTGGGGCGATACTGCTCGGCTTGGAATTGCTCGTCGCAGCGGACATCGTCAAGACCGTCACGTCGACACCGTCACTGACCGATGCGGCCGTGCTTGGCATGATCGTGTTGATTCGGACGGTGCTGAGCATCACCATCGAGATCGAAGTCGACGGCGTCGCGCCGTGGCGCAAGGCCCTGACGACCGGGCCGGAGGTCCTTGCCAGGGCTACTCGCGAAGCGGCACAGCCGGTCAAAGAGGATTGATAAGCGCATCTAACCTTGCCGCGTACAGTCGATGCCATGCCGAGAACTGACGATGACACCTGGGACATCAGCGAGAGCGTCGGAGCCACCGCGCTCGGGGTGGCCGCGGGACGGGCTGCGGAGACCAACAGCGCTGATCCCCTCATCGTCGATCCCTATGCGCAGGTGTTCCTCGAAGCGGCCGGTGACGGCATCTGGAACGCCTACTTGAACAACGATCTGCCAGCCGAACTGGCTGAGGTCGACCCCAGGCTCACGGAGCGGCTGGAAGCGATGAAGGGGTACATCGCGTCGCGCACGAAGTTCTTCGACGAGTTCTTCCTCGCTGCGGCCGCCGCCGGTGTGCGCCAATCGGTGATCCTGGCGGCCGGTCTTGACGCGCGGGCCTGGCGACTGGCTTGGCCCGATGGCAGCGTGGTCTACGAGATCGACCAGCCGAAGGTGCTGGCGTTCAAGATCGACACGCTCGAATCCCTCCTTGCCACACCGATTGCCAGGCACGTGGGTGTCCCCATCGACCTCCGCCAGGACTGGCCGGCCGCCCTGGAACAAGCAGGCTTCAATCCGAGGGTGCCCACAGCGTGGTCTGCAGAAGGCCTGTTGCCCTATCTGTCCGCGGAGGCGCAGGACCTGCTGTTCGAGCGCATCCAGGGCCTGAGCGCACCCGGCAGCCGAATTGCCGTGGAAGCATTCAACAACGACTTCTTCAGTGCGGAAGCCCTTGCCCGCAGGGAAGAACAGATGGAGCAGTATCGCGCGGCAGCGGCCAAGATGGGACGCGAGGACATGGCCCAGTCCGGGGGCCTGCTCTACGAGGAGGAACGGACCGAGGTCGTCGAATGGCTGCGTGGGCGCGGCTGGGCCACCACCGCCGTGACCGCCGAGGAGCTGATGGCCGGCAACGGGCGCTCAGTGCCGTCGGATCTGGACGACGGGACGCCGCAGAGCGTCTTCGTCGAGGGCCGGCTCGGTCAGCTGTAGGCGCCGTTGATCACCGGTTGAGTGATCATCCCCGCCTCGACACCCCAGTGGGTCATGATCGTGCGGTACTCGCCGCTGGCGATCAGATGCATCAGGGCCTGCCGGAGGGACTCGGCCAGTGGCGAGCCCTTGGCCACCGGCCAGCCGTACGGCGCGGCGTTGAAGACCTCGCCCGCCGCCTCCAGCGTGCCGTCGCTGCGGTTCACGGCGTAACCCGTCACCGGTGAGTCGGCGGCCATGGCGTCGAGCTGGCCTGCAGTCAAGGCAGCGGTGACGTCATCCTGGCTGTCGTAGTCGATCGCCACGATCGGTGGCGAACCGACCGCGACGCAGGCCTTGCTCTTCACCGGAAGCTCTTCGGTGTCCTGAATCGTGCGGGACTGCACACCGACTCGTCGACCGCATGCGTTGTTCGGGTTGACCGGTGAGCCGGACCGTTGGGCCCATTGCGTCCCCGCCTGGAAGTAGGTCACGAAGTCGGCGGACGCTTCGCGCTCCTTGGTGTCGGTGAACGATGACAGTCCGACGTCGAAGGCCTTGCCCTGCACGGACGGGATGATGCTCTCGAAGGCCGTCTCGCGGTACTCGACGTTGAGCCCGAGCAGCTTTGCGACCGCGTTCATCAGGTCGACGTCGAAACCGATCAGGTTGCCGTCGGCATCCCTGAACTCGGCAGGCGCGTAGGGCTCGTTGATCCCCACCACCAGTTTCCCCGCCGACCGGATCGCCTCGGGCACGGTGGCGGCGATGGCGGCCGGGTCGCCGATCAGGGGAGCAAGGCTGGTCGACGACGATTCTGTGGTGGTGGAAGATCCGGCAGCGGCGCCGTTCCTCGAATCGACTGGTGCACTGCGCATCTGCCAGGTGACGACGGCAGCTATGAGGATCCCGACGACGGCGGCTGCGGACAGTGTGAGCGTGCTCAGCCGGCGCGGCCGCCGGGCACCCGGCGATGGCGGCTTGCGCTTGGAATGCGCGGCACGCCGCACCGGCTGGACGGACCTGACGGCGTCGGCGAGTTCCCCAGCGGTCTGATAGCGGTTGTCGGGCTCCTTCGCCATCCCCTTGGCGACCACGTCGTCGAAACCCTTGGGCAGGTTGGGATTGAGCGCGGACGGGCGTGGCGGAGGAGCCACCAGGTGGCCGGCGAGCTGCTGTTCGAGGCTGTCCCCGGAATAGGGTCTGCTGCCCGTCAGACATTCGTGCAGCACGCAGGTCAGCGCGTAGACATCCGAGCGCGGATCGCTCTGCCCGCTCTTGAATCGTTCCGGTGCCATGTACGCCATGGTGCCGAGAGTGCTTCCGACAGTGGTCAATCCGGTCTCAGTGGTGGTGCGGGCGATACCGAAGTCGATCAAATAGACGAAGTCCTTGGCGGCGACGAAGATATTCGACGGTTTCACGTCGCGGTGCACCAGGCCGACCGCATGCGCCGCATCCAGCGCCGCAGCGACCTGCTCGACGATCGTCACCGCCCGTTCCGGAGACAGTGGCCCCTGGGCTTCGGACAGCACGGTTCCGAGATCCTCGCCGTCGATCAACCGCATGTCGAGGTAGAGCTGGCCGTCGATCTCGCCGTAGCCGTGAATGGGAACGACGTGCGGCTCGGTCAGGCCTGCCGCGGCGTGTGCCTCACGGCGAAAGCGCTGCTGGAAGACTGGATCGCCGGCGAGGTGAGCGGGCAGGACCTTGAGTGCGACGATGCGGTCGGTGAGGGTGTCGTGCGCCCGGTAGACCTGGCCCATTCCGCCCCGACCGAGCAGTTCTAGCAACTGATAGTGCCCGAACGGCGTCGCATCCAAGTGCTGCTCCTTGACGCCGCCGAACTGCATTGACGTCGAAATGTTAGAACAGCCAGGGCGGAAATGCCCGGATACGTCAGTTTTGTCAATTTGCTGGGCGAACGTGGCACGATCGCCGAGTGTCCGAGCTGGCTGGCTTTCCGGTTGCCGCGCCACCGTTGCCGTGGCCCGTGTTCACCCACCAGCACTGGACCGATCTCACCTTCGTGCACTGGCCCGTCGACCCCGAGGCGATCGCACACCTCTACCCGGCAGGGACTCGACCGGACGTCTTCGCAGACGGCTCGACGTACGTCGGCCTGGTGCCGTTCGCGATGAGCGATGTCGCGCTGGGGATTTCGCGCCCCATTCCGTACCTCGGCCGCTTCCTCGAGACGAACGTCCGGTTGTACTCCACCGACGACGAGGGGCGCCACGGTGTGTTGTTCCGTTCGTTGGAGACGGCCCGGCTTGCGGTGGTTCCTGCGGCCAGGTTCGGGATCGGCGTGCCGTACACGTGGGCGAAGATGCGGATGACCCGGCACGGCGACCGAATCACCTATGCCAGCGTGCGGCGCTGGCCCCGGCGGGGACTGCGGACCCGATTGACCGTCGAGGTCGGAGCGGTCGTCGAGCCGACACCGCTGGAGATCTGGCTGACCGCGCGGTGGGGCGCCCATACCCGCAAGGCCGGGCGCACCTGGTGGGTGCCCAACGAGCATGGGCCGTTCCCGCTTCATGCGGCTGAGGTGGTCGATCTGGATGACGATCTGGTGCCGGCCAGTGGCGTGCGACCCACCGGAGAACGCCTGCGTGGGCTCTTCTCGCCGGGGGTGCGCGCCCGCTTCGGCCGCCCGACCCACATGACCAACGGGTGAACACGCTGCAACCAAGAGGTTGTGCGGGTGTCGGGCTGGGGTGACAGCCTGGACAATGGGGAACGGTATGGATGCGTTCGTGTCGGTGTACGTCGATATGGCGGCCCGGGCGGATGACGTCCGCGTCGCCGTTACTCGCTTGCCAAGACCCCGCGGTGTGGTCGAGGTCAAGGTCGACTGTGATGCGATCACCGACACCTTCGGCTGCCGCATCGCGGTGGATCTGACCGGCACGTTCGACGAACGCACCGAGGGTCTGGCCATCGCCCGCGCGTACGCCGCCGATCTCTCGGCAGCCCTTGGCATTCCCGCCTTCGCCTTCTACGACCTGCTGCGTCGCGACTACCCGGCGAGTTGACTACGTTCGACCGAGCCGAGAGCCCGCGGCGTCCAACGCCGCTTCGATCTCGCACCACGTGCGCCGCACGATCTCGGACACCGGTAACAGGTCGGTGATCCGGGACGACACCTGACCGGTGTTGGCGACGCTGGCGTCCATGTCGCCGTCGAAGTACAGGCGAGTGATGCCGCCAAGCACCGGCGCACCGTCATCGGAACCGGCCAGCCGCGCCGCAAGGCCGACCCGCAGGACGCGCATCGTGGGGTTGCCTGGGATGTTCAACAGGAAGGTGCCGTCGTCGGCCGCGTCGACGATGGCGTTCTTGAAGTTCGCGTGGACGAGCGCCTCCTGGCTGGCCAGCATGCGCGTGCCCATCTGCACGCCTTCGGCGCCCAGCACCAACGCCGCCGCAGCCGTGCGCGCATCGCACATCCCGCCGGCGGCGATCAGTGGCAGGTCGACGTGGTCGGCGACAAGCGGCAACAGCACCATCGTGGACGCGGAGAGCGCCGATTTGAACCCGCCACCCTCCACGCCCTCGACCACCAGTGCGTCGACGCCTGCGTCGGCCGCCTTCACTGCGCCCTTCAGCGATCCCACGACGTGAAACACCGTCATGCCGGCGTCGTGCAGGCGGTCGGTGAACAGCGCAGGATCACCTGCCGAGGTGAAGACGTGGCGTACGTTGGCGGCGGCCAACGTGTCGACGATCGTCGGGTCCTTCTTCCAGCCCTGAATCATCAGGTTCGCGGCCACGGGCCGGTCCGTGAGCTCACGGACCCTCAGCAGATCGGCACGGCCCTCGGCGGTCAGGGTCTCGATCATGCCCATGCCACCGCCCTCCGAGACGGCGGCGGCGAGCTCGGCGCGGGCGATGTAGGTCATCGGCGCCTGGACGACCGGGTACTGCACTCCAAGGAGGGACTGGATTCGATTCGCCATCGGCGTTATCCGGCCGTGAAGTAACGACGACGGGGCATGTTCGGAACATAACAGGGCGGCGGATTTTCGCATCGACCACGCGGAGCACCGCCTGAGGAAACGCATAGGTGGCGAATCGTTACCGGATCTTGCCGTAAACGTGCCTGGAGTGAAAGAGGGTTCCAATGTGACTCAAGTGTCAAAAGTGCACTGTCGGGCACACGATGGAAGAAGCAGTCGCAGATGAGCTCTCAACGATCGACATTCCGAGTGGCAGCCGTGGCCGTAGGCGTCTTCGCGGCCGCCATGTCATCCATGGCACCCGCAAGCGCCGACGAGGGCAATGACGCCTTCCTCCACGCCCTCAGCGGCGCAGGAGTGGGGTTCGGTGACCCGAACTCCACAGCGGCGCTGGGTCAGGCGATCTGCCCGATCCTCGCCCAGCCGGGTGGCAACTTCGCCCAGGCGGCGTCGACGGTCACCGGAAGCGGCATCTCGCCGGGTATGGCAGGACTGTTCACCACCATTGCGATACAGATGTACTGCCCGACCATGGTCAATCAGATGGCCAACGGCGACTTCTCGGGCATCGGGAACCTGGCAGGCATGGGGAACTTCATGGGAATACCGAAGATTCCAGGCCTGCCGGGCTCCTGACCAGCGAGCTCGACCGAGCACTCCGCGAACTCGCCGCGCGGCGGCCTGGCATTCTGTGCTGATGGCCAAACCGCCCACGGGCAAGGACGACCTCGCTCCGCACTTCGACGACATTCAGGCCCACTACGACATCTCCGACGACTTCTATCGGTTGTTCCTCGATCCGACGCAGACCTACAGCTGCGCGTACTTCGAGCGCGACGACATGACGCTGGAAGAGGCGCAGATCGCCAAGATCGACCTGGCGCTGGGCAAGCTGGGGCTCGAGCCGGGAATGACGCTGCTCGACGTCGGCTGCGGCTGGGGCGCCACCATGCAGCGCGCGATCGAGCGTTACGACGTCAACGTCGTCGGCCTCACGTTGAGCAAGAATCAGGCCGAGCACGTCGAGCACGTCTTCGCCGAGTCCGACAGCCCGCGATCCAAGCGGATTCTCCTGCAGGGGTGGGAGCAGTTCAGCGAGCCGGTCGATCGCATCGTCAGCATCGGGGCGTTCGAGCACTTCGGGCACGAACGCTATGACGCCTTCTTCGCGACGGCGCACCGGGCGTTGCCGGAGGACGGAATCATGTTGCTGCACAGCATCACCGGGCTGCATCCCGATGAGATGCGGGAAAAGGGATTGCCGCTGACGTTCGAGTTCGCGCGGTTCCTCAAGTTCATGCTGACGGAGATCTTCCCCGGCGGACGGCTGCCGTCGATCCCGATGGTGCAGGAGCGTGCGACGGAAGGCGGGTTCGAGGTGACCAGAACCCAGTCGCTGCAGCCGCACTACGCCAAGACGCTCGACAGGTGGGCGGCGGCGTTGGAGTCCCGCCACGACGAGGCCGTCGCGATCCAGTCGCAGGAGATGTACGACCGGTACATGCGCTACCTCACCGGATGCGCCGACATGTTCCGCGTCGGCTACATCGACGTCAATCAGTTCACGCTGGAGAAGTAGGCCTATTCCGCGAGGCTCTTGCTGAAGAACACCCGCCGGTAGCCGTCCTGAACGGCGCGGTGCGTCTCGCGGTACCCGTGCCGCGGATAGAACACCAGGTTCTCGGTCATCGCCTCGTTCGTCACCAGCCGCACCTCACTCAGGCCCTGCTCGGCGGCGTCCCGCTCGGCCAGCTCGAGCAGCCGGCGGCCGTACCCGCCGCCCTGCGCGGAGGTCGCCACCGCGACGGTGTCCAACAGCAGATGGTCGCCCTGGTCCTGGGTGACCAGCACGGCGATGACGGCGTCGCGCTGCACGACCACCCAGATCCTGGAGGTGTCGAGCATTCCGGCGTAGTCGGCGAGCATGGGGCCCGGCGGTTTCCCGATGCGTTCGACGTACTTGCCGAACGACTCTGCGACGAGCCCCTCGATGCCGCCGATGTCGTCGCCCGTCGCACGCCGCAGTACTGGCTCGTCCATTCCGGCGAGCCTAATCGGGCTTACGCGGCGGCCTCGGATCCGGTGCTACCGGAGGCCTCGCCAGGGGTCGAATCCGTCGTCGCCCCACTGGTGGTCGTGGTGGTGGTCGTGGTGGTGCCGGTGGTTGGGGCAGTGCCGGTGGTCGTGGTTCCGGTCGTGCCCGTCGTTCCGGTCGACGCAGGGGTAGAGGTAGTGCCTTCGCCCGGCGTGACCTTGTTGCCGTCGGAGGTCACCGTGGGATGCAGTCCGTCGTCGGGTGACTTCGGGGTCGACGTGGATGCGGTTGCGGTGGACACCGCGGACGCTTTCAGTGCAGTGTCGTCGGCCTTGGGCTCCGGCTTGGCTTCGGGCTCGGGTTTGGGCAGGGCCTTGGCTTCCGGTGCGGCGGTCAGGCTCTTCAAGGCCGTGTCCCCACTGTCTGCCGCCGGGGGCGGCGGCACCGACAGCGCATTGACGCTCTGGTTCGCCGGGGCGATCGTCAGATGGCCCCCGTTGATGAAGTTCGCCAGACCCTCGGCGATCGCGCCGGGTATGGCAGCGAGTGCCTGGAGGATCTTCTCCGGCGGGGTGATGAGTGAGAACGGCGTCGGCGTCGCGGGATCCAGGTTCAGCCGGTCCGTGTAGCTCATGTCGACCAGAACCCGCAGCAGCGGCTCGAAGGCGCTCAACACCGGCTCGCTGAACGGTGTCAGACCGACCGCCGCTGCAGCCTGACGCAGCGGTCCAAGCAGAGGCAGGTACTGGGAGTGCACCAGCACATAGGTGTCATAACCGTCCGCGCTGTTGTGCACCGTCGTCACGTTGGCGGGCGTGGTGCCGGGGTTGATGGCGTCGTAGTACTGGTCGGGGTGTGAATACTGAACGGCGAGGAGGGAATTCAACAGTGCGAGCGGGTTGAAGTAGGCCGGGAAGTCTGCGTAGGGGTCGTACTCGTTCGTGACGTACGTGGTGTCGTAGCGCGTCGGCACACCGGCGCCCATCCCGTCGACGATCACCGGGATGGAGATCCCGGGGAACCGCCCGAAGATGCCACCGTTGGGCGTGAACGGCGCTCCGATCATCACGAAGCTCAGCTGGGTATTCGATGGCGCGGCCGAAGCGTCGAGTGCCTGCAGCTTGCGTCGCTCCAGCTCGGCCACCAGTGTCCCCTCCGAGTAACCGGTGACGATCAAGAACGTCTCGGCCGACCGCGAGGTGATCGCGTTGTGCAGCTTGGGGAATCCGTCTGCGGCGCTATCCGACAGGGCGAGGCTGGCCGGATAATTGATGCCCTCATAGTCGTAGCCCAAGGGCCGGACCGTGCCGCTCAGCTTGGCCTGCACCCGAATACTCATCGAGTCGTCGCGGCCGCCGATACCGATGACGGTGTTGGTGAGCTGCACCAACAGATTGCTGTTGGTCGCTTGTCCGACCACCAGCGCACTGGAGATGCCCGCTGCGGCCACGACGGTGAGAACGGCCTTGCGTGCCCTGTGATTCTTCGGCATCCGATGCTTTGCCATAAGCCCCCCCGCTCCGTGTTCCCCAACTACGCGCAGTCCCCCCCGACTACGCGCGTTGGCTGGACGGTACCGCAGGGTTGGCCCGTTTCATCGCGGAATGCACACCATCGTCGGTGCCCGCCATCCGTTAGCTGAAAGAAGCGGTAGCTAGCAGAAAGAAGCGGCGGCGCCCCCGAGGGACGCCGCCGCCTGATGTGTTTCGAAGCCCTGGACTAAGGGCAGGTGACCGCGATCTCGAACGGCTTGTTCACCGGGGTCATCGGGTTGGCCATGTCGATGCCCGTCGCGTTGCCCTTGATCGTGTAGTTCTTGCCATCCTTGGTGGCCGTCGCGTCGCCCGCGCCGGCACCAACGGCCAGGGTGACGTTGTTGACGTTGCCAAGGCCGACCGAGGTGACGGTTGGCGAATCGCCTTCGCTCAGCAGGACGGCGATGCCGGTGGTGCCTCCGCCGATCATGATGCTCTGGTTTCCGCCGACGGCAGCGCAGACCACGGTGCCTGCGACGTTCTGATCCTGCCCATCGATCGTGACCTTCGTACCGCCGCCGCTCGGAGCGGCCGAGGCGCTGGCCGACGAGGATTCGGAGCTCGAGCCTGCCGCCGAGCTGGACGAGCTCGACGATGGCGACGACTTCTCGCCCGATGAACAGCCAGACAGGCCGGCGACCACGATCGCCGCACCTCCCACTGCAACCAGCAATCCACGCTTCACGACTGCACTCCTTTTGTCGGTGCGACCAGTCAAGATCAGCCGATCGTCCTGAGTACTATGGCCCGCCCGTCAGCCCCGGTCCCGGCTTTGCGCGAAAAATTTGCCTGGGGATTGGCTGGCGGACGGTTGTCGGTCAACCCGTGGACGGGTCAAACGGTCAGCAGGCGACCTTGATCGTGAAGGTGCCGTTGCTCCGGAAACTCGGCTTGTCGGTGGCGAACCCCTCGGCGGTGCCGGTGATGGCGTAGGTGCGACCGGTCATGGTGACCGTGGCCTCGCCGCCGAGCCCGGCGTTGTAACTTCCGGTGAAGCCACCCAGATTGTTGATGCTGACCGATTCGGCGGTGAGCTCGTCCTTGTTGGAGACCAGCGCCGTGACGCCGGACTGCGCGTCGCCGGTGGTGATCGTGGTCAACGCCCCCGCGGCGGTGCAGGCGACTGCGTCGGTGGAGCCGGCGTCGACGTCGTTGACGGTGACCGCAGCGGTGCCGACCACGAGGGTGCCCGGCTGCGGCTTGGCGGGCGGCGGTGACGAGCAGCCCGCAAGCACACCGAGGGCGGCCAACGCCACGACGGTCAAGAGGATGCGCATGGTGTAGGAATCTACAGGTGGGGCGAGCGAAGCGACGGGAAACAATGCGGTGAACGCACCGTCCCCGGAGTTTTTCGAGGTTGAGGCGGAATTGCCAGGACGGTCCGGACGGGCTGGTGTGATCCACACGCCACACGGCGACATCCAGACCCCCGCCTTCATCGCCGTCGGTACCAAGGCCACGGTCAAGGCGGTGCTGCCCGAAACCATGAAGGACGTTGGGGCGCAGGCAGTTCTGGCCAACGCCTATCACCTGTATCTGCAGCCCGGACCCGACATCGTCGATGAGGCAGGCGGGTTGGGTGCCTTCATGAACTGGTCTGGGCCGACGTACACCGACAGTGGCGGCTTTCAGGTGCTGTCGCTGGGCGCGGGATTCCGCAAGGTGCTGGCGATGGACGTCGACCGCGTGCAGGCCGATGACGTGATCGCCGCGGGCAAGGAGCGCCTCGCCCGCGTCGACGACGACGGCGTGACGTTCCGGTCGCACCTGGACGGCTCGTCGCACCGGTTCACTCCGGAGGTCTCCATCGGCATCCAGCATCAACTGGGTGCCGACATCATCTTCGCGTTCGACGAGCTGACCACGCTGGTGAATACCCGTGGCTATCAGGAGCAGTCGGTTCGGCGTACCCACGACTGGGCGGTTCGGTGCCTTGCCGAGCATCGCCGCCTAACCAAGGAGCGCCTCACCGAGGAGCGCCACGCCAAGCCCCATCAAGCGCTGTTCGGCGTGGTGCAGGGCGCACAGTACGAGGATCTGCGCCGTCAGGCCGCACGCGGCCTGACCGAGATCGTGGACGATGAGGGCCGTGGCTTCGACGGCTACGGCATCGGCGGGGCGCTGGAGAAGCAGAACCTCGCGACGATCGTCGGCTGGGTCACCGACGAATTGCCCGACGACAAGCCACGCCATCTGCTCGGCATCAGCGAACCCGACGATCTGTTCGCCGCCGTGGCGGCCGGTGCGGACACCTTCGACTGCGTCTCGCCGTCCCGGGTGGCGCGCAACGCCGCGGTGTACTCGGCGGACGGGCGCTACAACATCACCGGCGCCAAGTACCGCAGGGACTTCACGCCCATCGACGCCGAATGTGACTGCTACACCTGCGCGCACTACACGCGCGCCTACATCCACCACTTGATCAAGTCGAAGGAGATGTTGGCCTCGATGCTGTGCACGATTCACAACGAGCGCTTCGTGATTCGGCTCGTCGACCAGATCCGGGCATCGATCGTCGCTGGCGAGTTCGACGACCTCCGCGAGCACGTGCTGGGCCGCTACTACTCAACGCGTGCACAATAAGAAGATGACGACAACCGCCGACACCCAGGCGCTGCTGGTGCGGCTGCTGGACCCGGCGAACCGGGCCGACCCCTATCCGGCGTATGAGCAGATCCGCGCCAGCGGGCCGCTGCTGCTCCCCGAGGCGCACCTGACCGTGTTCTCGTCGTTCGCCGAATGCGACGACGTGCTGCGGCATCCGTCCTCGGCAAGCGACCGGATGAAGTCGACGCTGACCCAGCGGGCGATAGCCAACGGCGAGCAGGAGCGGCCGGTCGGACCGCCGGGGTTCCTGTTCCTCGATCCGCCCGACCACACCCGGCTGCGCAAGCTGGTCAGCAAGGCGTTCGTACCCAAGGTGGTCAAGGCCCTCGAGCCCGACATCGCCGCGATGGTGAACGAGATGCTCGATCGCATCGAGGAGCGGGGCACGTGTGACGTCATCGCCGACCTGGCCCATCCGCTGCCCGTCGCGGTGATCTGCCGGCTGCTCGGCGTGCCGATCGAGGACGAACCCGAGTTCAGTCGGGCCTCGGCACTGCTCGCCCAGGGACTCGACCCGTTCATCACGTTCACCGGCAGCCGGCTCGACGGCTTCGACGAGCGGATGGCGGCGGCCGTTTGGCTTCGCGACTACGTGCACGGCCTCATCGAGGAGCGCCGCATCGAACCCCGCGACGATCTGATCTCTGGGCTGATCGCCGCCGAGGAGGACGGCGACCAGCTCACCGAGGACGAGATCGTCGCGACGTGCAATCTGTTGCTCATCGCAGGCCACGAGACGACGGTGAACCTGATCGCCAACGCGATCCTCGCGATGCTGCGGAACTCGACCCAGTGGACCGCGCTTGCCGCCGACCCGAGCCGGGTGTCGGCGGTGATCGAGGAGACCATGCGCTACGACCCGCCCGTGCAGCTGGTCGGGCGGATCGCGGGGGACGACATGACCATCGGAGGCACCGCCGGCGGGCAGGAGCGAAGCGACCGGGGGAATGTCACCCTCGTCAAGGGCGACACGATCATGCTGCTGCTTGCCGCGGCGCAACGCGACCCGGCATCGATCGACCGGCCCGACGAGTTCGACCCCGACCGGGAAACCATCCGGCACTTGGGCTTTGGCAAGGGTCCGCACTTCTGCCTCGGTGCACCACTGGCCCGGCTCGAGGCATCCGTCGCACTGTCGGCGGTGACCGCGCGCTTCCCGAAGGCCCGGCTGGTCGGTGAGCCGGTCTACAAGCCGAACGTCACGCTGCGGGGGATGGACGCGCTCGCCGTCGCCCTCTCCTAGGCGATTTGTGCACGCGCGGTTGCGATGACCGCCACCCAGCGTGCACAAGCCGCGGGGACTGACGGATCACAGGGGAGGATAGGGTCGCGGGATGCCGCAGGAGCTCACCGCCGAGCAGGCCGCCGCCCTGCTCAAACCCACCGACACGTTGGGGATTCCGTTGGGCCCCGGCCAGCCGCCTGCCTTCTTGCGTGCGCTGGGTGAGCGCGACGACTGGACGGATTTGCGGGTGTACGGCGCGCTGCTCGCGGTTCTCACCGAACTGTTCTCCCGCCAAGGCGTGCACTACCTGTCGGGTTTCTTCGGTCCGCTCGAACGGGCTTTGCGAGGCGCGGGCGCCGACATCGAATTCACCCCTGCGGACTTCCGTCGCTTCGGGCCGCTGCTCGAGCGGCAGGCACCGCGCGTGATGGCGACCGTCGCGACACCGCCCGACGCCGACGGCTGGTGCTCCCTGTCGTTGCACGCGGGCGGCACGATCGGCGAGTTGCGCCGCGCAGGCGCCGACCCTCAGCGGCTGCTGGTCGTCGAGGTATCGGATTCCTACCCAAGGACTTTCGGGCTCGGTGCTGATCGGCATGCGCTGCACGTCGACGAGATCGACGTCCTGGTGCGCTCCACCGATGCGCCGCTCGCGTTGCCAGGTGGCGACGCTGCGCCTACCGACGTCGACCGGGCGATCGCGCGGCACGCCGTCGCCTTCATCCCACCCGGGGCCACGCTGCAGACGGGGATCGGGTCGATCCCCAACCAGATCGCCACGCTGCTCGCCGACGGTGACGATGGAGACTACGGACTGCACAGCGAGATGTTCACCGACGGCTGCATGAAGCTGCACCGCGCAGGCAAGATCAGCAACGCTCGCAAGGGCCAGTACGACGGGGTCAGCGTGACGACGTTCGCGTTCGGTTCAGCGGATCTCTATGCCTGGCTGGACGAGAACTCCGACGTCGCGTTCCTGCCGGTCGAGATCGTCAACTCACCGGAGGTGATCGGCGCCAACGACGACATGGTCTCGATCAACGGTGCACTCGCAGTCGACGTCCACGGACAAGTCGTCGCCGACACGATCGCCGGTGACCAGTTCAGCGGGATCGGCGGCGCCGAGGACTTCGTGGCCGGAGCCGGGCTCGAGCTGTCGGACCGCTCGCTGATCTGCCTGCCGTCGACGTTCTCCAAAGGCGAAGTGCTGCAGTCGCGGATCGTGCCGTGGTTCGGTCCCGGTGCGGTGATCACGACGCCGCGCCATCAGGTCGACGTCATCGTCACCGAATACGGCGTCGCAGAGCTGGAGGGCCTGACCGTCCAGGAGCGGGGCGAGGCACTCGCGGCGATAGCGCACCCGCAGTTCCGCGACGAGCTGCTGGCCGCCGCAGGGCGCGCGTCGAAGGGCCGCTCGCCCGTCGAGTGACCGAGACCTACAGCGGGTTGAGGATGCGCTGGAGGAACTGGCGCGTCCGCTCCTCCTTCGGGTCGCCGATCACCTCGGCGGGTGGGCCCTTCTCCAGGATGATGCCCTGATCGGTGAACAGCACCTGGTTGGAAACCTGTCGGGCGAACTGGATTTCGTGCGTGACGATCACCAGCGTCCAGCCCTCGACGGCCAGATCCTTGATGACGGAGAGCACCTCGCCGACGAGCTCGGGATCCAGCGCCGAGGTCGGCTCGTCGAACAGCACCAGCTTCGGCTTGAGCGCCAGCGCCCTGGCGATGCCGACACGCTGCTGCTGACCGCCGGAGAGCTGGAACGGGTACTGGTCCTGCTTGGCGGCCAGCCCGACCTGCTCCAGCAGTACGACTGCCTCGGCGACGGCCTCGTCCTTCGGCCGCTTCTGCACGATGACCGGACCCTCGATGATGTTCTGCAGCACCGTCTTGTGCGGGAACAGGTTGTGCCCCTGGAACACGAAACCGCTGCGCGACTGAAACTTGCGCACCTCGGGTTTCGGTGTCGGCGTGGAGAAGTCGATCTCGATGTCGTCCACCCGGATCACACCTGCATCAGCCCTGTCGAGCGCGTTCAGGGTGCGCAGCAGCGTCGTCTTGCCCGACCCCGACGGGCCGATGATCGCGGTCGCGGTGCCCTGCTCGACGGTGAACGAGACGCCCTTGAGCACCTTGTTGTCGCCGAACGCCTTCTCGACGCCCTCGGCGACAACGCGGTACTCGACCTCGTCCTTGGTTTCAGTCATCGCGCAACGTACCTTTCCAGTCGGCGTTCAAGGCGGCCCTGGCCGAACGACAACACCAGGCAGATCACCCAGTAGTAAGCCGCCGCCGTGCCGTACAGGGCGAAGAACTCGAACGTCGGCGCCGCAACGATCTGGGCCTGCCGCAACAGCTCCGTCACCAAAATCGTCGAGGCGAGCGAAGTGTCCTTGACCAGCGAGATCAGGGTGTTCGACAGCGGTGGCACCGCCACCCGGGCCGCCTGCGGCAGGATGATTCGCCGAAGCGCGCCAACGTAATTGAAGCCGATCGTCTCGGCGGCCTCCCACTGCCCCTTCGGGATGCTCTGGATCGCCGAGCGGATGATCTCCGCCCCATAACCGCCGACGTTGAGGCTGAACGCGATCACCGCCGCAGGGAACGGGTCGATCTTGACGCCGATCTGCGGCAACGCGAAGAACACGATGAAGAGCTGGACCAGCAGCGGGGTGCCGCGGATCAGCGAGATGTAGATACGCGACGCCGAGGAGAGGAAGGCGTTCGTCGAGAGCCTGCCCAGCGCCACCACCAGGGCGATCACCAAACCGATGATGAAGCTGATGATCGTCAGCGGGATGGTCACCGTGATCGCGGCCTTGGCCAGCGGCCAGAGGTTGTCGAGAATCAACTCCCATGCGGTCTTCGGCGGTCCTTTCGACAGGTCGACGTCGAGGTACTTGTCGGAGATCTTGGTCAACGTGCCGTCGGCCTTGAGCTCGGCGAGCGCCTTGTTCAGCTCGGGGAGCAGCCCGCTGTCCTTCCGGGCGGCGAATGACTGATCGCTGGTGCCGCCCGTCTTCGCCGCCACTTTGATGGGCGCCTCGGGATGTTCGGCCAGATACGCCAGCACGGTGATGTTGTCGTTGACGACGACGTCCACCCGGCCGTCGTTGAGCACGCTGATGGCCTGGGTGAACCCGTCGACTGACTCGATCTCCGCGCCTGCCTTGCGCGCGACGTCGGCCCAGTTGCTGGTCGGGCTTTCCGCGGCCCGCTTGCCCTTGATGTCGGCTAGGGACTTGATGGAGTTGTCGTCCTTGCGGACGACGACCACACCTTCGGCGATCGAATAGGGGTCGGAGAGATCGTATTTCGCCTTGCGATCATCGGTGACCGTGACCTCGTTGGCGACGATGTCGAAGCGGTCCGCCTCGAGCTCTGCGAAGATCGAATCCCAGGTGGTCTCGACGAATTCGACTTTGACGCCCAGTTTGTCGGCGACCGCCTTGGCGACGTCGACGTCG